>WNGE01007861.1_pt1 | contig 11521 bp, 9 predicted proteins | sample 5400651 | NCBI WGS metagenome assembly WNGE01 (sample SAMN13153370, study PRJNA577476) | soil metagenome | isolation source: 60 cm soil or saprolite under grassland replicate 2 | place: USA:California | collected 2016-06-15 | reverse complement strand
TATCTAAAGTAAGCATTTGTCTACTGTCAATTTTTAAGGCGTTTTTACCTAATTCAAATGCAAATCCTAATGTTAATGCTAAAAAGAATATTAACATTATGACTAAACCATATATACCATTTGTATATGCACTAACTACATACGGATAAACTAAAAGGATTTCTAAATCAAATAATAAGAAAAGTAATGCAAAAATAAAGAAAGAAATACTGAATTGTGTTCTATTTTGACCTAAAAATGAATGAAAACCACATTCAAATGCACTATCCTTTTCTTGATAAGGATTATGTGGGGCAAATATTAAATTTACAGCTAATAATATTATAGCTAATATTGGTATAAAAACAAAAAAGAAAGTAGTACTTGTCATTTAAGGATTAAATATTATTAATGCTAATATATTAGCCATGCTTAATCATTCTTGAGGTATAAATATAAATAATAAAACAATTAAAGTTAATATAGATATAGTTATAGTTAAAGAGCTAGATAAAATAATGCTATTTGTTTTAAATGTTAATCTTTCAATTAAAACATTATTTTTAATAATATTACCATGTAAATTAACATTTTCTAATTCAGGGTTAATTTTATATTCAGCTTTATCAAAGAAGACTTGTTTAATTATATTTAAATAATATACTGCACTAATAACACTAGTTAATATTGCAATTAAAACAAGGAAAACATAACCATTATCTAAAGCGGCGCTTAAAACCATCTGTTTAGCAAAAAATCCTATAAGAGGTGGTATACCTACAAATGAAAATATTGTAATTGCTAAGCTTAATGCTAAGACAGGATTTATATAAAAATAACCCTTTAATTGACTTATTAATTGTATAGGAGAATTGTTTTTATCAGGTAATTGTTTATACTCATCACTATCGTTTACGTAATAGTAAAGAGAAAAACCTATACTAATTAGTATAATAAAGGCATTTAAATTACTAATAGAGTATTGCATTAAGTAAAATATAAAGGCTTGTATTGATTCTATACTATTAACACTTAAAGCTAATAATATAAACCCTACATGTGAAATAGTACTATATGCAAATAATCTTTTTATTCTAAATTGAGTTAAACCTACTACTGTTCCTATAATTAATGAAAGTAAAGAACTAACTAATAAACTTGAAGTTCAACTAAATTGGTAATTAAATAAAGAATTACTTGTATAGTGTACTAATTCTAAAAAGAATATAAAAATAGAAATTTTAGCTACTATAGCTACAAATGTTGTAACTATTGTAGGAATAGCATCATAAACATCAGGGGATCAAAAATGGAAAGGCGCAGCACTTACTTTAAATAAGAAACCTACACTTAGTATTAACAATGAAAAGTTTATATAGTAAGATTTATATCAATATAAAATATTACTGCTACTATCATTTGCCAGATCACTTAGGCTAGTTATTACATATATTCCATCTAAATTAGTTGTACCAGAATTAGCATATAATAAGCTTGTACCTAACAAGATGAAACAAGAACTAAGACCTCCTAATAAAAAATATGTAAGTCCCCCAGAAGTTGCTAATTCTGAGTTTCTATATAATGTACTAAGTAAATATAATCCATAACTTTGTAATTCTATAGAAAGGAATATAGAAACTAAATCACTAGTTGAAACTAAAAATATGGCTCCTGTAATTATAAATAATAAAATTAATGGGTATTCTATAATTTTAAATTGTTCTCCCATTTTATTAACGATTTTTGTTCTATAGTATAAAAAATTGTATAGAAATAATTTGCTTATTGATGAATACTCTGCTATTCATACTCTTCTAGGATAAAACCCTGTAAGCTGTAAAATGGCAGCACTTATTAAAAAAATGAAAATATGAAATACTTGTGTAATACTAGTTGCATGAAATAAACCACCATATAAACCTATTCCTCTATCTAAATAAGTAAAGTGTAAACTAATTATCGCAATTAAAGAAGAGTAAAGTAAAACTATTATAGCAACTCTACTGAAAAGTATAGATTTATCTCGTCTTAAAGTAACGGCGTTAGATAATAATAAAAATAATATAGAAAAAATTAACATTAAGAAGTAAGAGAATTGAACTCTTATTTTACCCTTATTTTTTTTTTGGTTACTTTACCTAAACTTATTTAAAAATTTAAATAATATAAATTTTATCAGCCAGAAGAGAAATTTGAATTCTCATTCTTAATGCATGAAATTAATGTTCTAACCAATTGAACTATCCTGGCTTATATAAGTAATTATATATGTATATTAGGGTGAATACCCTGACTTGAACAGGGAACATACTGTGCCACATACAGTCGCTCTACCGATTGAACTATATTCACCTTATATAACTTTTTTTTATTATTAATAAATATACATTCAAATATTAATATAAGTAGCAAACAAAATAAAACTATTTATTATAATTATTATGTTGGAGTGATTCGAACACTCAATGGTAAATACCAAAAATTTATGACTTACCGATTAGTCCACAACATATAGTTTTAATTATATTTTTAATAATAAAAAAAAGGTGTCTTAAGGTAGATCCGACTTGAACGGATAAAATTAAAAAAAATTAAATAGTCCTAAGCTATTCATGTCTACCAATTCCATCACTACCTTTAAAAAAATTTTTTTATTCCTTATTAAATTATATAGAAAATATAATTTTTAGAAATAGTTTTATTTTTTTTCAGTTAAAAATTATGGTTAATTTCATAAATTAGTTTTTTTTTACAAAAAAAAAGAGACAATTTTCTCTAATAAGCATAATAAGTATAATAAGCATAATAAGTTATACTGTGCTCGAGATAAGATTTGAACTTACAACCTAAACATCTTCAGAGTTCCGCTCTACCAGGTTGAGCTTCTCGAGCTTATATATAATTAATTTATAAAGAATAAATCTTTAAACAAATATGGAGACATCAGGACTCGATCCTGAAATAACGATATGCAAAATCGCAGTTTTACCAGTTAAACTATTATTTAGTTTGCATTCTTAGTTATATTCTCAGAATACAAGAAAAGCATTCAGACTTGAACTGAAAATAAGAAGCTTCAAGCTTCCGGTTTACCATTAAACTATGCTCTTTATAAGTATATATGAAAATATATACTTATATATACTAACCTTTTCCCAATAGGAATAGCTAGTATAATTATAACTACTATGATTAATAGCTAATTTGAAAATTACTTATGTATAAAAGATAATAAACTATCTAAAAATTTTTCTTAACAAAAATATTATTTACTAGTATTATTAGTATGATTATTATTAGGGGAATTTTCTGATAACCCTGTTGTAGATGAAGTTGAAGAGTTAAAATAAAAATTATTTTGATTATTATAATTAGGATTAACAATATTAATACTAACATTAGGAAGAGAATTAGCGGTATGAGTAACTCCTCATACTCTATGACATTCCATAATAAGCGGTGGATTATTAGAATTAACAGGGCGAGTATTAACCAAATCAGGTCGAGCATTAATCAAAGAATGTAAAGGAGGTAAAGTGTTATTTGAAAGAGCTATAGGACGTACAGTATTATTTGAAGGATCTATGATTGTCTGAGTCTGAGAAATAGAAGGTAAAGGATTAGGATTATATTTAGAACTTCTACTTGAAAACACGTTATCTCACATTGTATTACGACCTTGTAATATTGGTCTATGGAAATTGTTATGTCCAATAGACGTTATTACACTTCGTCTATTTAATAATCTCCTTCCTCTATTACCTGTTTGCCCTCTTCCTCTATTAAACTCTTCAACTCTACCTTGTTCAATTAATATATTAGCTTCTTCAACTCTACCTTGTTCAAGCAATCTTCTAACCGATTCTCTTCTATCTGCTATTCTTTGTTCTCACATTCTACTATTTCTATTTCTATGATATCCCCTCATATAATCCCTTCTTCTTACAGATTCTTCTCTTACTCCATTTATCCTATCAGCTTCTCTTCTATTATCTTCTTCTACAGCTCTTAATCTATTATCTTCAGTATCAGATATAGTAGCATCACTATCGTAACCTGAATTATTAAATTCTTCATTAGAAGCATTAGAAGCATTAGATTCATTAATATGCATAACAATTTTATTTATATTAATGAAACCTTTTTTAACAGAAGGTAAAGATATTTTAATGTCTTCAAGTTTATAAAAGAATATTCTCTTATTAATAAAAATAAGAACTCTAACAATAAAACCAACAATATGGATAATAATGTTATCTATAACATTTAAAAATGTAACAAAATCCACAAATTCATGTATTATTATTATCAAAAATGAGAAAAACAAGTAATATATAACATAAACTTTATTCAAATAACCCGAAAAAACATAAACATTATAAATAACATTTACAAAGGCCCTAGAAATAAGACCAAAAGTAAAAATAAAAATAACTTTATTTAAATTTGATCTATTAAACATTTTTCTAAAAAGTAAGCAAAAAGAATTAAAAAACGATTTTAAATATTTACACATAAAATTAATTAATTATTAAAATAAAAAGAGACAATTTTCTCTAAAGCATATAAACCTTTTTCATTGTAATGTAGTTTCACATTTATCTTTATGGTGAATAAAATTTTTTAAATAGTGATTATTCACCATTACTAATATATATTTAATTACACATAAAAGCATTTCTTAAAAAGAGGCCAATTACCCTCTAAATATAATAAATCAAAGAAATTTCTTTAATTTCTTTGTCAAAATTATCTTTATAAATAGCTGAGGACGTAACATTATTATTAAGTTTATTACATATATTAATACTATGTAATATATAAGAATGTAGTTCCATTACTGCAGTAAAAGTATCTAACTTTCTTGTATCAAAAACTATTAAATCATCTAATGGAATACCATCAAAATTAACAGATTGTATACGTATAAGATATTCTTTGTTTAAAAAAGGGATAGTGTTATCAATAACACTGTCATAAAGGCGATTAAAAGTAAATTCTTTGTTATAACAAGGTAAAGTATGGTATCCTACTCATGTTCATTTTAAATCTAAATTTGTCATTATTATTGTTATTATATAGTTTTAAAAGAGGCAATTTCCTCTAAACTTTGGGTTTTTCATAGTGTTTTATAAATTAGTATATCCACCAAATGGATCCTTATCACTAAGATAAATAAAAAACGTACCCTTTTTTAATGACCATCAGGGTTCAGTGTTATACATATATTCACGACAATAATACTTAGTAATAATAGTTATATCTACTATAAATATATCCGGGTTATTTAAAAATTCTTCATTAATAATTAAAGAAAAATCATGTATTAATTGACCCTTATCATTAAAAATATGTATATATTTTTCACTATTTAATCTCGCATCTCTAACATAATCAAGTATAATAGCTTTTATGTTATCAAAATTTATTTCATTTTGTGAAATTTTAATTAGAGGATATTTAGTTTTATTTAAATTAATACTATTTGTAGACATCAGTATATTAGTATCTAACCGTAATAATTTATATAAAATTATTTCTAAATACATTGAAACAAACACTAACATTTTGTTAACCTGAAGAGATATTTCATCAAGAAACTCCTTAAATTTATTCTTCATATTTTTAAATAATTTTATAAAAAAAGAGGCAATTTCCTCTAAACTTTAAGTATTTAAACTAAACATTGTTAATGCTATTTGAAATATCTTTAATAATACCACGCAGTGTCTCTACATGTTCAATAGTTATTTGAGTAAGGTCATAAAGCTTTTCGTATTGTACATACATTACACGATCTAATATGGATAATTCTTCAAAATTTGTATAATGTCTCATATTACTAGGTAAAAATTGACTAGGGTAATATGCATAAGAAGAACTGCTTATTTTGAATAACTCAGAAAACACACCAAAAACACACCTATTAGACTTTTCACTTTTAATTTCAGTCGACATTTCCACAAAATATAAAGGCTGATTATAAATAACATAATAATATATGCTAATAGCCAGTATTATTAATAAAAAAACAAATATATATATAATATGAGTTTTTTTAATCATAAGAAAGCTAGAATCTAGCTTTCTTTCATTAATAAAGTAAATAAAAGTTATAGAGTCTAATAAGTCCGCTCTACTTAATAATAAATTAGATTTAAATCTATCCTCTAGTTTTATTAATGCATCATAATAATCAGATGTATTAAAAGGTAATTTATCTATTATTGTAAATTCAATGTTATCTGTTAAAGTTACATTTACAGTCAACCACACTTTTTTATTTTTATACTTTATTATTTTATCCATTCAAAACTTATACAATTCAGTACTAATATTATTACATGTGAAAGGCAAGTTATTATAATATATTTTTGATTCCATTTGTTTTTTTTTAGATATTTATAAAAGAGACAATTTTCTCTAAACCTATTTTCTTTAAAAGAAAATAATTATGTATCTTATTTTCTCCTTCTTTCATAATTACGGCTTTTTCCATGGCCATGGCTACGTTTATGTCTATGGCCATGATTGTGATTAGAACTATGATTAGAACTATCATTAGAACTATCATTAGAACTAGAATGACTGTGTTTACGCTTATGTCTTGTTTCAGAATCCCCTATATTACTAGAATTTGTAGCATTATTGTTATGAATTCTAGCACTATCGTTTACAGAACTTGTATGGTTATTGAAAGGATCATTATCACGTACTAAATTTATTACTTCTCTAGTAGTTGTTTTATTAGAAAGAGGCTCAATTCTATTTTGCATAGTATTACCTAAGATTCCTCTTGTGTTTCTATTAACACCTATGATAGCTTCAATATCTGCACGCATATCTTTACGGGTTCTATTCTTAATCTCTTTAAAAATACTAGTCTTAGGATCTCAGGACTCTTTAAAATCTTTATAAGATTCGTAGTTACCTGACTTACTTTCTCAAAGAGTTCAAATAAACTTACGTTTACTTTTATCTTTATAAGTAACATATATACTATCTGCGCTATGCATTTTTTCGTCAAGGTATCTAAAACATACTTTTAATTTACCCTTAATTCCTTTATCAGGAATTACAACTTCTTTATCTGAGTATCCCGCTCAATCAAAATTATCTTCTACTTGATTTCTAAGACGATCTCAATTAACATTATTAACAGTAGTATATCTTTGTTCAGGTTTAGGATTATTAATTAATGCTCTAGTAACAGGAACTTGATTAGAATCAGTATTAATAGGTGTATAGGTAGCAGCAACAGCGAATTGATTAGCATCAGGTAAATTTTGATAAGGTTCAGATAAAATAGGTCCATTGTAATATTGTGCAGACGCTGTTACTGGTGCAATAACAGGCGCAGGTCTAAATGGAATAGCAGGTTGAGTAGAATTAGGAACATAAACAGTATTTTGAAGACGATAAGAATCCCTGTAAGAACTATCTACGTTAGAATAGCCATTAGTATTATTTGTCGTTTCAGATGTGTCAACAGGTTGACTTTGATAAGTCGAATCCGTAGATCTTCTAGGTGAATTATTATCAAAATTCTCTGATGGCCCGCTTGTAGAGGGAGTTGTAAGATTAGAATAAGGATTAGGAGCAGGAGGTGGTGTTCTAGGAACAGTACTATTATTATAATTCGTAACAAATGAAACTACCCTATCAAGATTAATATAAACATCGTCATTATAAACACGATGACCTTGTCAATTACTTTGACTAGACGGATTATTTAAATTATTAGATTCATTAGATCTTACTGTGTTATTATCTACCCCGTTGTTTGTTCTATTATTAACATTTAACCTATTATTTCTTCTATTATCTGTATAGTTATGTTCACTGCTAACACTACTATTACTTCTTTCTACATTATTACTAATATTTGGGCTGTTATTTTTTATGTTAGAATTAAAGTTAGAATTAAAAGCATTATCTGATATAGTTCTTTTATTTATAATAAAGTTATTTGATTCATTACGGGTCATTGGTAGCTTATTATCAAAAGAAGTTTCTTTTAATAAGTTTCTTATTGAAGAAACAGTTAAGTCTTTTAATTTTACACCACCAAATATTTTAATGTTTATAAAATTAATTTTAATATTATTAAAAGTAGAATAAGGTATAATATTGATATCAAATAATGTAATAATTTCGTGAATTAAGACTATAAATATAGACATTAACATGTAATATATAATAGATATAGTATTGAAATAGTCTGTAAACACGTTTACATTATAAATGCAATTAACCAAAATTCTAGAGGTAAGGCCGACTATGAACACAATTAAAATTTTATTTATATTTTGTTTATTAAGAATTCTACTTAATAAACCAGGAAAAGAAAATTTGTTTATTATTTTTCTCATTAAGACTTATATATTATTACTATTCATTTTTTTTTTATTTATTTGTTTTAAAAAAGAGGCAATTTCCTCTAAACTTTATAAGTTCTTATATAATATGAAAATTACAAGGATTTGTACTCTTGTAGAAAATTATTTTGAATAACTTCAAACTCAGGCATAGTAATAGGATTATTATTAATAAACAGGTGAAATTCAACTTCTTTATCTACTTCCTCCTTAGAATGTAATGCCATACTATTTAAAAAAATACTATCAATATTCTCAAGACAAATAATATCAGCATAAGATAATATTATTTCACTATATAAAGATACAATATTATATTTATATTTAGATATAAAATCATTTCTAGCTATATCCATTTTTAAATTAAAGGCATATTTTTTATCCTCATCAGTAAAAATAAAATCAGGTTCTAAATATTCACGATCAAACTTTAAAGTTTGATCTTCATTAATAGGAAATGGAGCTAAAAGTAATCCAAATTTATTAAAAACATGAGCATATTGTAAATAATTACCTAATAACTTTTTGGAATAAAAAGACGATAACTCTTCACAAAAATTAACTAAAGTAAAACTATTCGTATTAAAAGTAATACAATTGGACGGTGTAATAATTGGATTGTTATATTTGTTGTTTGTCATTATATTTATTTTAAATTTTATAAAAAAGAGGCAATTTCCTCTAAACCTTTCCACAAACTATCCTTATAATCTATTATATATACATATTTTATTAGAGTAGTGCTTTCTAATATGCGGATAATTTCTAATATTAGGATACAAACTTGACTTATCTTGAAAAGATAAATATCTATCCTTACTTATATAATTAAATGTGTTTAAGTTACTTATTAATTTATAATTAAAGTTAAACATAGCCATAATATAAGAGGATAATCTCAAATCCAAAGGACTTAGCATATGACTTTTTTGTGACCGTGATCCTCCTCTGCCTATATTGGCTGGATAAACATCAATAAAGTTAAACATATTCTTTATATCAGTAAAATTACCATCTCTTACAATGTATAAACAGTGAGGATTAATATCAAAAAAATTAAAATGCATACTGTTTATACACTTAACAAATTGTTCTCTATTTAGTTCTATGTAACTAACTTCAGAACTTTTATTGCTAAGTGTACGATTAATATTAAAATCCAAGTGATTATTAATAGAAAAAATTGTTAATTTATCTATTTTAATAGCTTTTAATGTTATACTAAGCTCATCCAAATTAATATAATTTAATTCTTCAAGAATAATCATTTTAATAATCATATTATTTGAACTTTCTTTACTATTAATAATAGTAGGCGTCAAAGTAAAAAGAACATCATATATATTAATAGTGAATTCGAAATTATCAGATACATTTTTTGTAAAAACACCTTTCTTGGTATTTAATTCGCTATCTTTTACATTATCGTGTATATTACTATTACTTTCACTAAGGAAAGAGCTATTATTCGTAGTGTTATCATTACTATTGCTTCGCTATATTAGCTGTGTTGTTTGAATTAATTTTAAAATCTTCCATAATTTTATTGTTGTTTTGTTTATTAAAAAAGAGACAATTTTCTCTAATACCATAAAGGAGACTTATGTTGGCTTATATTATGCACCCATTGAAATTGAAATTTAATAAAAAAGAATAAAGCCAATATAAAACAAATGGCCGTAAAGGTAAAGAAACGGAATTGATGTCATGCACATATTCAAATAATATAATTAAAAAAAGAGGCAATTTCCTCTAATACGACTTAAGTTTACAAAAAAAGTGACTAACTAGCCTATAAAATAAATTAATCTAAAATTACAGATAATTAAAGTACAATATAGATAAACAAACTAAAGCCAAGATATTATGCAATAATAATTCCAGAAATAGCTTTACCTAAAATATACTATTAATACCAAATAAACGTAAATAAGAACGCAATATCTAATACTGTACTAATATTATTTATTAATATAAATACACCATTACTAATACATTTTAAATTTTTATATATTTAGTACATACTAAGTTTTTAATTTATAGTTTTTCTAGTTATTATGTAAACATCTTTATATAACTTATTAGTATTTATATAATTCAATAATGAATTATGACTAGTACCAAGATCTCTTGCTGCTGCACGTATAGAACCATATAACCTTACAGAGTTATCTTTCCTATTTACTACAGTTGTACTGTGACCAGTAGCTAATAAATGATTAATTTTTCTTAAAGGCGATAAAGGAGCCACACCTATTTTAGACTTTTTAAGATTAGCTAAAGCTTCAGGACTAAGTTTACGATCCTTATATTTTAATAAAGTTTCAGGTGAATGTTTGCTACCTAAACGTGAACCAGCTATTTTTAAAATATTATATTCAGGGTTTAAGTTATCTATATAATACTGTTCTCTAATAATTAACTTACAAGGTTCACAGTACTCAATAACATCTAAAGTATAATTAGAATAACCATATTTCAATAAGGAGCTACTAATTATACTATTATTTCTCAATAATTCTTTTTTTAAAAAGTATGAAGAGAAATAATTTGATAATCTTTTAGTTAAATTAACAGCACTTCCCACATAAGATGCACCTGTAATTAAATTATTTCAACGATATATAGCAGACTTATTCCTATTTTCTTCATAAATAGAATACTTATTTTTTTCTAAATCCTTATAGGTTATAATAGGCATTATTTTATTATTATTATTATTCATTTTATTATTCATATTGTTATTTATATTAAAATATTTACTAAAAAGGGGCAATTTCCCCTCGATCAACTAGATGCCAAAGTACCGAATACTAAACATTCGGTTGGAGACACGAGGACTTGAACCTCGAAAAATAATGTGCGAGATTACTGTTTTACCAATTAAAACTATGTCCCCTTTACTAACCAAAGTATTTTATTTTATCCGAAAAACGACTTGAACGTTCACGATGTTATATCAATAAATCTTAAGATTATCCTGTCTACCAGTTCCAGCACTCGGATTTATAAATATAATAATTCATGTTAGCTAAGGCCAGAGTGATTTGAACACTCATCTCAGCTGTCATGAGCAGCTTGCTTTACCAATTAAGCTATAACCTTTAATTAATTATATGTGCGGACAAAGGATTTGCACCAATATATGCTGGACATGAGCC
>WNGE01021329.1_pt1 | contig 11522 bp, 14 predicted proteins | sample 5400651 | NCBI WGS metagenome assembly WNGE01 (sample SAMN13153370, study PRJNA577476) | soil metagenome | isolation source: 60 cm soil or saprolite under grassland replicate 2 | place: USA:California | collected 2016-06-15 | reverse complement strand
CTAAGCGCCCTGCTGCACACGCTCGAAGTGGCTTATGATCGGCCGATGGGAATGCTCGAGCCGGCTCGGCCCACGTGGGCTTGGGGCCAGAGGTTCCTTCCGGAGGACCGAACCAGCCGGTATCTGGTGATCGCGGTTCTGGGCTCGCTCCTCGTGCACGCGCTCGTCGGCATGTCGGTTCTCTTTACGGGTTGGCTCAGCACTCCCGTCATCGCCGAGCGGGGCGAGCTCCTCTTCGTGGATACGGCGCCCGAAAAGCCGAAGGAAGCGGCGCTCCCTGACCCTCCGACTCGGCCGGTAGTCCCACGATCGATTGCCTCGCCGCCCGCCAGGTCCCAACCGCCATCACGGGAAGACCGCGCGGTGCCGGCGGCTCCGAGACTCGCCGAGACTCCGCCGCCGCGTCCTCCGGAGCCACGAGAGGCCCCCAAGGCGATGGCTCCGCCGCCGACCCCGGCCGAGGAGCCTGCCTACGAGGGAAGGAACGCGCAGGCGCCGCGCCCGCCCCAACCGGTCAGGGCGCAGGCAGAGACCCCGCCTCAACAATCGGCGTCATCGCCCGCCAGGGACGTGCGCGTCGCGTCCGTGCCCCCGACGTTCTCGCCCCCGGCGGGCGCGCTCGGTCAGCCCGGTGGTGGAGGTGGATTCCGGGGCAGCCAAGGTGGCGTGGTGGGCCAGGCGGTTCCCCTCGATACCCCGGATCCCAACTATCGCGAGTACATGCAAAGGGTGCGGCAACGGATCTATGCCAAGTGGGACTATCCGCGCGAGGCGCAGCATCGGGAGCTCGCGGGGAGGCTCGTGATCGAATTTCACATCGGCAAGGACGGGCAGCTCCTGAGTCTCGAGCTCGTCTCGTCGTCGGGCGAGCCCGTCCTCGACGGCTCGGCGCTGCACGCGGTCAAGATGGCCGAGCGCTATCCGCCCCTGCCTGATGCCATGCAACGAGATGTGCTGCCCGTGGTCGCCATCTTCAGCTACAGGATTCGCACCACGCAGTCCTCGACGTTCCAGCTTCTCCAGTAGCATGCTGCTCACCAACGGACGCATTCACACCATGGACGCCGCGGGCTCCGTCGTCGACTCGCTGGTCATCCGCGAGGATCGCGTGATGTTCGCGGGGCGGCGCGGCGACATCAATGCGGACCCCGGCGAGGCCATGCTCGATCTCGGCGGTCGCGCCGTGCTCCCCGGCCTCGTCGACGGGCACGGCCATCTGATGCTGCTCGCGAAGGCGCGGCTCGAGCTCAACCTCGGTCCGACCAACTCCGAAGAGGAGATTGCCGCCATGGTCGGGGCCGCCGCGGCCCGACGGCGGCCCGGCGAGTGGATCGCCGGACGGGGCTGGGATCAGACACGCTGGCCGGGGCAGCGCTTCCCGACCCGTGCATCGATCGACCGCGCGGCGCCCGGGCACCCCGTCGCGCTCGTGCGCGTGGACGGCCATGCGACGTGGGCGAGCAGCGCCGCCCTCGCCCGTGCCGATGTCACACGTCACACGAGCGATCCCCCGGGCGGCCGCATCCCGAGGGACGATCGCGGCGAGCCCACCGGGCTCCTGATCGACATGGCGCAGGAGCTCATCCGCCCGCTCGTTCCGCCGCCGTCCGAGGAGCGCTTCGACGAGGCGGTGAGAGTCGTCATCGCCGAATGCCTCGCCAAAGGCCTCACGGGCGCCCATGAGCCCGGCCTCGATCTGGCCGCGCTGGCGTCGTATACGCGGCTCATCGGCCGCGGGCATTTTCCCTTTCGCGTGTTCGCGGCCTTGAGCGGGAAGAAAGCCTGGGGCGAGTATCGCGAGCGCGCCGCGGTCGAGACGGTCGGAGACGGGCGGCTTACCGTGGGGGCCATCAAGCTCTGGCTCGACGGAGCCCTCGGCTCGCGCGGGGCCGCCCTCCACGCGCCGTACTGCGACGACCCTGGGAACACGGGGCTGGTCCTCGTGCCGTCCGAGGAGGTGGAGCGCCTCACCCGCGAGGCGACCAGCCGCGGCTCCCGTGCTCGCGTCCTTCGTGGCGGCCCGCACCACCACCCTTCGACTCGGAATGGGAGTGAGCCTGTTGCCGCTGCATCACCCGGTGGATCTGGCCGAGCAGCTTGCCGTGCTCGACGTGGTCAGCGGGGGTCGGCTCGACGTCGGCATCGGCCGCGGCGGCACCCTGCAGGACTACCAGACCTTCCAGTCCGATCGCGGCGACAGCCGGGCGCGTGTGGAGGAAGGCATCGCCCTCATGCGAGAGTCATGGGGCGGCGCGCCCTTCGATTTTCACGGGCGTTTCCATTCCGCCGAGCGGTTGCGCGTGCGCCCGCGGCCCACTCAGCGCCCGCATCCGCCACTGTTCATTGCCGCCAATAGCGAGGACAGCGTGCTCTCCGCCGCCCGCCTGGGCCTGCCCACCCTGTCGTCCTTCTTCGTGCCCGTGGGCGAGCTCCAGAAGCGCCACCTGGTCTATCGTGAGGCCGGGCTCGCCGCGGGCCGACCGCTTTCCGAGATCGAGGAGCTCGAGCGGCGATCCTGGGGCATGCGAGTGGTGCATGTCGCTCCTGATCACGACGAGGCCCTGCGGGCCATCGAGGCGCCCTTCATGGGCTATCAGCGGCGCATGTCGATCCTGCGCTCGGACGCCACCGGCGGATCTGTGCCCGGCTCCTTCGACCGCTCCTTGCTGCGCCTGCGGGAGTTCCGCGAGTACCTGGCCGACGGGTGGGCGCTCGTCGGCACGCCCGACGAAGTGAGGGACGACCTCCAGAAGTTCCGGGAGGCCACGGGCTATGAGCGCGTGCTCCTCGTGATGGCGCTCCCCGGCCTCGACACCGGGCGAGCCCTTCGATCGATGCGCCTGTTCGCGGAGGAAGTCGCCCCGGCCATGGTCCCGGCCTAGCCGTGGAGCGAGGCCGGCATCACATGTCCATGCCGCCGTTCACGCCCCAGACCTGCCCCGTGATGTAGGACGACGCGTCGGCGGCGAGGAAGTGCACGACGCGCGCGACCTCGTCCGGTTTGCCGAGACGCCCGAGGGGAATCTGGGACAGGAGCTTCTCCATGACCTTGTCCGGGATGTGCTCGAGCATTTCCGTGGCGATGAATCCGGGCGTGATGGTGTTGACGGTGAGGCCCACGCCGGCGGGATCGGCGAGCTTCCCGGACCGGGCGAGGAGGAAGGCGGCTTCTCGCGCGAGCGTTTTGGTCAACCCGAACAGGCCCGACTTCGACGCGGCGTAATTCGCCTGGCCGATATTCCCCATCTCGCCGATGACGCTCGAGACATTCACGATGCGGCCGCTCCCGCGCTCCGCCATGTGACGCAGGGCCGCCTGGGAGAGGAAGAAGGCCCCGGACAGGTTCACGTTGAGCACCTTGAACCAGTCCTCGTCCCCCATCTTGAGCACGGTCTTGTCGCTGGTGATGCCGGCGTTGTTGATCAGGATGTCCAGCCGGCCGTGCGCCTTGATCACCTCGTCGATGGTGCGGCGGCAATCGCCGGGCTCGCCCACGTTGCCCTTGTGGATGCTCACGGGAGTGCCGTACGTGCCCGCGAAGGCCTCGCGGAACTCGCCCGCCGCCTTGTCGTTGCCCGCGTAGCCCGCGGCGAGCACCGCGCCCTGGCTGGCCAGGCTGCGGCAGATGGCCGCGCCGATGCCGCGCGTGCCACCGGTGACGAAGGCCACGCGCCCCTTGAGCTTGTCGCCCACACGCGCGCCGACATTGTCGTCCTGCGTGATGTCGAGAACTTTCATGGCCATGGCGTCCCCCTCATGGTGAGAATGACCGCTCTGCCCACCTGCGTGCCGGAGACTGACACAGCATCGTCACATCGGCAAGACGCGGGGGCCCACGAATCCGGGGGCTTGGCGAGCGGAAAAGAACTCCGGGAAGAGATTACCGACGTCGCTGTAATCTTTCTCGACACCGGAGCGCTTTTTTGTTGGCGACGGCGCGCGCGGCATGTACGATCCGTGGCCTCTCTCGAATATTGGCTAGCTCACCGTGCCTTCGCTCGAGGATGAAGGAGGATTCGCCCATGACGTCTGGACAGTCACGTCATCTCCTGATCGTCGCGCTGGTCGTGGCCGCTCTCGCGTGGGCCGCCCCTGTTGTGGCCTCGCCCATGCTGTTCACGGCTTCCGGGGCGAACCCGGCTGATATCCAGTCCACTGTCGACGCGTTCCGCGCCGCGCTGGGCAATCCGGACAACGGCAACGGCGGCCCCTCCGCCACCGGCCATCGCGAGATCAACTGGGACGGGGGCGGAGCGACCAGCGGCACGCCCGCGGTGACGCCGTTCACCACCTTCCAGAACACGCGCGGGGCGACCTTCACCACGCCGGGGGCCGGTCTCACCCAGACGCCCATCACGGGCGGGGCCGTGGACATCGCACCGAGCATCGCCGGCAATCAGTTCAATCTTGCCGCCTTCAATGCGACCTATGGAACCGAGTTCAAGACCTTCAGCCCAGTGCGCCTCTTCGCACCGATCGGCAGCACGATCACGGACGGCGCCTTCTCGATTCCGGGAACAGGCGGCAGCGTACCGGCCGGCCTGAGCGGATTCGGCGCGGTCTTCACCGACGTTGACATACCCGGGAGCACCTCCATCGAGTTCTTCGATTTCAAGGGCTCCTCACTCCTCAAGTCCAACGCTCCCGTCGGGACATTGTCCTTCTTGGGCGTGATCTTCAGTCCTGAGCAGATCACGGGGGTGCGGATCACCAGTGGAAACACTGACCTGGGGCTGGGGTTGGCCGACTCGGCGACCGTCGACGCGGTCGCCCTCGACGATTTTCTCTACTCCGAGCCCCGGGCGGTTCCCGCTCCGGCAAGTCTGTTCTTGCTCGGCCTGGGTGTGGTCGCCATGTCCTGGGTGCGGAAGCGCGTGGCCTGAGGAGTCGATAGGATCGAGGGATTCGCCTTGCGCGCCTCTATGTGTGCGCCTGCCCCTTCATGGCCGCCACCACGTAGGCGAAGAGCTCCTTGGCGAAGTCCGAGGCAAGATGCACGGACTCCAGGTCGGCTTCGACCTCGTTGAGGTATTGGAGTCGCAGGACGTCGTCGCCGACGAGCTCCGGAATCACTCCGGCGAAGAAGAAGCCCAACGCCTCGATGCGCTCACAGAACTGCTGGGCGCCCGGGTGAGAGAGGGGCAGGTCGAGGCTGATCCAGTCGACGCGACGCAGGAGCAGCTCCCGCAGCCGGACGCGCACGAGATCGACGAGGTCCGTCCCATAGGCCATCACCCGAAGCGAAGCCTCGCTCCACTTGGGGAAGATCTCGACGGCGAGGTGGGCGGTCCCCGATAGAACGGAGACCGGCGCGCTGTCGAAGCTGCGCTCGAAGCGTCCCCGCGCGTAGATACGCTGGATCATCGCCCGATGTCGGGGTGGAAGGAACACCGATCGCTTCGGGCCTTCACCGGTCTTGAGGAAGGTCAAGACGGTGGCCGTGCGCTTGCTTGCCACGGCCCCGTCGATCTGCTTGAAGACGACGGTGGGAGCCTCGTCGGCGAGTTGTATTCCCGTTTCGGTGAAGCCGAGGGCGAGATTGCTTTTCTGGGAGAAAGGGTGCACGGTCACCGCTTCCGCGTAGAGTCCAAGCATGCCGCGCTCTTGCGTGCGGCGCTGGATGAACGCGAGCATCTGCTCGAGGAGACGGTGGCCGCGAAAGCGAGGGTCGACCATGCCCTCTCCCAGATAGCCGACGGGCGCATCGGGTCGAGCCACTTCCCGCGTCAGACAGCTTACGATCTCGCCCTCGGCCGTCGCCCCGACGCAGACCTCGAGCAGACTGCCCTGCAGCATCTCGCGCATGCGATCGGGGAAATAGAGATACTCGTCGGGCACGCTGTAGCCGTAGACGGAATACGTGCAGCGGGCCACCCCGATGGCGTCGTCAGGCGCCATGGAGCGCACGGTCACGGGCGCGGTCGAGGCGCGAGGGGGACGCCACCGTCGAGCCCGACTCGAGCCGGCTCCAGTCGAATGGCACACCCTGGTCCTCCACGGCCAGCACGAGCTGGCCGGGCCGTCTCAGGAGCACGAGGTCGAAGGTCGCGGGCTGGCCGGACTCGAAGCCGTGCTCGATGACGTTCAGGCACACTTCTTCGGTAGCGCGAGCCAGGGCGGCGACATCTGCTTCGCCCAAGCCAAGCCTGGCCGCGACTTCACGAAGGAAGGCGAGGGCCGCCGCGAGATAGTCGCGCTCGGCCGCCAGCACGATGCGCGCGATCGGGCGCTCCGACGCGGATGCATCACTCTCCGCGCTCATCCGCCGATCCTACGCAGAGGAGAGCAGCACGGTCAAGGCGGGCCGGCCCGCCGCCGGGTTTGACTTCGTTCGCGCGCTCTGACAGGCTCGCCCCAAGATGCCACGCGTTCTCCGGGCCGGGGTCGGCGCCGCGGCCACCCTCGCCATGTGCTTGTCGGGTATTTCCGCCTGCGCCGACACCGCGGCAATCTGCGCGCGCGCGGGCGGTACCTTCGCGGAAGGCGCGTGTATCCGATCGGGCCCGCAAGAGGCTGCGGCGAAGCGATTGTGCCAGGAGCGGGGAGCCATCTACCTCGCGGGCTCGAATACCTGCGCCTATGGCGGAGGGCGCTGATGGGCGGCACGGACGACGGGCGCTGCTCAGGGAGCGCCCGTCGCCGGCAAACTATCAGAGAGGGTTCGGAGGCTGCGGCTTGTAGCCCAAGGCGTTAGCGGATGCGGGCTGCAGTCCGTCGCGATCTTCGTGCGCGCGTCCCATTGCCCCTTTGAGACGCGCCAGGTCCTCGTCGATCCGAACGCCCGGATCTTCACCGAAGGCCGCGGAGATCATGTGCGCGAGCTCGCCGCCCGGCGGATTGTACTGAAGCGACACGCGGACGAGAGTACTCCCGTCGGGCCTGGGCTCGAATCGCACGGAGCCGGCGGACTCCACGCGCGCCCCTTCCGTATGCCAGGCAATCAGTTCGTTCGGCTTGTCGTTGATGATCTCCGCATCCCATTCGAGCGTGGTCCCCATCGGGCCTTTGACTACCCAGTGTGAACGCGTGTTCGACTGCACCGTCACCGATTCGACATTGGACATGATGGTGGGGAGGTTCCGGAAATCCCGCCAGAAGCGATAGAGCTTGTCCGCGGGCTCCTCGATGGAAACCTCGCGCTCTATCTTCACCCCGAGGTTACCGCGACGTCCGTCGGCCTCCACGGCCCGGTTGATGCCGAGGGCGCGATAGACGGCGCAATGGCCCCCCAGCCCGCGGTACAGGAGGGAGGCGCCGGTCGCGGCGAGGGCCCAGCCGCTTCGAGAGCGCCGAATCAGTCCGAAGGCCATGAGCCCGGAGCCGAGGACGATGGAGGCGATGCGCTCACCGTGTCCCACGTTTATCGATTGCGCCCGGCTCGATTGTTCCGTCTGTGCGAGCGGCATTCTGGCTCCTTCGAGCGACGTGAGGTCGCTGGGTTGCGTGATTGCGTCGATTGCTGACGATCTTTCGCAAGGAGCGTGCCGATGGAGGGCAAGGGCCAAGAGGTTGAAAAGCCTTCTTTCGGCTCGTGGTTCGCGGGGACCCCGCGCCGACCCGGAAGGTTGTACCGGGTCAAAGCATCTTCGCGGCCAGCTCATTCAGGAGAGCTACCTGGCCGGGGAGAATCTTCCGCTTGGCCTCTTCGAGCCCGAACCATCCGGCACGATCGACTTCGGGAAAGTTCTGATGCCGTCCGGAACGTGGCGGCCACTCCAGAGAAAACGTCGTGCTCCTCAAGGATTCCGCGTGGCAATCGCCTTCAAAGGCCCACGCCTGTATCACCTTTCCCCCTTGCTGCCTGACGGGCGTCAGGGGCAGATAGGGACCTACCGCTACCAGTCCGGTTTCCTCCTGAAATTCCCGGGTCGCCGCCGCCAAGGGCTCCTCGCCATCGGCGTATTCACCCTTCGGAATCGACCACGCGCCGGCATCCTTCTTCATCCAGAACGGACCACCTGGATGCACGAGCAAGACCTCCACCGTTCCCCTGGAACGCCGATACATCAACAGGCCCGCGCTGCGTTTGGGCATGTCGTCATCCTAACAGCCGGCCGTTCCAATAACCGTTCGGCCGTCGCCGATGCCTCGGGTATGCTCGGGCGCCGGCCTTCGACTGGGCGCAGGCCTTGCATGGGAGCGGGCGGGGGGATCACCGTGCGCTGGGGAGATATGCGGGGCAGTGGCAATGTAGAGGACCGCGAGTCCGGCGGACCGGCCGGCGGATTCCGCGGAGGGCTCAAGCTGGGCGGCGTGGGCCTGATCGCGGTGCTGGCGATCAGCTGGTTTCTCGGGTTGAACCCGCTCGATGTTCTGATTTCTCTGCAGGGCGGAGACACTCCCTCGGCGCCGACAGAGCGCGCGGCACCTCCGTCAGCGCCTGCGTCGGGGACGCGCGACGAGACCAAGGACTTCATCGCCCGGGTCCTCGGCGACACCGAGGACACGTGGAGCGCGGTCTTCAGGCAGATGGGACGCGAATACCGTCCCCCGAAGCTCGTGCTCTTCCGGGGCGCGGTCGACTCTGCCTGTGGCCTGGCCAGTTCCGCCGTCGGACCTTTCTACTGCTCGTCGGATGATCGGGTCTATCTCGACCGCTCGTTTTTCGAGGATCTGTCGAAGCGATTCGGCGCGCCGGGCGAATTCGCGCGCGCCTACGTGATTGCGCACGAGGTGGGCCATCACGTGCAGAACCAGCTCGGCATCACCCAGAAGGTGGCGCAGCAGCGCGGTCGCGCGTCCGAGGCCAGGAGCAATGCCCTTTCCGTCCTCGTGGAGCTCCAGGCCGACTGCTTTGCCGGGGTGTGGGGCCACTTCGCGAGGCAGCGCAAGCTGCTCGATCCGGGCGACGTCGAAGCCGGCCTCGCTGCCGCGGCCGCCATCGGCGACGACCGGCTCCAGCAGCGGTCGAAGGGACGCGTCTCGCCGGAAAACTTCACGCACGGCTCTTCCGCCCAGCGGGTCCGGTGGTTCCGCGCCGGCCTCGACTCCGGAGACGTGAGTCGAGACCGCCCGACCGTGAGTGGGCGGCTCGCTGACGCCTTTTAGGCCTCCGCCGATGGCCGAATCGAAGACGGCGGTCATGGCGGCCTTGTTCGGCAATGCCGCCCTCGCGGTCATGAAAGGTGTCGCCGCCGCTTCCACGGGAAGCGCAGCGATGCTCGCGGAGACGTTTCATTCCGTCGCGGATACGGGCAATCAGGCCCTCTTGTTTCTCGGCATGCGCTTGAGTGAGCGCCCGCCTGACCGCATTCACGGCTTCGGTCACGGCAAGGACGTGTATTTCTGGGCGTTCGTCGTGTCTGTGATGCTCTTCAGCCTCGGCGGCGCATTTTCCATCTGGGAGGGGGTGCACAAGCTCCGGGGGGGCGGCGAGCACGGAGGGTCGGCGTGGTGGTCATACGCTGTCCTTGCCGCGGGCTTCACGTTCGAATCCGTCTCACTCTATGTCGCTCTCCGGGCACTTCGCAAGGCCATGGGCAAGAAGTCCCTGGGGGGGTACTGGCGCGACAATCGCGATCCGACGCTGCCCACCGTGGTGCTCGAGGATACGGCGGCCCTGGTATCGCTGGGAGCCGCCGCCACCGGGATCTGGCTGAGCCAAGTCACCGGGAGCCCCGTATGGGACGCCGGCGCCTCAGCCGTGATCGGCCTGCTGCTCGTCGGGGTCGCGGTGGTGCTCGCCCTCGAGAACTATTCGCTGCTGATCGGAGAGGCCGCTCCGGCCACCGTGGAAGCGAGGATTCGCCGGCTGGTCCGGGAAGACGAAGACGTCGTCGATGTCATCGATCTTCGCACTATGCACATGGGGCCCGAGGACATTCTCGTCGCCCTCGGCGTCGCGTTTCGCCCGTCCCTGACCACCGCGCAGATAGAAGCCGCCGTCGTTCGCCTGCAGAACGCGATCAGGAAGGCGCTGGACGGAGCGACGAACAGCAGCCTCATCTTGATCGAGCCCACGCGGCCGGGCGCCAAACAGGGCGACCGGGCCGCGTAGGCCGTTCCGCTACGAGGTCGTGCCCGCCTGCCGGAGCGCGCGCAGCCCACTATCCGCAACCAGCTGCGCCGTATCGCGAGTCACGTTGCCGAACGCGTAGTAGTGGGCGAAGCCGCCTTCGTCGAGCCGGGCCACGATTTCCGATCCTCCTTCGCGAATCAGGAGGAGGACGCGCCCGGCGTCACAGGCGTTGGGCACACAGTCGTTAAACGCGATGTAGTCCACACCGCCGATCCGGACCATTTGGGGTGGTCCGCCTCTCGCGAAGTAGGCGGACGCGCCCGGAAAAGCCAGCTGCCCACCGCTCCAGTCCGCGCCAAACATGGCCCGGACCCTGTCGCCGATGGCGGGGTTCTGCACTACCTCTTCGATCGTCGAGCCATAGACGGTGGCACGGGTGTCCGCCGGTACGACCTGGGCGGCCGGAGGAATCGGCGTGCCCGGCGGGGGCGGAATCGCGCAGCCCACCGCCAAGCCCCCAGCCAGAGAACCCAGGGAGATCAGGCGAAATACGTGGCCCATGGTGTCCTCCCGAGGGGATCCGAGTCTAGCCGACATAGCCGTGTGACCGCATGCATGCCGAGTACGCCTCGCGATAGCGCTCGTCGTGCTTGTGATTTTCGTTGAGCCCGTAGAGAGTGCCGCCGCCGGCGCCCACGAGGCCGCCGATGGCCGCGCCCTTCCCGGCACCGCTGCCGCCACCCGCGATGGCGCCGCCGGCCGCGCCGAGCACAGCGCCCGCCACCGCACCGATCGCCCCGTCCTTCACTGTATCCATGGTCTTGTCACGGCTCGCGACCTGGGAGGCAGCGGCCTGATTGCATGCGGCGATGACGGATTCTGACGGTACGGCGGGAGCCGCGGGAGCGGCCGGAGCCGCTGGAGCCGGGGAGCTACTCGCGACACGCGACGGCGGCCGGCTCGAAGGGGTGGCCTCAGATGAGTGCTGGCGATCGTTGCTCTTGCCTGACCAGTTGGCCACCACGAGGCCGGTGGCGAGTGCCGTGGCCACGACGAGGGCCATCCCGATGGCCGTGAGCTTCCATGGGTTGTTCCAGGCTCGATTGGTCATGATCGCTCCTTTGCTAGCCTCGATTGGGCAAGTGGTTGAGATGATTCACTCGCAATTCGAATGCCAGCCGTGGAGGCGACACCTATTCGTGTGCTTTGGAGCGAACAAAGCCGAGATGTCTGGCGGCGGGGAGGTAAAGTATTCACACCCCAGGTAAAAGAGGGACCTCCGTTCACACTTGGACCACCGCTACGTTATGAGCGGCCAGCCAGCCGGCGACCTTGGCCCAGTGGTTCGGCTCTCGACGCTCCCAGGATCTGACGGCCTGGACAGGTACCAAAACGTAGGGAAGCCGGTCACGAACCACCGCCTCAACGATGCGGGCGAGGTCGGTCTGGGAACTGCGGAGATCGTTCAGCAGGTCATGGGGAACGGTCATCGACCCACTCTCCTTCTTTCTGGCCGGTTGGGAAAAAAAGTCCGGCTCTAACAAGCAAGGCCGATGCCGACGCA
>WNGE01020461.1_pt1 | contig 11522 bp, 10 predicted proteins | sample 5400651 | NCBI WGS metagenome assembly WNGE01 (sample SAMN13153370, study PRJNA577476) | soil metagenome | isolation source: 60 cm soil or saprolite under grassland replicate 2 | place: USA:California | collected 2016-06-15 | reverse complement strand
TTTCGGCTGGTACTCGGCGGCATCGGAGATTGCCCAGCGCGACAGTTTGCGGATGGTGAGCCGGAGGTCTTCCAGGCTGGTTCCCTCGCGGAGGCTTTCGGAGATCAGCGTGCCTTCCAGCATGTCCAAGACCCTAGCCCGATCTCCGGCTGCCACCGCGACCGCCGTGCACAAACGTCCGTCAGGGTGGGCCGGCGCACGCTGGGAAACCCTGACAGCAACCTTGCCAGCAATCCATTGACGAACGTGTCACCTAGCGACCACGGTGTGCATCATGAAGCGTCAGGGTTTTGTCAGTCGATTGCCCCAGTTCCGGGTCACTGTGAACTCGCGGTGTGGCCGGGCCTGCTTCTTCTGCCGCCCGTCCGGTGAGGCTGTGGCGACCGTTGCGGCTGCCGAGCTGGCGGTCGATGAGCTGGTCCGGGTCGGCGCAGCGGTGCGACGTACGGGTGTCGGCGGCATCAAGCTGACCGGCGGCGACCCGGCGTTGTACGGGCCGCTGGAGGAGGCGGTCCGGCGGCTGCGCCAGGAGGCCGGCTTCGACGAGATCGAGGTAATCTCGCGCCACCCGCTGATCGGTGGCCGCGCCGCCGGCTTGGCCGCTGCTGGCGTGACGCAGTTCAACATGAGCGTGGACACGCTGGATCCGGTGCTACACCACGAGATCTGCGGTGTGGATGACCTGCCGGCGGTGCTCGACGCACTGGGAGCCTGCGTCGCGACCGGGGTACCGGTGAAGGTCAACACGGTCGTCATGGCGGGCGTCAACGACCAGGAGCTGGTCGAGCTGGCGGCGTTCTGCGAGCGCATCGGCGTACACACGCTGAAGTTGCTCGACGTCATCAAAGACCTCGACGCTGGCGCGGAGAGTTTCGCGCGGCGGCTCGCGATCAAACGGGGGCGGGCGATCAGCGACCTGTACGTGCCGCTCGACGCGATTGCCGCGCAGTTCTGGCAGAACGCCGTCAGCACCGAGACACGAACCCAGGGCGGCCTCGGCCACCCAATGACCGTGCTCACCATGCCGTCCGGCTTCGAGGTGGTCACCAAGGACAGCCGCGCCGGGGCGTGGTACGGCGAGGTGTGCAACGGCTGCCCGTTCTTCCCCTGCCACGACGCGCTGATGGCGCTGCGGCTGACGGCCGACCGGCGGCTCCAGTTCTGCCTGCTACGCGAGGACATCACGGTGCCGCTGGCAGAGGCCCTCGGGGCCGAAGACGATGCCGAGCTGACCGCGTTGGTGCATCGCGCCGTCGAGACCTACGCCTCGGCCACGTTCCGCCAGTCGACGCCAGCCGTGCCGCTCGTCGCGGTGAGCGCGTCATGACCACGCTGCTTCGGCTGCCCACCAGACGGCCGCTGGTCATCCTGGCCTACCCACGGGTCGAGCACGAGAAGGACTACCTGTACCACTGGATGCCGTTCTCGCTGCTGACCATCGCCAAGCCGCTGCTCGATGGCGGGCTGGTAGATGTGGTCATCTTCGACGGCAACCAACGTGGCCCGGCGGATTGGGCTCGCTTCCTTGACGACCACTTGGAACGGGCCATCTGCATCGGCGTCAGCATCATGACCGGCGGCGCACAGATCCGGCACGCTCTCGCCATGGTGGGCGAGGCCAAACGCCGCGTGCACTGCCCGCCCGTGGTGTTCGGCGGGCCGCACGTCAACGTGCTGGCCGAACAGACTGCCCGGCACGAACTGGTGGACATGGTCCTGGTCGGCCCGGGCCAGAACTCCATGCCGCCGCTGGTCGAGGTACTGCTCGGCCGGCGCACGTACGAGGACGTACCTGGGCTGATGATGCGGCGGGACGGCCGGCTGCTTCACGGGCCGGTCAACCCACCGAAGACCGGCAACATGGGCCGCTACCCGTGGCACCTGCTGAACGTGGCCGAGTACATCCGCGACGACCCGACGATCGCGCCGCGCACGCTCAACTACGTGTCGTCGCAGGGCTGCGTATACAAGTGCCAGTTCTGCTACGAGCTGACCTACCAGCGCAAGTACTCGGCCATGGAGGCAGGCGGCCTGGTGGACGACGTGGCTGACCTTGCAGCCGCGTACGACATTAATGGCATCAAGTTCTACGACGCCGACTTCTTCGTCAACGTCCGCCGTGCCGTCGAGTTCTGCGACGAGTTGATGGCGCGCAAGCTCGGGCTGGCCTGGGCCGCATCCATCAATCCGAACGACGTGCTGCGGGCTCGGCGGCAGAAGATGGACCTGCTGGGCCGGATCGCCGACTCGCGCTGCCGTAGGCTGCTCATGGGCATCGAGTCGGGCGCGGACCGCGTGTTGCGCGACATCGTGCGCAAGGAGATCACACGCGACGAGGCGTACGACGTGGCGAGCGACATCGCCGCGCACGGCATCCTCGGCTGCTACACCTTCATCGTCGGTTTCCCCGGCGAGACCGATGACGAAGTCGAGCAGACCTACGCGCTCATCGACGCGATCTCGCGGCTTGAACCGAGGCCGGAAACGCGGGTGCACCTCTTCGGCCCGTTCCCAGGCACGCCGCTGTTCGACGACGCACTCAGGTACGGGTTCGAGCCGCCGGACACGCTGGAAGGTTGGGCCGACTTCGACTACTACGACTCGCAGACGCCGTGGACCTCGAAGGAGACGGTGGCGCGGGCGCAGGCCAACACCCGCCTGGTCAAACGGCCGGGCCTGTCCGCTGTCGGGAGCAACGCGTGAAGGAGCCGATGGTGCGGGGAATCGTGCTGCGGGAAAGCCTTGTGGACGGTGTGCTGCCGATGCCGATGCCGGCGACGGTGGTACGCCGGTACCCCTATCTGCTCGACGGCCGCGTGCCGGTCGAAGTCATCGAGCTGGCCGTGACCCGTGACCGCACGCTATCTGTGGCGATACAGCTCACCCAGGCGCTGCTGCCGGAGGGGTTCTACGCGCACCTGGTCGATGACACGCGCATGTATGTGTGCTTCCCGAACTGCCTGGTGGTCGTGCATCGCGGCGACGACAACTCGGTCCGCCAGGCGCAGGAGATCGGCGCTCGGTTCGGCATTCCGGCCAGGCAGATGCGGTTCGCCGAGATGTTCGACAACGACCACCCGGACGCCGTGGCTCCGGTCAACGGCGGGAGGGAGGCGGCATGGACGGCGTGACTCAGCCGCTCGCCCTTGTCATCGGCGGCACCGGAACGATTGGCACGGCAGTCATCGACCGGCTGGTCAAGCGCGGGCACGCGGTGGTGGCAACGTACCGGAACCAGGAACGGCCCGTTCGAGACGGCATGACGACCTGGGCGGGGTACGACGCTGATGAGCCGGCGACGGCCGCTGCGGTGGCTGAGACGGTACGCACGGACGGGCGTCCCCTGCGGACGCTGATCTATGCCGCCGGCATCGGTTCCACCAAGCGCTCGGTCGTGGACACGGCGCTGGACGAGTTCGAGCAGTTGTGGCAGGCGAATGCCCTGGGGTTCGTGGCGATCTGGCAAGCCACGGCCGAGCTGGCGCGGGCGGAAGGCGCGAGCGTGGTGGTCATCAGTTCGGAGGCGGCGCGGACCGCAGGCAGCGGCAACGGTCCGTACAGCGCGTCCAAGGCCGCTCTGGAAACGATCGCGTTGACGCTGGCCAAGGAGGAAGCCGCCCACGGCGTGCGGGTGAACATCGTGTCGCCGTCGCTGGTCGCCTCGCCCATGGCCGAAACCATGCTGGCGCACAAGGGCATCGAAGCCCCGGCCGAGTACTACGCGGCCCTGCCGTTCGGGCGAGCGCTGGAAGCCGGCGAGGTGGCCGAGCTGGTCGTCGACGTCGCTGCGGGCGAGCACTGGCGGTACGCGAGCGGACAGATTGTTCGCCTGGCCGCGGACGTCGGAAGGTAAGGGCTGGGCATGGAGGGATACCTGCGCTGGTTGACCGAGCTGGAAAGCCCGGCATCGACAGACCGGCCTGAGCCGGACCTCACGGTCACCGCCATTCCCGACGGCGTCGGGCTGCTGGTGCCACTGCTCCAGCGGTTCGCCGCCCGGTTCGGCGACCCGATACACGTCACCGAACGACGCGTAGCCGTCGTCGTCACCGCCGCCCTACCTGAAGCGCTGGCGACCTACCGCGGCGAGGCCGACGCCGCCGATCCCCTGGCTCGGGCGCTGCCGGCGCACATCGCCGCGGCGCGCTCCACGGCCGAGGTCGTGTTGGTACAGACGCTCCCATTCCTTGTCCACGGACCCAATGCTGTCAACGAGGCCGTCAGCTCCGCCAATGCCGGCATCGAGGAGGTCGCGTGGTCCACCGATGCGCGGTGCGTCCCGGTGCACCACGCAGCCTCTTTCGATGTGTTGGTGGCCGCTGAGGCGTTCGAGCCGATAGCGGAAGCACTGCGGACGCTCGGCAGGCACGACCGCCTGGCGTACCTCTGGAACCGGGTCGTGGACCTGGCGGCGGTCCACTGGCAGGCGCTTGCGCCGGTTCTGGCGCCCGGCCCGAAGGTCGTTATCACCGACCTGGATGGTGTGCTGTGGCCCGGCGCGCTGGCCGAGGACGGCGTGGAGGGCGCCTTCGGTGCGGCCGGGCCGGTCGGACGACTGTCGCACGCCCTGTGGCAGAACACGCTGCGGCTACGCCAGCGCAACGGGGTACTGGTCGGCGCGGCGTCCAAGAACGAAGCGACCGACGCGATGCGCGCGCTCGATGCCCTGACCCCGGCTCTCGCCGTGGCGGGGCTGTGGGCCGCACCGGAGATCGACAAGGCCGTCACCCTGAAGCAGATCCTGACGCACTTCGACGGCATTGCGGCAGCATCGACCGTCTTCGTCGATGACAATCCTGGCCAGCAGGAGCGGCTGCGACTGGATGCCCCTGACCTGGTGGTACCCGCGGCCGTGGCACCTCCGCTGCTGCTGGAAGATCTGCTGGGCCAGCTCCCACCCGACACGACCAGCCCGGTCACGACCTCGGACCGGCAGCGCACCGCTTACTACGCGGCAAAGTCGGCCGGCCAGTTGGTGCCGGAGGTGGTGTGCATCGAGGATCCGGACGACTCCGAAACGCTGGAGCGGCTGGCCCAACTGCACCTCCGCACCAACCAGTTCAACATGACCAGCCCGCGCCGCACCCACGAGGAACTGGCCGTCCTCGCCGGCAAGCCGAACTGGACGGTCCTCGCGTTCCGCGTCATCTACCACGGCGCCGAGCTGGCAGATGAGATCATCGGTGCGGCGGAAATCGAGTACGAGGCCGACGGGACGGCCAAACTCGACTCGTTTCTGGCAAGCTGCCGCCTGCTGTGGGCCGGCACCCAGCGGCGGATGCTGGACCAGGTGCTCGCCCTCGTACGCGGACGAGGCGTCTCCACCCTCGTCGCGCGGTGGCGACCCAACGGCCGCAACGAGGCGTACGAGCGATGGTTCGAGCGGGTCGGCTGGGCACAGGATGTCAACCAGACCGACGACGGATGGACGTTCTTCGGCTTCACCGCGACACGCGACGGCGAGACGCCGAGCGACTTGCTCGCGGTACTAGACGGCTACCTCGCCAAGAAGATCTACGTCGACTACCTCCAACCCGTCCGACGCCGAACCCGCGCACGCGACGGAGCGACCGAGGTATGGGTACCCGGCGGCGTAACCCGGCTCGGTCTGGGAGATGAGGATCTTGACGTGGTGCGCGCCGTTTTCGGCCTCGAACCGATCGGTGAACGCGATCAGCCGGCCATGGAGGTCGCGCCGCACTGGATGGACGAGCGGCTGGTCAGCCGTGACCGCTTCGCCGCATACCTGCGGACCCTGCCAACGACCGACGTGGCGGACGCCATCGGAGCCACCGGCGACCATTACACCGTCGGCCCGGTGACTGACGTGCGCCCAGCTTCCGGCACGGGCGAGCTGCCGGCGGTGGTGCCGTGGGCGTGGGCCGAGCGGTACGCCGCCTGGGTGGGTGGGCGGCTGCCCAGCGAGGCGGAGTGGGAGTTTGCCGCCCGGGGTACGGACGGCCGGTGGTACCCGTGGGGTGGCGACCTGCCGATGCCTCCGCATTGCCCAGCGCGCGGAGGCGGGCTTTGTAGCATCAACCGCGACGCCGAGGGAGCGTCGCCGTTCGGTGTGCTCGACATGGTGGGACACGTGTGGCAGTGGTGTGCGGACACCTACCGTGGGCACCCCCAGTACCGGGGCGGCGACGTGAACGCCAACGCCTACTTCCTGCGGACCACCGTTCGGCCGCTGGAAGCCGCTGAGCTGCACTCGACTGGAGACGATCTTGATGCGAGAGGTACGCCCCATGCCAGAACCACTCGTCCGGCCCGCCGCCGTCCGGCCCGGCGACACGGTTGCCATCGTCTCCACGTCGTCACCCGTCAGCCAAGACCAACTCGATCGGCTGTCGCGCTACTTCCACGGACGCGGCTACACGGTACAGGTCGCACCCGGTGCTGACGCGGCCACGGGATACCTCGCGGGTCCACGGGAGCAACGGGCGGCCGACCTGATGGCAGCGTTCACCGACCCGGCCGTGCGTCTGATCGTCCCGGCGACCGGTGGTAAAGGCGCCGCGCATCTGCTCGACCTGCTCGACTACGAGGTCATCCGGGCGAACCCGAAGATCTTTACCGGCATCTCCGACCCGTCGGTCGTCGGCAACGCGATCTACCACCGGGCCGGCCTACCGGCACTTCACGGGCCGTCCGGGTACGACTTCTTCCAGCCCGAGGTCGACGCGGACACCGAGGCGGCCTTCTGGCAGATCGTTTCCGGCTCGGTCACCGGCCACGAGGTCAAGGGCCATGACTGGTGTGTGCTGCGCGGCGCCGGCCAAGAAACCACGGGACATGTCGTCGGTGGCCACCTCGGCACCATCCGCGCGCTCATCGGCACCCCGTGGATGCCCGACGTGCGCGGCGCGGTGCTGCTGGCCGAGGAGGTGTTCGTGCCGTGGGTGGCCGTCGACCAGGCGCTGACGCACCTTCGGCTCGCCGGCGTGTTCGATCAGATTGCCGCCCTGGTGGTCGGCGTACCGATCGACTGCCCGCGCGCTGACGCGCCCGACGAAGACTGGGACCAGATGATCCTGCGCTGCGTCGGTGGCACCTGCCCGATCATCACCAACGTCGAGTTCGGCCACACCGCTCGCAAGATTCCGTTCGTCATCGGCGGCCGAGTCACACTCGATCTCCAGGCTGCCACGCCAGCACTGCGCTACCTCGATGATCTGGTGGTGAAGCCATGAAGCGGCACCGGCTTGAACTGCCGATGAACCGGCACGTCGACTTCACGCACGCCCGCGAGACGTACGTCATCTATCCGTGGGTGCGCGACGGCGAGGAGCTGGTGCGCCCGGTGCGCTTCGGGCCGAAAGACGCTCAGATCGCCGTGGCGCGCATCCGCCAGACCGGGCCGGAGCGCCTGGAGGCGGACGTGAGCCTGGACGGCCGGGCGTCGGAAGGGCTGGCCCAGGTGCGCGAGGCGCTGGTGCGCTGCCTGCAACTGGACTACCCGTACGACGAGATCGAGGCGCTGGCCGCCGACGACCGGGTGCTCGCCGCCGCGCTCGCGCATCGCGGACTCGGACGAGGCAAGCTGTACCCCGATCTGTTCGAGGCGCTGTGCGGCGTGGTCTGCGCCCAGCGCACCAGCTTCGCCCGCATCTACGGGATGATGCGCAAGCTGGCCGAGGCGTTCGGCGAACCCACCGCTGAAACCGCGGACGGCGCGACGGTCTATGCGTTCCCGACACCCGCGCAGATGGCGGTCGCGAGCGAGGAGCAGCTTCGCGCGTGTAGCGTCGGGTTCCGGGCCAAGGGGCTGGCCAGCGTGGCGACGTACCTGGCGGAGAGCGGCTACACCTGGCAGGACTGGAAGACCCGCGACCCGGCCGAGGTCATCCCCGATCTGCTCGGCATCAAGGGCGTCGGCCCGTACACGGCGAACCTGGCCGTCAACCTCAGCTACGGTCGTGGCGGCACGGCACACGTCGACACGTATGTGACCAACGTCATCGGCACCTTGTACTTGAACAACCCGAACGCCAGCCCGGAGCAGGTGGCGCAGTTCATCGACCACAGGTGGGGAACGTACGGCGAGGCCGTGCTCGACCTGCTGACCACTGACACCGAGGTCTGGACGGCCGAGCTGGGCGTCACCGTGGGGGTGCGGTCCGGTGCTCGCGCCTGACGAACCGCTGCGGGTGGCGATCGACGCCCGGTACTGGCGTTCAGCCATTCAGACCGGCGTGGAGCGCTACATCCTGCTGCTCCTGGAGGCGCTGACGGCCGCCGGTGAGCCTGTCGAGGCCGGCGTCGTCGTCCGGGCAACGGAAGCTGATGCCCTTGCAACACAAGGACTTTTGGGCGTGCAGCTCCTGCCGGTGGCCGACAAACGAACGACCAGCCTCAACAACGCCCTGCGCGGCTTCGGACCGAGTGTCGTGCACTTTCCGTTCGAGATGCCGGCTCGGCTGGACTTCCCCTCGGTCTACACGCTGCACGACCCAGGCCGGTACCTCTACCCGGAGCTGATGGTGCGCAAGGTACGCGAGGTTCAGAACGACCGGCTGCGCCGCCAGCTCCACGACCCGAACCTGCGTGCGGTCATCACCGTGTCGCAAGCCAGCCGCGCCGACATTGTGCGCGTGCTGGGTGACCTGTCCTGTCCGCTCGTGGTCGTGCCGAACTTCGTATCCAGCGCATTCGCCGAGCGGCTGCGGGCGGCGCGACACGACCAGGCGACCGCCGAGCCGTTCCTGCTGGCGGTCGGCGTCTACATCCCTACCAAGAACATTCCGCGGCTGTGTCGGGCCTTCCGGCTGGCCCGGCAGATGGCGCCCGAGGCGGTACCGGCGCGTCTTGTCCTGGTCGGCCGGATCGGGTGGGAGCGCGGATTCCCGATCAACGGCGCACAGGACATCACGGTGCTTGGCCACGTCAGCGATGACGAGCTGGCCACCTTGTACGCCAGTTGCGCCGCGTTTGTGTTCCCCTCGTTCTACGAAGGCTTCGGCATCCCGATGCACGAAGCCCTGCTTGCCGGCGCACCCGTACTGTGCTCCGACATTCCGGTCTTCCGCGAAATCGGCGGGGACCTGGTCCACTACACGGACCCGCATGACGACACGATCCTTGCCAAAGCCATCGTGACCCGATGCAAGGACCCGAGTCCGGCGGCCGAGAAGGTGGACCGCGTACTGGCGACGTACAGCGCACCTGCGATCGGCCGAGCGCTCATCGACGTATATCGGACCGCAACCGAACGACGCCAACCGGCGGACCGATGACAACGACCTGCATGCCCGGCTGAACCTCGCCAGGCACGTTGATCTACAACAACTTCCCGGCACCGGGCATGAGCTCGGTCGCCTAACTCCCGCACGCCCACCGGCGTGCAGACCAGAGCCCAATGTGCCCAGGAACAGCCAGGGCACCGACACCCAACCGATGCGCCGGAAGGGGGATGTAAGCGTGCCTATTCGGTACAACGACATTGAACAGAACGAGGTTCTGTGGATCGCCCCCGAGCTGTGCCGCCTGCCCGAGTTGCCTGCCGGGTTCGCGCTCCGGGTCGATGACTTCCTCGGCCGCGACTACAGCAGCGACCAGGAAGCGCGTCGGGTATGGGTGCGTGGCCCGGTGCTGCTCGACGCCCGCGGCACGGTGCTGCGAATCCTGACCCTGTGTGTACCGGTCGACCAGCCCCGGGCTGCGCTCACCAACCGGGCGCAAGCTCCCGATTCACCACAGCTCCAGCGGATCGAGCCGACGCGCGCCGTAGGCATCGCCCCCACGTGCAAGAGCGGCGCACACCGCACCAACGAGCAAGACCTCATCCAGCACGCAGGCCGGCTATACCGGCGCGTCGAAATACGGGGCGCCCCCGGTGCCTCGGCCCCAAACGGCCAACCCGGCGGCCCGCGCCACTGACGGACCCGCGTACGAGCCTTACTCCCCCCAAGCCGGCGGGGGTCGCCGGGACACCCTCCCACCACGACCCCCGCCGGCCCCCACTCCACGACCGTCGACCCGCCACTTCACAGTTGGAGGAACCGTGACCGTACTGGTGCCGCTGCTGACAAAGGATCAGATCGAGGCGTTGCCCGAACGAGCGCGTGAGGTCGTGGAGTACCGCAAGTCCGGGCTGTCACTTAACCACGTGCAGGGCTGCCCGCTCGATTGCGCCTACTGCATCCGCCACACCTACGGCGTGTGGGACATGCGCCAACCGGGCGCCCTGACCAACGACGCATCGGCCGTGCGGGCGCTGGTCGAGCACCCGTACTTCCAGGCGGACGTGACACCGATCCAGATCTTCAATCGGGCCACAGAGCCGATGCTGCCCCAGGTGAAGCACCACCTGTACGCCGTACTCGCCGATCTGGACGCCCGGGGGCTACGCAACCACGTGCTGGTCATCACCCGGTACCGGATGACGGCGCAGGACTGCCAGCGGCTCAACGACCTGACCAATGTGAAGCTCACGCTGCTGTTCACCTACTCCGGCATCGACGACAAGCGCATCGAGCCGTATCCCAGCCCCGTGGCGGCGAACTCGTTGCGGCTGGCCTCCGCGTTATCCCGTCGGTACCGCACCGTCCTGTACTGGCGACCCCTGGTCCCCGGGCTCAACGACACCGCCCGGCACATGCGCGACGCGGTCGAGTTGAGCAAGGTGGCACACGCGACGGTGTTCACCGGCCTGTTCTACCGCGGCGAGATCGCCGCGTACTACCGAGCCAACGGCCTACCCGAGCCGTACAGCGACACGGCACGACGCAAGATCGTACCGGAGACACTGGAACAGCGGGTGTTGAACGCCTTCGCCGACGGCGAAGGCGGGCCGTTGTTCCGCAAGACGAGCTGCGCGGTGTCCTACGCCCACGGCCTGCCCGACTACAACGGCCACTATGGCATCCGCGAGCTGTGCGACATCTGCCCGCTGGCACAACTGGAACGGTGCGCGGCGGCGCATGCCGTTCCTGACGAGACGGCGGTGCGTCGCATTGCCGCCCAGGTGCCAGGCACGCCAGACTTCGAGGTCATCGACATCAGCGACCGGGCGGTGGTGGTACAGGGCCTGGACGAGCAACCCCGCTACCACCTTCAACACGCGCTCGCGTTCCAGATCCACGACGCCCGGCACCCGCACCAACCACGTCGGCACGGCCGGGCCGAGATCGGCTGGGAAACCGCCGGCACCAAATGGGAAGAAGATAACGATGCATGAAGACGTGCCGTGGACCAGCGCCCGGCTGGTGGTGGCTGACGTGGAAGGCAACGGCCGCCGGCCACCCCGCCTGGTGGAAACCGCGGTAGTCCCGATCGTCGCAGGCTCCATCGGAGAACCGGTGACCTGGCTGATCCGCCCACCCGAGCCGATTACCTGGCAGGCCAGCCAGATCCATCGCATCACCAACGCCGACGTTGCCGAGCTACCTGGCATCGACGCCGTCGCAGCCGACATCCGGGCGCACCTCGACGGCGCAGTGGTGGTCGCGCACAACGCGCACATCGACCTCGACGTGCTGACCCGGGAGCTTCCCGGCTGGCAGCCAGTCGGTGTGGTGGAC
>WNGE01019431.1_pt1 | contig 11524 bp, 13 predicted proteins | sample 5400651 | NCBI WGS metagenome assembly WNGE01 (sample SAMN13153370, study PRJNA577476) | soil metagenome | isolation source: 60 cm soil or saprolite under grassland replicate 2 | place: USA:California | collected 2016-06-15 | reverse complement strand
CCGCACGACCGTGAGCAGATCGGTCGGCCGGGGTGCGTCGAGCAGCTGCGCGCGCACGGCGATGCGCCGCGCCTTCGCCCTGGTGAGTCGGTGCACGGTCAGGAGACTACGTCGGGGTGTCGGATCCCTGGCGGCCGATCAGCAGGTTCCCGCCGAGAGTCAGTGCCACGCGGGTTCAGTAATCTCGGCGCTCGGACCTCGATCAAAGGGGGGCTTGCACCTGATGCCATGGTTCCATCCTCTTGACAGCTGTTCGCCGGCGGTCCGCCGCCGGAATCGCGGCGGCCGTCCCGGTCGACGCCTGATCCTCGCCGTCGCTGCCGTCGCTGCTGCAGCGTTCTCCGTGGGAGTCGGCGCCGCGGGTGCCGGTCCTCCCGGTGGGTCGGGCCAGCCGGACTTCGGCGCCAACGTGATCGTCTTCGACCCGAGCATGCCGACGAGTCAGATCCAGGCCACGGTCGACGCCGTCGCCAACCAGCAGGTCGACAACGAGATGGGCACGCAGCGATATGCCCTGCTGTTCAAGCCGGGCACCTACGGCAGCGCCGCCAACCCGCTCGTCTTCCAGGTCGGCTACTACACCGAGGTCGCCGGCCTGGGCGCGTCGCCCAACGACGTCACCATCAACGGCCACGTCGACGTCTACAACCGGTGCCTGACCCCCAGCAACTGCATCGCGCTCGTCAACTTCTGGCGGTCGCTGTCGAACCTGACGATCAACGTCATGGGTCTCTCCGGCTGCCGGGGCTCGGGCGACTTCTGGGCCGTCTCGCAGGCGGCGCCGATGCGGCGGGTCAACATCACCGGCGGCAACCTCACGCTGATGGACTACTGCACCGCAGGCCCGCAGTACGCGAGCGGCGGCTTCATCGCCGACTCCCGGACCGGCTTCGTCATCAACGGGTCGCAGCAGCAGTTCCTCGTGCGGGACAGCAGCATCGGCGGCTGGTCGAACGGCGTCTGGAACCAGGTCTTCTCGGGCGTCGTGGGCGCGCCGGCCCAGTCGTTCTCCGCGACGCCCTACGATCCGCCGCCCTACACGACGCTGGCGACGAGTCCGCTCACTAGGGAGAAGCCGTTCCTGTACGTCGATTCGTCAGGTGATTACAACGTCTTCGTCCCGGCGCTCCGCCATGACTCGGCGGACACGACGTGGAGCAGCGGGCCTGCACCCGGTTCGTCGCTGCCGATCGACCAGTTCTTCATCGCGAATCCCAGCGATGACGCAAAGGCGATCAACAAGGCCCTCGCACGCGGCGAGAACCTGATCTTGACCCCCGGCGTCTACCACCTGGACAGGACGATCAAGGTGAAGCGGCCCGACACCGTCGTGCTCGGTCTCGGCTTCCCGACGCTCGTGCCCGAGAACGGCGTCACGGCGATGACCGTCGCAGACGTGAAGGGCGTGAAGCTCGCCGGACTGCTGTTCGACGCCGGCCCGATCAGCTCCCCGGTGCTGCTCGAGGTCGGGACGAGGCACGCGCACAAGAGCGACGCGGACGACCCCACCTCGCTGCAGGACCTGTTCTTCCGCATCGGCGGGGCGAGCGCAGGCAAGGCCGCGACAAGCCTGATCGTGAACAGCGACAACGTCCTCCTCGACGACATCTGGGCCTGGCGGGCCGACCACGGGACGGGCGTCGGCTGGACGGTCAACACGGCCGACACCGGCGTCGTCGTCAACGGCGACGACGTCACGGCGTACGGCCTCTTCGTCGAGCACTACCAGAAGTACCAGCTGATCTGGAACGGCGAGAACGGCAAGACCGTGTTCTTCCAAAACGAGATGCCGTACGACCCGCCGAACCAGGCGGCCTGGATGCATGACGGCGTCAACGGCTTCGCCGCCTACAAAGTCGCCGACTCGGTCGTGACGCACGAGGCCTGGGGCCTGGGCAGCTACTGCTTCTTCAACGTGGACCCGTCGATCCACGCCAGACGCGGTTTCGAGGTTCCCGTCACAGCCGGAGTCAAGCTGCACGACCTGCTCACCGTCTCTCTCGGCGGGGTCGGAACCATCGACCATGTCGTCAATGACACCGGCGCCGCGGCGCAGGGGGCGTCGACCATCCCGGTCAACATCGTCAGCTTCCCGTAAGCCGAGCCGTCGCAGAGCCGGCGGCGGGTCGGGGCGAGCACCCCGACCCGCCGCCGGCAATCACGCCAGAGCTACGGCTTTCGGCAGCTGATCACACCCTGGTGCTTCGTACTGGTGAACGCTCCGCGGCGAGCGATTGCCTCCTGTACGGTCTTCCGCGCTCCGGTGAGGTCCTCGCCCTGGTAGTGCGAGCTCGAGCGGATGTAGGCGAGCACCGGTTCAGCGTCGGTCACGGCCAAGCCATCCTCGAAACGCTCGGTGCGAACGTCGGCGAAAAACGGCTGAAGCTGTTCGGGCCCGGTTTCGAGCCCGAAGGCCTCGGCGTAGCGCCCGTGGTCCCAGCCGGGAGCGAGGGCAACAAGCTCCGCAAGGTGGCCTCGCCCGATCGTCGACGCGTGGAAGGCCCCTCCCGAGACGAGCACCCGCCTGATTTCCGCGAATGCGCGCGGCCGATCAGGTACGTGGTACAGCATGTGGTTCGCCAGCACGACGTCGAACGAGCCGGCCGGGAACGTCAGTTCCTGCGCGTCCGCGACGACATAGTCCGCGCGTTCTCCGAGCTCGCGGCGCGCCGCGTCGATCATCCCTGGTGAGAAGTCGGCAAGCGTGAGCGACCAACCGGGATCGATCCGATCGCGATTGGTTCGCCAGAGCGTTGCCGGGCCGCAGCCGAGATCGAGGATACGGGCGCCCGCCGCCGGCGCCTCCCGGTCGAACAGCCACTCGGCCCAGTGCGGGTTGATCGAGAACGCCGAGTGGAGCGCGATCCGGGCTCGCAGGTTGTCATCTGTTGCGTACTGCTCTCGCAGGTTTTCAGTCATTGCTGCTGGGAGTCGGACGATGCAGTCACATGAAGATGTCGGCGATTAGACTCGCAACTGTGGCGTTTCCGGCGTAGTTGATCCCAACCTGTCTACGTCCTTCGCTGACACGCACCGCCCGTCGGTGACGTGCCTCGGCGGCTGACAACGAGATCAACTAGGAGGAAACCGTGGTCACTGAAGCACGCCTTGAACGTGTCGCGTCGGGGCTGGCACCCGTCGCGCCGGGATGGTTCATCGTCAACACGGCCGACGCCGCGTGGGTCAACAACGAGTGGTCCGGCGGCGTCTGCATCTTCGAGTCCGACGACTTCGTGCTGCGGGGCCGACCCGATCTAACCGAGTACGTGAAGCCGAACGCCGGGTTCACGATCCGCGTCGTGCCGCCGGGTCAACCAGCGGGTCTGTACCACGCGGAGTCGGTGCAAGAGGACTTCCTCATCTTGATGGGCGAGTGCGTGCTGATCATCGAAGACCAGGAACGCCATCTACGGGCGTGGGACTTCGTGCATTGCCCGCCGATGACCGCGCACACGTTCGTCGCGACGGAAACGGGACCGTGCGTGATCCTCGCCACGGGAAACCGGCGCGACGATCTCGAGCGCGTGTACCGCCGATCCGAGGTCGCGCTCCGCTACGACGCGGGACCTGATGTCGATACGACGGATCCTGAGCGCCGAGGTCAATGGGAGGTTCAGCGTCCAAAACACTGGGACGAGCTCCCGTGGGCCGAACGGCCGTAGCTCTCGCGGGTGCGCTGCGGCGTTCCGAAGGAGTGCCGCAGCGCACCCGACCCATTTCACTCGGGCGATCGCGCCAGCGAATCGACGACATCCGCACCGCGCCTACCGTCCGGAATACTTCGGTCGTGCCGAACGAGCGGAGCCGGCAGTTGCGGGACCTCGCCCAACGCGTCGCTGATGCGCTCCCGCTCGAGGTGGCGGAGGAGGCGGTGCTGACCGGCAGCGTGTCGCGCGGCGTCGCTGATGAGGTTTCCGACATCGAGATGCTCATCGTCACGCCGGAGCAAATGGAGCTCGCTGCCTGCTTTGAGCACGCTCGGGCTGCGGGGCTTGAAGAGCTTGACACCTGGGGCGATCAATCGGCGCCGACAAGGCGCGTTTCCGGCTACCTCGACGGCGTCCCCCTCGAGCTCATTTGGTGGTCGCGGGAGCAAGCAGAGTCCTCAATCGATTCGTTCTTCCACAGCGATATGTCATCGGCCGCCGACGCGATCGCCAACGGCGTCGCGTTGCGGACGTCGGGATCGCTGGCGCGGTGGCAAGCCCGACTCAGCGACTATCCGGAGGAGCTCGCGAGGGCGCGGATCGAGGACGCCGCGCTGACGTGGGGCGGTTTTACGCCCGCAGGGTTGCTAACGCTCGCCCGCCCCGGTGAGCTGCTCTCGCGCACCGAGCGAATGCTCGATGATGCGACGCGCGTCCTCCGCATCGTCTACGCGCTCAACCGGGTCTGGCAGCCAACGCACAAGCGTCTCGCGGTACGCGTAGCGTCACTCGCGGTGAAGCCTGATCGACTCGCGGAGCGAATCGAAGAGGCTTTCTCAGAGTCCGACCCACACCGCGCATTGCTCGTCATGACCGAACTGCAAGCGGACACCGTCGCTCTCGCACCGGATGGCCCGAACGTGAACCGGGCGCGCCGGTGGCTAGCGGCAGGTGCGAAACTGCTCTCCTCCGGCGAAAGGTAAGTCGCCTGCGCCAGTGTTCGGCACCATGAGGGAGGCGCGACTTGTTGTATGAGCGCCCGGCTTCAGGCTTGTGTCCATGATCGTCGAGCGCGAACTCAGGTTCACGCGCGAGGCGCCGCTTCTTGCGTGGCGTCTCTTTCGTGTGCGCCGGCTCCCGGATGGCTATGCACTTTGCGCGCCGATGATCCATAGCCCATCGCCGCCGCCTTGGCACCCTGGGCTCACAGTCGCCCGGTGCCTCGAGCACGATCACGCAGCGCCAGCGCCTGGCTGTCGCTGTGGCATTTATGCCGCGATCGAAGGAACGCTTGACTCGCTCCCCGGGTATCTGCTCGACACCGCCTACGACGACGATCCTTGGACATACGCCGAAGTCGCCTGTAGCGGGCGACTTTTCCTCGATGCTCGCGGTGTTCGCTGCGAGGAGGCCCTGGTCTCGCCTGTAGCGGGCGACTTTTCCTCGATGCTCGCGGTGTTCGCTGCGAGGAGGCCCTGGTCGTGCAGATCGCTCTTGTCGAGGAGTCCTTCGCAAGCGTAGACGCGCGTGTGCGCGCGTCCGAGGATCTTGCTGCGCGCTACGGCGTTTGCGTCGGCTCAAGTGATGCTGCACCCGGGTGGCTCGCAGACAACTCGCGCGGCCAAGGGGAACCATTTGAGACTGAAAGCGTCGACCTTTCAATGCTTCTCAAGAACCTCGACCGCTCTGAACGTGTAACAGCTTTGAGCGAGGCGTTAGATCGCGCTCCGGTGCGTCATCGCCTGACTGCAAATGACCCCCCGAGCGCCAGAGGCTCGCTCCTCGCGTTTGAGCGGTCGGATCCCGCTTGGCTAGGGTCGGTGGCGTGCCCGGTATTGGGCTCAGGTCTGCGGCGATACCCACTGCCGTGGTTGGGGCCTACACAACTCGAGCTAAAGCCCCGAGCCAAGTCGAGGGTCACGCGGTGACTCATGAGACGCGATACGCGAAGACGGCCGACGGGGTCTACATCGCCTATCAGGTCGTGGGGTCGGGTCCGGTGGACGTCGCAGCTGACTTCCATCTCTTCGCCGGCAACGTCGACCTGATCTGGGACGAGCCGGATTGGGGCCAGTTTCTCCCCCCAATCACGGACTTCGCACGCCTGATCCTCCACGACCGCCGCGGAAGCGGTGCCTCGACCCGCAACGTCCCCCCTCCGAACCTCGAAACCCGGGCCGCCGACCTGCTCGCCGTGCTCGATGAAGTCGGTTCCGACGCGCCGGTGCTCGGTGCGGCAGCGTCCACTGGCGCGATGCACGCGCTGTTCGCGGCGACGTACCCTGAGCGGGCCTCCGGGATCGTCTGGAATTACCCGCGCGCGCGGCTTGCATGGGCTCCCGACTACCCGTGGGGACAGGGACCGGAGGCTTTCGAGACAGCTCTCGCGCAAGCGGCGAGCTGGGGCACGACGGATTACGCCCGCGACCTAGCGCTCTCCCGCGCGGCCCAGCGCGCCGGCATCCCGGACGGCGAACGGCACACGCTCACCGTTGACGAGGAGCTTATGCGGCGCTACGCGCGAGTCACCCGGAACACCGTGAGTCCCGACGTCGCAGAGGCTGTGACTCGGATCTCGTGGCAGACCGACGTGCGGGACATCCTGCCAAGCGTGTACACCCCTGCCGCGTTGATTATCGGCGAGGGCGACTCGCGCGCCGAGACGGATGAGGCCGAGTACGTGGCATCGCTGATGCCGAACGCGAGAGTTCACGTGCCTCTCCGGACGGTCGGGGCTCCAGGGCGAGGCGTTCGCGGAGATCGTTCGCGGCCTCGCAGGGATCGAACGGCCTGTGGGATCACTTGACGCTGTGCTAGCCGCCGTGCTCTTCACGGACATCGTCGACTCGACTCGGATGCAGGCGAAGCTGGGAGACCGCGGCTGGAAGGAGCTTCTGCTAGCGCATCACTCGACGGTGCGAGACGCCCTCTCTCGCTGGGGCGGCACCGAGCACGACACGGCGGGCGACGGCTTCTTCGCCAGCTTCGTGGGGCCAGCGCGCGCCATCCACTGCGCTCATGAGGTTGCCGAGCGCGTCGGTCGCCTCGGCATCGAGACGCGAGCCGGCGTCCACATCGGCGAATGCGAGGTCATCGACGGGAAGCCTGGCGGTCTGGCAGTCACCATCGGCGCGCGCCTGCACAGCATCGCCGGCCCGCGTCAGGTTGTCGTCTCGCAGACCGTCAAGGACCTCGTCGCGGGAAGCGGCTTCTCCTTCACCGATCGGGGAGAGCACGAGCTTATAGGGGTCCCAGACGTCTGGCGGCTCCACGTAGCCGAGCCGGCCGAAGGTTGACTAGCCGCGCGCTCCGCAAGCCCTTCGTGTGACATCACACCAGCTTGCGCCAGCGTTGCTAAATGTCCCCTGGCCATGAGCCACTGCCGCGGCCGCGCCATACGATCAATTTCATGGAAGAACGGGCGACCGTCTACATCGACAGGCTCTATGACGACGATTGGGACGAGCCGCAGCCTTGGTCACGTAGGCGCCGCGAGGTCGGCGAGCGACCCTGGATGGCCACGACACGGCGGCACAACTAGTGTCGATGAAGAGGCCGAGTTTGAGTCGGCAGATGAAGCAATAGCCTGGGGACGCGAACGAGCCGGACTTGTTCTCGTGCGTCTCGGATACAGCGCCGAGGCTATGTATTCGGCCGGGGAGCGGCACGCTGCCTGGTTCATCGACGGGTCAGGATGGAGGTTTCCGCTGTGGCCGCCCGCGTCGTGGCCTGACTACACCGGGCCGCCAGAACCCGGGTGGCCGGAGTTCGAAGCACCGGAAGGGGACGACTGAACCAGAGTGCCTCGCGGCGAGGGGGCGAGGATGCACGTCTGTTCGAGTGCTCCGGAATGGCCTCCGAGATCTGGCTAAAAGGACGGATTGGTGAAACGGTCGGCGAAGTCGTCCCCGACGGAGACTTGAGCGAAGGTTCCGCCGACCATCCGTCCCTTCTCGACTCGGATCTCCTCGGGCGGATGCTTTCAAGCACCTTAAGGTTGTCGTCCCGCCACTCATTCAGCCTCTCCAGCGCGCCGGGCGGATCGAAACGTGCGACGACCTTCATAGGCGGAGTCTAAGCGCGGTGGCGCGGCCCGAACGTGATGGCCCTCCGCTGCGCGAGCGTGCGCGGATGACGCCTGACCGTAAGCCTTGCCGTCGGGTGCGGTAAACGTTGCGATGGACCGCGAGCATGTGGACGAACTCGCGAGATTCCACCGAGAGCAGGAGCTGAAGGCGGAAGAAGAACGCGTACGCCGACAGCATGATCGGGCCGAGCAGAAGAAGCTCCGCGTTGATGAGCGGGCGGCCGACCTGTCGGCACTCGCATCTCCGGCGTTCGACAGCGTTCGGTCGTGGCCTTTTCGCACCGACGCACTAGCGATCATCCGCCAGCTGGACATAGGCGGGGTTGTTGAGGTCGCGGTCTCTGCCTGGACCGGTGGGCTCGGAAGCGGCGGTGTTCTGGCGCTGACTGACCGACGCCTCATCTTCTACAGAAGCCACGTGTTCGCCGACGCGGAGTGCCAGTCGCTCCCGCGCAGCGAGATCCAGGGCGCCGACGTCCACGAGGAGCCGATTTCGATGGACCTGCGTATCGATTCAAGCAGCGGAAGAGTCACCTTCAAGGGCATTCGTCCGAAGAAACTCGCATGGCAGATTCTGGGCCGCCTGGTCCTCGTGGGCGATGGGACAGCGGCAACACCACCGGAGGGCTGAACGCTGCTTCACCTCCGGGCGCCTGGCCTGGACGAGTACGCGAACTACGTCCCGACTATCTGGAACCTCCTCGCGCAAGACGCGAGCAGCGACGCGATCTCGACGGAGCTGGGAAGGATCAGGGTCGATGCGATCGGGATGGAAAGCAGCACGGAGGACGACCGTGCGGCCGCCGACCGCTTGAAGGAATGGTGGTACTGGCGCTTCACGTTCCCGGAGGAATTCGAGGCCGCTTCTCGGTAGAAGGCCGCCGCGGGCGGAAGGCCAATGTGCTGCGCCAGCGTCCGCGAATGACGCCCGAGGGTGACGCGCTTTCGGTGGTCAGTCAAGCGGGAGGTACGCGTCGTGCGTCGCGTAGTACGAGATCGCCATGAGCTTGTCGTCGAGGGTCGGCCGTGCTGATCCACGCCACTCCCTCCAGACTTGCACCGCATCCTTCGCCAAGGCGACCTCGAGGAAGTACCGCAACCCTGCGGCCTCGGCGGCTCCGTCCGACGCGTCGGCGACCACGGCAGCGCGCGCAGCAGGCGAGCTTCCGTCCGTGTAGATCGTCGCTTCGTCGTCGAGTTCGTCGAGGGCCCGGACGACGTCCCGCAGCGTCTGCACCAGACGATCATGCCTTCTGCCGAGGCGAGCGGCAGACCGGTTGCACTGTGCCAGTGCGCGGGAATACACCCTGAAGCGCCAGCGTCCTCGTCGGACGCCCCAATGCTGGCATGTCTGCCGCTCAGAGCGGTCGGCGTGCGCTCGTGACGAGTCGGGCGCCTAAGTTGCTGAGGTAGGGGCGAAGCGTCGAGTAGGGGATGACTGCAACGAGGCGGTAGCACGCCTCGATCTCCGGCACGCCGACCGCGAGACCGTGGGGTGTGAGGGCAAAGTCGTGATAGTGAGCGGCCGTCGCTGTGTACGCGCTGCGATAAATGTGCAGGCATGGGGCCGCGTCGCTCGCCTGGATGCGGGCCCTCCATGCGGTCGCGAGCGCACTGATCCCGCGCTGGTTCGAGAAGAGATCGCCGATTCTCACGCGGGTGCCGGTGTCGACCATGACGGTCACGCCGAGCCACCCGTCGCCTCCGTGCTGGCCGGGGAACGCCTCTCTCGTAGCGGTGAGAAGGGCGCTGACGACGGTTGAGCTGGCTGAGAGATACCGGCGGTCGACTCCCGTTCGGTAGATGCCGCGATCGGTCGTGGGAAGTTGCGCTCGTTCCCGGCGCAGCTGGTCGGCATAACGGTGCTCGTCAGCAACGACCGCCCTGGTGAGAGCCGTGTTGGCGGCAACGACCGAAACCTCGCTACTCATCACCTGAGGGAATCGTCCAGTGGTATGGACGCGCGGGGCGCGCACCGGCGGCGTGCGCGAGGTCACCACCCTCAACGGGATCACGGTACTTGACGTCGAACCAGCGGGCAGAGCGACACTCGAAGCGAGTAGCACGGCGCCGGCGAGAGCAACGGGAGTCGCAACGCCTCGGAACCTCACACAGACTTTGTACTCGGGACGTCGCGCCCCAACAACCTCGTCTGCGCCAGCGTGCGCGAATGACCCCCGAACGTGCCGAATCAGTCTGCTTGGTCGAGCCGCTCTCGTACGCGATCGGCGACGGCGGGGTGGGCCGCATCACGAGCGCACCGGTCGTGCACTAGGAACGCGTTGTTCGTGAGCGAGTCGTAGTCTTCCCCGCGCTGCACGATGAGCGCGGGGTCAACGAGCGGTGCCTGAATAGGTTCGCCACAGAGCAGGCAGTTCAGATCAGCTGGGGGACGGTCGGGCACGTCCTCGAAGGATAGGTACGTCACCTGTGGCAATGTGCAGCGGTGGCGGACGCCGATCACCAGGTTCGTGAAGACTTCCGGCCACTTAAGGATCGCGAACGCGAGATCCTTGAGTTCCTGCTATCGGTTGAGGTACCTGGGATCGAAGACCTTCGCGAGCAGGTCGCTTACGCGCGTGCGGCGCGGTGGGACTGTGGGTGCGCCTCGTTCAACATCATCGTTGATCGCGAGCGAGCCCCTCGTTCGGCGATCACGGCGTCCCCAGCTGTGGAGGCGTACTCGAAGGAACGCGACGACGTGGACAAGGCCTTCGACCTACTGCTGTGGGTCGAGGAAGGTTGGCTCGCCGGCGTCGAGTTAGTCGACTACGTGGATCACCACGGCGACGACTCGCCCGACGCGATACCGGCGTGCGAGTACTGGGACGAGCCGCAGCCGTATGAGGCTCCAGCTTGATCCTGGAGGACACCAGCCCACAACACCCGGTTGGGCCAGTGTTCGCGAATGTCACCTGATCCGCGCGGCACAGTTCCTCTACGACACGTGTCCCGGATTACCGACGTCGCGGTAGAGCGCCTCGATGTTGTTGTCGTCCGGATCGAGAAGGAACGCGGCGTAGTAGCCGGGCATAGGGTCGGTAGCCCGGCGCACCGTTGGAGCGAAATCCGGCCTCGACGCCAGCGCGGTGGAAGGCGTCGACCTGCTCGCGAGAGGCTGCGACAAAGCACAGGTGTAACCCTGTCGTCGGTGGCTGCCGGTCGACGATGTTGACCCGCGTAAAGCACATAACTCGTTCCGATTCGGAGTCTTCGCTCCAGGAAGGAATGCCAAGGGGCGCCAAGACAGTGGCGTAAAAACGCACGCTCGCGTCGAAGTCGCCGGCGTGAACCTCAACGTGATCGACGACGTGCTGCGACCAGTCCCAAGCCTGTTCGCCCACCGCGGTAAGTGTGGCACAGGAGCTGGTGACAGAGAAAACGGCTGCCCGAGTGTGCGGGAATGTCTCCTGAGGTGAGCCAGCCCACCCGAGAGTCGGACGCGACTCTAGACCGTACTGAGGCCCGGCTTGGTGGCCCTGATGTGGCCAGGTGCGACCGCACCGGAGCGTAGGGATGCGACGAGCAGTGCCACGACCGATCGTCTGCTCCGGAAGGATGTTCGCCTTCGCTGTGTAGGGACGAAGGCCGACGACCACCGTGACGCTCTAAACATCCCATCCCTCGCGGAGCATTAGGACGCTGACGATTGCGTTGACCGGGTTGTCGCCAGCTTCGTCAAGCTCCTGGCTTGACCGATGACTTCTGACGCGCTGGGCGGTCCTACGAGCATGTCGACAGAGGGAGGATCGATGAGCAAGCTGAAGCTGAACATCACGATGTCGATCGA
>WNGE01007857.1_pt1 | contig 11524 bp, 11 predicted proteins | sample 5400651 | NCBI WGS metagenome assembly WNGE01 (sample SAMN13153370, study PRJNA577476) | soil metagenome | isolation source: 60 cm soil or saprolite under grassland replicate 2 | place: USA:California | collected 2016-06-15 | reverse complement strand
GCCGTCTTCTTTCTGCTCGCTCAAATTTTCAAACGGCAGAACGGCGATTCCGTTTGTTACCGGACGACGGATAAATTCACTTTTCCAAACGATCCAGCCAGCGGCCGCTGCCAGAGCGACCAAGGACGCTGCTAACAGCGCGCTGGCTGGATTGCGCCGCGCCCATTTTTTTCCGCGCGTGAAGACTCCGGTGCGTCGTGCTCGGATTGGTTCGTGCTTTAGCCATCGATCCAAATCTTCAGCCAGAGTGAGAGCCGAAGAGTATCGGCGCTTTGGATCTTTCTCGAGGCATTTGAGGCAAATTGTGCTGAGATCGCGATCTATTTTCGGATTTAAGAGGCGCGGTTGCCGCGGCTCGGTGTCCAAGAGTAGCTTGATCGTCTCGTAAGTTGTTCCACCGGCAAAAGGTGGCTGACCTGTCAACAATTGGTAAAGCACGGCGCCAAGTCCATAGACATCTGTGACGCTGCTGATAGCCGCATTGTTTCCTACTGCTTGTTCTGGCGCCATGTAACTGGGCGTGCCCAAAACTTCCATCGTGCGCGTGACGGTGCTCTCGGATTCCACCAATCGGGCAAGACCAAAATCAGTGAGATGCGGTTCGCCTTTTTGATCGAGCAAAATGTTCCCCGGCTTGATATCACGATGGAGAATTCCATGTTCATGCGCGTAATGAACAGTGCGTGCGACCTTAGCGATGAATTCTACTGCGCGTCGAATCGGCATCGGCTCGCGCTTGGTCACTTCATCAAGCTGGCCGCCTTCGACGAACTTCATGCTGAAATAGCATGAGCCATCACGCTCGCCGACTTCGTGGATTGGAACGATACCGGGATGTTCTAAGCTGGCTGCCGCTTCGGCCTCCAGACGGAAACGTTTGAGGTGTGCTTCGGTGGCCCAATGGCCTAACCCGATAACTTTGAGCGCAACGATGCGATTGAGGCTCTTTTGGCGTGCACGAAATACTACGCCTTGTCCGCCGCGGCCAATTTGCTCGAGCAATTCGTAATCGCCGAAGTCCATCAACATCGGCGAGGAGCCAAGCTCGACATTTGCTTCACGCTCGGGCTCGACTGGGCCGAGACCCGACTCCAGCAGACAGGCGCCGCAGGATTGCTGCGGCGAATTCGGTGGAATGGCTGCTCCGCATTTGCGACAAAATCTAGACACCAATTTCACTAATTTACACGAACCGACTCCGAGCGGTTTCGCGAGTTGATCCAACGTTTGACTCAAGTCCCATGAGATTCGTGATAATTCGTGCAATTCGTGTCTTTACGAGCGCAACGCCGCGATGAGGTGGCGCAGTTCATCTTCAATCTCGGCCGGCGTTGCCACCGTGTGCGCGACTTCCTCACGCAACAGCTGTCGGTAACGCTGTCGCAGTCGATGAAATGCTTGTTTCACGGCGTTCTCGGTCATGCCAAACTCGCGCGCAAACTCCGCTTGCGACCGGCGATCCGGTTCGTCGGAGAGCAATGTGTTTAACCGCTCCAGCAGCGGCGCGTTAGCTGATTTCTGAGATTCCTCACGCAAGCGCGCAAACACCCGGTCGAGCACCGTGAACGCCCAGCCGCGATCGTAAAGCAGGTCGGCGCTCAACGTCTCGCTGCGATCGAACTCGCCAGAATCGTAGGACTCGACATCGTCGAGCGGAATCAGCGCTCGGCCGCCACCACGTTTGATCGCCGCAGCATCACGGCGCTCGTTCGCCATGAAATGTTTGAGCGAAGCCAGAAGAAAGGAACGCAAGCGGCCCTTTTCCTGTCGGACCGACTGGAAATCTTTCCGCTCTAAAATCACCGCGAAAAATCCCTGCGTGATATCTTTCGCCTCCTCTGGTTTAGCACCGTCTCGCCTGACGAAGCCATAAATAGGCCGCCAGTAAGTGCGGCAAAGATTCTCGAGCGCTTCTTGTGCAGCTGGCGATCCACCTTGTGCCTGCAGCACCACGCTCCAGTGCGTTGTAGTAAACGCGCCCGCGCCAGCGGAGATTTCAGCCGCGCTCATTGAAATCACCTCATCGGGAGCGGCGCTCACACCGTAATAACAGTAAAAAGGCATGTCGAAAGCAAGCCTGCATGTAACGAACAGATGTTGGATCGGCGCAGCCGGAGGGCCCCGGTACGTGTTTAGCGCCAACGGCGCGTATTCAATCGCAGCTCGCCGCGGCGAGTCTTCTTCGTCCAAAAAAAATCAACAGCGTGAAAGCGCGATTCACGCGGGCGTCTCGGATTAACGAGCGCCGTAATTGATTCGCGCCTTCAGCGCTTGTTTTTGGAAATCGATTTTTCCCGGGGCGTTGCCCCAGGCTGAATATGAGGAGCGCGCGCCTTTGGCGCTAAACAGATACGCGCGTCCACCCTACCCCAGCTATGCCGGTAACACGGTCGATAGGGTCACTTCGCTATCGATGGTTTGCTCAGAGACGTTTTCTACAGTCGCTCCGACTTTTGATCCGTCGCGATCAACTATCCAGACTTGCTGGCCTTGTTCGAATGGACCGCGGGTCATGACTTTGAGCAAAGTGCCCTCCTCCGTGGCCGGATTTTCGAGCACGTCGATGCAGATCGCTTCGGTCTTTCCGAAGTCAGTCAGCAAAGTCAGGTTGTCATCAACTTTTGGCCTTTGCATGGACGCCAAATCCCACGTTTCCCCGCTAGGAGTAATCGGCGCTCACTACGCTGCTGAGCGTGTTCCGTGCTTATAAACCCATCAATTGTCTAAAACTGTCTCGACCAGTTCGCGTGGCTGTGGGACGCGCGGTTTGGGCTTGTCGCGCTTGAGGACGCGATACAAGAACCAGACAATGAAACAGTTCGCCAGCAGAATGAGCACGCCCACCAAACCCGGTCGAAGCCAAAGATGACGGACTTCTAGTGGAATCAGTGCAGCTGTCGCGAAAATCATGAAAAACTCCGCCCAGCGCTGTTCCATGTACACTCCGATTCCTTCGGTAAAAAGAACCGCCGTGTAAAAGAGCGCCAAAAAACCGGTGGCGCGCAACGTCCCGCCTGCAAGCACTGCTTGCAGTTTGTTGAGCAGATACGTGACGACTTTGCTGTGTTCCAGCAGGATTTCATCCGCGGTCCAATCTGAAATGGCATCCATCCAACGGGTGCGCGCGTTGAGGAAAAGCAGTGAAACACCAAGCAACAGCAACAGCACGCCTTTGCCGATTTTAAAGAGCGCGATCAGCTTGAGATAACGATGTCGACGCGGTTCCTGCAGAATCGCAGGTTCGTGCGCCGGCTTACTCATTCTCCAACTGTTCGCCGAAACTCGGTCATTGTGCAATGACCGGACTCTCCCGGCAGCAGATTTCCAGCTTGTTACCGTCCGGGTCCTCGAAAAAAAACGCGTAGTAGCCGGGACTGTAGTCGGCGCAGATTTCAGGCCCTTCAAGCGCCTTGCCTCCGGCTTCGCGTACCAACTTTGAAATCCGATCCACTTCTTCGCGCGTGTCTGCCCAAAACGCGATGCGCGTGCCGTTTGGTTGATGGTTCTTATCCTCTGTGAAACCGAAAAATTCCGACGGCCGGTCGCCACCAGCAGAATAAAAAGTATGGAAATCTTCGCCTGGGGCTTTTTGATGTGGCGACGGTTCGTGCCTTTCGCGAACAAATCCAAGCTGCGGCAGAAATTTTCCGTAGAACTTTCTTGCCACTTCCATGTCTTTCACCCGCAAATCGATGTGATCAAGGCAACGCGTTTTCATTTTGTGATTCTCAATTGGTTCGCGCCGCGCGCTCTGTGAAGCGATCAGGAAGCTGACGAGGTCGGAATGAAAAAAATTGGTGAGTGTTCGTCATTTAAGTATTCGGATTTGTTTTGTCATTCGAGATTCGGGTTTCGTCATCTTTCTTTAGAAACCGCTCCAAAATTGGTCGTAATTTCTCTATCGTAGCTTCCGGCCAAAACTTCCGTTCAGTGATCAGCGCCGTGTCTAACGCGGAGTGTTCCGACCAGTTCGGCTCAGTCGGTATTTGTGGGACCACGTTTGAAATCACTTTCTTCGCAGTCTCCGCGTTTGCTACTAGGTGGCTGAGAACTATCTGCGCCGAGACCGGTTCTTCTTCTATTTTCCAGCAATCGTAATCGGTGATCATTGCCATTGTCACGTACGCGATCTCGGCTTCGCGAGACAATTTCGCTTCCGGAAGATTGGTCATAGCAATGACGTCAAAGCCGTTGCGATGATTGAATTCCGATTCGGCGCGCGTGGAGAACGCAGGGCCGTCCATGTTCACATAAATGCCGCCATTGTGAACGGTAACTCCAAGCGACCTGGCTGATTCTGCCACAAGATTGCGCAGGTTTGCGCTGATCGGCTCAGCGAAACCGACGTGTGCTGCAATACCGTTACCGAAAAACGTATGAGCTGCGCGCTGGCTGGTGCGATCATAGAACTGTGAGGGTAACACTACATCGCGCGGCGCGTATTTTTCCTGCAAGCTTCCCACAGCCGCCACTGAGATGATCCAACGAACGTTGAGCGAGCGAAGCGCGTGGATGTTGGCCCGATAATTTATTTCGTGCGGCAGAATCCGATGACCGCGACCGTGCCGCGGCAAGAAGTAAACCTGACGCTCGCGTAATTTTCCCCCAATCAGAGCATCCGATGGCGATCCAAACGGTGTATCGATCTTGTGTTCAGTCGTGTCGCGTAATTCCTCCATCTGGTACAAACCGCTGCCACCAATGATTCCAATTGCTGGAGCCTCGTCTTTCGCGATCGGCATGCCGGGGATTTAAGACACGAATTACACGAATTGTCACGAATCTCGTAACGCTGCATGAAATTGGTGTGAATTCGTGAAATTCGTGTCGTGTCTTGGACGAAGGCATTGTGGCCGTGTATTATTTTGACTCCTTCATGCCGAAATTTTTTATCAAAACTTACGGTTGCCAGATGAACGAGCGCGACTCGGAACAGGTTGCGCACTCGCTCATGGCGCGCGGGTACGAGCGGGTCTCAAAAGAGTCAGAAGCCGACGTCGTGCTTCTGAACACGTGCAGCGTGCGCGATATGGCTGACCAGAAGGCGCTGGGGAAAATGGGAATGCTGGGGCGACTGGCTAAAGAGCGGCCGCACGTTGTGTTTGGGTTTCTCGGTTGCATGGCCCAGGCACGCGGTAACGAACTGCTCAAAGGCCTGTCGCATGTCGATCTTGTCGTCGGTACGCAGAAATTTCACCGAGTGGCGGATTACGTGGAGGAATTGGTGGCCAAGAAAGCGGAGTGCGCGCCCTATCATTTAAGTCAGGCGATGGACGATTTGCGGTTTTCGATTGTTGATGTCGCGGAGGAACGTGGCTCGCAATCGACAATCCGCGATCAATCTGTCGCGCCGCGACAGGCGACTGCATTCGTCTCGATCATGCAGGGCTGCAACATGCACTGCACATTCTGCATTGTTCCGCAGACGCGAGGGATGGAGCGCAGCCGCTCTATCAACGATATCGTGAGCGAAGTGCGTGATCTAGTTTCGCGGGGCGTTAAAGAAATCACGCTACTGGGGCAAATCGTGAATCTTTACGGCCGCCACGAATTTCCGAAGATCGACAATAAATCTCCGTTTGTGCAGTTGATCGAAGCCGTTCACGACGTCAACGGGCTCGAGCGGCTCCGCTTCACTTCGCCGCACCCGATCGGTTTCCGCGACGACTTGATCGACGCGATCTCGCGTTTACCGAAACTCGCCGAGCACGTCCATCTGCCGTTGCAATCTGGCTCCAATAAGATTCTGAAAACGATGCACCGCGCGTATACGGCAGAAAAATACCTCGATCTTGTGAGGCGAATTCGGCGGGCGCGAGACGGCATCGCGATTACGACGGACATTATCGTCGGCTTTCCGGGAGAAACAGAAGACGATTACAAGCAGACCCGCGATTTGGTTGACAAAATCCAATTTGATAACGCCTTCGTCTTTCGCTATTCGCCGCGGCGTGGCACGCCGGCTGCGGACATGCTGGATCAAATCGAAGAGCGCACCAGGGAAGAGCGCAATCAGGATTTGCTCCAAGTTGTAAACGTATCGAATCGCCGAAGTCTCGAACGGCTGGTCGGCCAATGTGTGGAAGTGCTCTGCGAAGGCCCCAGCAAAACCAATCCCGCCCGCTTAATGGGGCGAACGCGCACCAACAAAATTGTCGTATTTGAAGGCAGCGACAGACTGATTGGAGAACTGGTCAAGGTCCGAATCGAGCAGGCCAACGCGGTCAGCTTGTATGGCACGCCAATTAGGGAAGCGCATGTCTCCGGCGTGCTTTCGTTAGAGCGAAAGCCAGAGGCATGTGCTACTCTGGCAACTTTTTGAGGTTCTCCGGCGCGTTCAATCACAAGTTGAAAACTTGCGCCACCTTACCCAAACTCACACCCCATTAGCGAAGTTCGCCGCATGATTTACGATCTCTCCTTGCACACCGTCGGAATCATCGCAGGAGCATTTCTCGTTTTAATGGGTTTGCTCGGATTAATAAAACCGAGCTTCGCTCGTGTGGTGCAGCGGCTTCCGCGCTCTAGGACTACGGGAGTTATCCTGCTCACCGTTTGTCTTGTTTGGACATTTTGGCTGCTCTACACGATCCAGATGGGCGAATTCTCCGGTTTTCGCCGGCCGCTCCTCATTGCGTTGCCAATCGGTTACGTGCTCGTCCTGCGTTTCGTCGACGAATTTCTCGCGGTACGCGCGCTTGGAATTCTTTGTTTGCTCGCGGCGGAGCCGCTGCTTGATGCCGCCTTTCTGCGCTACGAAACCAGCCGGTTGCTCATAACGGTGTTCGCTTATCTGCTGATTGTTGCCGGGCTGTTTTGGGTCGCGATCCCCTATGTTCTTCGCGATCAAATCAACTGGAGCACGCGCAGCGTTTTTCGCTGGCGCTGTTTGCACGCTATCGCCTTGATCTATGGCGGTGTGATTCTCAGGTTCGCGTTTACTCAGTATTAGAAACCATAGCCGCGGTGCGCGACCGCCGATGACGCGGGCAAGTTTCACTCCGGATTTTTAGATTTGGCAGTTGTAGTGTCTCACGAATCTTTTCGGCATTCACAGAGCGCCGCTACAGTAAATGCGTATGAAGCGCATTCTGGTGATCCGTGGCGGCGCGATCGGCGATTTCATTCTCACGTTGCCAACGCTCAAGGCTCTGCGCGACGCTTGTCCACATGCATACATGGAGATTCTTGGTTACAAACACATTGCGGTACTTGCCGAAAAGCGATTTTACGCGCAAGCAGTACGCTCGATCGAATACGGACCGCTCTCGAGCTTCTTCGCCAGGAATTCGGAATTGCCAGCGGAGTTGGCAAATTATTTCGCCAGTTTCGATTTGATCATTAGTTATCTGTATGATCCGGACCGCATCTTTGAAAACAACGTGCGCCGGTGTGGTGTTGAAAATTTCTTTTGCGGGCCAGCCAAGATCGTCCAAACCCTCGACCACGCCGCCCGCCAACTTGCGCGGCCGATCGAAGAGCTGGGAATCAGAGTCACCGATCTTACTGAAAAAGTTTTCCATTCAATAGGAGATCGACAGTTCGCGCAGCAGTTTCTCCAGAATTTGCAGCAACCGATTGTAGCGATTCATCCGGGAAGCGGCAGCACGGAGAAAAACTGGCCGCTGGAAAAGTGGATCGCTTTGTTTTCGCGAAGCCGTGATTTCTCGATCGACAAAGACAAATGCGGGCGGTCCCGCGGACTGCCTTCCGTTGTCGTCATTTCAGGCGAGGCGGATAAAGCACAGACGGAGCTATTGGAACGCGAGTGGAAAGATCCAATGGTCAGTTTCGCCAAGAACTTACCGCTGCCCCACCTCGCCGCGGTGCTTGAGCGTTCGATCTTCATTGGGCACGATAGTGGCATCTCGCACCTCGCCGCAGCCGCGGGCGCAAATTGCGTTCTGCTTTTTGGACCGACGGATCCCAATGTATGGGCACCCAGGAACAAAAACGTGCGAGTTCTTAGCGCGCCCGGCGGAAAGCTGAGCAATTTGGAAATCGCACGGGTCGAAGCCGCTGTCGCTAGCGCGCTGAACAGCTAATCAAGCGAAACGCCTGCTGCGGTAGCCGCAGGGTTGAGTTTACTCTTCGTAGCCGTCTGGAAACTTTTGATGCCAAGCCCACGCGGTCTCGATGATGACATCCAGCGACTGGAACTGTGGTTGCCAACCAAGCTCCTTTTTGATCTTTTCCGAGGAAGCAATAAGCCGTGGCGGATCACCAGGTCTCCGTGGCTTTTCAATCGTGTCGATCTCCCGCCCCGTGATCTTGCGGCAGGCCGCGATTACCTCGCGAACACTGGAGCCGCCTCCCGTACCGAGATTGTAGAATCCGCTCGCGGTTGCGCCAAGAGCCAGAATATGTGCGTGTGCAAGATCGACAATATGGATGTAGTCGCGAATACATGTTCCGTCGGGCGTCTCATAATCCGTGCCATAGATTTCAAGACTTGGTCTTTGACCGAGAGCGACCTTTAGCACGTTCGGAATCAAGTGTGTCTCAGGGCGATGATCTTCGCCGAGGTCCTCAGTTGCACCGGCCGCATTGAAGTAGCGCAAACAAACAAACTTCAATCCATGGACTTGGTCGTACCACCGCAGGATTTTTTCGAAAGCCAGCTTCGATTCGCCATATGGATTGGCGGGACGCGCTGGCGCAGTTTCGTCGATCGGGACCCGATCGGGCGGACCGAAAAGCGCGCAGGTCGATGAAAAGATGATCCGTTGAACACCTGTTGTCAGCATTGCATCCAGCAGATTCAACCCGTTCGAGACGTTATTGCGGAAATACTTTGATGGATCCCGCATTGACTCAGGGACAAGCGCGTATGCTGCGAAGTGCATTACGCTATCCGGACGGGTGCTGGAAAGCGCACGCTCGATTTGATCTCGGTCCGCCAAATCGCCTTGGATGAATCGTGCCCGCGAATCGACAGCGCGCCGGTGGCCTTCAATCAGATTATCGAAAATGGCAACTTCGTGCCCCTCATTCAGCAGAAGCTCGGAGCAAACGCTCCCGATATAGCCCGCCCCGCCAGTGATGAAGACTTTCATGGCGGGGAAAAATGAGGCGTCATTCGCTTGGAATCAATGAGCATGGTAGAGACGGCTCGCCGCGCCCGGCGGTCGCGCCCTACCAACATCAAAGCGAAGTGCGGGCGGTCGAAGATTGCGCGACGGTTTTGCCTCTCTTTTTCTCGAGGGCTGCGACCATCTTCCGTACGCGACTATGTTTGCAACGCGGGGCGAGCACTTTCAAGCTTTGTTCTTCAGAACCCCATTGCAAGATGTCGATGTTTACATGTCGGACGCCCCACTGCTTCATCTCGAGCCGGCTTGGCTTGTACAAATCAATGGTGTCGGTGCCGATCAACGCATTCCCATAGTCGTCGATAACATATTCTTCGTTCGTCTCGGCGATTCGAAACCGTGTTCCGAGCGGATATCGTGACCAGTCAGAAGCAGCACTCATCACGTGTCGGCCGGACAAATATTCGCCGAGCGCGTTACGACGGCCGCTTCCCCCCTCAAGATGGGTATACGCGGTAGTACGCACGTTTGGTATGCGACGTCCGCTGGTGAGAATCGGCTTCGACTGCGTTGCGCAGCCAACGATTAAACAAGCTGAAGCTCCTGCGAGCGCGAGGTTAAGGCACCGCATTATCGCGCCCTCCATAGCAGCCCAAGTAGGGATGGGCAAGCAATAATTTACAAAAATTCCCTAGGGCCGCTGAATCGAGCTAGGTTCTAACTGTGTCTCGCAAGCTAATTAATGACAGCAGCTAGAGTGCTAGCCCGTGGCCGCTTGGGTAAGCTCGCTCGTGCAATGAGGACAGCGTGTTGCCTTAATCGGGATCTTCATCGCACACGCCGGACACTCTTTTTGGTCGGGGGGGTTTTCCGCTGGTCGTCTCAATTGATTGATCAGCCGGACCAGAAGGAAGATAGCGGTCGCGACGATGAGAAAATTGATCACCAGCGTAATGAAGTTGCCGTAATTCCAGGTAATCGCTCCGGCCTTTGCGGCGTCTGCGGGAGTATTGAATGGGGTCGAGCCATCCTTGGCTGCTCGGAGAATGAGAAATTTATTTGAAAAATCGAGACCGCCGGTGAGAACACTGATCGGCGGCATGATCACATCTTTCACCAGCGAAGTAACGACTGAACCGAAGGTCGCGCCGATAATGACGCCCACGGCGAGATCAACCGCGTTGCCTTTTACGGCGAATTCTTTGAATTCGTTCCAGATCTTCTTCATACGACGATATTGACCAGCCTCCTCGGGACCACAATCACATTACGCACGGTCTTGCCAGCGATTCGATCTTGAATTTTGCGATTCGACAGCGCGGCAGTTTTCAGCTCTTGCTCTGTTGCATGGATCGACATCTTCATTCGATCGCGCAGTTTTCCGTTTATTTGAATTACGATTTCAACCTCGTCTTGAACGAGCAGCCGCTCTTCATAGTCTGGCCAGGACTGTTCCGTGATGTCGCCGCGTGCGTCGGTGAATTTTGTGTTCAGCCTTTCCCATAATTCGGACGCGATGTGAGGAGCAAATGGACTTAGCAAAACGAGAAAGCTCCGCATCGCTGATAATGGAATTGTTTCCACGTTCGTAAACGCGTTCACGAAAATCATCATTTGTGAAATAGCCGTGTTAAAAGAGAACGATTCGATATCCTCAGTGACTTTCTTGATTGTGGCATGCAGCACCTTCTGCTGCACCTTGTCCGGGTCAGCGGGTCTGATCTTGCTGGATAATTCCCACTCTCCTGCCTGGTTCTCGGTCATGAGCAAGCGCCAGACCCGCGCCAGAAAACGCGCTAGGCCTTCGACGCCGCGCATGCTCCACGGTTTCATTTGCTCCAGCGGCCCCATAAACATTTCGTAGCAGCGAAACGCGTCTGCACCGTGCTGATCGATAACATCGTCGGGATTAACAATGTTCCCGCGCGATTTCGACATTTTCTGATTATCCTCTCCGAGAATAATTCCCTGGTTCACGAGGCGCTGAAATGGCTCCGGCTTTGAGACGTAACCGAGATCGAATACGACTTTCTGCCAGAAACGCGCATACAACAGGTGCAGAACAGCGTGCTCGGTGCCGCCGACGTACAAATCAACACCTCCCGGCTTGTCACCGCCCATCCAGTACCGTTCCGCTTCTTCGCCTACGAAACGTTTGTCGTTGTGCGGATCGCAAAATCGCAAGTAATACCAGCACGAGCCTGCCCATTGCGGCATGGTGTTTGTCTCACGCAGCGCCTTGTCGGAATACCGGATCCACTCCTTTGCCTTTGCCAGCGGCGGTTCACCGGTGCCGGTCGGTTTGTAATCGTCGAGTGGCGGCGGGACTACCGGCAATTCCTTTTCACCCAACGCGCGATGTTTTCCATTTTCCCAAACGATCGGGAACGGCTCTCCCCAGTAGCGCTGACGCGAGAATAACCAGTCGCGAAGCTTGTAATTGATCGCGCGTTTGCCGAAGCCGTGTTGTTCCAACCACGCGGTGATTTTCT
>WNGE01020233.1_pt1 | contig 11525 bp, 11 predicted proteins | sample 5400651 | NCBI WGS metagenome assembly WNGE01 (sample SAMN13153370, study PRJNA577476) | soil metagenome | isolation source: 60 cm soil or saprolite under grassland replicate 2 | place: USA:California | collected 2016-06-15 | reverse complement strand
CAGCGTCGGCCGCGACCAGACGCGCGCCGAGGGCCGGATGGACGTAGTTGCCGCCGGCCGCGATCTCACGCACGGCCGCGACGACCTCAGCGTCCACCGCCTCCTTGAGCACGTAGCCGTTCGCGCCCTGGGCGAACGCCTCGCGGACGTACCGCGGATCGTCCTGCATCGAGAGGACGAGCACCTTGGCGTCCGGCGCCTCCTTCTTCAGCTTCGGCAGCGCCTCGATGCCGCTCTCGACCGGCATCACGACATCGAGCAGGATCACGTCCGGCTTCAGGGCACGCGCCTCGAAGACGGCCTCGCGTGCGTTGCCGGCCTCGCCGACGACCTCGAAGTCCTCCTCGGCAGAAAGCAGAAGCCGTAGTCCCGAGCGCACGACGGCGTGATCGTCGACGACGAGGATCCGCACGGTCATGTCGCAGGCACCTCCACTGCGAGAGTGGTACCTGTTTCCTCGGACGATTCGATCGTGAGCCGGCCGCCGATCAGCCCGACGCGCTCGCGCATGCCGAGCAGCCCGAGCCCGTCCTCGCGCTCGGCCCGTTCGGGGTCGAAGCCGCGCCCGTCGTCCTCGATCACCGCCGTCACCTGATTGCCTGCGCGCACGAGGAGAATGCTGACGGTACGCGCGTGCGCGTGCTTGACCACGTTCGTGAGCGCCTCCTGCACGATCCGGTAGAGCGTCGTCTCGATCACCTCCGGGAGGCGCGCCTCCCCCAGTTGCGGCTCGAGCTGTACGTCAAGGCCCGTGCGCTCTCGATACGTCTCCACCAGCCGCTCGAGCGCGGCCTGCAGGCCGAAGTCGTCGAGCGCTTTCGGTCGCAGCTCGACCGCGAGTCGCCGCACGTCCTGCAGCGTGCCGACCACGAGCTCCCGGAGGTTGCCGGACGCCTCCCGCACGGCGGCGTCGTCCTTGGCTTCCTCGACCGCCTTCAGGCCGAGCAGAATCGATGTCAGGGCCTGGCCCGTCTCGTCGTGAAGCTCCCGGGCCAGCCGCCGCCGCTCCATCTCCTGGCCGGCCACGACCCGACGGAGTGAATCGCGTGCGACACGCTCGGAGAGGTCGAAGGCGACCGCCGCCCGCTGGCTGAACTGCTCGGCCAACCGCAGCTCGTCGTCGCGGAAGCGCGGATCGTCGCCGAGCTTGTCGTGCGCGACGACGACGCCGAGCGCGCGGTCACGAACAATCAGCGGCACGAAGAGCCCCGTGGTCGCGCCGAAGCGCCGCACCGATTCATGGTGGACCTCGGGGTCATCGAGCATCTCGTCGACACGTTCGCTGCGCCGGCGCTCGAGGACCCGGCCGGCCTTCGACTCATCGCTCGCGAACTGCACTCCGAGCACCGAGCTCGCGCCGTCGCCGGCGGCGGCCGCGACGCGCAGGTCGCCCCCGGCGGGCAGCAGGATCATCACGAGCCGTGCCTCGAGCAGCTCCTGTAGGCGCTCGGTGATCAGCTGCAGCAGGCGGCCGAGCTCGAGCTCGCCCAGCAGCGCGTTGCCGATCTCGTTCAGCGACTCGAGCTGGCGCGACCAACGCGTGATCGACTCGTAGAGGCGGGCGTTCTCGACTGCGACGGCGGCCTGAGCCGCCAGCAGCGACGTCAGGTCCTCGTCCTCGTCGGTAAAGCCGCCGTCCTTCTCGGTCAGGTAGAGGTTGCCGTACGCCATCCCCCGTAGCTTGATCGGGACGCCGAGGAAGGTCGTCATCTGCGGGTGGTTCGGGGGGAAGCCGACCGCGCGTGGGTCGTCGCCGAGCACGTCCAGGCGAAGCGGCCGCGCATCGTGAATGAGCGCGCCGAGGATCCCCCGGCCTTTGGGCAGGTCGCCGATCGCCGAGTGCTGCTCGGGCGTGAGCCCCGTGGTGACGAAGCGCTCGAGCCGGCTGCCGGTGCGGTCGATCACGCCGAGCGCCGCGTACTTCGCGCCTGTGATCTCCGCCGCCGCCTCGACGATGCGCTGCAGGACGGCGTCGAGCGAGAGCTCGGAGCTGACGGCGATGCCCGCCTCGACGAGCGCGCGCAGACGGAGGGACCGCTCGGGCACGACTGCCATTATCGGCGGCTCGCCCGCCACTCGTCTCTCGTCGGCAGCTCGCCGCGCTTGCGAGCCTCGACGACGCAGTCCATGTGCGCGTGCCGCCGCTTCGAGACGTCGCCCTGCGGCGCGATCAGCGCGTGCTCGCTCGTCGCGTGCAGGAGGCCGTCGCAAAACGGGCAGACGTACGTCGCTGCCTTCAGGCTCTGAGCGCGTCGCATCTCCCACCACCCGGTGTCCACGAAGCCGACGATACCCTCGGCCGGTGCCCGCGCCCGCTGCGCTGCGCTCGCTCAACCCGCGGCTGCCGCGCGAGGTCTGGCGGCTGCAGCTCGGCGGCGTCATGAACTCGTTCGGCAACGGCGTCGTGCTGCCGTTCCTCGTCATCTACCTCAACCGCGTGCGCGGGTTCGGCCTGGGGACGTCCGGGCTCGTGGTGGCCGCGTCGGCTGCCGCCCAGATGTGCGCCGGTGTGCTCGCGGGACCGCTCGTCGACCGGTTCGGGCCGCGGCTCATCCTCGGCGGCGGCCTGGTGATGCAGGCGGCTGGCTTCGGGCTCTTCCCGCTCGTCCGCCAGCCGTGGCACGCGTTCGCGCTGATCGCGCTCGAGGGTGCGGGCAGCGCAGGCTTCTGGCCGAGCCAATCGACCCTGATCGCGCGGCTGACCCCTCCCGCCCGGCGCCACGCCGCCTACGCCCAGCAGCGCGTGACGATGAACCTCGGCATCGGGCTCGGCGGCCTGGCCGGCGGGCTGATCGCCCATAGCCTCTCGCCGGGCTCCTTCACGGTCCTCTTCGTCGTCGACGCCGTCACCTTCCTCGCGTACGTCGCCGTGCTCGTGTTCGTCCCCGACCCCGGCATCGCCGAGGAGGAGCGCTCGGAGGAACGCTCGTCGTACGCTACGGTCCTCCGCGACCGCGTCTTCGTCGGCCTGTGGACGCTGAACTTCCTGTTCGTCGCCGCGGGCTACTCGCTGTTCAACCTCGTTCCGGCGTTCGCACGCGACCACGGCGGCGTCGACGGCACCGAGATCGGAGCGTTCTTCTTCGTCAACACGATCCTGATCGTCGTCCTGCAGCTGCCGATCTCGCGAGCGATCGAAGGCCGGCGCCGCCTGCGCGCGCTCGCGCTGATGCCGGGCCTCTGGACCGTGGCGTGGCTGCTCGTGGACGCGGGCGGCGCGTGGTTCGACGCGACCGCGGCCTTCGTCGTGATTGCGATCGGGCTCGCGATCTTCGGCGTCGGCGAGTGCTTCCACGGCCCCGCGCACCAGGCGCTCGTCGCGGAAATCGCGCCGGGACACCTGCGCGGCCGCTATTTCGCGGTGCATTCGCTCTCGTGGGGCCTCGCCGGCACCGTCGGGCCGGCGGTCGGTGGCTTCCTGCTCGCGGCGGCACCGTTCGCGCTCTGGCCGCTCGCCGCGGCCGTCTGCCTGGCCGCAGCGATCGGCTCGCTTGCGCTGGAACGCCGCGTCCCGGAACGGTTCCGGCGCATCCCGCGCGCAGAGCCGGAGCCACCGGTGCTCGGCCTGGCAACGCCCCGTTGAGCTTTCGTGCGGGAAACGCCGGTAGAATCGCGAATATGCCGCTGATCTCTCCCCTCGAGGATCCGCTCAGTACCGATGCCGAGCCTGCCTCGCATCCGGCGCCCCCGTGCGCGCGACACCGTGACGATCGTCGCGGCGCCGCCGTCCGCGCCCGCTGAGCTCAGCGCCGCGGGTCTCACCTGGATCCATCTCGACGGCCCGTCGATCCAGCACGCGCAGGAGCTGGCCGACCGGTTCGGCTGGCATCCCCTCGACGTCGAGGACGTGCTCTCCAAGCGGCAGCGGCCGAAGGTCGACGACTACGCCGACGAGGGCTACCTGTTCGGCGTGCTGCACTTCCCGGTCTACGACCGCACGATCCAGCGCCTGAACGCGGCCGAGCTCGACGTCTTCGTCGGCCCGGACTACCTGGTGACGCTGCCGACGGTCGAGCTGCTGCCGGTGACGCGCCTCTTCCGCCGCTGCGAGGATGACGAGGTCTTCCGCGAGCAGCTCTTCTCGAAGGGCTCCGGTCGCTTGCTCTACGAAGTGCTCGACGACCTCTTCGACTACTGCTTCCCGATCCTCGACAAGATCGGGCACAAGCTCGACTCGCTCGAGGACGACGTGTTCGAGGGCCGCTCCGAAGAGGTCGTCCGCGACATCTCGAATGTCAAGCAGGAGATCATCAGCTACCGGAAGATCGTGAAGCCGGAGCGCGCGACGCTGCGCGTGCTCGAGCGGCATGTCGAGCGGTTCCTGCCGGAGGAGCTCGAGCTCTACTTCGACGACATCGTCGACGCCGCCGAGCGCATCTGGGACATCCTCGACAACTACAAGGAGGTCGTCGAGGCGCTCGAGGACACGAACGAGTCGGTGATCTCGCATCGCCAGAACGACGTCCTGCGGATCCTGACCGTCTTCTCGGTCGTGCTGCTGCCGCTGACGCTGATCACCGGCTTCTTCGGCATGAACGTCCACTTCCCCGGCTACGCGACGATTTGGGCGTTCTGGGTCATCTTCGCCGGGATGCTCGTCTCGCTGCTCGGCATGCTTGCGTTCTTCCGCTACAAGCGCTGGCTCTAGTGCCCAAGCCGCTGTGGGCGCCGTGGCGCCTCGAGTACATCGAGCAGGCCGACGCGCTCGACCGCTGCATCTTCTGCGAGCCCGAGGAGGAGCTGCTCGTGCACCGCGGCGAGCTCGCGGTCGCGGTGCTGAACAAGTACCCGTACTCGTCGGGGCACCTGCTCGTTGCGCCGCACCGGCACGTCGGCGACTTCGGCGAGCTGACGGACGAGGAGGCGCTTGCGGTGCACCGGCTCGGCGCCGCGGGGGTCGAGGCGCTGCGCGCCGAATATGCCCCGCACGGCTTCAACCTCGGCTGGAACCTCGGCCGCGTCGCCGGCGCCGGGATCGAAGACCACGTGCACCTGCACGTCGTGCCGCGCTGGAACGGCGACACGAGCTTCATGCCGGTTCTCGGCGACGTGAAGGTGCTGCCGGAGCACCTGCTCGAGACTGCTCGTAGGCTCCGTCCGCACTTCGACTGAGGGTCCGGACAGCTTCTTGAAGGGCCGCAGGTGCGGTGCTAGCGTCGAATGTCGCCGCCGACGCCGGCCACGTCCTCCGCGTCCGCTACATCGCCACCAACTACGGCGGCGACGGCGTCACGGTTCGGGGCGCTTGTCGCCCTCATGGTGATGCTCGTCCTGCCGGCGGCGGGCGGGGCGGCCGCGCCGCCGACGGCGCTGCGGGAGCGTCGATCGCCGGCGGGCACCTTCAGATCGGTCAGCGCCGGCGACGCCCACAGCGGTGGCCTGCAGACCGACGCCACCCTCACCTGCTGGGGCTGGAACGGCGACGGACAAGCGGCACGGTCGCCTGCTGGGGCGTCAACAGCGAGGGGTAGGCGTCGCCCCCCGCCGACACGTTCACCGGGCACGCGGTCAGCGCAGGCGAGTCACATAGCTGCGGCGGGTGACTTTCACACCTGCGGCCTCAAGACGGACGGGACGCTCGCTTGCTGGGGCAACGACCCCGACGGACAGACCGACGCGCCCGGCGGCACCTTCACCGCAGGATGTCTTCACCAGAGCGGCACGCATTGCACCTGCAGCGGCCAAGACACCTGGAACGCCACGGTCGGGGCCTGACACCGCACAGCCACCGCTTCTGTTAGGACACCTCCGATCCGGGGAACGGCAAGGGGTCGTCACCCGTCAACGGAGGAACCAGTGAAACCAGTCTCTGCTCGTCTGCGCCGTCGGCCGTCGCCCGCGCTGGTCGTCGCCATGATCGCGTTGTTCGTCGCACTCGGCGGCACCGGCTACGCAGTCACCGTCCTGCCGAAGAACAGTGTCGGCACAGCCCAGTTGAAGAAGAACGCGGTCATCTCGTCCAAGGTCAAGAACCACTCCCTGCTCAAGGCCGACTTCAAGCTCGGTCAGCTACCGGCGGGCCCCGCCGGCCCTGCCGGCCCCGCCGGCCCCGCCGGCCCGACCGGAGCGGCCGGGCCCGCAGGGGCAACGGGCCCCGCGGGGCTCATCGACACGTCGAAGCTGAGCGTCGTCGCAGGTTCCGAGATCAGCGTGCCCGCAAACAGCTTCGCCACCGGGACGAAGCAGTGCCCATCGGGCGGCCATGTCATCAGCGGCGGCTACAACTCCGGCTACCGCTGGATGGTCGAGTACAACGCGGCCGAGAGCACGACGACGTGGAGGACGAGCCTCTATAACCCGACCGGCTCGACCCAGAACTTCCACCTGCAGATCATCTGCCTGGCTCCCTAGGAGCCGCTTCCCAGCACCAGACCGCGGAGAGGCCGCACGCGCGAGCCTCTCCGCGCGATCGCTCTGACCGGGCGTCCTCCGCCGCCGAGCTTGACAAGGCAAGCGCCATGTGCACAGCTTTCGACGGAGGTCTACAGAAGAGGCCGGGATGACCGTGAAGCGCACTGCGGCGCTTCCTCCCACTCGTCGCCGTGCGCTGGCTCATGGCAGCCGTCGTCGTGCTGCTCTCGCTTGCCGGATCGGGCTCCGCGGCGAACGGTCTCGCGATCAGGGTTCAGGGCAATCACCTCGTCGGCGCGAACGGGCACCTGATCCGGCGCTCGGCGTCAACCGGGCGAGCTTCGAATACGCCTGCGCGCAGGGCTGGGGGATCTCGGAGGGACCGACCGATCAAGCGGCGATCGCGGCGATGACAGCGTGGCGCATCAACGTGGTCCGGATTCCGCTGAACGAAGCCTGCTGGCTCGGGCTGTCCACCGTGAGGCCGCAATACCGGGCGGCGCCCTACAGGCGGGCGGTCCTCGGGTACGTGCACAGGCTTCACTCCGCCGGCCTGTACGTGATCCTCGACCTCCAATGGAACGCGCTCGGGAAACAGCGGGCGCTCAAACAGCAGCCGCTCGCCGACGCAGTTGAAGCGGGCGATGGGGCTCGAACCCACGACCCTCAGCTTGGGAAGCTGAATCCAGCGGTTGCAGCCGTTTTCGGACGGTTCAGCCGACTGACGCAATCCCTGTATTCATGTCTGCTTGCGAGGCTCAGAAGAAGATCCGTCCGAAGCCGCCAGAAGGGCGTTTCCGCCGGTTTCCTTAGCAGAGCGTTAGCAGCGAGCGGCTGCCCGCGGCACCATGATTACGAGCACTGATCGCGTGTCGCGTCAGGACGCGGCTGGGCGCGTGAAGCCGCATGGCGCCGGAATCGACACCGAGGCGGTGGCGGCCGAAAACTCCAAACGGCGAAGACGTAGACCCCGCGTAGACCCCGCTGTCATGATCGACTCTTAGCCGGACTCGAACCGGACTCCTCGCGTCGGCTCGGCGCAGTGGGCCGAACCGAGCATTACGCGAACCAACCGCCAGTTCACGGGTTGCGCGATCGCGATCTAAAAGCGAGTCCGACGTACACCTCTAGAGTGACTTTCAGGCCGAGCGTGGTGGGTCGCCCGGTGGTTGAGGTCGTGATAGGTGGCGGGGTCGCGGTTTCAGGACGCGTATGACCTGCGGAGCCGGTTCTGCGTCAACAACCTCGCTTGCCAGCTTCTGCCGCTGTCGAAGCTCGCAGTGAATCGCAATGCTGCACGGACGGCCAGCGATCTCGACGCCAGTGTCACCCTCGGAGCCTTCGACAACGGGCACACTCAAGTCCTCACCCTCGGGTGTCGGCGCCCGCGTCGGAAGCGCACCTACAGGCTGACTCCTTCACCACTGACATCCACGACGCCGACCTCGACAGCGGGGCGCTGGCACTCGAGTCGACCCGCAAACCGCTCGAGCGCTGACGCAACTCGCTACGGAGCTGGAATGAAGCGGAAGATCGTTGACGAACCGACGCCGGTGAACCAGAGGCTCCGTAGCCCCCAGGCGGCCGCATAGCCCCCGCCCAAACCGGGAACGGTCCGAAAGGACGCACGCCCTGTGTGGGGGTCAACGCGGCTGAGCGCATTCGCGCCGACGATCCAAAGGACGCCACCGCCGAAAGCCGCGCTCGTACCTCGAATCAGGGGGATCCTGCGGCGGGTACGGCCCATGCGAAGATCGATCTCCAGCACAGCAGCGAAGTCACGTCGACTCGCCGTAGGCACGACCACCCACACGCCCCCTGCACCGTAGGCGATTGCGGTCGTCCCGGGCAGTGCTACCGCCCAGAGCACGCGTCCGGTGCGCATGCTGACCTTGAAGAGGAGGCCGCCGCCGCTACGACTGCGCTCGTCGCCAGCCAACACCCAGATCGCGTTCGCTCCGGCGGCCAGTTGAGGACGGCCGGTCGCTCCCTTGAGATCAACGCGCCCGACCACGCGATTCGTTCGAGGGTCTATCACGACCAAGGCCTTTCTCCTCGACGTCGCACTTGCAACCCAAACCCTTCGCCCTCCGATGTCGACGTCGACAGGGTTCGGAACGCGGATACTCGCGACGACGCGCCGATCCCTCAGGCTGACCCGCGAGACCGTATTCCGCTTGCCTGACGCTTCCCTCGCTGTCCCGCCGATATCGTTGCCGACCCAGATCGATCCCATCCCGATGGCGATACTGTCTGGAAATGCACCCACCCCAACGCGCTTGACAATCCTTTTAGTACGCGGATCGAGTTGGGCAACGAACCCCGGACCTCGGGAGGCAGGACGAATCCCTATCCACACCATCTCCGGCGCCGCCGCGATCGTGGTTCGACTTGCCTCGACTGGGATACGCACCAAGTCACCGGCAGGAAAGCCATCACTCCCAACAGGAGCGGCAGCAGGAATCCCGGAGCTGAGTACAGCAAATGTCGCCGCCACTGCGGTGACGCCCGCCGACGTGCCGAGTGCACTCACCTAGATTAGAGGAAGAATAACATACAGGAATACGCACTCAGATTATTGTGCGCGCCTATCCTTTTACACTTCATTCCGATCAACGCACCAGGGGATGAGGAACGCAATCGAGCTAGGAACCACAAGGAATGATTATTGGACACATCGTGATTTGGTGTGTGTCGAGCGTGTACGTACCCGTTTGGCGAGCCGCCGTGATGAAATAGAGGGTGTTTCCGGAAAAACTACTCACTGTGATTGCGCCAGAGCCACTCGGCGCACGCGTAAACACTGTCGTGCCTGCCCCGGTGCTGTAGTTGATGTCAATCTGGATGAGTATGCCTGTCGCTGGGTCTTGCCCGTCCGCCCCAGCGTAGACTGAGGTGAGCGTCGTGGAGTCTCCTGCTCTGTACGTGTTCGTTGGGCTGGTGAGGACAGAATCGGGCATCGGTGCCGCGAGATCGCCATTCGAGTCGCTATCCGCTACAAGTGCCGCAGTCACTGGAGCGGGCGCTGTCGTATCAGACGGATCGGCGACATCAGCTGAGCTGGTCGTCTCGGCGGGCGCACTTGGATCGCCCTCGATAGCCTGGATGTCAGCCTCCTTTGATGCGGGCAGCAGGATCCCCTGCTCTGGATCGGTCACCAGGCCGGTGTCGGCGATGCCGGGTCTCGTGGCAATTGCAATGCCCGCTCCCGCTGCCAGAACCAGAACCAAGAAGGCAGCCCAAAACCGTCGCCTTGAGAACCGCAATCTCCAAACCATCTCCCTGCTCCTTCGAATCACGCTAATACGTGCGTCACTCACGAGATCGCCCAAACAATCTTGGTTAGCCGGCGCCGCAGATGAGTCGCCCAGTCCGTCTCACCGACAGGTGTGGCGGCATGCAGATCCGACCACAGCTTCCGCCAGCCATCCGAGGGCGAATAACCGACAATCGTCGTCATGACACAGTAGAAGTTCATGAGGCCACCATGATCGTGCGCCCACTGTTCCAGTGGAATCCACTGATATTGGCTCATGAAGGAGTAGTAAATCTGAGGGCATGGGGCGTGGCGTGCGCCCCAAGCGACCTGGAGCCGGTTGGCTCGCGTCCAGTCCCCACGGCAATTCGTATCGCAGCTTCTGTTCTCGGCCGCGCCATAGTCTAGGAGCGGCCGCGGCGCTGCGTGTGTCGCGTCCGACCAAGTGTCATAGCCCGTTAGATAAGCGACCGTCGACGCGTATGGGCTATACGCTTCCTCGACATCGTCACCAGCGATCGGGAACTGCCGGGTGTATACCGACTTCCCGCAAGCGGAGCCGCACTTAACCCAGTCGTAATAACTCTGAACATACCGCGCGAACGTCGCGCCACCCTCCTTTAGCTTGTCCGAAGTTAGGGACGCCTGCAGAAAACCGTTGCTAGTCCCCCAAGCAATCGTGAGGCGTTTGCTCGAGGCGCTCGGGTAGCAGCGGTGGTAGCCGCGAGACCAGGCCTGCAAGCCGCTGTAGATGGCACCAATCGGCCACGGCTTCCCGTTCGGCAGCCCCGCTCGCAGTTGCCCCCAAACGTTCGCGGAGTCGTCCCAACGAGGAACGCCGAAGTCGAGAAAGACGACTCCGTTGACGCTCGTCTCCGGCTGGGCTTGCGCCGTCCGACACCCTTGGTTGTTCAGGAACATGTGGTTAACCGTCGTCTCGTAGAACGAGACTGTGGGGGGCGGCGCAGGAGGCGCGGTCGCGTTAATGCCCGTGTCGACATCCCCCCGCGCAATCGCCGCGGCTCCGAGTGCAAGAATTACTGAACCGACAACGAACCATTTCCCTTTAAGCCAAACTCCGTCAGCGTTCATCGCATGACTCTCCGGCGCTTCGAAACTGTCCGCAGCCAACCTCCGCCGCAGCCAGTCATTTAATCTCGTGCTCCTTTGGCGAACGCCACCAGCGGTGCGGCTCTCGGCCCCCCTGGGCGGCTTTAGAGAGAGCAAGACCTCGTGGGTCCACTCCCCCACGAAACCTCTCTTGCTTGTCGCGGCCGGATTGTGTGCCTCCCTGAACTGCAGCGACTCGAACCGAAGCCGAATCTAACAAGGAGGGCTTGGCTCGTCAACATTGTGACAAGGCTTGTGACGCTGTCCTGCACCTGCCCGCCCTGGGGTATGCTCAATCTGGCCGGCGACGCCTCCCTGGACTCGAACCCCTAGGGTTGTTGGGTCGCCGGCCAGTCAGCCTGGAGATTCTCCTCGAAGCGCCTCCTCGCGCTTTGCACCGAGTGCGTCCTGCCACGCATTTACGGGTCGGGTATACGCCCTCCAGTGTCCCATGCGGTCGTGGTGAGGCTGATGCCGAGTGCCTGCGCCGCCTGCTCGCGCGAGTAGACCAGACGGTCCTCCCGCGTGGACCTCGGCAGTGACGAGCGGGGGCAACCGACCTCGGGGGCGTGCCGCTGCTTCTCGCGTTTGCGTTGCTGCCGGCGCTTCGCATCGCTCACCGCCGAGCGTACACCCGCACAGCAATTGTGAGGCGCGTCTGCATCTAATGATGGGCTCCTATGTCAACTGGGCTGTCACCTGGCGGGTGCATATGCGTCTCGGTTGTCGTGGGAGCCGTTGAGAGGCGTTCTGTGGGCGTGGTCGAGTCGGCCGTGAGCCCGGTTCGAGCGGCTCGAGCGGCGTTCGG
>WNGE01010832.1_pt1 | contig 11526 bp, 7 predicted proteins | sample 5400651 | NCBI WGS metagenome assembly WNGE01 (sample SAMN13153370, study PRJNA577476) | soil metagenome | isolation source: 60 cm soil or saprolite under grassland replicate 2 | place: USA:California | collected 2016-06-15 | reverse complement strand
TGGCCGACCGGGTGGTGTACGGGAAGCGAGCGACGCCCTACGAGGTGCTGTCCGATTTCTCCGGCAGGATGGCGGGAGCATACTCGACGGACGACGTGTTGCCCCGCATGGCGGAGATCCTGGGGCAGGGCTGCGGCGCCGAGCGAGCCGGCGTCTGGCTCCGGGTGGGGAACGAGATCCGACTGGCCGCATCATGGCCGGATGAGGTGGACGCTGGCTCCCCGCGGATCCGCCTGATCGGGGACGAGCTTCCGCAGTTCGACCGGGCCGACCACGCCTTCCCCGTGCGCCACCAGGGCGAGCTCCTAGGGGCGTTGACGCTCGCGATGCCGGCGACCGATCCCATGAACCCGGCCCGGGCGAAGCTCGCCCGTGATGTCGCGGCGCAGGCCGGCCTGGTCCTTCGAAACGTCCGGCTGATCGAGGAGCTTCGGGCGTCCCGACGGCGCATCGTGTCGGCGCAGGACGAGCGGGCCAAGACGTTGGAACGCAACATCCACGACGGCGCCCAGCAGCAGCTCGTGGCGCTCGCCGTCAAGGCGCGACTGGCCCACACCCTGGCCGGGAGGGACCCGGCGAAGTCCGCAGAGCTGCTCGGGACGATGCAGGGAGAGCTGGAGGAGGCCCTGGAGAACCTCCGCGATCTAGCCCGTGGGATCTATCCACCACTCCTTGCTGACAAGGGCCTCGGGGAGGCGCTCGCCTCGCAGGCTCGCAAGTCGGCTCTCCCCACAGATGTCGACGCGAACGGCCTCGGTCGGTATCCGCCCGAGGTGGAGGCCGCCGTGTACTTCTGCGCGCTCGAGGCCCTCCAGAACACTGGGAAGTACTCGGGAGCCAGCCGAGCCTCGATCAGGCTCGCGAGTCACGATGGACAGATCGTCTTCGAGGTCAGGGACGACGGCTCCGGCTTCGACCTCGGTCGGACCGGGCGGGGGACCGGGCTGCAAGGGATGGCGGACCGGCTGGAGGCGCTCGGCGGACGGCTCGAGCTCACCAGCGCGCCAGGCAGGGGGACGACCGTGGTGGGACGGATCCCCGTTCACCAGGAAGATCGAGGATGAGGCCCTCGACGAGGTCGCGAGTGGCGCTGGGCCTCTGGTTGCTGCTGGTGCTGGCGTTGGCCGGGGCGCTGACGTTGGCGGGCATCAACGGTTCGCTCCAGCACGACCCGGCATTCATCGTCCTGGCCATTGCGATGATCATCGGGTACGGGACGGTGGGTGCCTTCATCGCGGCCCGAACGGCCGGAAACTTCATCGGCTGGCTGATGATGATGGCCGGCGGGGCGTACGTGCTGGCCGGCCTGACGAGCGAGTACGCCACCTATGCCTACGTCACGTCGCCCGGGTCGATCCCGGGCGGCGAGCTCGCGGCCTGGCTCTCGAACTGGCTGTTCCTGATCGTCTTCGCCCCCATCCTCGTCCTCGTCGTGCTGTTCCCCACGGGACGGCCGCCCTCCGCCCGGTGGAAGTACCTTCCCGCGGCCACGATCGTAGCGTTCGGCCTTGGGCTCCTGGGCACGATCCTTCGCACCGGGGAAATCGAGGTGGGCACCGACGCCGGGGGTCCCGGCATCAAGGTCCCCAACCCGACGGGGGTGGAGGGCCTCCAGCGCTTTCTCGACCTCGCCCTGCCCTTCGTTGGGATCCTGGCCATCGCGGTCTCGGTGCTGGCAACCGCCTCGCTCGTGATCCGGTTCCGGCGGGCAGCGGGCGAAGAACGCCAGCAGATCCGGTGGCTGGCGTATGTGGCCGCCATCAGCGTCGCCCTCTTCGCAGCGACGCTCGTGTCCTCGATCGGCCTTCAGGCCAACCAGTCCAGCGCCGTCAACGACGTCTTCGCATACGGCTTCCTGATCTGCATCGGTATCGGGGTCCCGTGGGCCGCGGGCGTTGCGATCCTGAAGTACCGACTGTGGGACCTGGACATCGTGTTGAAGAAGGCGGCCGTCGCGGCGGTCCTGGTGATCCTCATCGTTGTCGCCGGGTTCGTCCTGCTCGGCATCGTGGGTGGCATCGTGGTGGGACCCCTCTCGGACAATCCGGGCGCGATGCTCCTGGCAGGGCTGGCCCTCGGGCTCCTGTTCTGGCCGCTGCGACGGGTCGCCCGCCTGATCGCCGATCGCCTGGTCTACGGGCGTCGCGCGACACCGTACGAGGTCCTCACCGAGTTCTCCGAACGCCTGTCGGAGACGTATTCGACCCAGGACGTCCTCCTGCGGATGGCGAACGTCCTACACGCGGCCACCGGAGCCGCCACGGCGACCGTGTGGCTGCGGATCGGATCCGACCTCCGCCCGGCCGCATGGTGGCCGGCGGACGCCGATGCCCCGCAGGTGCTCCGAGCTCCGGTCGGACCGCTGCCGGAGCTGCCCGGAGACCTGGCCGTGGAGGTCCGGGACCAGGGAGAGCTCCTGGGGGCCCTCGTGGTGGCCATGCCGGCCAACGACCCGCTGGACCGATCCCGCGAACGCGTCGTCCAGGATCTGGCGGGCCAGGCCGGGCTGGTGCTCCGGAACGTCCGCCTGATCGAGGAGCTCCGGGCGTCCCGTCAGCGTCTGGTGAAGGCCCAGGACGACGGGAGGCGCACGATCGAGCGCAACATCCACGACGGAGCCCAGCAGCAACTGGTGGCGCTCGCCGTCAAGCTCCGACTGGCGGACGCGATGGTGGACAAGGACACGGCGAAGGCCCACGACCTGTTGGCGCAGATCCAGCAGGAGACGAACCGAGCACTCCAGGACCTCCGCGATCTGGCGCGTGGGATCTACCCGCCGCTCCTGGCGGACAAGGGTCTCGCGGCAGCCGTGGAAGCCCAGGCGCGCAAGTCCCCCGTTCCGGTCGCGGTCGAGGCCGACGGAATCGGCCGCTTCCCGCAGGAGATCGAGGCGGCCGTGTACTTCTGCGTCCTCGAAGGGCTCCAGAACGCGCTGAAGCATGCGAACCCGACGCTGACGATGGTCCGGCTCGTCGCGACCGACGGGCACCTCACCTTCCAGATCGCCGATGACGGACGGGGGTTCGACACCGGGGCCGCGTACGGGACGGGCCTGCAGGGGATGGCCGACCGGTTGGATGCGATCGGCGGGATGCTCGAGGTCACCTCCACGCCGGGCCGGGGGACGACCGTCGTCGGCCGGCTGCCGGTGTGAGAACGACGTCCTAGGACGCGTTGGCCGCCGCGGCCCAGGCCGACTCCAGTCGGTCCGGGCCGAAGGCCGACTTGGGGATGTACGCGGCCGCGCCGCACTCGGCGGCTCGGGGCGCGTACTCGTCCTCCTCATATGTGGACAGGAGGAGGATCACGATCCGCACGTTCGAACCCTCGAGGATCTTGCGGGTGGCGTCCAGGCCGTTGATGCCGGGCAGGTTGACGTCCATCAGCACCAAGTCCGGCCCCAACGATCTGGCCTTCTCGATGGAGTCCTCGCCCGTCTCGGACTCACCGACGACCTCGAAGCCCTCGGTGGCATCGACCACCATCCTCGCGGCCAGTCGGAAGGGCTCCTGGTCGTCCACGATGAGCACTCGAACGGTCATCCGCGCATCATCCTCCACCCGAACTGTCTCACCGGCCCGCAGCATCGACAGTGATGCCAGCACCACTTCAGGCGGGTGGCCGCTCTCTACGCCGCGACCTCCGCGAGCTGGAGGAACGCTCGCTCCAGCACCAGCCGTGGGTTCAAGTTCAGCTCCTCGGCCAGGGCAGCCCTGGCTTCCTCGATGGCCGCCAGCCCCCGCGCGGAGCCCACGAGGTCCTCCCTGTGCCCCTGCCCCCGCTCGGGCCGAATGTCCAGGTTGATCGCGAGCTCCCCGCCGCCGCCCACCCCGGCGACGATCCGGTCTCGGAGCAGGGACGAGACCCCGAGCAGCACCCAGTCCACGTAGTCCCGCTCGGCGCGTTTCACTCGGCGCTTGTGCCGCTCCTCCAGCCGGCGGATCGCACCACGGTACGGCTCCTCCGGCCTGCCTCGCTCATCCAGGAACGGCGCGATGTCCACCTCGAGCTGGTCCTTCAGGCCCTTGCGATAGGCCTCGGCCGCTTCGAGCACCACGTCGGCGCCATCGAGTGCACCCCGAGGCCCCGTCGCAGACAGGCGAATGGCCTCCGCTCCCACGTCGCGGAATGCGAGGCCCCCAGGGCCCGTCGCAAGGCGCCGGGCCCGGCCGAGGTTCCCCCCGGCCAGGCGGGCGGCCAGGAGGGCACGGGAGGGATCGACACCTTCTCCCGCGAGCGTGTCCGCGACGAAATGTTCGGCCAGCGGCTGGAACGTCACGACGTGGCACCGCGAGAGGACGGTCTCGGGAAGCTCGTCCGGCCGGGCGGACAGCAACACGATGACCGCGTCGGCAGGCGGCTCTTCCAACACCTTCAGGAGCGTGTCGGCGGCAGCCGGGTTCAGCCGGTCCGCCTCCCGGATCACGAACACCTTCTTCCCCGGCTCCGGGGCCGTGCGGTAGGCGGGGTGCCACACCTCGGATCGGATGGTGTCCACGTGGATGTCACGCCCCTCCGGCTCGACGAGGAACTCGTTCGGGTGACGATCGTCCAGGGCCAGCCGGCAGTCCCGGCACTCCCCGCACCCGCCCCGCGCACACAGCAGGGCCGCGGCGAAGGCCCGCACCGCCAGCTGCTTCCCACATCCCTCCGGCCCGGCCAACAGGTACGCATGGTGCGGTCGCATGGCGGCCTGCCGCAGGAAGGCCATGGCCCCTTCCTGCCCCGGGACCCGGTCCAGAACGACGGGCTCAGGTACGGTCGCCATCCGCGTCCTCCCGCTCCTTCAGCACACGGCCGAGCGCTTCCTTCACCCGCTCGTGTACGGTCTCGGGCGGAGCATTCGCGTCGATCACCACGAACCGCTCGGGGTGCTCCTCCGCGATCTTCAGGTAGGCGTTGGACACCTTGGCATGGAAGTCGCCCGATTCCATCTCGATGCGGTCGGGTTCCTCGAGCGAGCGGAGGAGTCCCACCTCCGGCTCCAGGTGGAGCAGGAGCACGAGGTCCGGGAACAGGCCCTGCGTCGCCCATACGTTCAGGGTCAGTACGTCCTGCTCGCCCAGGCCCCGACCCCACCCCTGGTAGGCGACGGAGGAGTCGATGTACCGGTCACAGACCACCACCTTGCCCTCGGCCAGGGCCGGTCGGATGACCGAGGCGACGTGCTGGGCCCGTGCGGCGGCGAACAACAGCGCCTCGGTCCTGGGCTCGATGTGTCCGGTGTCGTGGTCGAGCAGGAGGGCGCGGAGGCGCTCCCCCACCTCGGTTCCGCCAGGCTCCCGCGTCATCAGGACCTCGCTTCCTTGCGACTCGAGCCATTCCTCGACCAGGCGGATCTGCGTGCCCTTGCCGGCGCCCTCCACCCCTTCGAACACGACGAAGGTGCCCCTCCTCGGTGGCCGCTTCAGCTTCGGCACCAGCGCGAGGGGCTTCGGACGGCTCACCCGGAAGCGCTTCAGCCCTCGGCGGGTGACGTCGGCCGCGATGATCACGCCGGCGCCCGCTACCCACAGAGCAATCCTGGTGCCGGCCAGGTCGATCCGCTGTGTCCCGACAAAGATCTCGTGGTCCTCCCCGACCAGGCCGGCCAGCGCCGGGAACGCCGCCAGCGAGAGGAACAAGCCGAACCGGGACAGGACCGTGAGGGAGCCGAACGTCCGCCCTCGATACTCGTCGGCGATGTTCTCCTGCAACAGCACGTAGCCCGAGACCCACGCCGCCCCACAGAAGCATCCGAGGACCACGGTGAAGATCGCCGCGAGCGTGATGTTCGGCATGGCCGCCAGCACCCACAGCGTGACGGCCGCCGCGATCAGCGACCACACGAACAAGCGATCCCGCTCGGCGAACTCGACGAGCTTGTTCACGGTGGCCATGCCGATGGCCATCCCGATGCCGAACGAGGTGACGAGCACCCCCCATCCGGTGGCCTGGGCCGAGAGCGTCTTCTGGGCGAAGAAGGGTCCGATCGCCAGCACGGCACCCACCGCGCTGAACGCCGCGACGATCCCCACGGTCATGGACGAGGCGAGGGGGCTCGCCCGGAGGAACCGGACGCCCTCGACGATATCCCTCCAGACCCTCGCCATGACGAACTTCCCGCTGGTCAGCATGGGCGGTGCGGGGATGGAGATCCCGCTGATCATCAGGGCGGAGAAGCCGAACGTGGCGGCGTCGAGCCACAGGGCGAGGTATTCCGGACGGACGTTGAAGTAGGGGATCAGGCTCGAGGTGCCGGCGAGGAGGGCGAAGATCGCCCCGCCCAGTGGAAGGGTCCCGTACGTCGAGACGAGCCCGAGCGAGTTCGCGTTGGCCAGCTGGCGCCGTGGCACCAGGTTGGGGAGGCTCGCGTCTCGGGCCGGCGTCCACAGGAGCGACAGGCACTCGATGCCGAACGACACGGCGAAGATCGCCCATAGTTTGCCCAGGAACGGCATCGATGCGTAGAGCGCCCCCCGGGAAAGGTCCGCGGTGATCATGATCCGCTTGCGGTCCACCCGGTCCACCAGGGCCCCGGCCACCGGCCCGAACAGGATGGACGGCAGCATCCTGGCCACCATCACGCCGGCCACGGCGTACGCGCCGCGATTCCCGCCAAGCCTGGCGACGAGCGAGGCCACGGCCACGAACCCCACCCAGTCTCCGAGGGAGGAGACCGTTTGCGCCGCGAGCAGGCGGGGGAACGGCGGCCGAGTCAGCAGATCCTTGAAACTCGCCGATCGGGTACCGCGAAGTTGCGCTACCTCCTCGGCGAGGCTCGACACCTACCCCTCCGCGGCTGACTCGGCCACGGCTCCAACGATAGTGCCGCAGCCGGTGCACTTCGTCGTGCCGTCCTTCTGCTGCACCATGAGCGAGCCGCAGCTCGGGCAGGGGTCGGGGACCGGCCGCTGGCCCACCGTGAAGTCGCACTCGGGGTAGCGGTTGCAGCCGTAGAACAGGCTCCCCCGCTTGCCCCGGCGGGCCCGCTTCACCACGAGGTCACCCTGCCCGCACTTGGGGCACTTCACCCCGGTCTTCTGCTCCTCGCGCTTGATGTACCTGCACTCGGGGTAGCCGGTGCATCCGATGAACGGCCCGAACCGCCCCCACTTCTTGGCCAGAGGCTTCCCGCACTCGGGGCACGTCTCCTCCAGGACCTCGGGCTCCTTCCGCTCTTGCCCGTCGATGTTCCGGATGTAGCTGCAGTCCGGCCAGTTGCTGCAACCGATGAACTTGCCGTACCGGCCCAGCTTGATCACGAGCTGTCCCGGGTCTCTGCCCTCCTTCGGGCACAGCGGGCAGGTCTCGTCGAGCACCTCCTCGAACCGCTGGATCTCGCCCTCGTTCTTCTCCAGCAGCCGCTCGAACGGGCCGTAGAACTCGTCGAGCACCTGGACCCATCGCAGCGTGCCCTCGGCGATCTCGTCGAGGTCCTCCTCCATCTTGGCCGTGAAGTTCACGTCCACGACGTCGGGGAAGAACTCCTTCAGCAGGTCGGTCACGACCTCGCCGACGTCCTCCGGGAAGAACCGCCTTTCCTCCAGCCGGACGTACCCCCGGTCCTGGAGCGTGGAGATGATCGAGGCGTAGGTCGAGGGCCGGCCGATCCCCAACTCCTCGAGGGTCTTGACCAGCGAGGCCTCCGTGAACCGGGGCGGCGGCTGCGTGAAGTGCTGCTCGGGCAGGACCTCGAGCAGGCGCAGGACCTGTTCGGCGGTCAGACGCGGGAGCGCGGACTCGGCGTCCTCATCGGCCGCGTCGTCCCTCCCTTCGAAGTACACCCGGCGGAACCCGTCGAACTTCAGCGTCTGGCCGGTAGCGCGGAGCAGGTACCGGTCGTCGCCCACCGCGGCCTCGACGTCCACCGACACCTGGTCGAACCGGGCCTCCGCCATCTGGGAGGCCACGGTTCGTTGCCAGATCAGTCGGTACAGCGCCAGCTGCCCCTTGTCCAACGCGGCGGCCACCCGGTCCGGCGTTCGCATGGCCGAGGTGGGCCGGATGGCCTCGTGGGCCTCCTGGGCCCCACGCTGCTTGGTCTTGTACCGCCGCGGCTGCTTCAGTGCGTGTGCGGCGCCGAACTCCGTCCTCACCACCTCGGCGATCTCCCGGAGCGCGGACTCGGCGATGGTGGTGGAGTCGGTTCGCATGTAGGTGATCAGCCCCACCCGGCCTTCGCCGGGGAGCTCGATCCCCTCGTAGAGCTGCTGGGCCAGGCGCATGGTCCGCCTGGCACCGAACCCGAGCTTGCGAGCTGCCTCCTGCTGGAGCGTCGAGGTAGTGAACGGCGGAGCGGGGTTGCGCTTGACCTCCTTCTCCCTGACCTCCCGCACCCGGTACGCCGCCTCACGCAGGCGGTCGGCGTGGAGGGCAGCGTCCGGTTCCCCGGACAGGGTGATGCCCTTCTTGTCCGGCGAGGTGGCCAGCTTGCCCTCGGGGATCTCGATCAGCCGGGCCACGAACGGAGCCTCGTCGCCCTCCGGGGTGAGGCGAACGTCGACGCTCCAGTACTCGACCGGGACGAAGGCTGCGATCTCCCGGTCCCGGTCCACGATGAGCCGGAGGGCCACGGACTGCACCCGCCCGGCCGAGAGGCCAGGCCGCACCTTCTTCCACAGGACCGGCGAGAGCCGGTATCCGACCAGCCGGTCCAGGATCCGCCGGGCCTGCTGGGCCTCGACGAGGCGGAGGTCGATGGCCCTTGGACTCTGAAAGGCCTCGAGGATCGCGTCCCGGGTGATCTCGGTGAACGTGACCCGCTTGGCCGCGCCGGGGTCGATCTTCAGGACCTCGGCCACGTGGTAGGCGATGGCCTCGCCCTCCCGGTCGAAGTCCGTGGCCAGCACCAGGTCGTCGGCCTTCTTCAGGGCGGCCCGAAGCGCCCTGACGTGCTTCTCCGAGTCCTCGGGGACCACGTACTCCGGCTCGAACTCACGCTCGGTATCCACGCCGAGCTTGCTCTTCGGGAGGTCACGGATATGGCCGTAGGAGGCCCGGACCGTGTACTCGGGGCCCAGGTAGCGCTCCAGGGTCTTGGCCTTGGTGGGCGACTCCACGACCACCAGCGTCTTCGTCATAGCGGCAACCATCTCTTCGTCGTCATAAGGGGAGGAGGCACGGCGGACGGGAAGAGCCGCCTCCGGGCGCAGGGTACCAGCCCATACCCCTCGGGCCGGGGAAGCTGCGGTCCCCTCTGCACCGGCGGGAGGCGGTTCCCTCACCGGGTCCTTGGAACGCGGTGATACCCTCGCTGCATTCCCGGGCCCCTGGAGTCGGACCGTGCTCGCCCTGTTCGGCCACCTCGTAACGGATGAGATCGCGAGGTACGGCTACGTCGCGATCTTTCTGCTCATGGTGCTCGAATCGGCCTGCGTGCCCCGGGGGGGCGCTGGTCAGCGCGCCGTTCCTGGCCCCCGCGCACCAGCTGAACCTGGTGGCCGTGGCCCTGGTCGGGGCCGTGGCCAACCTGGTCGGCTCCTGGCTGGCCTATTGGGCCGGCTATGCAGGAGGCCGACCCCTGGTGGACCGGTGGGGCCGATACCTTTTATTGAGGCCCCACGAGATCGACCGGGCCCACGCCTGGTTCGACCGGTACGGCCACGAGGCGGTCTTCTTCGGCCGGCTCCTGCCCGTGGTTCGAACGTTCATCAGCCTGCCCGCTGGCGTGGCCCGGATGAATTTCTGGAAGTTCAGCCTGTACACGATGCTCGGGTGCCTCCCGTGGACGTTCGGCCTTGCGTTCCTCGGCTACAAGCTTGGGGAACGGTGGGACGAGGTGGAACGGTTCCTTCGGCCCGTGTCCTGGCTCATCGCCGTGCTCGTGGCGGCCGGTGTGGCCTGGTGGGTGTGGCGCCGGATCCGCTACCTGAGGGCGCACCCGCTTCCGCCGGCGGAGGACCCGAAGGGACGAGCGGAGGAGCAGCAGCCGGCCTCCCGGTGAGCCATCAGGACGCGAGCCCGATCTCGGACGCAACGGACTGGAGCCCCTCGATCCCCACCGCCAGAAACTCGTCGAGGGGAAGGCCAATCGAGCCTTCGACCGAGGTGACCTCGTCACGGTTCACGCCGGGGGCGAAGGCCTTCTCCTTCAGCTTCTTCTTGACCGAGGACACCTTCATGCCCACGGCCTTCTCCGGCCGGACCAGGGCCGCGGCCACGAGAAGCCCGGCCACCGCGTCCGCATGGACCACGGCCTTGGACATGAGGTCGGTTCGGAACTGCTCGTGCGCGTGTGCCAGGACGCCGTTCACCACCCGCTCGTCCACCCCGGCCTTTCGAAGCCACTCCGCCGCGAGGTAGGCATGACGGTCAGGGTCGTCCTGGGTCTGGTCCTGGTCCAGGTCGTGGAACAGCCCCGTGAGTGCCCAGAGGTCCTCGTCCTCCCCGAACCGGCGAGCGACTGCACGCATCACGCCCTCGACCGAGATCAGGTGACGGACGGTGGTCTCCTTCTCGGCCTTCTGCCGACAGAGCTCGATGGCAGCGGCTCGGTCCATCACGCCTCCTCGAGGGCGAACGGCACGCTCGACAGGATCACCCGGGGCTCGTACAGGAGCAGCCGCTTGACGAACAGCGCGGACTGGTTGTGCAGCAGCCAGTGTCGCCACTTTCGGACGACGACCTCCGGGAGGACCACGATCACCACGGTGTCGGAGCGCGCCGTGAACCGGCGGACCTCATCCAGGATGGGGCCGGTGAGGTCGCGAAACGGTGCCTCCACGATGTCGAGGGGGACCTGGCAGCCGCGCTCGCCCCACTCCCCCTGCATGCGCTGGGAGGCCTCCGGATCGAGGTCGAAGTACACGGCCCTGGTTTCAGATGCTTCGAGTGAATCAGCGTAGTTCAAGGCTCGGATCGTCCCATCGTGCACCCCGGCGACGAACACGAGCGCCACGGTCCGGGTGGGGATGAGCGGCCGGCCATCGACGCCGACCGGCCGCCCATCCTCAACGAACACCGGCACATCGGTGACCACGATGTTGGGCTCTCGGAGCAGGCCAGCCTTCAGGCGCACCAGGGACCGCCGGCGGATCAGGTAGCCCGCCAGGCTCTCCCGGACGACTTCAGGGATGAACACGTTGACGAAGTCCTGGGGGGCCCGGTCGATGCCTCGCACGTACCTCCGCACGGCCTCGAGCATGTCCCCGTCCGGGACGGGGAGCGGCTCGAGGTCGGGCGCGCCCACGGAGAACTCCCGCCACCGGTCCCGGAGCTCCGCGGGGATGCCGTCGTTCGAGGGGTACACGACGCGCCATTCGGTCGGACGGATCGATCGGATCGCCCCCAAGGCCTCCGCGGTGGCGACATCCAGGTCCCTGACGATCAGCACCAGATGGTTTACCCCGACCTCGCCCGGCCGCACCCTGCCCCGCCGGAGCTCCCGCAGCACGGCCTCGTAATGCCGGTGGATGTTCAGGAACATCATCACGATGAAGGGCATCGCCGCGATGACGAGCCAGGCCCCATGCCTGAATTTCGTGTACGTCACCACGACGAGCACCACGAACGTGACCGTCGCGCCGATCCCGTTGATGACGATGG
>WNGE01007850.1_pt1 | contig 11529 bp, 14 predicted proteins | sample 5400651 | NCBI WGS metagenome assembly WNGE01 (sample SAMN13153370, study PRJNA577476) | soil metagenome | isolation source: 60 cm soil or saprolite under grassland replicate 2 | place: USA:California | collected 2016-06-15 | reverse complement strand
CCGATCGAGGAAATCCGGCCGGGCGATGTGGTCTGGTTTCCGCCTAACGAAAAGCATTGGCACGGCGCTACGCCAACGACTGCAATGACGCACATAGCCATTCAGGAGGCGCTGAATGGCAAGGTGGTCGAGTGGATGGAAAAGGTCAGCGACGAACAATACGACTCGAAGATAGGTGAGAGTTGAGAGCCGATCCGCTTGCGGTCCGAGCCGGACTGGCGGTAAGGCTACGACGCGACAAGACAGCGTGACAGGAGGTCAGAGGACGCAGATTCGTGCTAGGTTGGCGAGGTGAACGCGCACTGGGGACTCGTTGCAATCGCGTCGGTGTTGTTAGCAGCGGCAACGATGGTGAAGGGCGGCGATTTGCCGCGCGAACGAATCGTTTATACGACTCTGCGTCCGGCGAATTGGGAACTCTACCTTCTCGAACAGAATTCTTCCTCTTCCGCTTCCTCTTTTTCTGCTTCTTCTCCGCGGCAGCTTACTGACGATCCCGCACTGGATTATGATTCGACGTTTTCGCCGGATGGGCGGTGGATCGTGTTTTGCTCGGAGCGCTCGGGTAATCCCGATCTTTACGCGATCGATCTTGAGCACGGCGGCGCGCCGAAACAATTAACGCGCGGAACGTTCATGGAAGCCGCGCCGGCGTTTACGCCGGACGGAAAATCTTTGCTCTTCATGAGCGATCGCGATGGGAACGCCGACATTTTCACGATGCCGTTCCGGCCTGGCGACGCCGCTACGAGCGATAAGGCGACGAATCTGACGAAGAACGCGTCTGGCGATTATCGTCCGGCGGTTTCGCCTGACGGCAAAACCGTCGCGTTCAGCAGCGACCGCGATAGCTGGCTCGAAATCATGAACGACGCAGCTCGTACGGTACCCATTCGCTGTGAAATTTATCTGATGAACATCGATGGCTCGAACCCGAGGCGACTGACAAACTCAAATGCATTCAACGGTTCGCCAGCGTGGTCGCGCGATGGCAGGACGATCTATTTTTATTCTGATCGGGAAGGCGGCGCGTTTCGGATTTGGGCAATGGCCGCGGACGGCGGTCATGCTCGCGCCCTCACGCCGAAAGAGCGGCCGGGATTTTCTACGGCGGTCATGCCGAACGGCCGTGTCGCGTTCGCTGAGAAAACAATGAACAGATTCCAGATCGCATCCGTCGCGCCCGATGGCACCGATATTCGTGTTGAAAGCGGAACACAACCGGACTGCCGTTTTCCGGCGTTTGATCGACATCACAACCGGATGGTTTGCACCGGCAAAGGTTCGCTTGCCGGGATGCAACTGGTTTCAAACGGGCGACCGTTTCTCACACGCGGCGGGCATGACGAAGTTCATTTGCCGGATCGCATTCTCGATGTTCAAGCGGTGGCTCGCCAGTTCTGCTCAATCAGTCCAGACGGTTGCGAATACGCGAGCGGACAATTGGTCAGGGACGATTCGCCCGACATGCGGCTGATGGTCAATCAGCTCGATGGATCGAATGCGCGCGAGATCTTCCGACCGCCAAAGAGCGACAATGTCTGGGGGACGAGTTGGGCGCGTCGCGCCAACCTGATCGCATTCACGACCGGCCCGCAGTTTGCGTCTGACGAAGCGATTGTCGATCTCTGGACCGCTCCGAGTGATGGCACGAAGCCGGCGAAAAACCTGACCACCGGTAAATTTCGTAACAACGCGTTTCCCGATTTGACCGCGGACGGCAAAGAAATGGTTTTCCGCAGCACCCGCGATGGGAATAAGGAAATTTATTTGATGAATTCGGATGGAACAAACGTACGCAGGATCACGAACGATCCGGCCGACGACACGATGCCGTCGGTTTCGCCTAACGGCGACATCATCGCGTTCAGCTCCGATCGCGCGGGCGGTTTATTTCACATTTATCTGCAACCGATCAAAAACGGCAAACCCGACGGCGCGCTGCGACAATTTACACATGGTTTTGCGCCAAATATGCATTCGCGTTTTTCGCCCGATGGAAAATGGCTCGTTTACGCTTCGGCCCGCGGCTGGCTTAACGACGAGTATGCCCTGTCGAATAATAACCCGCAGCCATACGGCGAATTATTTGTCGCGCCGATCGATGGAAGTTCGGAGCCGATCCGATTGACCCACAACAAGTGGGAAGACAGCATTCCCAGCTGGGGGACAGCGAAGTGATTAACCCCCATAGAGTTCCGCAGCGCCTTGTAACAAGGCCCGCGTCTCTTTTTCCGCAAGAACGCGACACGGTGTGCACGATCGGGAGAGCATCACGGCGCGTATTTACAATGGTCCTATCGCGCCCGAACGTTCAGGTGTACGACGGCACCCCACAAAAGCAAACCAACAGGAGAGATCAAACTCATGCACAAATCTACCTACAACGCGAAAGCGTACTCCGCTGCCAGCGAGACATCGCCGCTCGCCTCCACCAAGATCCCGCGTCGCGATCCAACTGACCGTGACGTACAGATCGAGATCCTTTTCTGCGGCATCTGTCACTCCGACCTCCATTCGGTCCGTAACGAGTGGAGCGAGTTCATGGCCACAAATTACCCGATTGTCCCCGGCCATGAAATTGTTGGCCGTGTGACCAAGGTCGGTTCGGCAGTTACCAAGTACAAGCCCGGCGATCTCGCCGCGGTCGGCTGCATGGTCGACTCCGACCGCACCTGCCCCAATTGCAGGGCTGGCCTCGAGCAGTTCTGCCCGAACATGATCCTCACCTTCAATTCCCCGGACAAGCACCTCGGAGGCGTGACCTACGGCGGCTACTCCGAAAGCATCGTCGTCGACGAACACTTCGTCCTGCGTGTCCCATCCAACCTCAATCTCGCCGCAGTCGCGCCGTTGCTCTGCGCCGGCATCACTACGTACTCCCCGATGCACCATTGGAGCGTCACCAAGGGTAAGAAAGTTGGCGTGGTCGGTCTTGGCGGGCTGGGCCACATGGCTGTGAAGTTTGCTCACGCGCTCGGAGCGCACGTCATTGTTTTCACCACTTCACCCGGAAAGAAAGACGACGCGCTCCGCCTCGGCGCTGACGAAGTCGTTGTCTCTCGCAACGCCGACGAAATGAATAAGCACACCGGCAGTTTCGATTTCATCCTCGACGCCGTGTCCGCCGATCACGACATCAATGCCTACATCAACTTACTCGGCATCGACGGCAATCTTACACTTGTCGGCGCTCCCGCAGAGCCTCTCGCGGTTCCGGCATTCAGCCTCATCGCACGGCGTCGCAGTTTCTCCGGCTCGATGATTGGCGGCATCCCGGAAACCCAGGAGATGCTCGATTTTTGCGGCAAACATAATATCACCGCCGATGTTGAAGTCATCCCCATCCAGAAAGTCAACGAAGCCTACGAGAGACTGCTCAAGTCCGATGTGAAGTATCGGTTCTCCATCGACATGGCTTCTCTCAAGTCTGAGTGATCAACTCATCGCAGAACAGGCTGAAACGCTAGCGGTTCGTGGAACACACGCGCATCATCGTTACTCACTACGGCGGGCCTGATGCACTTCAGGTGCTCGAAGAAGAGTGCCCCGAGGCGAAGGACGGTGAAGTGCGGGTGAAAGTGCTGGCCGCGGGCGTTTCCTTGCCCGACCTAATGATGCGCGAGGGCATTCATCCCGAGACGCCCACGCTGCCGTTCACGCCGGGGTGGGATCTGGTCGGCGTGGTGGAACTACGTCACGGCGTACCAGATGCTGCATTGTTCGGCTAAGGTCAGACGGGGCCAACGCGTGCTGATCCACGGGGCGGCAGGCGGAGTCGGCTCGGCCACTATTGCAGCTTGGGCGCCTCGCCGGGCTGGAGATGTACGGCACTTGTTCAGCGCGAGGGGCGTCGGCCGTTTCCGATCTGGGCGGTATCCCAATTGATTACCAACAACTCGACTTCGTGAAAGAAATTCACCGCCTCACGGGTGAGGGTGTAGACGCGATCTTTGACGGCATCGGTGGTACCCATATCTGGCGTTCCCGCAAGGCTCTCCGTCTTGGCGGGACGGTGGTGGCCTATGGTCTTACTTCCTCGCTACGTGGGGGCCGATTGGCTTCAGCTCGTTCAGGTCGTCGTCATCGCTTTCGTGAAATCCGCATTTTCGGGCTGTATATCGCCGGCGGCTGGCTTCTCTCGGGCCGGAAACGGGTGGTCCCCTACAGCATCCAGTGGCTCAAACGGCTGAGGCCGGCAATGTTTCGACAGGATTTGATCGCCCTGTTCGACCTTCTTCAACAGCAAAAGATCAAGCCACTCATCGCGCAGCAATTTCCTCTTGCCGAGGCAAGACGGGCGCACGAGCTGCTCGGGAACGGAGGCGTGACGGGCAAGATCGTGCTCGTGCCGCGACGGGTCGTCGCTTGAAGCGGCCCTTACAATCACGCCCACGCGGAGTAATTTTGCTTTAGGTCTTAAATCAAAGTTAGGAGTTCAAAAAATGCAGAAGCGCAAACTTGGAAAGAGCAATCTGGAAGTGTCGGCGATCGGGCTCGGCTGTATGGGAATGAGCTTTGGCTACGGCCCAGCCAAAGACAAGAATGAGATGATCTTGCTGATTCAGGCTGCCGTCGAACGTGGCGTCACATTCTTCGATACCGCCGAAGTCTATGGTCCGTTCACAAATGAAGAACTCGTGGGCGAAGCTCTCGCTCCGATGCGTGAGCGAGTCGTAATTGCCACAAAGTTCGGGTTCAAATTTGGGCCTAAAGGTGAGCAGATCGGTCTCGATAGTCGGCCAGAGCACATCAAGCAAGTTGCTGAAGCCTCGCTCAAACGACTTAAGACTGATTTCATCGATTTATTTTATCAGCACCGTGTTGACCCGGACGTGCCAATCGAAGACGTGGCCAGCGCGGTGAAGGATCTAATGCACGAAGGGAAGGTCAAGCACTTCGGTCTTTCTGAAGCGGGAGTGCAAACGATTCGTCGCGCGCACGCCGTTCAGCCCGTGACGGCGCTTCAAAACGAATACTCGTTGTGGTGGAGAGAGCCTGAGGAGGAGGTGTTACCGATGCTTGAGGAACTCGGAATAGGCTTCGTTCCATTTAGCCCTCTAGGAAGAGGTTTTCTCTCGGGAAAGATCAGCGAGAACACTACGTTCGACCGTTCGGATTTGCGCAGCACCCTCCCTCGCTTTACGCCTGAGGCTCGCAAAGCGAATCAGGCCTTGGTTGATTTGCTTGGCAAGATCGCAAAAAGGAAGAAGGCGACACCTGCTCAGATCGCGCTTGCCTGGCTCCTTGCGCAGAAGCCGTGGATTGTTCCAATCCCAGGCACCACGAAGTTGCATCGGCTGGAAGAGAATATCGGAGCAGCTTCAATCGAACTTACGCCGGACGATCTTCGCGAAATCGAAAGCGCTGCATCAAAGATCAACGTGCAAGGCGCTCGATACCCCGAAAAGCTGGAGCAAATGACCGGCCGCTGAGGCGCGCTTTGCGCAGAGTTCAGAGGTTCGCCACGGCGAATCCGTCCGCTGGCGGATCAGAGATCAGGTTCCGTTCGTGCCGAGTGCCAGAAGCGGAGAACCTCGACTACTTTGCGTGTTTCGTGCACACGATAGAAAATTTTATACGGACGCAAGGTTAGCTTGCGAATGTTGGCGAGTTTTGGATATGGGCTGCCTTTGTCTGGCGTTCGGGCGAGACTCAGTGCTGCATCGAGTAAATTGTTGCCAAGCGCCGATGCCGCATCTGGGTTGTCCTGAGCGATGTAAGTAACGATCTCGGCGAGATCCGCTATAGCCGGCTCTTTGATTTCGACTCGGAAATCCATTTTGGAATTAGCGCCCGAATCTCATCGATTGATTTGCTCTCATCGGGATGAGCGTCGGCATAGGCAATCGCTTCTTCTAATGCGGCCAGCAACGCGGGGTCATCGTCATCCTCAGAGAGGCGTGAATCGACGCCGAGCTTGACGATCCGCAATTCCTGGGGAGTCAGCTTATCCATTGCAGTGAGGATTTCCTGCACGGTCCTCATGATCGAAGATTACAAAACAAATGCTTGCGAAGCAAGACGCCCCAAGTGCGCGTCACATCACAGCCTAATCTTCGCGCAACTCGAAAGAAACGCTCGCAGCGGCACAGCGCGGTTTGCCGATGATTATTTGAACGACGGCGAGGTTCACGAAGTTCCGGCTCAAGTGCTCGATGGGTCTACTATTCGCAAAGAATCTTCGCGATTTTTTCAATCGTGTTCCAATTGCGGGTCGTGGCTGCGACCCCGATTTTTTTTTCGATTTTGCCGAGATAGCTGATCGCCTTCATCTGCCGACGATACAGACCCAGAACGAATCTGTCCTGGATCGCAATGATCTTCAGCAGCCAGTCGTCGTCCGAGGGTAGACTGAGAGGAAGAGGAGGCAGCGCGCGAAGTCGTTCGGCTAACACGCTCACAAACCGGACTATATTCGGGCCCGAAGGTTGTCGTGAGAACGGATCCTTTGACGTCAGTTTAATGATGTCGCGCGCGGGACAGATCATGATCTCGCATTTGAATGGCAGCTTTCTGGCAATCGCAGCGCGCAAAGCGGATTTGCTGACATCTTCGCGAACCACAAACGTGCCGACTGCGCCAATATTCACGACACCGAATTTACTCAGCTCCTTAGCGATCGACGCCGGTTGACATCGATTAGCTTTGCCGACGTTTACCGCACGAAGAAATACGACCCAGCGCATTACTTTCCGTCGGCGTTCACAGGCGCGGACATGCCGCCAAGGATTTGCCAAGTGCCGTGAGTGCGGATCCACGTGTGCGTAATCCGCAACGCATCCGTCCTCACTTCGGCTGTTTTGCTCGTGGCCCAGTCAGCTTTGATTCGATAATCGTTAATCGCGATATAGCCAGTGACACGGATGGCAAGTTGCTCGATGGAGTAGGACTGGAGCTTCACGCCCTTGGACGTATTGGCAGTGATCCAATCGGTGATGTGATCTTTCCTTATCGGCGCTGAACTAACGTATGGCCAGCCGAGAAAGTCCTCGTACCATAACGCGCGATACTTCTCCAGATCATTGGTTTTGACGTATTCCCAATACGCTTTCTCCAGATTCCAGACCTGCGCTGCGTCCTTGGCGGAATCCTGGGCAAAAGCGGCCGCCGTCAGCGCGAGGAGAAATGAAATGGCCTTTAACATCGCGCGATTATATTTAGCGCGGAGAACGATCGCAATAGCGGCGACGCTTGGCACAAGTGCCTCTACAACGCGGCTGTGCCGCTCGCGAATCGATTGTCAGATACGCGATTTGTCGTTCGCGATCGCGAAATGACAATCGAGCGTCTCTTGAAGTGCCTGCGTCCGAACAAAATCTTCTTCTCTTAGAGCGCAATCCTGAGGACAATCACGGCTTCACATTGAACGCCGACAAGTTAATTAATTGTCTCATTCGTTCTCGCGGGATTTGCTTGCTCGTCGTCGCGCTGTTCTTTTTGAGCGGACCGTGGGCAAACGCCGATCCGGTAGGAGACTTTTTCAAGAAAGTTGGCCGCTCAATTTCGAAGGCTTTCCAGCCTCAGCCGGCGCAGCCTCAACCCACGAAGAAGAAGCGGGCCTCCCGGCGATCCACCGCTCAAGAACAAAATGCGGCCGGGGCGACGCCGATTCCGCTAGAAGAGCCATTAAAGCCCTCCAGAGAACAGAAGTTTACTCCCACCGTTCTGCCGGCTTTAGCCGCGCCTGCGGAAAAAGCAAAAGGAGACATGCCCTATGGAATTCCGGTCCCAGGCCAGAAAGGCATGGTCACAAGTCCTTATTTACCGGAGGGAAATTACATCGATGTCAGCGCTTTTCTCCCCGGGTCCGCTGTGAAAGATCCATATACAGGAAAGATTTTCCTGGTGCCGTAACTTTACTTATTCGATCGGGCTTGCGCATTTCGATCCACGGTTAACTCACGTCAAGTCTCAACAGGAGGTGTGACTGAGCTTGACGATCACGAGTTCGCAAGTTCACATCGGGCGTGGTGTTGCGATTCGTTCCCGGATTACTCGCGATTTTCTGCTTGGCCGGATGTGAAAAGCAGGGCGGCGAAGCAGTCGTGCTTGCCAAGGAGCATATCGCCGCCGCTCCACCGCCAATTAGCGAAACGCCGAACGCTCAACACGTGGCTAGTCCGAATGAGCAGCCTCGCCCGATCGGCGATAACGAGATCACGGTGGACGGGTACGTGATGAAACCCGAGGTGCGCGGCACGAGCCGCGATCCCCGCGCGTTGAAGGACGAACAGTGGCTTGTAAAAGTTCGAGTGATTCACGACGGACGGACATTCAACATTCAGACGGAGCAAGGCCAATTCGACAAAGTAAAGGAAGGCGACCGTGTGCAGGTCAGGTACCGGATCGGAAAATACACGAAGACTGTGTGGGGCGCGGAGATAGGGAAAACCAAGAAGTGAGAAAGTTTGGAAGTTGAAGCTAAGCGCAGATTACTCGGACTTGGAATGGCCGCGCGTTGACACGAATAAATCCGTTGACAAGCAGCCGCTCCGCTTGGAAAGTCCACACTCGTTTTACCATGTTCGCGCCGCAGCTTACCCCATCCGCTCTCGCAGTCAGCGTGCCGACCATTCTTCAATTCCCGACGGAAGCATCCCGCCCCGTTCGTTCCTTGCGCCATATGACGACTCAACTTCTCCAGGAAGCATCCCAGGTTATCCCGAATCAGCAACTTCTGATCAACGTTGTCTCCAAGCGCGTGCGGCAGCTCGGGTTGGGACATCGACCGATGGTGGAGACGACTCCGCGGATGTCGCTTACCGATATTGCGCTCAAGGAGATCATCGCAGGCAAGTTGACCTTCGAGCCGCTTGGAGGTTCGGACGGCGCCTAAGCGGTTCCACAGGCAATCTTGCCTGTGCTTGGTATGTCGCCTGAGTCGATTGTTAATCGCAAGGCGCTGCGCGATTATCATGTTCTCGAGCGCTACGAAGCCGGCATCGAGCTGAAGGGCAGCGAGGTCAAATCCATCCGCGCAGGCAAGGCAAACATTGGCGACGCTTTTGCGCGAATCGAAAATGGCGAAGCCTTTCTTTACAATGCTGATATTCAACCATACGAACGCGCCAGCCACGAAATCCCGGCCGCGAAGCGTGTTCGCAAATTGTTGTTACACCGACAGGAGATCGACAAGCTGTATGGCGAAACACAAGTCGCCGGCCGCGCGCTTGTGGTTCTCAAGCTTTACTGGAAAAACGGAAAGCTCAAAGCCGAACTGGGTGTTGCTCAGGGTAAAGTGGCACGCGACAAACGCGCGGATTTGAAGAAGCGCGCCGTTGATCGCGAGACCGCGCGTGAAGTCGCGCGCTTCAACCGCAAACACGGCTGATTGACAAGGTGGATCGCGACTTCCGGGCGCGATGTTAATTTACGAGCGCGCTCGGAGAGCACGCTCCACTTAATTCAGCATTGAACGTTGAACGTTGCGCGTTGACCGTTAAGCGTTCGAACCATGCTGTGGTGGATCCTGGTTATTGTTCTCGTCCTGCTTGCGGTTTGGGCGATTCTGCGCCTAATCCGCACGGCGCGCTTTTCCTTGCGCGATAAAGTCGTTCTTATCACAGGCGGATCACGAGGACTTGGGCTCGTGCTCGCGCGGCAAATCTGCGCGGCAGGCGGAAAGGTCGCACTCATTGCGCGCGATGCTGAGGAACTCGGGCGCGCCAAAGCGGACCTCGCCCGGCGCGGTGGCGCGGTTCTGACGCTTCAATGCGATCTGCTTAATACAGAGCAAATTCGGTCTGCTGTTCGGCAAATCATCGATCGCTTCGGGAAGATCGACATCTTGATCAACAACGCTGGCATCATCGAGGTCGGCCCGCTCGCGCACATGACGCGGGAAGATTTCGAGCGCGCCATGCAACTGCATTTTTGGGCGCCGTTCGAATTGGTTTCGCAGATCGTTCCTGAAATGCGCACGTGTGGCGGTGGGCGGATCGTCAATATCTCTTCGATCGGCGGTAAAGTCGCTGTGCCGCATATGGCGCCATACAGCGTAAGCAAATTCGCGCTCACCGGTTTCTCTGACGCGCTTCGTGCCGAACTGGCGCGTGATAACATTCATGTGACAACCGTGGCGCCGGGGATGATGCGCACGGGGTCGCACGTGAGTGCAAAATCCAAAGGCAAACACGACATCGAGTTCGCCTGGTTCGCCGCTTCGGCTGGCGCGCCGCTGATCTCCATTAACGCCGACCGCGCGGCGCGAAAAATTCTTGATGCCTGTCGGCGCGGCCAGCCGTCGCTTACGCTCACATTTGCCGCGCGGACGGCGATTCTTGGGAACGCACTCTTTCCAAACATCACCGGCTACATGATGAAACTGGTGAATCGTGTATTGCCAAAGTCCGCCGGCGTGGATGGAAACGAAGCACGGCCCGGTTCCGAAACGCGCCGTATCATACCCAATTTTGTAACGCATTTGGCCGATGAAGCGACTAAGCGGAATAACGAAGATTCTCGGAATGGCTAATCCCAGAGGGATGATCGGAGGTTAGCCGGTGGTGCGAACCGGTCTGTGTTTAGCGCCAAAGGCGCGGCCTTTAATATCGAGCCTGGGGCAACGCCCCAGGATTCATGGAAGCCCAGACATCAGCGCTGAAGGCGCGATTCACTGCCGACCAAGCTGGATGAATTGCGCTTTCAGCGCTTGTTTACGGGGCAATCCACTTCCCGGGGGGCGATGCCCCAGGTTCGCCACGGCGAATCCGTCCTGTGGCGGACTAAAAGTGAAATAGCGCCTCTGGCGCTAAACAATACGCACTTCGCTGGACGCGAACCAGCAGACAACATGTCCGCTGGGCACACAGGCGACACGCCTATGTTCCGAGGTAGATTTCTCGGTAATGACTAAACGCCTTTTCGTCGCGATTGATCCGCCGGAATCAACGCGCAAATTCCTTGCAGATCTTGATCCGCGCATCCGAGGCGTGCGCTGGACTGATGTGGAGCAGATGCACCTGACGCTCGCTTTCTTTGGCGACGTGCCGGACGCGGTGGATCTTGCCCTGCGCGAAAAACTCGGTGCAATTCAGTTCGGCGCGTTCTTCCTGCCGATCACCGCTGTCGGCACGTTTCCAACAAAGGGCTCACCGAAAATCATTTGGATCGGCGTCGGTCGCGGACATCCGCATCTTTTCCAGGTGCACAAGCGCGTGCAAGAAGCCGCGCTGGCCGCTGGCATCGAGCCGGAGCTGCGTCCGTGGCATCCGCACATTACGATTGCGCGTTGCCGGGATGTCGCGCCGCAATCGATTCGCAAGTTTTTGCAGTCGAATGCCGATCTCGATGCGGGAATGATTCGCGTCGAGGCATTTCATCTGTATTCGAGCAAACTGACACCTGCCGGCCCGATTCACACCTGCGAGCTCACCATATCGGCTACATGAAATCGAGAATCGCGATTCGTGATTCGGAAATTCGATTTAACGATGTTAACCGTGTAACGATGTAACTCATCACAGTCCTTTGCTCGAGAGCGGCGCGGCCACGTGCTCAAGAGATCGCCGTTCGGCCGGCACGCCA
>WNGE01020169.1_pt1 | contig 11530 bp, 8 predicted proteins | sample 5400651 | NCBI WGS metagenome assembly WNGE01 (sample SAMN13153370, study PRJNA577476) | soil metagenome | isolation source: 60 cm soil or saprolite under grassland replicate 2 | place: USA:California | collected 2016-06-15 | reverse complement strand
ATCTTCGGCGTCGGATGGCCCTCGAGCCGCGAGCCGAACTTGCGGAACGTCAGCAGCTCCTCGTCCGTGATCGCGCCGGCCGCCTTGAAGAGCGAATAGACGAGCGGCGACGCGTGTCCCTTCGAGAAGATGAGGTGGTCGTTGCGCGGGTCGTCCGGGTTGTCGAAGTCGTAGCGGAGGTGCTTGGCGAGCAGCACGGCCATCAGGTCGGCGGCGGACATCGAGGACGTCGGGTGGCCCGATTTCGGGACGGCCGCGGCGCGGATCGAATCGACGCGGAGCTGCTGTCCCAGCTCCCGCCAGAGCTCAGGATCGGTCATGGGGTGAGTCTACGAACCCGCAGAGGGGTAACGTAGGACGTATGCGCGTTGCAGTGGCTTTCGATCACCGCGGCGTGAAGCTGCGTGACTCCGTGATCGAGCAGATCGTGGCTCTGGGCCACGAAGTCTTCGATCTCGGGACGGACACCGATGCGGTGCGAATCGACTATCCGGACAAGGCGCAGGAGGTCGGCGACGCGATCCGTTCCGGCGACGCGGAGCGCGGCGTCCTCGTCTGCGGCTCCGGTGTCGGCGCGTCGGTCGCCGCGTGCAAGCTGCCGGGGATCCGAGCGGCGATCTGCCACGACACGTACTCCGCGCACCAGGGGATCGAGCACGACGACCTGAACGTGCTCTGCCTCGGCTCCGAGGTGGTCGGCGCCGAGCTCGCCGCCGAGCTGGTGCGCACGTTCCTTGGTGCGACTTTCCTCGCCGAAGAGCGCTACGTCAGACGACTGGAAAAAGTAGAAGAAATGGAGCGATCACATGCCTAAGACGAAGCTGCAGGAACTGAGCGAGCACGGCCAGAGCGTCTGGCTCGACTACCTGTCGCGCGACATCCTCGAGAGCGGCAAGCTCGCCGAGATGATGGACCGCGACGCGGTCGTCGGCGTGACGTCGAACCCGACGATCTTCCAGAAGGCGATCGCGTCCGGCGACGCGTACGACGAGCAGCTCAAGGAGCTGCTCGACAAGGAGGACGACCTGAAGGAGATCTTCCTCGCGCTGTCGGCCGAGGACGTGAAAGGCGGGCTGGAGCTGTTGCGCACGGTCTTCGACGCCTCGGGCGGCGAGGACGGCTACGTCTCCTGGGAAGTCGATCCGGAAATCGCCTACGACCGCGAGCGCACCTACGAGGAGGCGAAGCGGCTGCACGAGTGGATCGACGAGCCGAACCTCTACGTGAAGATTCCCGCGACTGCTCCCGGCGTCGGCGCGATCGAGGACTCCGTCGCGGCCGGACGCAACATCAACGTGACGCTGATCTTCTCGCTGCAGCGCCACGAGGAGGTCATGGAGGCGTACGTCCAGGGCCTCGAGCGGTTCGCGGCGGACGGCGGCGACCCCTCGACGGTGCGCTCGGTCGCATCCTTCTTCGTCTCGCGGGTCGACACGGAGACTGACAGGCGACTCGAGGAGATCGGACGCACCGATCTGGCCGGGAAGCTTGCGATCGCGAACGCGAAGCTCGCCTACCAGAACTACGAGCGCGTGTTCTCCGGCGACCGCTGGGACCGCCTCGCCGCCAAGGGCGCCCACCCGCAACGCTGTCTCTGGGCGTCGACGTCCACGAAGAATCCGGCGTATCGCGACGTGATGTACGTCGAGGAGCTGATCGGCCCGTACACGGTGAACACGATGCCGGAGGAGACGATCCAAGCCTTCCAGGACCACGGCGAGGTCGAGGACAGGCTCGAGCGGGACGTCGACACGGCGAAGAAGCTGCTCGACGACCTGCGCGAGGCGGGGATCGACTACGACGACGTGACGGACACGCTCGAGCACGAAGGCGTGCAGAAGTTCATCGACTCGTTCGTCGAGCTGAAGCAGGGGATCGCCGAGAAGCGCGCGACTCTCGCCGCGGTTTGAGCGTCGCGACCGAACTCGTCGAGCGGATCTGGGCGCGGGACCCGACCGTCTGGACCGGAACCGACGAGGCGCAGTGGCTCGGCTGGCTCGACGAGCCGCAACGAATGCTGGAGCAGCTTGACGAGGTCCTCGCGTTCGCGAACGACGTCGTCTCGCCGGGCGCGATCGACGACGTCGTCGTGCTCGGCATGGGCGGCTCGTCGCTCGCGCCCGAGGTGATGCGGCTGACCTTCGGCGCAGACCGTTTCCACGTTCTCGACACGACCCACCCGAAGGCGATCCGCGCGCTCGAGTCGAAGATCGATCCCGAACGCACGCTCTTCCTGTCGGCTTCGAAGTCCGGGACGACGCTCGAGACGCGCTCGCACACGGCGTATTTCCTCGAACGCGGCGGGCAGTTCGCGGCGATCACGGATCCCGGCTCGGACCTCGAGCGGTTCGCGCACGAGAAGGGCTTCCTGCACGTCTTCCACGGCGAACCGACGATCGGCGGACGCTACTCGGCGCTGTCGCCGTTCGGAATCGTGCCGGCGGTGCTGATGGGCATCGACGCGACGCGGCTGCTCGAGCGCGCCGTGGAGATGCAGGAGGCGTGCCGCTACGGCGAGGGCAATCCGGGGCTCGACCTCGGGCTTCGCCTCGGCTCTGCGACAAGCGTCGGCCTCACCTCGAACACGGCCTCCTTCGGCCTCTGGATGGAGCAGCTGATCGCCGAGTCGACCGGCAAGCAGGGAAAGGGCATCCTGCCCGCGCCCGACGACCCGCACTCCGAGCTTCACGAGGAGGTCGCGCTCCCGAGCCCGTACGAGCTCGGACAGGAGTTCTTCCGCTGGGAGTTCGCCGTCGCCGTCGCGGGCTCGAACATCGGCATCAATCCGTTCGACCAGCCGGACGTGCAGGCGGCGAAGGACAAGACCAATGCGGTGCTCGAGGCGGGTGACGTCGAGCTCGAGCCGGAGGGCTCGCTCGACGAGCTGCTCGCGCAGGCGCGCGACGACGACTACGTCTGCATCCAGGCGTTCGTCGACCCGGCGCGCTCCGACGACCTGCAGCCCCTCGTCGACCGGGCGCGCACGAGTGGCCACGCCGTGACACACGGCTTCGGGCCGCGCTACCTCCATTCCACCGGGCAGTTCCACAAGGGCGGCCCGAACACAGGCCTGTTTCTCCAGGTCGTTGACGACACCGGCGACGAGCTGCCGATCCCGGGGCGGGACTTCGGCTTCGCGCGCCTCATCCGCGCGCAGGCCGCCGGGGACTACGAGTCGCTGAGGGAGCGCGGCCGCCGGGTCGCGCGCGTCAGACTGGACAGCTGATGCAGCTCGGAATGATCGGCCTGGGACGGATGGGCGGCAACATGACCATCCGCCTGGGCGAGCACGGCCACGACGTGAAGACGTACGACCCGGGCGTCGACTCGACCGCGTCGACGCTCGGCGAGCTGCGCGACCAGCTCGACCCGCCGCGGGCGTTCTGGCTGATGATCCCCGCCGGCAAGATCACCGAGGACGCGTTCCAGGAGCTGCTCACGCTGGGCGACCCGGGCGACACGATCGTGGACGGCGGCAACTCGAACTTCCGCGACTCGCAGCGCCGCTACGCAGATGCGCAACCGAAGGGAGTCCACTTCGTCGACGCCGGCGTGTCGGGCGGCATCTGGGGCTTGCGGAACGGCTACTGCCTGATGGTCGGCGGCGACGAGGAGCCCGTGCAGAGGCTCGAGCCGATCTTCACGGCACTCGCGCCCGAAGACGGTTACGCGCACGTCGGGCCGAGTGGCGCCGGCCACTTCACGAAGATGGTCCACAACGGGATCGAGTACGGGCTGATGCAGGCGTACGCCGAGGGCTTCGAGGTGATGGCCAGGTCGGAGTTCGAGCTCGACCTGAAGGACATCGCAGGCATCTGGCGCTACGGGTCGGTCGTCCGCTCTTGGCTGCTCGAGCTGCTGTACGACGCGCTCGACAGGGGCGGCAACGACCTGGCGCACATCAAGGGCTACGTCGAGGATTCCGGCGAGGGCCGCTGGACGATCCAGGAGGCGATCGCCGAGGACGTTCCCGTTCCGGCGATCACCGCGGCGCTCTACGCGCGCCTCGCCTCGCGCCAGGACGAGTCGTTCGCGGCCAAGATCACGGCTGCGCTCCGCAACGAGTTCGGCGGCCACGCCGTCAAGGACGAATGACGGTCACCGAGGAGAACCCGCTTCTCGAGGGCCTGCAGCTTCGGCGCACGCCCGATCCGTGCGCATTCGTGATCTTCGGCGCTTCCGGCGACCTCACGCACCGCAAGCTGATCCCGGCCCTCTACTCGCTCGCGTACCGGCGCCTGCTCCCGGAGAAGTTCGCCGTCGTCGGCGTCGCGCGCAGCGAGATGGCCGACGACGACTTTCGGACGACGATGGAGGCGGCGGTCAAGGAGTTCGCCCGCGATCCGTTCCGCTCCGATGTCTGGGAGCCGCTCGCCGAAGGGATGCGTTACATCGCGACGGACTTCGCCGACGAGCGCGGCGAGGACGATGTCGGCGCCTGCCTGGCCGAGCTCGACAAGGAGCGCGGCACTGCGGGGAACCGCCTCTACTACTTCGCAGTACCGCCGAGCGCGATCGCGACGCTGGTGAGCCAGCTCGGCGAGCGCCGCAGCGCGCAGGGCTGGACGCGGCTCGTGATCGAGAAGCCGTTCGGCCACGACCTCGACTCTGCTCGCGCGCTGACGGCGCAGCTCCGCGAGCACTTCGTCGAGGAGGAGATCTTCCGCATCGACCACTACCTGGGCAAGGAGACCGTCCAGAACATGCTGGCGCTGCGGTTCTCGAACGGCATCTTCGAGCCGATCTGGAACAGGCAGTTCATCGACCACGTGCAGATCACGGTGGCCGAGACGATCGGGATCGAGCAGCGTGCCGGCTACTACGAGCAGGCGGGAGCGGTCCGCGACATCTTCCAGAACCACCTGCTGCAGCTGCTCGCGCTGACGGCTATGGAGCCGCCGATCGACTTCACCTCCGAGCAGGTGCGCAACGAGAAGGTGAAGGTGCTGCGCGCGCTGCACACGCCCGGCCCGAAGTCGGTCGTGCGCGGGCAGTACGGGCGCGGCTACATCGAGGGGGAGGAGGTTCCCGGCTACCGCGAAGAGCCGGGTGTCGCGCGCGACTCGATGACCGAGACCTTCGTCGCGGCGAAGCTCTACGTCGACAACTGGCGCTGGGCCGACACGCCGTTCTACGTGCGCATGGGCAAGCGGCTCGCGCGGCGCGAGACGACGATCGCGATCCAGTTCAAGAGCGCCCCGCATCCGCCGTTCGAGGAGTCCGCGCTGATCCTCGATGCGATGCTCGGCGACCAGACGCTCTTCACGCGCACGGACGAGGTCGAGGAGCAGTGGTCGCTCGTCGACGCGGTCGTCGCCGCCTGGCGGCGCGACCGGCCCGCGTTCCCGAACTACGCCGCCGGGACATGGGGGCCGGCGAGCGCGAACGAGCTGATCGAGCGCGACGCCCGATCGTGGCGGAGCCACTGATGGCGTCGAGCGTCGTCGAGATCGAGCGCGAGCTCGCCGAGCTGCGCGACGCGTCGACGGAGGCGGGCCAGGCGCCGAACCAGCGCACGAGCGTGATGACGCACCTTGCGTGGGTGCCCGCCGGCTGGGAGGAGGCGGCCGAGCGGACGCTCGCCGGCCTCGCCGAGCAGCACCCGTCGCGCACGATTCTGCTCTTCCCCCGGCCGCAGGACGACGACGCGCTCGACCTCGATGGGTCGGTGCAGTGCTTTGCCTTCGGCGGGCAGGCCGTCTGCGCGGAGGTGATCCGCGTGCGGCTGTGCGGCGACAGGGCGCGCCATCCCGCGAGCGTCGTCGTGCCGCTCCTGGTCGCCGACCTGCCCATCTTCTGCCGCTGGCGGGGCATGCCCGCGTTCGACCAAGTATTCGACGACCTCGTCGGAGTCGTGGACCGGCTGATCCTGGACTCCACCGAGTGGCCAAGTGACACTTTGTCACAAGGCTACGGGGAGCTCGCGAAGCGCTTCGATCACACCGCCGTCTCGGACATCGCGTGGGAGCGGACGGAGCGCTGGCGCCGCGAGCTCGCGGACGCGTGGCCGTTCGAGGGCCGCGAGCTCTCCGTCAAGGCGACGCACGCGCAGGCGCTGCTGCTCGCGGGCTGGCTCCGCTCCCGGCTCGGCCACGACGTCGCGCTCGAGCACGAGCCGGCCGACGTCCTCACCTCCGTCTACGTCGACGGCAAGGCGATCGACGCGCCGCCGGGCGAGCCGCCGCCCCCGTCCGACCTGCTGTCGCACCAGCTCGACCGCTTCACGCGCGACCCGATCTACGAGGCCGCGGTGCTTGCGGCGGCGTCAGGCCCGCGCTAGTACGAGAAGCTCGCGGCGCTCTTCGCGAACGCCTTCGTGTACCGCTTGGCCGTCGGTGCAGGAGCCACGAACGTGACCAGGTATGCCTGCGCGCCGGCGTCGAACGCGTATTGGTACACGTTGAGCAGCTTGCCGCCGGAACCCCGTACGCGGTACGTGAGGAGGACCGCTGTCCCGCCCGGCTCGTCGACGACGCGGGTTGAGACGGCACTCGAGGCGACTCGCCTCAGCTGAGCGCTGAGGTCGTTGCTCCATTTCGTGAAGGTGCGCCGTCCTCGACCGCTCGCGCTCAGGACGTTGACGTTCGCGTGGAAGCCGTTGTGCGCGCTCGGGTCACTCGCCACGAACAGGTACACCGTGTCGCGCGCGTTCCGCTCGTGCCAGGTCTTCGGCAACGCGATCGTAAAGGCGCCCTTGTCGAAGCGCCGCGTCGTCGATGTCGTCCGCGTGCTCGAGCCCGACGCGCCGCCGACGATCTTGAACGTTGGCTTTGCCACGACGACCGGCAGCGCCGTCGACCACGCCATCGCGCGGGCGCCGGCCGGCAGTGCGAGGTTCAGGCCGCGCACGCGGTACCACCACTTCCCCGGCGTCAGCGGCAGCACGGCCGACGTGCCGTACGTGAGGATCGGCGTCGTCACCGTGACGAACGGGTAGGCCGTCTTGCTCCACTGCACTTCGTAAGCGCTTGCGGCGAGCGCCGGCTCCCAGGAGACGAGCGGTGTTCCGTAGAACGAAGGCTTCGAGCTCGACGCAGACACCAGCCTGCCGTCGGGCGAGAGCCCCGAGGCAAACGGCAGGTTCCCGTTCGACGCCGCTGCAGGCTCGCCGGTCTTCCCGAAGGTGAGCACGCGCCCGGATGCGCATGCGTCCTGCGGCAGCTCGAGGTCCGTGTAGGTGAGCGATCCACCGGAGCGAACGACCGCGTCACCGACGCCGTGGCTCTTCGAGAGCGCGGGCGAGACGGTTACGGAAGATCCGGTGGACGAGACCACGGTCACGCTCTCCTGCGCCGGCCCGGTGCCGATGAGGAGCACGTTCCCGACCGCCAACTGGTCGACCGCGCCAACGGTGATCGTCGTCGCGCCGGTCGAGGCGGCCGCGCCGAGCGTCGTCGTGAGCGTCGTCGTCACGTGGGCCGCGACGGGAACGACGGTCCAGTAGTAACGGCCTGTCGGCCAATCGGTATCCCAGAGGTCAACCGGCGGTCCGACGTTGGCCGGGTCGACGGTGAGCGTTGCCTGCGGAAACTTCGGCGCGGGCCCCGTGACCTTCGTGTCCGTCGGAGGCGTATCGGTGTCACCGTTCGCGGGCGAGTCGTCCTCGCCGCTCGAGATCGTGTTCTCACCCGATCCCTGCGCCTCGTTTGCGACAACCGAAGTGCCGTCCGTCATCAGCGTCAGTCCCTCGGAGCCCGGGGGAAGGAAGATCGTTCGATCAGCGAGCTGAGTGATGCCGGTCGGGAGCGCCAGTGTTCCGTTCCACCGCGGGGCGTAGGCCGGACTGCCCACGATGGCGCCGCGAAAGACGACATTGACGCAATCACGATCGGTCGCGACGTAGACGCGATAGAACTCGGAGTCCGTACCGTCCAGGCCGACATCGCCGCTGAACGCGAAAGCCGGCATCACGTGATGCGCGGCCGGTACGGCCGCAGTCGAGGTCGTGTCGGAGATCGTCTCCACGGTCGAGAGCGCACCGCTCGCGAAAGGTGTGTTGGTCGACGTGTAGACGGGGCTCCACGGGCCGGCCGAGACGACCGGTAGGCCGTTGTGCGCGCTGCCGTACAGCGTGCGGAGCGCCCGGATTCGCCAGTGCACGGTTGCCGTCCACGCCGCCCCCTGATGGAGCGTGTAGTACTCGCGCTCGTCGGCGACCGTCGTCTGCGTCTTGAAGACCTTGTTCGGCTCGATGTACCACACCTGGTACGCGGTGGCGCCGTCGACTGGCGTCCAGCGGATCAGGCCCGGCGCTGCGGCGAGCGGCGTCGGCATGCTCGTCCAGCGCATGTTGAAGCCGAAAGCCGTGCTCCACGGCGTCGTCGTCCCGTCCGGGGCCAGACCGCGCACGCGGGCGTACAGCGAGTAGGGCGTGCCCGTGATCCACGGGAGGGCGATTGCCAGCGACACGGCGGGCGTCCGCGTTGTCTTGCGGGCGAGCAGGCCGCCGGACGCGAACGTGCGGGACGTGCCGAGCTGGAACTCGTAGCGGTTGACCCCGGCGACCGGCCGCCACGCGAACGACGGCGTGCGCGTGAAGGTGTCCTGCGCCGGCTCGTCCGCACGCAGGAGGAAGCCGTGGAGGCTCGTCGGCGCCGCGAGCGAGGTCGAAGTCTGGCCGCGCGTCGCCGCGCCGGCTCCTGAAGCCAGGAGGAGGGCGAGCACGAGGGTTGCGGCGGCACGGGCGAGAAGCATTGCTCTCCCGCTGTTTCGGCAGTTCTAGGCCGGTACTTGAGCCTCCAGCGCCAGGCCCGCGCCGAGCACGACCGAATCGGCGCCGGAGCGGCCGACGAGCTGGATCGAGGCCGGCAGGCCGTGCTCGGCAGGGCCGCACGGCAGCGCGAGCGCCGGCCAGCCCAGGGCGTTGAACGGATTCGTGAAGCGCGTGATCGGGATCCGGACCGAGTCGTCCGCCGCCTCCTCGTACGTCGGGGCGACGAACGCCTGCGTCGGCGTGAGCAGGAGGTCGAATCCGTCGAGCAGCTGCCCGGCCTCGTCGCGGAAGGACTCGCGCACTCGCTCGGCCTCGGCGAGCTCCGCATCGGTGACCTTGAAACAGAGCTCGCGCAGCTTCCATGCGACGTCCGCGCCGTACTCGTCGGCGTGGTCTGCGAACAACGCCTCGTGCACCTCGGCGACCTCGCGCAGGAACACCGGGAGGTGGCCCTGCGCGTGCGGGAAGGAGATGCGCTCGCAGCGCGGGAACAGCGCGGCGGTTTCCGCGACGCGCGCCCGAATCCCAGGTTGCGCCTCGTCGGTCCACGCGAGCGCGACGCGCAGGTCACCGAGCTCGACCGGCTGCGCCGGGACGCCCGCAAGCGCCTCCATCATCGACACGCACCCGGCGACCGTGCGCGCCATCGGCCCGGCGTGGTCGTAACTCGGCGCGAGCGGCCAGCAGCCGTCGAGAGGAACGAGCCCGAACGACGGCTTGAAGCCGACGATCCCGCAGAACGTGGCGGGAATCCGGATCGAGCCGCCGGTGTCGCTGCCGATCGCCGCGTCGGCCAGGCCCGCGGCGAGCGCAGCGGCCGAGCCGCCGCTCGAGCCGCCCGCGATCCGTCCCGGCGCCGCGGGATTCGGCACCCAGCCGAAGTGCGGGTTCATCGACGTGACCCCGTAGGCGAACTCGTGCAGGTTCGTCTTGCCGACGTTCGCGTAGCCGGCGCTCTCCAGCCGACGGACCGCGTCCGCCGTCTCGCCCGGGACGTGGTTCGCGAAGATCGCCGAGCCGTACGTCGTCGTCAGCCCCGCGGTGTCGAACAGGTCCTTCACCGCGAGTGCGATGCCGGCGTCAGGCTGTGCGTCGGGGCGCGCGAGGAAGATGCCGTCCGTCGATTTCATAGGCTGTCAGCGTGTCTGTTTGCGCAGCATGCGGTCAAGAGAATCCGGAGGTCGCGCGCTTCTGCCTGCACTGCGGGGCCGCCCTGTCGACCGGTGCGCACCGGGAGGAGCGTCGGGTCGTCAGCGTCCTGTTCGTGGACATCGTCGGCTTCACGTCGCGGTCGGAGGAGCTCGATCCGGAGGACGTGCGCGCCTTCCTCACGCCCTACTTCGAGCGCGTGCGGGGCGAGATCGAGCGCCACGGCGGGCGCGTCGAGAAGTTCATCGGAGACGCCGTGCTCGGCGTCTTCGGGGCACCGGTCGCGCACGGCGACGATGCCGAGCGCGCCGTGCGGGCCGCTTTGGCGATTCGTGACGAGCTGCAGAGGATGAACCAGGCCGATCACGAGCTCGACCTGCAGGCGCGTCTGGCCGTCAATACCGGCGAAGTGATCGTCGATCTCGACGCCCGCCCCGAGCTGGGCGAGTCGATGGTCCTCGGAGATGTCGTGAACACGGCGTCACGTCTGCAGGCGGCCGCGCCCCTGAACGGCGTGCTCGTCGGGAGGGAGACGCACGCAGCGACGCGCGGCATGATTGCGTACGCGGCTGCGGCGCCGGTGCTTGCGAAAGGAAAGGCGGCGCCGATCGAGGTCTGGCTCGCCCTGCGTGCCGCGGCACCGGCGGGCGAGCGAGCGCTCTCGGATGCTCCGCTCGTCGGGCGCGAGCGGGAGCTCGACTCGCTCGCGCGACTCTGGGAGCAGGTCCGTGACCACCGCCGTCCCCACCTGGTGACCGTCCTTGGGACGGCGGGCATCGGCAAGAGCAGGCTCGCCGAGGAGTTCGCGCGCCTCGTCGAATCCCAGGGCGGCCGAGCTGTTCGCGGCCGGTCGATTCCATACGGCGAGAGCTCCGCGTACGGAGCCTTCGCACAGCACGTGAAGCAGGTGGCGAGCATCTTCGACAACGACGCCGCAGACGTCGCACGCGAGAAGCTCGTGCGCATCGTTTCGTCAGAAATCGAGCTGAAGGAGTGCCTGGCGCTCCTGCTCGGCTACCGGACCGAGCGGGTGGTCGACCGCGAAAGCCTCTTCTTCGCGGCGCGACAGTTCGTCGAGAGCGCCGCGCGCGAACAGCCGCTGCTGATGGTCTTCGAGGACATCCATTGGGCCGACTCGAGCCTGCTCGAGCTGATCGAGGTCCTGAGCGCGCGAACGCAAGATGTGCCCGTGCTCTTCGTCGCGCTCGCGCGACCGGAGATCTTCTCGAGCCGCCCGGCGTGGGGCGGTGGCCTCGCGTCGGCGACCGCGCTCTCGCTCGAGCCGCTCGACGGGCGCGAAGCCGAGCAGCTTGCCGCTGAGCTGCTCGCCGGCCGCGTGGGGGGCGAGCACGCCGGTCGGCTCGCGGCCTCCGCCGAGGGCAATCCTCTCTTCATCGAGGAGCTCGCAGCGGTCGTCGCCGAGCGGTCGGGCGACGTTGGCGAGCTGCCGACGACGATTCGTAGCATCCTCGCGGCACGCCTCGACGCGCTCGAGCCGGACGAGCGCGCGATCCTCCTCGACGCCGCCGTCGTCGGCAAGATCTTCTGGCGAGGCGTGCTCGAGCGGATCGAGCGGCGGAGCGACGGGTTGGGCGTGCTGCTGGGCGCGCTCGAGGAGCGCAGGCTCATCCGTCGGGAGGCGGTCTCGCGGATCCAGGGGGACGAGCA
>WNGE01021351.1_pt1 | contig 11531 bp, 10 predicted proteins | sample 5400651 | NCBI WGS metagenome assembly WNGE01 (sample SAMN13153370, study PRJNA577476) | soil metagenome | isolation source: 60 cm soil or saprolite under grassland replicate 2 | place: USA:California | collected 2016-06-15 | reverse complement strand
AAGCCCGGGTTGACGACGGCGAAGAGCCGGTCGCCGGCGAGGCGGCGGCCGTCGAGGACGTCGAAGGCGCGGATGTGGTGCGGCCGCGCCGGGTGGAAGCTGCCGACCTCCTGGTTGGCGCCGCTGTCACCGATGTAGAGGACTCGCTCGTCGGGCGAGAACGCGAGCCCGTTCGGCTTGTCGAACGAATCGGCGACCACGGTCGTGCGGCCAATCGCCGGGTCGTGCCGGTAGACGTGGTCGCCGGCCTGCGGCTCCGGCTTGAAGCCCTGCAGGTAGCCGTAGGAGGGGTCGGTGAACCAGATCGTGCCGTCGCTGCGGACGACGACGTCGTTCGGAGAGTTGAAGGGAACCTCGCCCCACGCGTCGACGACGGTCTCGACCGTCCCGGTCGCGGGGTCGAGCCGGCTGATGCGCGCGCGCTCGCCCAGGGCGCCCTGCTCGCAGACGACCAGGCACCCCTGGCGGTCGAGCGTCATGCCGTTGGCGCCGTTCGCGCTGCGCCGCACGACCGAGACCTCGAGGCTGGCGAGGTCGAGCCGCTTGATCGCGACCTCGGGCCCGGGCTCGGGCAGCGAGGTGAAGTAGAGGGCGTTCTCGCCGGCGACGTAGACCGGCCCCTCGTGGGCGTCGACGTCGACGAGCCGCTCGAGCCGCGGCGCGTCGCCGATCACGTCGGCGAACTCGCGCGCATGGACCTCGAACGGCGTGCCGATCTCCAGCAGGCTCATGCCGGAGAGTCTCGGAGGGCCCGCGCCTGTTACACGTAACGGATCGAGCCGCTCCCGGACCACCCTGTTGTGACGAGTCCCTTCCACGAGGCGAGCCGCAAGCGCGAAGCCGCGCTCGGCGCCGCGCTCGAGGCCGGCTTCGACGGCCTCGTGGCGCGCTCGCCGGCGACCGTGCGCTGGCTGCTTTGCGGGCGCGGCCAGCCGGTCGACGTCAGCGCGGCGGACTACACGGTCGTGCTCCTGCCGTCGCGCGGCTACGTGCTCCATATGGACATCGAGAGCTCGCGCGTCGAGCCCGAGGAGCGGCTCGAGGAGCTGGGCTTCGAGCGCGTCACGTTTCCGTGGCACGCGGGGCCCGGCGACACGATCGCCGAGCTGCTGGCGGGAGCGCGGGCCGGCTCCGACGCCACGCTCGAGCCCGCGCTCGCGCCACATCGACAGCGGCTCGACGAGCTCGAGCGCGAGCGCTACCGCGCCGCGGGCAGCGCAGCCGCGGAGGTGTTCGCCGCGACCCTCGCCACGCTCGCTCCGGGCCGGAGCGAGCTCGAGGTGGCGGGCAACCTGGCCGGGCGCGCCGAGGAGCAGGGCTTGGTGCCGCGCGTCGTGCTCGTCGCCGGCGCGGCGCGCCAGCGCGTGCACCGGCATCCGCTGCCGACCCGCGCCTCACTGGGCCCGCACGCCCTTCTCGCGCTGACTGCCGAGCGCGACGGACTCTTCGTCTCGATGACGCGGCTCGTCTCGTTCGGCACGCCGCCGCCGGAGCTCGCGCGGCTCGTCCGTGCGGCCGCGGAGGTCGACGCCGCCGTCCTCGCCGCGTCCCGCCCGGGCGCCTCGCTCGGGGAACTGCTGGAGGTGCTCGCGGCCGCCTACGCCGAGCGCGGCTTTCCCGAGGAGTGGCGTCGCCACCACCAGGGCGGCCTGACCGGCTACAAGGGCCGCGAGGTGTTCGCCACGCCTGGCGACGCCACTCCGCTGGCGTCCTCCTGCGCCGTCGCCTGGAATCCCTCGATCGCGGGCGGCGCCAAGTCCGAGGACACGGCGCTCGTCGGGCCGGACGGCGTCGAGATCATCACGGCGACGCCCGAGCTGCCGACGCTCGACACGCCCGGCGTGCGGCGACCCGGCATCGTCGAGCTGTAACGCCGGCGGCGCTGCTCGGGACTACAGGTGCGTCACGGCGAACCCGAAGGAGCGCAACATATGGCGATCCGAACGACCTCATCTCAGCCGAGCATCCACGAGGCCGCGGCCGACGAGGCGCCCGCCTCCCAGCCGATCGCGGAGTACGGCCTGCTCGCCGACTGCAACTCGGCAGCCCTCGTCGACCGGAACGGCTCGATCGACTGGCTCTGCCTGCCGCGGTACGACAGCCCCGCCGTGTTCGCGCGCATCCTCGATGCCGATGCCGGCCACTGGTCGATCCGGCCCGCCGCCGCGTTCACCGCCGAGCGCCGTTACCTGCCGGAAACGCTCGTGATCGAGACGACCTTCACCACCGACGACGGCGTCGTCCGGCTGCGCGACGCCATGGTCTTCGCCGAGGGCCAGCGCCGCCACGACCTCGGCTTCGACTCGCCGCACGAGCTGCTGCGCCACGTCGAGGGCGTCTCCGGCAGCGTCGAGCTCATGATGGAGCTTGCGCCGCGCCCGGAGTACGGCCTCGTCCGGCCGCTGTTCCGCATGACGGAGCGCGGCGGCCGCACGTTCGGCGGCCCGAACCGGATCGCCGTCGAGGCGGGCGTGCCCGTCCAGGTCGAGGACTCCACGATGACCGCCGCGTTCACCGTCGCGGCCGGTGAGCACGTCGGCTGGTCGCCGCCCGCATCGACGACACGGCCGAAGCCTGGCGCTCCTGGGAGGCCGAGCACGACATCTACGAGGGCCCGCACCGGGAGCTCGTCCGCTTCAGCTCGCGCGTCCTCAAAGGCCTCACCTACCGCCCGACCGGCGCGATCGTCGCCGCGCCCACGACTTCCCTGCCCGAGACCGTCGGCGGCGAGCGCAACTGGGACTACCGCTACGCCTGGGTGCGCGACGCGAGCCTGACGCTGCAGGCGCTCTACATCGGCACCTGCTCCGACGAGGCGGTCGATTTCGTCTCCTTCATGACCAGCTCGGCGGGCGGCCGCCTCTCCGGCGACACGCCGCTGCAGATCATGTTCGGGATCGGCGGCGAGCACGATCTCTCCGAGCGCACGCTGCCGCACTTGCGCGGCTGGCGCGACTCCAGCCCGGTCCGCATCGGCAACGGCGCGTGGACGCAGGAGCAGCTGGACGTGTACGGCGAGCTCCTCGACCTCCTGCACCGCTACCGCGAGCAGCTCGGCGACCTCCATCCGGAGATCCAGCGCTTCGTCGCAGACCTCGCGGACGCGGCGGCCCGCCGCTGGGAGGAGCGCGACGCCGGCATGTGGGAGATGCGAGGCGAGCCGCGTCACCACCTCTCGTCGAAGGTGCTCTGCTGGGTGGCGCTCGACCGCGCCGTCGAGCTCGCGCCGCAGCTCGGCGAGCACGCGAAGGCAGACGAGTGGGCGGCCGCTCGTGACCGGATCCGTGAGGCGATCCTCGAGCGAGGCTGGAGCGAGGCGCGACAGGCGTACGCGCAGTCGTTCGAGTCGGACGAGCTCGACGCGGCGGCACTGCTGATGCCGCTGCTCGGCTTCCTGCCGGCGACGGACGAGCGGATGAAGGCCACGATCGACGCGATCGCGCGCGACCTGACCGAGGACGGCCTCGTGCTGCGCTACCGCAACGAGGAGGGCCTGAACGCCGACGGCCTCACCGGCGAGGAGGGGACATTCGTCATCTGCTCGTTCTGGCTCGTGTCGGCGCTGGCGCAGGCCGGCGAGCTCGACCGGGCGGAGGAGCTTTTCGACCGCCTCGTCGGCTACGCGAACGACCTCGGGCTGATCGCGGAGGAGATCGACACGGCCACGGGCGAGTTGCTCGGCAACTTCCCGCAGGCGTTCAGCCACATCGGGCTGATCACGGCCGCAGCGGAGATCGACCGCGCCCGCGCGGAAGGTTGAGCGAACCGCACGTGGCCGACCCGGCCACGGCCCAGGACCTGGTCGCGAGCCATGGCTCGCGACCAGGTTCTTCTTGCTCCGGTGCGGGCGCGGGGGTCGACGGGGCGGAGCTCTATGGTCGAAGCGCTCTCATTGCCGAGAGCGCGTCGCCGCGCACCGCCGGCGTCACGTGGTTGCCAAGCAGGAGCACGACGTTCCGTACTCGTCTTACGGGCGAATCCGGCGGCCGTTCCAGAGGCGCCGCGTACCTTCGTGCAGCCCCCGACGACGTGAAGACACCAACCTCGAAGTCGCTCAGGCCGCCCCCGGGGGGAAGTGAAAATAGACGGCCACGCGCCTGTTCAGTGGAACCACGGATCGTGTGAGCATCAGTCCCGCCCGTCTGAACGCACCTGAGACGGCCTTCGCGGAAACAGTCCGCGAGCCCACGGCGTTCTTGCGCGCCGCCGCACCGCAGCCCGACACGCCGAGGACGACTGCCGCCACCAAGATGCTCACGGCGCACAAGCACACGCGGCAGCGAATGAGATCTCTGTGCAGCGATGAGCCGTGGTTCACTTGCATTGCTTAGCACCTCGGGACGGTGGCGACCGCGGCCGTTGCGATCTCGTGACACTTTCGTGCAGGGGCCTGGCCCCAGGTTCGACAGGGCCACGTCCGAACCTGACCAGGCCGGTGCCATGTGAGAGGATGCGCGCGCCAACCCACGAAAGGAGGCGCGCTGTGGCGGGAGTCGAGGTCAAGAACACGAGCTCGCCGGATGAGAAGCGATCCTTTGCCGGCATGGGCGAGGGCGGCGTCTTCAACGTCGGCGGCCATCCCGTCCTCTTCGGAACGTTCGAGCCCGGCTGGCGCTGGTCGGAGCACATCAAGCCGCTCGCCGGCACCGACAAGTGCGAGGCGCCCCACCTGCTGTACTGCATCTCCGGCCGGATGAAGGTCGTGCACGACGACGGCACCGAAGCCGAGATCGGGCCGGGCGACATCGCGTCCATCGAGCCCGGCCACGACGCGTGGATCGTTGGCGACGAACCGTTCACGTCGGTCGACTTCGGCGGCTACGCCCAGTACGGGCTGTCGAAGAGCTGAGCAATCGGTCGCGAGCCACGGCTCGCGACCGGCGCTCGTGCCTCGATGTCGACGGCATGGACCGCCACCTATGTGCCCCCGTTGACAACGCCGACGGACACGGTCAGGATCGGCATGGCTCGTCAAGGGGCGGGTTTTCGGGTATCGGGCGACAGGGGGAAGGGCCGTGGAGCGTCATGGTTTCGAGAGCTACTTCGTCGTCGGTGAGGGCCTGCTCGCGGAGAGCGGCCGCGGCCGGCAGCTGTCCATGGCGACGACGGCGCCGCCGTTTCACTTCTCGCGCATGGGCCCCTCGGGAGCGGGGCGTCAGCTCGCCGATGCGAACCTGAGGAAGATCGCCGCGGCGATGACTGCGGGCGCCAGCTCCCCGGCAGGGGGGATCCCGGCCGGCTTCACCTACCTCGGACAGTTCATCGACCACGACCTGACGTTCGACAAGACGACGGTCATGCTCGGTCAGAACGTGTCACCCGCGCAGATGCTGCAGGCGCGATCGCCGAGCCTCGACCTCGACTCGCTCTACGGAGCCGGGCCGGGGGATCCGGGCTCCGCCAAGTTCTACGAGAGCGACGGCCTCCACCTCAAGATGGGCGACGCGATCGCCTCAGGTGGCGCACCCGCGCTCCCCAAGCACGACCTGCCGCGTGCCGGCACAGGTAGCACCAACGCAGCCAAGCGCAAAGCCGTCATCCCCGATCCGCGCAACGACGAGAACCTCGCGGTCGCGCAGACGCATCTCGCCTTCATCCGTTTCCACAACCGAGTCGTGGACACGCTGCCGGCGGCGACGCCGCCGGCGCAGAAGTTCGCACTCGCACGCGAGCTCGTGACCAAGCATTACCAGTGGATGATCCGCAGCGATTTCTTGCGGCGCATCTGCGCTGCGTCGGTCGTCAACGACGTGTTCACGAACGGCCGGAAGGCCTTCGAGGTGGGCGCGGTGCCGACCGACGTGCCGACGATGCCCATCGAGTTCTCGGTCGCTGCGTACCGCCTCGGCCACAGCATGATCCGGGCCGCCTACAACTGGAACAGGGACTTCGACAACGGCACCGGAGACCTCCAGTACCTCTTCGAGTTCTCCGGCTTGAGCGGAAACCTCGGCGGCAGCCTGAAGCTCGCAAGCAACTGGGTCGCCGACTTCCGGCGCCTCTACGACTTCGGCGAGGCGGGCAAGGCGAATCTGACTGTCCCGGCGGCGAAGTTCAACCACGCGAGGCGGATCGACACCAAGGTCGCGAACCCGTTGCACAATCTGCCGAGCGGCACGGTGGGCGATCCGTCCATTCCCGACGACGACCCGCGCCGCAACCTGGCTTTCCGCAACCTCGAGCGCGGCAAGATGGTCAAGCTCGCCACGGGGCAGCAGATGATCAGATTCCTCAAGAACAAGGGCATCAAGGTCAACGGGCTCACCCGCGCCCAGATCCGCGACGGCAAGGGCGGTGCCAGCGTCGGCAGCCTGACCGCAACCCAGCGCAACGCGTTTCTCACCAACACCCCGCTCTGGTTCTACACGCTGCGCGAGGCCGAGCTCAACAACGGCAAGCTGCGCGGCGCCGGCGGACGCATCTTCGCCGAGACCTTTCACCGTGCGATGGAGGGAAGCCAGTTCTCGATCGTCCGGGACACCGCCTTCCGTCCGAGCTTCGGACCGGACAACACGACCTTCCGCATGGTCGACCTCTTGCTCCTCGCCTTCGAGGGAAACGCGAACCTGCTCAACCCGCTCGGGAACTAGGGATGCACATGTGTGCCCATGTGCATGCCACATGGGCACACATGTGACTGACGGTTCCGGCCGGGTCCTCAGGCGACGGGCTCGAGCGCCCGGATCGGCCGAGCCGGATTGCCGGCCACGACCGTGTCGGGCGCGACGTCGCGCGTCACGACCGAGCCCGCGCCGACGACGGCACGGTCGCCGATCGTGACGCCGCCGAGCACGATCGCGCCGCCGCCGATCCAGACGTCGTCGCCGATCGTGATCGGCTCGCCGTACTCGAGGCCGAGCGCCCGCTGCGTCGCGTCGAGGGGATGCGAGACCGCGAGCAACTGGACGCCCGGACCGAGCTTGACCCTGGCGCCGATCTCGACCAGGTCGCAGTCGAGCACCACGCAGCCGGTGTTCGCGTAGAAGCGCTCGCCGACCTGGAGGTTCGAGCCGTAGTCGCAGAAGAACGGCGGCTCGACCCACGCGCCCGGGCCGATGCGGCCGAGCAGGTCGCGCAGGATCGAGCCGCGGTAGTTCCGCTCGTCGTCGCCGGTGCGGTTGTAGCGCGCGAGCAGCGCCTTCGCCCTCGCGCGGGCGCGCAGCCGGTCGGGCTCGAACGGGTCGTACAGCTCGCTCACCGGCCGTTCTCCGCCACCTCGACGTAGACCTTGATGGCGTCGCGATCCTCGGTCAGCGTGCGGATCATCTCGTCGAAGTTCTCGAGCCCGCGAATCGGGTGGGTGAGGAGCTGCCCGAGCCAGCCCGGATACAGCGCCTCGGCCTTGATCAGGTCGTCGACGCCGCTGCGGAAATCCGCCGGCGCGGCGTTGACGGTGCCGACCATGACCTTGTTCCCGAGCACGAAGCCCTGGTTGATCTTGTCCGAGTTGATCTCGGCCTTCCGGTCGCCGCCTGTGATGGAGGCGAGCACGAGCACGCCGTTCTTCCCCAACACCTCGGCGGCCTCCCAGATGATCGGGCTGAAGCCGGTCGCGTCGAAGATCAGGTCGAACGGCCCCCGCTCCTCGCCGAGCTGCGCGAGCGTCGTCTCCTGCGACGAGGCGTAGACGCCGCCCAGGCTCTCGACGAGCTCCGCGTTGCGGTAGGGCTTCTGCGGCAGCGAGTACACCGTCAGCTCGAGCCCGCGCAGCCGCGCGACGAGCGCCGTCAGCAGCCCGACGGTGCCGGAGCCGAGGACGAGGGCGCTCCGCGGCTGCCACACCTTGAGGCGCCGCTGGATCTCGTACGCGTGGTTGATGCCCTTCTCGGCGACCGTCGTCGGCTCGAGCAACACGCCCACCTCGCTGAGCGTCGGGGGCAGCGGGAAGACGTACTCCGCGTCCTCGACGTAGTACTCGGTCAGGTAGCCGTGCAGGAGGTTGATCCCGCGCTCGTAGTAGACGTCGTCGGTCGTGAAGTCCTGCAGGCCGATCTTCCCGTAGATCGAGCTGCCCGGCCGGCGGACGCTGGCGACGACGTACGTGCCCGGACGGATGGTGGTCGGGACGTTCGGGCCGACCTCGACGACCTGGCCGAAGCTCTCGTGACCGGTGACGAGGAAGTCGTCCCCGGGGGGCGCCGCCCCGTACTCGGCGGCGTTGATCTCCTTGTCGGTGCCGTCGACGCCGACGCGCAGCACACGCACCTTCACGCCGCGGCCGCCGGGGACGTCGCTGACCTGCGGCTCCGGGATGTCCCGAAGGTGGATCGAGTTCGGCTCGCCTGGACGGACGGCGATCGCTTTCATCTGGTATCGGCCTCCCGGCTCGTTGGGTCTACAGCAGGATGCGTAGCGCGGTCTCGGCCTCGCAGCCGTTGCGGAGCAGGTCGACCGCGGTGTGTAAGTCGACCGACCGCGTCCGTGCGAGCCGCGCCGAGTCGATCGGGGGATAGCCCGCCCGGCGGAGCTCCTCGTAGCGCCAGCGGAGGACGCCGTCGGTGTCGGCCTCGCCGACCACGGCGGATACGTGGGCTTCATCGAGCTTCCGGAAGATGCTCTTCACGTGCGACTTGACCGTGTTGAGCGAGACGAAGAGCGTCTGGCCGATCTCCCGCTGCGACATCGGCGTCGAGAGCAGGCGGAGCACGTCGAGCTCGCGGTCGCTGAGCTCCTCGCCGGCGGCGGTGGAGCGCGGCCGCGCGGGGCGCGGGCCGCGTCGCTCGAGCGCCGAGAAGGCGGCAGCGACCTCGGTCGTCCCCGCGCCGCGGCGCGCGAGCTCGAGCCCACGGGCCAGCTCGCGCTCTGCCTCCTCCCCGTCGACCATGCGGCCGCGCGCGACATGCGCGACGCTCGCGGTGAAGTGCTCCTCGAGCTCGGGCCGCCGCCGGCGCAGGTCCTCGGCGAGGTCGAGCGACTCGCGGGCAGCCACGGGCTCGCCGCGCTCGAGGTGCGCCGAGGCGCGGTAGCCGAGCAGGTAGCTCCGGGCCACGAGGTTGTCGTCGCCCTCCGCGAGCTCGAGGCCGCGCTCGATCGACGCGAGCGCCTCTCCGAGCGCACCTTGCCAGTAGAGCGTCACGGCCGCGAGGCAGGAGGCGACCGTGCGCCAGAAGACCGGCCGCTCCGTCGCGGCAGCCGCTTCCTCCGCCCAGCGCAGGCCCTCCTCCCGGCTCGGCAGCTCGCCGCTCTTGAAGCGGTGCAGCGCCGCCAGCAGCGCCGGCCACTCGCCCTCCGCCGCCGCCAACCACGGCTGCACCTCGTCCAGCCGGCCGCGGTCGAGGGAGGTCCAGACCCGCGCGAGCCAGAGGCGGGTGTCCGCCTCCACCGTCTCGTGCGGCAGCGCGTCGAGCCACGCGGAGACGGTCGTGAGCCGGCCGCTGTTGAAGTACTCGTCCCAGTGCTCGGCGACGAGCTCGGCCGCCCCCGCCTCGTCGCCCGCGAGGATCGCGTGGCCGATCGCGTCCTCGGCCTGCCCGTCGCTGCGGTGCCACGCCGCGGCGCGCTCGTGCAGCAGCCGCACGAGCTCGGGCGCCTCGTGCTCGAGCCGCCTGCGGAGAAGCTCCGCGAAGAGCTGGTGGTAGCGGTACCAGCGGCGGTTGGCGTCGAGCGGGACGAGGAAGAGGTTCGCGCGCTCGAGCTGATCGAGTCGCAACGAAGCGTCCGGCTCCTCGGCGACTGCCGCGCAAAGCGGCGCGCTCAGGCGTGCGAGGATCGACGTGCGGAGGACGAACGTCCTCAGCTCGGCGGGCAGGCCGTCGATCACCTCCGCGCCGAGGTAGTCGACGATGTGCCGGTCGTCGCCCGCAAACGCCGCGATGAACCGTCCGGGATCGGGGTGGTCGCGCAGCGAGAGCCCGGCGAGCTGGAGCCCGGCCGCCCAGCCCTCGGTCCGCTGCTGGAGCTGCAGGACGTCGTCGCGCTCGAGGCTCAGGCCGAGGCCCGTGTTGAGAAAATCGGCCGCCTGCTGCTCGGTGAAGCGGAGGTCGGCGCCGCGCAGCTCGGTCACGTCATCGCGGACGCGCAGGCGGGCGAGCGGCAGCGGCGGATCGGCGCGCGTGGCGATCGCGAGATGCAGCGTGGGCGGCTGGTGCTCGACGAGGAACAGGACCGAGTCGTGGATCTCCGCCGAGCGAATCAGGTGGTAGTCGTCGAGGACGAAGACGACGCGGCGCGGGGACGCGCTCAGGCCGTTGACGAGCAGCGGCACGACGTCGGCGGCCGGCACGGTGCCCGGCGCCCGCAGCGCCGCATCTGCATGCACGCCGAGCTCGGGCACGACGCGCCGCAGCGCCTCGAGTGCGTGGCTCCAGAAGCGGACCGGATCGTTGTCCTCGGCGTCGAGCGACAGCCACGCGAACGCCTGCTCGGCCTGGGCGGCCCCCCACTCGGCCAGCAGGGTCGTCTTCCCCGAGCCCGCCGCTGCGGACACGAGCGTCAGCTTCCGGCGCGAGCCCTCGACCAGCTGCCGGACGAGAGCATCCCGTCGCACGAGCCCCGGACGCGGCTCGGGGACGTGGAGCTTCGTCTCGACGATGATCGACACGGTCGTCATCCCTAGACGGCGGTGAGGCCGCCGTCCACCGTCCAGACCGCGCCGGTGACGTAGGAGGCCTCGTCCGAGACGAGGAAGGCGACCACGGCCGCCACCTCCTCGGCGGTGCCGGCGCGGCCGAGGGGGATCGAGTGGAGGAGGTCCGCCGAGGCGACCTCGTCCGCCAGGAAGGCGGCGTTCATCGGCGTGTCCGTGACGCCCGGGAAGACGCCGTTGACCCGGATGCCGGCGGCGGCGTAGTCGGCCGCCAGCACCTTGACGAGGCCGTAGACGCCGGCCTTGCTCGCCGAGTAGGCGGTCAGCCCGCGCGCGATCCCGTAGTGACCGGCGGGCGAGCCGACACAGACGAGCGCGCCTCCGTCGCCGGCGAGCAGCGCGCGCACGCCGTGCTTCGCGGTCAGGAAGGCGCCCGTGAGGTTGACGTCGACCGTCCGCTGCCACGCTTCGAGCTCGACGCGGTCGACGACGTCGTCGCGCCCGGCGAGCTGGGTCGCCGCGTTCGCCACGACCACGTCGAGACCGTCCCAGCGCGAGACCGCCTCGCCGAACGCGGCCGCCACCGCAGCCTCGTCCGAGACGTCGGCCGTCAGCGCGAGCGCGTCGGGCCCGCAGGCGCGGGCGGCCTCCGCGAGCGCGTCCGCGTCGACGTCGAGGAGCGCCACGCGTGCGCCCTCCGAGACGAAGCGCTGAGCCGTCGCACGGCCGATTCCCTTCGCCGCGCCGGTGACGAGCGCCCGCTTGCCCGCGAGCAGCGGGCTCATCCCGCCCGCCCGGGCTTGAATGATGCAGAACGATGTTCTAGCGTCAAGCCGTGGCCGCCGGCTCCATCGCCACGAGTCTAGAACCGCCCGCGGGCGCCGTCGGCCGGCTCCGCCGCTCGCTCGGCTTCCTCGGCGCGGTCTCGGTCTCGGTGGGCGTGATGGCGCCGACCCTCGCGATGTCGATCACCGGCGTCGGGCCGGCGAAGCTGATCGGCCGCGCG
>WNGE01008138.1_pt1 | contig 11532 bp, 9 predicted proteins | sample 5400651 | NCBI WGS metagenome assembly WNGE01 (sample SAMN13153370, study PRJNA577476) | soil metagenome | isolation source: 60 cm soil or saprolite under grassland replicate 2 | place: USA:California | collected 2016-06-15 | reverse complement strand
CGACGCGCCTTCGTGTTTTTTCACGGCGGCGCGGCTAGCGAGAAGATTATGGACCTCACTCCCGATGGCAGGCCAGGATTGGCTCGCGTTTTGGCGTCGCAAGGCTTCAAAGTCTTGGCGCTAACTTATCCCGGGCACTATCCGCCGGGCGGTGTTTGGCAGCAGTCGATACCGGAGCGCAAACCGATTTACGTGTTTGACCGCGACTTATCGGACAATGAAATTCTCGATCGCAATCTGAAATGCACATTCAACGTCATTCTCCACGATCCGGAAGACTTAACACCTTGGGGCGGCGCCGATGATTACATCCGTTTGGTCAGTCCACTGCGCTCACAGATGAAAACCAGCCTATGCGACAACCAGCACAACGCCGCCGTGGGAATTCTCGAAGAATATCCCAAGCACACGGGCCTCCCGCGGGAGGAATACTTTAATCATCTGCAGGAGCCGGATCCAAATTGGCTCAAAACCATCAAAGTTCTTCTCACCGTAGGCGAGAATGACAAAGGTCACTGGGTCAAAGGCGACCGTCTGCAAGATAAGCGCGAAATGTTCATGGGCGCGAAGTACGCGGCTACTACTCGCGGCGCGCACGTAGTTTTGATTCCCCGCTACGGCCATGTCGGCTATGCCGAACTGCACAACGAGAAAATCGCTTATCTCTGGCTCTGGGCGGTTAAGTCAGGTTACTTCGATAGCTAACCTCATAATCGCGCACGGGAGGACATCACGGCCTCTGACTCTAATAAATGGCTTTCACACAGGAGAAATAAGAATGCATACAAAAATAATTGCCAGATCCGCGTCTCCATTTGCACTCATAGCGGCAATCCTCTTGTCAACTGTCGTTGCGTCCTATGGAGCGCAGAGCAAGCCCTTGTCCGCAGCTGACCTTGCCCTTTACCAAGGAGCCGATCGTGAGAAAATCCTTCTGGAAGGCGCAAAAAAAGAAGGGCAAGTGACTTTCTACACGTCAAACACTTGGGTCGCCGGCCCTGTGTCGCAGGAGTTCGGCAAGAAATATCCCTTCGTTAAAGCCAACGTTTGGCGCAGCGATTCGAAAGCACTGTTAAAGCGATTGACCGAAGAGGTCGCTGCCGGGCGATTTCTTGCGGACGTCGTCGAAACCAGTCCCGAGTACATAGCGATCCTGATGAGAAACAACATGCTCCAAGAGCATATCTCTCCGGAACTCACCGCCTACGATGACGATGCAAAAATTAAAGGGAAGAGGGGAGTCTACGCGTGGACCAACCGAGAGATCTATATCAGCTTGGGATTTAACACCAAGCTCATACCTCCGGCAGAAGCACCAAAGTCGATTAAGGATTATCTCGATCCCAAATGGAAAGGGAAAATGTCTATCGCCGGAACCACCACTGGCGTCCAGTGGGTCGGAGCCGTCATGGACGTGATGGGTCGCGAGTTTCTGGACAAGGCGAGCGCCCAGGACATCAACGTGCAAAATATGTCCGGGGCGGCGCTGTCTGGGCTGGTCGCCTCGGGCGAAGTTCCGTTGTCGCCAACCATCTTTAATTCGAACATCTTTACCCACAAGGAACAGGGGGCACCGGTGGAATGGCGGCCGTTGGATCCTGTCATCGCCGGTGTCGGCACTTCGGGGATGGTCGTCAATTCTCCTCGTCCTCACGCCGCTCTGCTCTTTCTCGATTACCTTCATTCAAAATTCGGCCAGGAGGTTGCCATGAAGGGCGGCCTCAGCTCGGCGCGCACTGACATCGGTTCTCTCGAACAAAAGTTCAAGAAGGTTTACATCGAGACCAAATACACGCCGGAGGAATTCGAAAAAAAAATCGACGAATGGGAAGCCTTGATGCGCAAATTATTCATTCGCAAGCGCTAAGTTTGTGAGTGCATCAGTATGGTCGCTGAAGAATTTCCTTGGTTATTTTGACCGTCATTCCGGCCAAGCTGGCGCGAGCCGGAATCCAGTTGTGGGGGGCGGGTTTCAAACCCGCCCCCCACGTCGCCGGGTCAACCAATTTATTGGTCGAGTTCTTGACGCAGGACACGGGCGACACGACCGCTATCTCCTCCAGGAGGCAATCGAAAGTATGGCTCACACAGTTTTAATCACCGGCGCCAATGGTTTCATTGGCTCTCACACAACTCTGCTCATGGAATCACTCGGCCACACGGTCATTCCCGTCGATGCCGTGCCGCGCTCGACGGATCTTTCCTTGCTAGGGATTCAAACACCCGGTCACATTATGGATGTCACCGATGCCACGGCCTTCCGACGGCTCTGCGACAAGGAAAAGCCAACGCATATCTTTCATGCCGCCCACCCGCCTCGAAACGAAGATCCCTCCGTACTCAACTTTTGCTACCACGCAATGACCAATATCCTTGAGGCGGCGAAGGCGCTCAAGACGCAGCGGGTTGTCTATTCAAGCTCCGCTTCGATTTACGGGCAACTGAAAAAACCGGACCATAGTCTGGTCAAAGAAGAAGACGCGGTTACGATTTATCCCACCTATTTCTACCGCGCCGCGAAAACCGTTTCGGAATGGATGGGCGACTTCTATAAGGAGAAACACGGCGTCAGCTTTGTCGCGCTGAGATACTCCTCCGTTTACGGCCCCGGCCTCTATCGAAGTATTCCCCTAGAGCTCAAGAAAGGCATCCTCGGCCAACCCTGTCGGCCGTTTCTCACTCGCCCGCTTGACGACTTGATCTATGTGGACGACGTTGTCGATGCGATTCGCCGCGCTCTCTTTGCAGACAAACCACTCAGCCGAGCCTACAATATCGGCCTCGATAAAGCTTACATCAACGAAGAGCTAGTACAGGCAATTCGCAAGGCGCTGCCGGATCTGAAATTCACAATCGGCCAACATCCCAACGCCGCCGAAATCGCTCCACACCGGATGCGAAACCCGCTGGATATTTCTCTCGCAAAAAAGGAACTCGGCTGGGCACCGAAGATAGATCTCGACGAGGGCATAGCCCGGCTTGCGAGTTGGCTGAAAGAGCACGCCCGGCAACTCAGCGCGTAGCTACGGGCAAACTCTTTTAGAAGGGAGAATCAATTGATCGGTTCGGGTGAAGTTCCCATGTCGCCGACGATTTTTGACGCCAACGTCGCCATCGCCAAGCAGAAGGGATCTCCCGTCGAATGGCGTCCTCTGGAGCCTGTGGTTACAACCGTCGGTTCTTCCGCACTCATGGCTAAAGCGCCCAATCCCCACACTGCAGTTCTCTTTATCGACTTCCTGCTTTCGAAGGAAGGACAACAGCTCATCATGAAGGGCGGACTCTGGTCTCCTCGTGAAGACATCGGCACCGTGGAGCAGAAATTCAAAAAAGCCTACCTCGATGAGAAGTATTCGTTGGAAGAACTCGAGGCAAAATTTACGCAGTGGGAAAATTTGCTGCGCCAACTCTTTATTCGAAAGCGGTAGGCTCGATTCCCCATAGAACAAGCTGACGGGTATCGAAAAACATTTATGATAATTTATCCCAAAGCTGTCACCCCCGAATGTTTTCATCGGGGGGGCCAGTCACAGTTTCGCCTGGATTCCCGATAGAAGCTTTCGGGAATGACAGACCCTTAGAACCGGGGAGGTAATGTCAATGAACCGAGTTTATAGCGCTCGTTCTGTCTTAGCTGGGTTTGCATTCTACCTACTGACCGCGTCTGAAGTTTTCGCTGCCAGCGCGCCTATGACGGTTTCGCAGTTAGCCCTGTATCAAGGCGCCGACCGCGAAAAAATTCTCATTGAAGGCGCCAAAAAGGAAGGCCAGCTCACCTTTTACAACTCGCACACATGGTTTCGGACCTTCGTAAAGGATTTTGAAAAGAAATATCCGTTTATCGAGGTTTCCGAGTGGCGCAACGACTCCAAGAACGTCCTTAGGAGAATGTTAGAGGAATCTAAATCCGCGCGTAGCCTGGTCGATGTCGTTGAAACCACCCCGGAGACCATGGGGGTATTGAAACGTGACGGCTTGCTGCAAGAATATTACTCGCCCGAGGCGCGTTACTATCCAGACGAACTGAAACCCAAGGGAAAAAGCGGATTCTTTTATCTGCCGGACCGGGAGACTTACAGCAGCTTGGGATTCAACACCGCACTCATTCTGCCGGCCGCGGCGCCGCAAAGCCTCAAGGACCTACTCGATCCAAAGTGGAAGGGTAAGATGGCGATCACCAGCACATCGACGGGGGTGCGATGGATCGGCAGTGCGCTCGACAATCTGGGACGCGAATATCTGGAAAAAATGGCCGAGCAGGAGGTGCGGGTACAGGACATGGCCGCAGCTGCTTTGCTCGGGTTGGTCGTATCCGGTGAGGTTCCATTGTCTCCGACGATTTTCGATGCCAACGTCATGACCGCAAAAGAAAAGGGAGCTCCGGTGGAATGGCGTCCGCTGGAACCCGTCGTCACAAACGTCGGCTCTTCGGGCTTATCACCCAAAGCACCCAACCCCCATGCGGCGCTGCTTTTTCTCGATTTCCTCCATTCGAAGGAAGGTCAACAGCTGATGATGAAAGGGGGACTCTGGTCGCCGCGGGAAGACATCGGCACGGTGGACCAGAAATTCAAGAAGAACTACCTTGATGAGAAATATTCATTGGAGGAGTTGGAGGTCAAGTACACCCAGTGGGAAAATCTGATGCGGCAGCTCTTTATTCGAAAACGGTAGGTCGCATCGATGTGAGTCGCCTAGGGAGAAGGACCATGCTTAGCATTCGATTCCATCGGACTGGATCAATCCTTGTAATTCTAGTGTCGTACCTGCTTAGTACGGTTGATACGCTCCCCGCTGCGGCGCCCATGACGGTCGCAAAATTAGCCCTCTATCAGGGAGCCGACCGCGAGAAGATCCTCATCGAAGGTGCCAAAAAAGAAGGCCTCTTCACGCTCTACGACTCCCATACCTGGTTTCGAACCATCGCTAAGGAGTTCGAGAAGAAATACCCGTTCATCAAAGTTTCTGAATTTCGCACCGATGGCAAGAGCCTGATCAAGCGGGCACTTGAGGAGATCGCGGCAGGCCAGTATATCGCGGACGTCATTGCGACGACCTCCGAACAGATGGCTATCATGAAGCGGGAGGGCGTGTTTCAAGAATACACCTTGGCAGACGCGCGTTATTACCCGGATGACGTCAAAATGAAAGGAAAAAACGGGTTCTACTATATCGGGCACTACGAGACCTATAACAGCTTGGGGTTCAACACTTCGCTGATTCCTCCAGCGGAAGCGCCGAAAACCATGAGCGATCTCTTGAACCCGAAATGGAAAGGGAAAATGTCCATCGTCAGTACCACTACGGGGACCCGATGGATCGGCAGCACGCTGAATGTTATGGGACGCGAGTTCCTTGACAAGATGGCGGATCAAGAAGTGAAGGTGCAAAGCATGTCGGGCGCGGCTTTGGCGGGCTTGGTCGTCTCGGGCGAGGTCCCGTTATCACCCACCATCTTTGACGCTAACATTCATACGGCAAAACAGAAAGGGGCGCCGGTGGAATGGCGCCCGCTAGAACCTGTCGTGACCACAGTTAGCTATTCCGGGTTGACTCTGAAACCGCCCCATCCTCACGCCGCTCTCCTTTTCCTCGAATATCTCCACTCCAAAGAAGGACAACAGCTCATCATGAAGGGTGGTCTCTGGTCGCCGCGTGAGGATATCGCGACGCTGGAGCAGAAGTTTAAGAAATCCTACATCGACGAAAAATACTCCCTCGATGAAGCGGAAAAGAAGTTCGCCGAGTGGGACAAGCTGATGCAGCAGCTCTTTATCCGCAGAAAGTAGCGGCCGCAATTTCAAATCGACAGAGCGCAGGCTCCAAAGATACGGGGCGTCCAATAGCTCGAGCTGATAAACTACCCCGCAGCAAGCTGCAGGGGTATCAAATTTGTATAAGAATTTTCTCCCACAGTTGTCACCCCCGAACGTTTTTATCGGGGGTCCAGTCAAAGATTCGTCTGGATTCCCGCTAAAAGCATGCGGGAATGACGGACTTTTAGAGGTCTGGGAATAGGTCTTACGCAGCAAGCTGCGGGGAATCCAACCCACTGAGATTGACAATCGTCTTGAACGATTTGAACGGCTTGAACGGTTAGTCATTCCCCGTGTAATATTTTCTCGCCCAGGCGGCGATATCACCGCGCCGGGCGAACCAGACGTCCTTGTGATCCTTGGCGTACTTGATGATCTGCTCGAACGTATCGATGGCCGGGACGCGTGAGCTCAAGTAGCCGTGCGTGATCACGTTCATCATGGTCGGGTTTTCCGGCCCAATCTTGTAGCGGTAATCAAACTCGTCTTTGAACTTTTCAAAAAAGTCGTGGCGCGTCCCTTCCTCTTGCATCCGGTGATCGTTGATCGTGTACTGGTGCGGGATCATAATAAGCATTTTATCGCCGATCTTGATCGGATAGGGCATTTCGTCGTCGTGGAAGTCGCAGTTGTAGAGGAGACCGGCCTCAAGATTCAGCTCTAATGTGCTATCGGTGGAGCGAACTCCTGGAGACGACCAGCCCGTTGGCCGCTCGCCGGTTAATTTCGTTATCGCTTCGACCGTTTTGAAGATGTTCTCTCGCTCCTGCTCGCGCGTTAGCATGAAAAGATATTCGCCCTGATCCCAACCATGGGCGACCATCTCGTGGCCGCGACCCTGGGCATATTTGATGAGCTCCGGCCAGTACTCACAGGTCAAGCCATTGATCGGCATGCTGACTTTCAGGTCATATTTGTCGCAAATATCGAGCAGCCGTCTCACGCCGATTTTCCCGCCGAACTCACGAAACGTTTCAGTGGAATAATCGCGCTTGCAAAGCGCGTTCGCCGGGAGCGGCGACTGCAACGCACCGCCCCGCGACGGTTTATTTCTGTCCCACGCCTCAAAGGCGATGCCGAGCACGAAAGCGATCCTCGCGTTGTTGGGCCACTTGAAAGTTTGCTGAACCATATCGCATTCCCTCCAAATTCAAAGGCTGTTGACTTATACTAACGAAGCGACTTATAGCCAAAGTGTCTGAAATGAGCAAGGAGGAAAGTCTTGATGAAACCCAGGGCGCTCGCCTATCCTGATTTAATAATGTTCAATGGCAAAATCCGCAGCTTCGCCGGAGAAAACTCGATCCGAGAAGCGCTCGCATGCGCCGGCGGGCGCATCGTTGCAACGGGCAAATCCGAGGACATCCGCCGCCTGGCTGGCCCTGACACGCAATCCATCGATCTCCAGGGTAGAACGACCATCCCGGGGCTGACGGATACCCACGTTCACCTCTCCGAAAAAGGCACCGCGGAGATGGAGTTGATCGACTGCCGGGATTTCTACACCGATGTTCATTCCATCGCCGACATTCTCGAGCGTCTCGCCAAACGAGCGGCTGAAGCGCCAAAAGGTTCATGGATCGTCGCCCATGGCAGTCCCATGCAGGACTTTCGGTTAAACGACAAGCGCTTCCCCGATAGGCACGACCTCGATGGGGCGATTCCGGATCACCTGGTTTCCATCTCTTTCGGCGCCCACATCACCGTAGGGAACAGTAAGGCATTGGAGGCTGCCAAGATCACCCGTGATACGCCTGATCCGGCGGGCGGCGCGATCCATAAAGATCCGCAAACCGGCGAGCCCACCGGAGAGCTCCACGAGAGAGCACAGTTGATTCTGAAGAAGGTCGCTCCGGAATTCAATTATCTTCAGTTGAAGGACGGGATTGTCTTCGCTCTAAACCAGTGCCTTGAGAGGGGTGTGACCACGGTCCACGACATCGTGCGCTCGGGCGAGCCCGTGCGCGCCTACCAAGAGATCTACCGAGAAGGCCGGATGCCTGCACGCGTCAGCATTTTGCCGCGGGTAATCGAGTCGAATATCGGCTCGCGCAGTCTCATCGAGCTCGGCCTTACTACAGGTTTCGGCAACGAGTGGCTTAGAGTCGGCGGCGTCAAGATGAGCATTGACGGCGGTATCACGGGGCGCAACGCCTGCTTCTACGATCCCTATGAAGATGATGAACACAATTACGGTATCATCAGAATCCAGCAGGACGAATTGAACGACACCGTTCAGAAGTGCCACGATGCCGGCCTGCGCTGCTGCGTGCACGCCATCGGTGACCGGGCTTTCGACATGGCGCTGGACGCCTACGAAAACGCGGTCCAAAAATCGCCGCGCAAAGACCATCGCCACCGCATCGAGCACATGGGCAACTGGCTCAGCACTCAAGAGCGCATGCAACGCATGGTGCGCTCCGGCATCATCGCTATCCCCAACATTGCCATCGGCTATTACGTCGGCGACGCCATTCTCGATTGCGTCGGGGAAAAGCGCCTGACCAAGGCCTTCCCCTTCAGGACGCTGCTAAGAAATGGCGTCATTATCGCCGGCGGCTCCGACTCGCCGGGTTACTGGCCCGTCGATCCTCTGCGGGATATCGCTGCATGCGTTTCACGCAAAATGCGTTGGGGTGAAGTATGGGTACCGGAGGAGAGAATTACCACCGCTGAAGCCTTTGCCATGCACACGACAACGGCGGCATACGTGGGGTTCGAAGAAAACGACAAAGGGACATTAGAGGTCGGAAAATTGGCTGATATCGCAGTGCTGGCTGAGGATCCTTTCGAAATCCAGGCGGAGCGAATCAAAGACTTGCAGGTGGAAATGACAGTCGTCAGCGGGGAAATTAAATATCAAGCGTGAACCATCACAAACTCAGCTTCCGCTGTTCACGCTCACGAACGGCCGGTGAGAATTTTTGTCTTGCACGGTGGCCATTTTTTTCCTCTGCTTGTAAATATGAATACATACTTCTTCAATCACCGTCGTTTGCGCCTCACCCTGTTCCCTGCGGTCAACTGGCCACGGTTCGTATTGAATGGTGACTGATTGGATTTTGTCGGACTGATCTTGCCACGAAACTCTAATAAGGCGGCCGCGCATGCGATCAACATAGTTCCCAGCTAGACGAAGAACCTGGGACAGACTGAGCAGATTGGGCGGGCCGGTAAACGCTTTCCGTTTCGCTCTTCCGTCCATCTCCAGTTTCCTCAAATCTTCTGGGGTACAGTGTCGCTCGAGATCCATCGAAGTCGAAGTGCCCTTGTTCCAGGCCTGGATAACATAGTTATCGCCGTGGCTCTTCACTTCCACAGCTTTAAGCTGCATCGCTTCCAGACTCTGGCCTATGCACCGCAAAGCATTCGCGTAAAAAGTTCGTGTTTGCATCTGTTTTAAGCTTACGCCGTTGTTCGTCATGGGCAACGTTTGAGAGCAACGACTGTGCCAAAATGGGTCACGAAAGATAAACATATTTGTAGCGGTTCTTGGCGTTTTCCGTGCAAAAATGTGCGTCCGAGTGACAAAGTCGTCGCTCAGAAACTGGCGATCGTGAAAAGAGCGATTCTCTCAAGAAGCAAACGATCTCATGTCCGGCGGGCAAGACGGCTGCGTGATCGCCTACCGAAAAGTGGCTAGGTCTAAAAGTTCGGTGAGCTTGTTCGCAGTTAGCAGACGTGCAACGAGTTTCCCCTGAGCGGAGTTCTATTGAATTTTCATGTCGGCGCTTAAAATTTTCTCGTCCGGTCTGGCCTTCCAGATCACGTTTCTTGCAACACCGTAGATTTCTGCGAGCGTATACAATGGGACCAATGCCGCGTCCTCCATCAGGATCCGGCTCACCTGTTGTAAAAGCGCTGCACGCTTCTTCGGGTCACCGGTTTTCTGCTCTTCATCGATCAGCTTATCGATCTCAGGGTTCTTGTATTCCACCCGCTTCGTCGTTCCGGATCGAAAGTACTGATCGTAAACCGTGTCCGCGTCGATCGCGGGCCGGCCAACATAATAGAAAGGAATCTTGCCGCCATTGACTCCCTCTTTTCCCCAAAAGACGACAAACTCTTGCGAGACCAGTTCGGTCTTCACACCGGCCTTAAGCAGTTGATCGGCGATGACCTGACAGACTTCCCTGGCTTTGGGATAACGATCAGGAGAGAAGTAGAGCTTCACGTCGAGACCGTTGGGATAGCCGGCTTTCGCTAGAAGCTCTTTCGCTTTCTTGGGGTCGTAGGGATAACGTTTAACTTTAGGATCGTAGCCGATAACGTTCGAGCCGACGGGTCCGTTCATCACATAACCATTGCCTTCGTAGATGTATTTAATGATCGCCGTAGGATCGACGGCGTAACTAATCGCCTGGCGCACGAGCTTATTGTCAAAAGGCTTATGGGCTACGTGCATCGCCAGAAAATACATTCTGAGCCCTTCCACCTTCTCGACGCGCACTCGGGCATGTTTTTCCACTCGGGACAAATCATCGACCGGCAGATTATTGATAACATCGCCCTGGCCCGCCAGGAGACCCCCTACGCGTCCCGCATCCTCCCCAACTTTCTTCAGCACGATCTCCTTGATCGCAACCTTCGGCCCCCATTAGTCATCATTGCGCGTCATTACCAGATTGCCATCTCGTTGCCAGCTGACCAATTTGTACGGTCCGGTTCCGACCGGGTTTTGATCCACCTGATCACCATACTTGTCCGCTGCGGCCTTACTGGCAAAGAATCGATTATGCAAACGATCGAGAAAGACCGCGTTCGGCACTTCGGTGGTAATGATGACGGTGTAGTCGTCGGTCGCCTGCATCTCAGTCACATCCACGAAGTTTGATTGCTGGAGACTCTTCTTGTCATTCCTCATCCGGTTGATCGAATAAGTTACATCCTGCGCAGTCAAGGGTGTTCCATCGTGAAAGCGGATCCCTTTCTTCAGATGAAACACCCACTTCTTTCCCTGGAATTCCCACGACTCGGCGAGCACCCCGTAGTACTCCTTCCGGCCGTAATCGACATCGATGAGCGGCTCAAGCATGTGCTGCCAGATGCCATATTGAGGACCGGAACTGTGGGCGTACGGGTGAAGTGAATCGAGACCGATGCTGCTAAGAATGGTCAGCCTTTCCTTCGTGGCAGCCATCGCCAGCCGAGGCCACGACGCACCCATCAGTGTGCTCAAACCTGCAACGGTGCTGTACTGGAGAAACCTTCTGCGATCGATTCCGGTATCCTTTGAACTCATGGACGCCTCCCAGTTCAATTGGACGAACTTCTCGATCCAAATAAATCGTCGATCCCGCTAGCGGATCTTCATGTCCGACGCAAGGACCTTCTCATCGGGTCTTAGTTTCCAATCTACATTCTTCGCGACCCCGTAGATGTCCGCCAGATTGTAAAGCGGCACGAAGGGCGCCTCTTCCATAATAATCTTTCCCGCCTGTTGCAGTATAGCTGTCCGCTTCTTCATATCCGGAGTCTTCTGCTGCTCTTCGACAAGTTTATCGATTTCGGGGTTGCTAAAGTTCGAGCGCTTGGTTGTGCCCGTCCTAAAATACTGGTCATACAACGTATCGGCGTCGGTCAGAGAGCCGCGGCCGATGTAGTAAAACGGTAGCTTGCCGCCATTCACGCCTGTGGTTTCCCAAAAGATCGCCCATTCCTGAGAAATCAGCTCCACGCGAAAACCGCCCTTTACCATCTGGGCCGCAACGACTTG
>WNGE01011940.1_pt1 | contig 11534 bp, 8 predicted proteins | sample 5400651 | NCBI WGS metagenome assembly WNGE01 (sample SAMN13153370, study PRJNA577476) | soil metagenome | isolation source: 60 cm soil or saprolite under grassland replicate 2 | place: USA:California | collected 2016-06-15 | reverse complement strand
TGCGCACGCCCAAAGCACCGATTCGGTGCTGATGATCCGGCCCGGCCGGTTTTATCCCAATCCGGAAACGGCGGCTGATAATGCGTTCCAACGCGATGCCAATCGCGACTTAGATGCGTTGACGCTGGTCGCGAGAAACGAATTCGACGCAGCCGTGCAAACGCTGCGCACGGCCGGAGTAAACGTGCATGTCTTTGAAGACACAGCTGAGCCGGAAAAGCCAGACGCGGTTTTCCCCAACAACTGGATGTCGACGCATCACGATGGGCGCATCGCCCTTTTTCCGATGTATTCAAATCTCCGGCGTCGCGAGCGTCGGCAGGATATCGTCGATGGACTGCGTAAGCACTATCGAGTCACAGAGGTGATCGATTACTCGGCGTTCGAGGATGAAGGTTGCTACCTGGAAGGGACAGGCAGTCTTGTGTTCGATCACCTGAACAAATTTGCGTACGTCTCGCTCTCAAATCGTTCCAATCCCAGGGTGATCCAGCGCTTTGCCGATGATTTCAGCTACGAGCCGGTCATCTTCACCAGCATCGGCTCCAATGGTCAGTCGATCTATCACACGAATGTCATGATGTGCATCGGAACGGCCTTCGCGATGGTTGGTCTGGACGTGATACCGAACAAAGCCGAGCGGCAAGAGCTGCGAGCGCGGTTGGAGAAAACCGGAAAGGAGATCGTTGAGTTATCGGCAGATCAGATCGCGAACTTCGCCGGCAATGCCATTGAACTACAGAACAGGCGTGGCGAGAAACTGCTCGTGCTTTCCGGCCGCGCAGCTGAAGCATTGACCGGGGAACAACGCGAAAGATTGACCTGCTATGCGGAGCTCATGCAGCTTGAAATACCTACGATTGAACTTGGTGGCGGGAGCGCCCGTTGCATGTTGGCGACGATTCACCTGCCGCCGTTGTAGCGGCGCTGTGTGAATGCAGTCGAGCGACGCCTTCCTTCCGAAATACAGCCAGCTCGTTTTCAACGGCTTTTGGTTTTCGCCCGAACGCGAAGCGCTCCAGATGCTCGTCACCGAAACGCAACGTGACGTGACTGGTATCGTTAGGCTGAAAGCTGTAAAAGGGCAACATTATCGTCGCCGGCCGCAAAAGTCCCAAGAGCCTTTACGATCCGGGCATTGCCACCATGGAAACCGACGCTTCGGCTTACGAACAGAGTGATGCGACAGGATTTATTCGACTGAATGCGCTGCGATTGAAACTGCAGGCGACGAGCACATCGGTTTCGGACACATATTTGCCTGCGAACCCGCAGCACGGGGCTATGGTCATGATGGACCATATATATTATGAGCGGCTTCTTCCAAGAGTTGCAGCGACGAAAGGTTTACCGCGTCGCTGCTGCTTACATCGTCGCCGCGGGATTCTTGATTCAAATCGCCTCGGCAGCGTTTCCAGCATGGGAATTGCTGAATTGGAGTTTACGGCTCGTGATCGCGCTTTTGTTAATCGGGTTTCCGATCGCGCTTCTCCTCGCCTGGGCCTACGACGTTACGCCGCAAGGAATTCAGGCGACAGCAAGAGTTCCGGCAGCGCATCGGCGCCGCAATCTTATCCTTCTCGTCGTCGCCGGCGCGATAATTTCTACCGCTGCGGGATTTTTCTTGTTGCCGCGCGCCTCGGCGCGCAAGATCGACAAATCGGTCGCAGTGCTGCCCTTTCAAAATCTGAGCGATGAAAAGGCAAACGCGTATTTCGCCGAAGGCATCCAGAATGAGATTCTGACGAAATTGGCGGCGATTCGTAATCTCAAGGTCATTTCGCGCACCTCGACGGCGAAGTATCAAAGCAAGCCGGACGATCTAAAGACAGTCGCGCAAGAGCTCGGCGTTTCCACCATACTTGAGGGAGCGGTGCAAAGGGCCGGCGACAAAGTTCGGGTAAATGTGCAGTTGATCGATGCACGCGCCGATACGCATCTCTGGGCCAAGAGTTATGACCGTGACTTTAAGGATGTCTTAGCAGTTGAGAGTGAGGTTTCTCAGGAAATTGCGGACGCGTTGCGAGCGAACCTTTCACCAAGCGAATCCCATGTTCTGTCCTCAGTCCGAACGCATGACACGGAAGCTTACGATCTTTTTTTGCGAGGCGAGTATGAGTTTCACCAAGCCGAAAGCAGTCTGGCCGCAGACACCTACGATCGTGCCGACGCGCGGGCATATTGCGCTTGGGTTTATCGCCGGCGTGGTGAATGGGAGCGCTCGCTGACCGATTCTAAACGAGCGGAGGAACTTGACCCGCGCGACGCCAGAATCCCGACCAATATTGGAGTGACCTACAATGTATTGCGTCTGTGGAAGGATGCGGAGCGAGCCGAATTGCGAGCTCTCGCCATCGATCCGCACAACACGCTGGCAGCGCTATTTTTGCTCGGCACTCGCCTCAACGCGACGGGCGATGTCGACTCGGCCCGGCGACCTCTCGATGGTTTTCCGGAGGTGATCAAAGGCATCCCTGGCGGCGCCGGCGGCCCACGTGGCGCTACCGGAGCCGGCGATGTTAGTGCAGTCATTGGCTGGCCGGTTTATCTCGATGTGATCGAAAGACGGTTTACCGATGCTCTTCAAGCTGTCGAGAAGGAGGTGGTTAACGGCGATCGTGCGCATCTCCAGCAGCTTGCCGGACGCGTTGCCGTCCGCGTGCTGGCAGGAGAGCCTGAGGCAGGCAAATCCGCGGGAGAAGACGCGCTGCCGTTACTCGAGGCCAGACTCAGAGAGCGGCCGGATGACACCTTGGCAATGACGGAGCTATCTTGGGTTTACCTCGCCCTCGGACGCAATGGCGATGCGCTGCGCCTTTCCAGACAAGCGGCGGATTCAATCTCCATCGAAAAGGATGCTCTGGCCGGTCCAAATTTCCAAGACGGGCTCGCGCAAATCGAGGCGCGTGCGGGCGCGCCCGAGGAAGCCATTAGAAGGCTTCGACGTTTGCTCTCCATCCCGGCGGGCGGGGTAGCTTCCATAGCTCGTTTGAAAGTTGATCCGGTCTGGGATCCGATCCGTAACCGTCCGGATTTCCAGCAGCTGATCTCAGGTCCGGAGCAGATCGGACCTAGTAAGTAATAGGAGTGGATCTTCGGAACTTCTTCTTTGCCGAACTCAAACGGCGTTCGTGTAGGTCTCGGAGTCGGCGTCGGCGTTGGGGTAGGTGTCGGCGTTGCCTGCACTTCAAATGAGCCCACATCGATGGTGGCGCAAAATGGGGACCGCCTGCATCAATGGCCGGGCTGCCGGGTAACAACGCGTGTGTGAATGTGGGGCCACCGTTGTCCTGCAACGAGCCAATCATCGGATCGGTGTTGATCTGATCGCCAGGGTCATTCAAATAACCGGCGCCGTCGTCATTGCTGAAATTATATCTGATACAATGGGGCCGTCACTGTTAAGGATGCTGTGTCCTCCAGGACTGGCGATTTGTAGCGTGCGATTCGGTTCCGGCCATCAAAAGATGCAGGCCGGCATGTTAAAACGTGGAGGAACATGGATTTAACCCCGAAAGTCCTGTCTGCGCTAATCAGCCGCGTTTATCTCACCACGCTGTGTACTGGGTGTAGGAGTGGCTTGCTACGCAATAAGCTACCGACACAAGGCGAGTTAGCGAACGCCGAGTCGTCAGACGATTGACTTCAACAACTTCTGGAAGCGCGGCTGATCATGCAAACCAGCGAAGTCGGAGTCGTGCTTGATCCACATTCTTATTTCCTCGCCAACATTTGGGAGCATACGTTCGAGAAGATCAAGAGCCTGTTCTCTCTCACCTAGTTTCGTATATCCGCACGCAACATTGTACTGGGTGAGTGGGTCCTCAGACCCAATAACCAGCGCTCGCTCGATCCACTCTCGTGCACGGTCGTTTTCGCCCATCTCAATGAGTGCAGCGATACCCAAATATGCCGGCCGTGGATCTTCCGGGTGAAGAATCACCTCACGCTCGGCGCGTTCGACGCCACGTCGTGCCGCACTGTCCTTCTCCTCATCTCGACCAAGAGACCGGTACGTTTGAATCAGCAGTATTAAGGATTGATAATCGTCCGGGTTAATCTCGGCCGCGCGCTCGAATAGCGTGGCGGCGCGTTCGAAATTGCCGTGAGCAAAACTCGCACGCGCATAAAGGTAGTGTGCTTCGAACGAATTGCAGTCGAGCGCTGTTGCTTGCTCGAATTCCGTTACCGATTCTTCAAATCGCTTTTGAATGGAGAGCGCCAATCCGCGCGACGCGTGCGCCTCTGCCAGCCGATTATCCAAAGCGAGGGCTTTGTCGGTGTTCGCCAGAATCCTGCCAATCGGAACATCGACATGATAGTGCAGGAGTAGAAATGAGTCGCAGTCGGCAATGCCGGCATACGCACGCGCATAACGCGGGTCCAGCTCTATTGCCTTGGCGAACATGCGTCGCGCGAGATGATAGTAAGACTTCGAGTGGCGATGCAGAAACTGGCGTCCTCTCAGATAGTAGGTATACGCCTCTACGTTGTCGGTCGGCGTCTGCTCAATCGAATTTCTCTCCTGCGGCAACAGCTTCACCTTTAGTTGTTCGACTATTGCGTGGGTGATTTCGTCCTGGATGGCGAAGATGTCGGTAAGATCGCGATCGAACCGCTCCGCCCAGATGTAGTCGCCCTCCTCGGTGCTCACCAGCTGTCCCGTCACTCGCACCCGCGAGCCCGCTTTTCTCACGCTTCCTTCAAGAAGAAACTGCACACCGAGCTCCTGACCAACCTGCTGCACCGTCCGTGGCTTGTCTTTGTAGGTGAACGCCGTGTTGCGAGCGACAACGAATAGGCCTGAAATCTTAGACAGGTCAGTGATGATGTCCTCCGTTATGCCGTCGCTGAAATACTCCTGCTCCGGATCGCCGCTCATATTCGTGAACGGCAATACGGCAACGGATGGTCTCCTCTCCTGCGGTCGCTCTTCGCGTTTCATCGCGGCGCCGGTCGTCGTTCCTGCAAGCGTCGTGCCAAGTGAGATGCTGTAAACGCGGACGGGCTTTTCGATGTTCTTCAGTTTTTGTTCGCCGCAATCTTCGAACGCGAGGTCGAGCCGATTACCGACATGGTCGCGCACAGTTTGCGAAATCGCGATTCCGCCTGGCTTGGAAAACCTTTCCAAACGCACCGCGATATTAACGCCGTCTCCGTAAATGTCGTCGCCTTCAACCATCACATCACCCAAACTAACGCCGATCCTGAATTCGATGCGCCGAACCCGAGGCACCGCCGCATTACGATCACGCATCGCGCGCTGGACCTCAGCCGCGCACGCCACAGCGTTCACTACGCTCGGAAATTCCACCAGCATGCCGTCGCCCGTTAGCTTGACGAGTCGGCCCTGATGCGTCGCGATCCTGCTATCGACAATCTCAGCTCGCGCCGCTTTGAGCGCTTCCAGCGTGCCCGCCTCATTTGCACCCATCATCCGGCTGTAACCGACCACGTCCGCGGCTACAATTGCACTCAAACGCCGTTCCATCTCAGCAAATTATACAGCGTCGGAAAGACATGCGAAATCTGGGATCGCGGAAAACAATCATGCACGGCCGGTCAAAAATGAACTTAAGCCAACGCTCCCTTCATCGAAGCGATATTGGCAAACTGGGGAGCCGTTGGCTGAGGGAATGTGGTTTTGTGGACTCGACGCGAGGCGTGAAGCATTTCACACGGCCAGTTCCGAGTGAGGTCGTATCGCCATGCCCGAAGTGCAAAAGTGATGCATTCCAAAAGATGTTAGTCTCTCGAATGTCAGGCCGTCTCTTCGCAGTCATGCAACTCTTGCGCAAAGAGGGCGAACCTTCGAATCTGTCTGCGTCATTTACTTTCTGCGGGTTGAAAAGGAAGACAAGAAGGCTTCAGAAGGAACAAACGTTTCATCATAACGTTTACGTGATTCTGCTGCACGACACCGTCGCAAAACATGTTCCTATTTTGCGCCTGAATCCCAAGCGTGACCCACTGAAGCCCTGCGTCTATGTCGGGATGACAGGAATCCCGGTCGATCATCGATTCGAAAATCACAAATACGGCTATAAATCGGCTTGGGTTGTCAGGAAATATGGCGTGCGCCTGATGCCAGAGCTTTACGAACATTTGAACCCGATGCCGTTTGAAGCAGCGGTCCAGATGGAAGTGGAATTGGCTGAAGATTTGAGAGCTGCCGGATATACTGTGACAGGCGGACACTGATAGTGAGGCGACAAACGTAACGATGTGAGCATCGTGGTTTGGAAAGCAGCGTGCTGCGTAGGCCCTGGTAAACGCTCCAGCCCTAACGGTTCGGTCCCGATTTCGATTATTGTCATGATTTGTTTCCCCCTTTCACGCCCCTCTTATAACACATATTTGTCTGCGAACCTGCAGCGCCGGGCTATGGTCACGATGAACCCACATATATTATGAGCGGCTTCTTCCAAGAGTTGCAGCGACGAAAGGTTTACCGCGTCGCTGCTGCTTACATCGTCGCCGCGGGATTCTTGATTCAAATCGCCTCGGCAGCGTTTCCAGCATGGGAATTGCCGAATTGGAGTTTGCGACTCGTGATCGCGCTTTTGTTAATCGGGTTTCCGATCGCGCTTCTCCTCGCCTGGGCATACGACATCACGCCGCAAGGGATTCAGAGCACGCCAAAAACGCCAGGAGCCCATCGGCGACGAAATCTCATTTTGCTCATCGTCACCGCTGTCATCGCGTCCGCTTCGGCTGGATTTTTTCTTTTGCCACGGGCCGTCTGGCATAAGGTCGACAAATCAGTTGCGGTCCTGCCTTTTCAAAATTTGAGCAGCGATCCAGAGAACGCTTATTTCGCCGATGGCATCCAAGACGAAGTCCTGACGCGCCTGGCTAAGATCGCGGACTTAAAGGTTATTTCGCGCACCTCGACGCAGCAGTATCAGAGCGAACCGGGAAATCTGTCTGAGATCGCGAAGCAGCTTGGCGTAACAAACATTCTTGAGGGTAGCGTGCAGAAAGCGGCCGATCAGGTGCGGGTCAATGTTCGCTTGGTTAACGTGCAAACCGGTTCGCAGCTCTGGGCCGAGACGTATGATCGAAAGTTGAGTGATATCTTTGTCGTCGAGAGCGAGATCGCTAAAGGAATAGCGGAATCGTTGCAAGCAAAGCTGACTGGCCGTGAGGAGCAAGCGTTGGCTGCTAAGCCCACAAACAATCCGCAAGCTTACGATGCCTACTTACGCGGATTGGCTTTTGAGGCACGTAGCAATTACTCGAGCGATGCCCTGTTCAAAGCCATCGATTTTTATGATCTGGCGGTGCGGCTTGACCCGAATTTTGCGCTCGCCTGGGCGCGACTTTCTGGTGCGCACGCGCTTCTTTACTCTAACCGCGTCGACACAACTACCGCTCGCCGCGATGCGGCAAAGGAAGCTTTAGAAAATGCGCAGAAACTGCAACCGAACGCGCCCGAAACCCTGCTCTTCACCGGTTATTATCAATATTGGGTGTTGCACGATTACGGGCTGGCTAAAGCCACATTTGGACGCGTCAGTAAAATGTTGCCAGGTAACAGCGAGGTCTTATACGCGCTTGGGGCAATCGCGCGAAGCGAAGGACATTGGGATGAAAGTGTTGCCTATTGGGAGCGGGGCCTCGCCCTCAATCCGCGGAATACAGCGTTACTGACGGAAGTGGCATTCACATATGCCGCGCTTCGACAATTCCCGAAAGCGGAAAAGCTCTACGATCGGGCACTGGATATCCTCCCTAATGAGTTGTCTCTAATGGCGCTAAAAGCCAGCATCTACCAGGCCGAAGGTAATCTGCAAGAAGCCGCTAAATCGCTCGTGCAAGTAAACGCACAAACGAATTCGGACGCGGCCGTTCGGATCAAACTGACCCAATTGAGACTTGAACGAAATCCTGAGGGCATCCGGTGGGTACAAGCCCGACAAGCCCAATTGCGCTTTGCTTCTGGGATTGAGAAGGGAAGTAAGCAGGTGGGTCTAGCGTTGGCCCAACGCGTAGCTGGTGACACCGCTCATGCAAAAGCTGACGCTGAACAAGCGCGCAACACGCTTGAGTCGCTCAAGAAGGATCAACCAGACAACGCCTTCATTGCAGCAGCACTGGCGGTCGCCTACGCCATGCTCGACGAGAAGGACTCAGCTCTCAACGAAGCGCAGCGTGCAACCATGCTTTTGCCGAGTAACAAAGATCGGCTGTCCGGACCCGCTTTCGAAGAGAACCTAGCGCTAGTTGAGATGATAATTGGCGAGAATACTCGTGCGATCGCAACTCTCACGCGATTGTTACAAACGCCGTATGGTGGCTGGCTTTATAGCCCAACGCCCATCACGCCGGCACTTCTAAAGCTCGATCCAATCTGGGACCCTTTGCGGACCGATCCCGCTTTCCAAAAACTCGTCGCGGCTGGGGCGTCGAGATGATCAAGATCTGGTTAGGATTACACCGTCATTACCCAAGTGCAATGTTACTCAAGTAAAGTAGGTTTCGAAACGGAGTTCCTTGCGATGGCGTCCCTTCTCGTGCTGACCTTCTTATGCGCAAAGGGATTACGTGAAACGGCCTGATCGCGTTTGGTTAATTCCGCTTTGGTGCTTCTCGTAATCGGGCACGAATCCGCCTGGTTGATATCCTCTTGTTGAGTTCAATCACCAGTGGCGGCCGCTCAGCGTAACAAATCCGTTCAGGCCAATACCTCCCTTTCCACACACCGAATGTCATCCGCATCCGGATCGAAGAATTTGTTTACCCAAGCGCCGGTGTCGTCGAGCTTCTTCGGCTCTTGGTTTGGCGGACCGATGTCGGGTTCGCGGACCGACCGGTAATTGTAATGGTCGGTCAGACGCATCGCTTCGATGGCGAACGCGGTGGCGACGTCCTGATCCTTTATGCAAATAAGGTTGTCGCCGTTCTGCTCTTCGCCGCCGAGGGCGAGGTTTGAGGAACCGCACCAAACACGGGCCGTCGAGCGATTGAAATTCGTGATGACGAATTTGTGATGGATAGCGTGACCGGGCAGTGAGGCCTCAGTCTTGAAGGGCGGCGGAAGCTCGCGTTTGGCCTGCTTGGCGTCGATGAGCAGGCCGTTTTTGCGGCCGGGTTTATAGAGGGAAATGTCACCGCTCGAATTGTCCGTGACGCCGTATGTATAGATCGAATCGTTCTTGTGCAGGTCGCGGAGCGCCCGGATGAGCGTTCCGGTGCTCGTATCGCCCATTTCCATCACGGCAAAAAGCACACTCTTTGTCGAAGGATTCTGTATCTGCGCGGAATTTTTTTGTCTTAGTTGAGAAATCTGTGGTCCGGAACGGGGTGGCTTTACCCACCTGCCAGACATTATTGAAGACATCGGAGTAATACGTGGCGACGCTTGGGCGATTGAAGAGAAGGACATGGTTTGCGTTCACGCAGATGCCGGTAGTAGCAAAATTGGTCGAGCCGGTCAGGACACGAAACGCGGCTCCGTTCTTTTTCAGGATGATGATCTTGCAGTGCGAATAGCGTTCGAAGCGGCAGCGGAAGAGCTCGGCACCCGGGACAGCAGCGGCGTTGAACCTGGCTTGGAAATCATCCTCTTCGGTCGTGGGCTTTCCGGCCTGCGTGCGGTGGAGCGTCGCATTATCGAGAATTATTCTGATGCGGCCGGCGGCAGCCAGATTCAGACATCGCTGAGCAACGCCTGGATCGTTGAGATCGTAGGCGAACATCTCGACCTCAACGGTGTTGTCATTCAATGCCTCGTCGAGTATTTCATAAACCTGACGTCGAGCTGTGTAGCCGAGCCAGACGTACATATCTTCGTAAGTGAAATCGTGTCCTTTCTTTGTCCCCGCCTTCTTCGTCATGTCGAAAAGCCAGTCGCCGGTGGGCTTGAGCTTGGTCTTAGCGCCATAATGGTCGGCGTAAGCCTGAGATTTTAGGAACGCTCGGGTGAAACCGATCTCGAGCCCGCCTTTGGAAAAATCGCCCACGGGAATCGTGACGGTGACCGTCTTGCCGGCGTCGAGAGGAAGGAGCTTTTTATTCGCATCGAAAAAACGCGGCGTGGCATGGTAATCCCAATTACCGAAAGGTGGGGGATTCTGCGAATAGCTGCCCGGAAAGTGAACCCATTTAAACGCCTGAAATGGCGAATCGACCGACGACGTAACGCCTTCGGTGCCGGCGAAATTAAGTAGATTTTTTATCGGCTTGCGGGGCGTGGCAGGGCCGGTGTATTCGAGCGTGAAGCCCGCAAAGGTCCCTGTCGTCGGCTGCTGGGCAAGGTCCATCGTTAGCAGAGTCATCTGCGCCCCCTGGTAAACCTTGAACGAGAAACCGTCTTTCGAAGATTCTTGAAACATTTTCAACTCCTTGTGTATGAACGCTTCCTATTCTTGCTGAAATCGCATCGCCCGGATGGCTCGCGAAAAAGCACGTCGTAATCGGCGTTCGAGTTAAACGCGGATCGAGATAGTCGAGATCGACGCTCGCGTCGGGAAATTCTTTCCGATCCGAAAGCCATTTTAAATTGTCGCCGAAATAGAGGCGGTTCATGAACGGTGAAAAATTGCTCTACTCAGCGCCAAATGACAACTGACGCGATCAGCCCGCTACGGCGAACTGCATCTCCCCCGCGTGCTCAACGACCTTCGAGGCTTGAAGAATCTCGAAACCGACTACGCCACCGTCATAGCCGAAATCAGCAATGACGCCGGGGCGAATCTCGTCACTTTCCTTCACGCGCGCGTCGCGAAGCGTGATGGTAAGCGTGTCCGTTTCCGTGTCGTATTCAGCCTTCATGCGCCGGGTTCATATTTCCTGAACTTCGATGTCTTGTAAAGCGTGACTACGACCATTTCCGCGTCGGTCTCCTCGACTATCACGCGCAACAGCATCTCCGTCTGGAGAACTTCCTCCAGGTAACGCCGCATAAAAATCTGGCGTGGCGGCTGGCTCCGCATGGTGGCTCTACACTGAGGAGTTCGGCAACCCGGCCGTGCCGGAAAAGCTGAAAGCAGCGCGTGCCGCCGCGGCTGCACAAAGAAAACGAGCTGTCTTGCGCTGGTCATTGTTGGGCATTGTGGCTCTGCTCGTTGGAATCACCGTGGTAGCTTTTTTCTCTGTTCGATATGCACCGCGGTTTGCTGCGACAGCCTTGGCGGTGCCGGAGAAAAGTATTGCGGTGCTTCCGTTCGAGAATCTGAGTCGCGATCCCGAGAACGCCTATTTCGTGGAAGGTATCCAGGATGAAATCCTGATGCGCCTGGCAAAAATCGCCGACCTGAAAGTGATTTCGCGCACATCGACCCAGCGGTTCAAAAGTTCGCCAGATGACCTTCCACAGATCGCGAAGCAGCTCGGGGTAGCAAACATCGTGGAAGGCAGTGTGCAACGCACGGCCGATCGAGTACACGTCAACGTTCAGCTAATCAAAGCGGCAAGTGACGCACATCTCTGGGCGGAAACGTACGACCGAAAGCTGACTGACATTTTTGCTGTCGAAAGCGAGATCGCCAAAACGATCGCCGACACACTACAAGCAGAGCTGACTGGCTCCG
>WNGE01007846.1_pt1 | contig 11535 bp, 9 predicted proteins | sample 5400651 | NCBI WGS metagenome assembly WNGE01 (sample SAMN13153370, study PRJNA577476) | soil metagenome | isolation source: 60 cm soil or saprolite under grassland replicate 2 | place: USA:California | collected 2016-06-15 | reverse complement strand
AGTCGGGCTCCGTGTTCACTTCCCACAAATTGTAGTGGGCGCCGCAAATATTGCGCGCGGCATAAAGAGCCGTAATCATCGAATGGTCCTGATTGTTGTACTTGTGCATACCATTGCGTCCGACGAGCTGTAAATTTCGCGCATGCTCATTCAAGTAGTTACGGATGAGATCAACGTGCGCGCTCCAATGTTCGTCGTACATCGGATATGCCTTATGCATACGCACCACTGTGCCATCCTCAATCTCTTCTGCACGGACGAGTCCTAGTTCAACTAGCTCTCTGTGTGCCATTTCAAGCAGCTTTTGGTCAGGGCTAGACCAGAGCTCGTCATTTTCAAAAACGAAATATTCCATTCCCAGGCATGTTTTGTTTTCGTCGGGGACCATCGCCGGCGACCAATTCTTAAAATTCTGGATGCGGCCGACTTTCACACTGGAGTCGTGGACATAAATCCAATTATCGGGGACAACATCCTTCCTGTTAATGATCAGGCTCACGATTAGAAAGTCGCGATAACGGAGGCTGTTTGCTGCATCGCGAATATGCTCGGGCGGTTGCGGGTCTAGAGCATTTACCAGGTCGCGGATAGGCATCGAACTGATGAAGTCAGTAGCGCTGAACTCCTTTGGGCCGTGCGGGCTGTCAGCCACCACGTGGGTAATCTCGCCGCCGCGATGGCAGAGTTGGACGACTGGCCGTTCCGTCATCACTTGATAGCCGGATCGGTCCAGTCGCGCCGCAAGAGTCTCCCACATCTGCCCCGGCCCGCGCTCGGGATAGTGGAACCTGTCAATCAATGTCTTTATGTCGGAGTTCTTGCTTGGAAAAATTGCATTACGTACCGTGGTCAATAGGGACAATCCCTTGATTCGTTGCGCAGCCCATTCGGCCCGGATCGTCGTGCATGGAACTCCCCAAACCTTTTCGGTGTAAGTCTTGAAAAAGATTTCGTAGAGCCGACGTCCAAACCGATTGCAAACCCAGTCTTCCAGGTTCTCTTCTTTTGGGGTTGGACGCAGACGCGATTTCAAGTAGCTGGCTAAAATCCTGGCGCTCTCAACCAGGCCCAGGCCGAAGAGCGCATTCTTTGCGACCAAAGGGTACAGGAAGAATTTTTTCCTATAGTATATCCTTGAAAGGCGAGGACGTTCCAGGAACTTCTCCTCTAAAACTTCATTCCAAATCTGGTTGACTTCATCCCATTTCGTAAAAAACCTGTGGCCGCCGATGTCGAAGAGATATCCCTTGTAGTTGACAGTGCGAGCAATGCCGCCTACTTGGTTATCGGCCTCGAGCACCACAGCCGGCACGCGATGATTTGAGAGTTCAAGTGCAGCGGTCAAGCCCGCCGGACCCGCGCCAATTATGATCACCTTCTTCCGCGGCAGCGCATTATCCAAGTCGTTCCCCGCAATTTGTCGTTAGTAGCAACACATCGAAATTAAAGTACCTCTTTGCTAGCGCCTCCGGCGAATCGATCAACGCTGAGCCTACTTCCTGCACAAGACGTGATACTGGCCACCCAGCGGCAAGCGAATGAGATACGGCTCCATCCAACGCAGCCAGTTCAACGATTTGGGAAAGTAAAAGAGAGAGTCTTTGCGCAGAATTGTGAAGCCTCCCGCTTGCACTAGGGCCGTAGCCTGAGGCGGCGTAAGCGTCATGGCGTCACGATCGAACTCAATGCGCGACATCACGTAACGAGTGCCCAGGTTCCAGGGATTGTTCTCCCAAAACGAGAAAAGCCCGCCGCGACGCAGAGAGCGGAAGACGTAATCCACCGCCGAGGCGCGTTCCGCGAGTGGGATGTGGTGAAAAACGCCGCTGCAGTAAGCCAAATCCAGCTCGCCTTTGGGCTCGTACCGCGCAATCGAGTGGAAAGACGCCCGCTGGCTTCCACAGTTCCGAGTAGCCAGCTCTAACGATTTCTCCGAGGTGTCCACTCCGATCACGGAACTTTCTTGATTCATAGCCAGCAAGAACTCGGAAGTGGAACCATCGCCGCAGCCGAAGTCCATGAGGAGTTTAGGTTGCTCGGAGAGTTCTTGCAGGCAGCGCGAGAGCCACTGGATGCGCCCACGGGCAAAGTAGTCCTTAGCTTCGCCCGTCGCAGCAAGGCCACGGTTCAGCGCATCATCGTAGTGCTGCGCATAATCGTCAAAGTGGACGGGCGGGGTCATTTGATCAACGCTTCTTGATGTCATAGTCGCCGATGTAAGTTCCACGGCTGATGCCGAGCATGCTAATAAAGAACGAAGAAAAAATAATCTGCATGTCAAGAAAAAACCACAATGAGAAAAAGATCACTAAACGAAGTTGATCAAAGCGCCCGAGACCGCCAGTGATCCACTCTGCCACCAGAAAAACGGAACCGCCAGCGCCGAGCAAAGCCAGGAGGGTTCCGACGATCAAGCCGTGCTCTAATTTGACCCGGCTAAGCCAACGTTCCAAAGAACGCTGATTCGGCGAGAAACGTTCGGCATAGCTATACACCTTGGCGAAAAGTCCAATAGAGATGATCTGTGCTCCCAGCAGTGAAAACAACATGCCGTAGAGCATCGTGTGGATGTCGAATATGATCCGGCCGACGGGCCGCTGTCCTGGCAGAAGCCAAAAAACGAGGGCCAGCCCAAACATGAGCAAGAACGCACCCGGTACACCGAACAGCCAGTTGGGAGCGTAAAGCAACATGAAACGCAGGCTTCGCCAGCCATCGTGAACGGTCCGCAGGTGCGGGGCGCGGCCACGTTTGTCCGGCCACAGCGTGATCGGGACCTCCGTGACATTGGCACCCATTCTTGAGGCCTTGATGACCAACTCTAGAGCGAACTCCATTCCTGTGGTGCGCGGATCTATGCTTTGGTAAATTCGCTTCGTGAATCCCCGCATTCCGCAATATGCATCGCCAATGCCGACATGAAAGAAGCGGTTCAAGATCGCGGTCAAAGCAGGATTGCCAAGAAGTTTGTGGGACACCGGCATGGCGCCCGGCTTAATGTCACCCGCGAAGCGATTTCCCATCACGAACTCGGACCCCGAGCGCCACTTCTCAACAAACTTTGGAACCTCGGTGAAGTCATAACTGTCGTCCGCATCACCCATGATGATGAACTCGCCCCGAGCTTCATTGATTCCCTTTCGGAGCGCATTCCCGTATCCCCTGATAGTGGCATGAACCACCCGGGCTCCGCGCTCGCGCGCGATTTCGATGGAACCGTCCGTTGATCCGTTATCGGAGACAACTACTTCCCCGCGAATTCCGTGCTCTCGAAAAACCGCAAGGGCCTTGTCTATGCACAATCCGACGGATTGAGCTTCGTTGAGGCAGGGGATCACGACGGATACGTCGGGAGGCTCGAAGACCGCGTTGCCACCCGCAGGATCAAACTGATTACCTACATAAATTGGTGCTTGGATTTCGCTCATGAATTTGTTCACAAAACGGAACCTACTCGCCGTGGACGATGTGTACCTTGGGAGTAATTGTATTCATGAGGTGAAGAAATTCTCCAGCGAATTCTGCGATCGAATCCAGTGTAGAACGTGATCTGTAACGCGTTTCAATAATGCTTTCATCGCCCACATAGGGCAGAATGGAAGCGGTTCTCGCTTCTTCTGCTGCTCCAACGGACAACCTTGAGCCATGTTTCTGTTGATTGAGTTTTGCTTACTGCTAATTTGTGTGGCTCTCGCCTTTCTCTATCCGGGGCTGGGCGATGCATGGTTTTCGCGCGTCGAGCAATATCTCTCTGCATTTGCATCCCGTCGCTCGCTAGCTGCCATATCAATTGGCCTGTTGTCATTGGTGTTGCGGTTGGCTCTGCTGCCGATTTTGCCGGTTCCACAACCCGGGATTCACGACGAGTTCAGTCATTTGCTACTGGCAGATACTCTTGCGCATGGAAGGCTGACGAATCCCACTCACCCCATGTGGGTCCATTTCGAGACCTTCCATGTCAATTGGCATCCCACTTACGCGTCGATGTACTTTCCTGGCCAGGCTCTATTCTTGGCACTCGGGAAAGTCGTTTTTGGGCATCCGTTCTGGGGCGTATGGCTGAGCATCGGCATAATGTGCGGTGCCATCTGCTGGGCATTACAGCAATGGCTGCCACCTGGGTGGGCCTTGCTTGGCGGATTTTTGGTCGTGCTTCGCATTGGGACATTCAGCTACTGGGCAAACGGTTATTGGGGAGGGTCCGTTGCGGCCATTGGCGGAGCCTTGGTTCTCGGGGCCGTGCCCGGACTGAACCGCACACCGGAGACCGGTTCTGCCTTGATCTTCGGTGCAGGTGCCTCGCTCCTGCTGATTACCCGTCCGTATGAATCCCTTTTTTTCTTGGTGTCAATTGGTGTGGCCCTTGCGACCTCGTGCTTGCGAGACAACGTGCATGCAGCTGGCGTGTGGATCAGTAAAGCAATGCTGCCGATTAGCTTGCCCGTCCTTTTGGCAACGGCAGCCCTGGGCTACTACTTTTGGCGCGTCACCGGCAGTCCCTGGACCACTCCGTATAAGCTCAACATGGCAACTTATGGACTGGTGTACTTTCCCTGGGAGAAGATACGAGCCATCACGTATCATCATGCGATTTTCGAGGAATTCTATCGGGGGGGCGCTGTCCTCGGAATGTACCATTTTGCCCGTCAGCATCCTGTGGAGCTCCTGCTGGCTAAGGCCGCGACGATCTGGGCCTTCTTCTTTGGTCCTATTCTGAGCCTGCCAGTGCTCGCATGGCTAAGAAGGCAAGAGCCTCGCACTATTTCATGGCGAGCGACGCTACTTCTTGCGGTATGTGTGGGTAGTTTTTTAGGTGCAGCACTCACTATTTACGTAGGACATCCGCATTACCTGGCGGCACTCACTACAGCGTTTTACTTGCTCGTGCTTATGGGCATGAAGTTCATGCAATCATGGCACTGGCGAAATCGACCGAGTGGAGTATTCCTGTTACGCATGGTTCCGGTTATCTGCCTCGTTATGTTCTTGCTGCGCGCTGCCATGCCAATAGCCGGTGTCGCAATCCGCCCAAGCGGAATTCGTACCTGGTGCTCTCGTGACCCGCAAAACTGGCATCGGGCCGCACTACTCCAGCAATTAGAGAACGCTCCCGGTCAGCATGTCGTAATTGTCCGCTACAATCCGGAGCACGACTTCATCAATGGCGAGTGGGTCTTCAACGACGCAAACATCGATGGATCCAAAGTAATTTGGGCACGCGATATGGGTACACAAAACAGTGAGCTAGTCGCATATTTTCGAGGAAGAAGAATATGGCTGATTGAGCCGGACTACAATCCTCCAAGGCTGTCGCCATATGTCCAATAGTGATGCCCTTGATCAGCGCCGCTTTGTCCTTCGTCTGAACGAAGCGACGTTGGGGTTCTTCGGCGCGGCAGTTCTTCTGCTCGGCGCTGTGCTTTGGTCCACACACAGCCCAAATGTTGAGAAGACAGATTTCTCTCTGACCTATGTAGCCGCGCGAATCGTTCATGACGGACTGGGGTCGAGACTGTACGACATCGGTTTTCAAAAACAGGTAAGAGACTCACTCTTTGAACATCCCAATCCTCTCTTTTATGAGCATCCTCCTTTTGAGGCATTTTTTCTCGCGCCGCTTGGCACCTTTCCGTTTTCAACGGCGTACATGCTTTGGGGGCTGTTTAACACCGTAGTATGGCTAATGCTAATGTTCTTCCTGCGGTCTTTTCTTCCCTGGCCTCGCGAGAATCTAGGCTATCTCTGTCTTTGGTTCCTATTTGCCCCACTCGGCGTGGCACTCTTCCAGGGGCAATCATCCATACTTGTGCTGGCTTTCTATGCGATGGCATTTATCAAACTCCAGCACGACAGGCAATTCACTGCAGGGCTCTGGCTTGGCGTCGGACTACTTAAGCTCCAATTTGTCTTGCCAGTCGCATTCATCTTTCTTGTTCGAAGAAAATGGCGATTCCTCGGAGGATTCGCCCTTTCCTCGCTCTTACTGGTTATGCTTTCGACAATTGCAGTGGGATGGGACGGTATTGCCGGCTACCTCCACTTACTCTCAGACGTAAACAACAATCCGCAGAATTTGTCCTACGGCTCCGCGACGGATATGCCAACCATTTATGGCTTTGTTCACGCGACCTTGGGCCGCGAGATCCCGGCGCGAGGATTGAATTTAGTGGTCGCTTTTTTTTCAATCGCGCTGCTGGCACTTGTGGCCAGGCTGTGGCAATCTGTCGGCAACCGCGCGTCGAACGAACTGATGTTCGGCGCCGCAATTCCCGCTTCGCTGCTCGCTGGATCTCACATGTTTACGCATGACTTCAGCCCGTTGCTCCTGGCACTCTTTCTCGTTGCCGCCAATTTCCCCCAACGACGATATCGTGGATTGCGCTTCGTCTTAGGAACGACAATGGCACTGTTCTGGACATTTGCAATTTATTTTCTCTGTGTGGCTTGGCATTGCTTGTTCCTGATGTGTCCGATTCTGCTGCTATTTGCAATTTCGGCAATGTTGGCCGCTCGCCACGCCAGCCAACAACCGACGACTCTCGGTCAGCTCGTAGCTGCTGGATAAGAGACAAGCAAATGACGTCTATCGCACAAACCGAGTCGCAAGCCAGCGAGCCAGCAACGCACAGAGCGGACGAGTTCCGTAATTTCCTTGTGCGCGGTGATCGACTCATTCCGGTTTTGCTGTTTGTGATGTCGCTGGCTTATCTCACGATGTTTCGTCACTACAGTTCCTTGGAACCCGACGAGGGAATCGTGCTTCAAGGGGTCGAACGAATCCTGCACGGTGAGGTGCCGTATCGCGATTTTTTCTCGTTCTATACTCCCGGTTCTTTCTATCTTGTAGCGTTTTTATTCAGGTTTGCCGGTGATTCGCTAATCATGGCACGCATCTGCCTTGCTGTGGCCGGTGCAATCTGCTCGGTTATCACTTATCTGTTAGCGCGGCGCGTTTGTTCGCGCGGAATTGCGGTGTTTGCTGCAGCGCTGACCACTTCCACGGGGTTCGCCTACAGATTTCTGGTTCTTCACAATTGGTATAGCACGCTGCTCGCGTGTTTGGCTGTTTACGCTGGCGTGCGGTTTCTAGAATCGCACAAGGGACTTTGGGCCTTCGTTACCGGATGCCTGTCCTCGTCGACAATCCTTTTCGAACAATCCAAAGGAGCTGGTCTTTGCCTGGGCTTCGCCTTGGGTTTTTTGAGCTTGCGCCTGGTCGGGCGACAACGCATTTTCGGGCCGGCACAACTTGCGAGCATGTTGGCCGGATTTCTCCTTCCCATCATCCCAGTGTGCGTGTACTTCGGCATGGAAGGAAGCCTTGGAATGATGCTGCAGGACTGGGCATGGCCTCTCCGACACTATACCCAAGCAAACCACGTTTCCTATGGGTGGCAGAACTGGTCGGATCACGCTCGTCAGATGATTTTTTATAGTGGCCCAGTAGGAGTGCGAGTACTAAAAACGCTTGCCGTGTCGCCGGGATTTTTAGTCCCAGTCCTGCCGCTGGTCGGGCTCGGACTTTTCGGATATTGGGTCGCGCGGATGAGACGCCAAGAACTCGCTCCCGCGCATGGGTCGTATTATGTGCTGATCTCTTCAACATCTTCCGGACTGCTTCTTTCAGTGGTAATTGTTAGGTCGGACATCATCCACCTCATGTACTTGGCACCTCTCTGGTACGTTTTACTGGCATGGTTATTAGGATCTCCCTATCTTCGAAGCGCTCTTGTAGTAAGCCTTCGTCCGTACTTATCGACGTTCGTGGCATTGTCCTTCGGAATGATGGCGTTGGCGCTTCTGCTCGCTGCGGTCAACACCAACAACCAAATCGAAACTCGACGAGGCACGATCAGCGCGAACGCAAAAGACTCGGTGATTGAATATGTCCAGGCGCACGTCGCACCCGAACGAGAAATCCTCGTTTATCCCTACCTCCCCCTCTATAACTATCTGACGGCAACGCGCAGTCCATCAGCCTACGATTACTTTCAGCCAGGAATGAATACCCCGGCTCAGGCACAAGAAATTATCGCCTCTCTCAAGTCACACACCTCATCCCCGGTGTTGTTCGAACCGTCGTTTCCGGAGAAAATCGCCAATTCATGGCCGGACACCTCACTTGCCGCGATCGCGAACGATCCGATAGCCGACTATATTTCGAGGAACTATCGCGTCTGCAAGATGCTGCATTCGCCGGATGGGTGGCGTTTCCACTTCATGGTGCGAAAAGATGTGACATGCCCCCAATGATCTACCGACGGCTCGATACACATCCCGCGGAACTCGCGTGATTCTCTCCGGTGCTTCCGCGAAGGTGGCTTGGGCTCCTTCTGATGTACCCCACCGCGTTAGATTATTCGCCCTCGGTATGCCGCTCTATCTGGTGATGATTCATCTTTGGACGTGGGGACTCACTCTTCCACTCGCCCTTGCGGGGAGGGCCGATTTCCGGCAGTTTTATGCGGCTGGAGCCATGGTCAGGTCTGGCTACTCCAGGAATCTCTACGAATACGCAACTCAGAAACAATTTCAAGACGGACTTGTGTCGCCTAAGCCAACTGCCCTGCCGTTCGTCAGCCCTGCCTATCACGCACTGATTTTTGTTCCGTTGAGCGCTCTGTCATATCCAGCGGCGTACTTTCTATTTCTTGCCTGCAACATCGCCGCGTTGATTATCTGCTTTATCCTGCTCTGGCCCTGGATGCAAAATCTTCGAGTCGTTTATCCCTGGCTGCCATTCGCCATATTTCTTGGATTTCTTCCAGTGGCATATGCCCTCATCCAAGGTCAGGATTCCCTATTGCTGACCACCCTGCTCGCAGGTGCATTCGTTTTACTAGATCGACAGCAAAATTTCCATGCTGGGATTCTCGCCGGACTGGCGCTGTTTAAATTTCCAATTGTGCTACCTATAGCACTCCTTTTCCTGATTTGGCGCCGTTGGTCGTTTCTCTTGGGATTCGCGGCCACCGCAATCACACTTGCCGCAATCTCCATTGCCCTGACCGGACCCGGACAAACGAAGCTTTACATCTCCTCACTGCTTTCGATCGCCGGTCTCCGGCCACCTGTATCGGATCTGTCGCGGTATCCAATCGTCCTTGAGCAAATGGCGAATGTTCACGGATTCGTTTTTGGCATCTGCAATGGCTGTGCACCGAAGCCTTGGCTACACGCCATCACCCTGCTTCTCTCAGCCGCAGCGCTGGTGTGGACTGCGCGCAAGGGATGGAACGTAACGGAGTCTTCAGCGCTTCTTTTGTTGGCAATTCCCTGCAGCGTTCTTGTGGGTCACCACACCTACATCCATGATCTGAGTGTGCTCCTGCTTCCAACCACCGTTCTTCTCAATTCGTTCCTGCCCAGTGAAGGCCGCGACGGCAAAACTGCCCAATTCGTCAATCGTGCCGCAGTTCTGATGTTTGCCATCCCTCTGGTGGAATCTTTCTCGCCGAACCATTTCTTCTTCGTGGCCATCGCTGTCCTCCTCCTACTGGCGGCAGCGGCAACAGCTTCAAATTTCGCAAGGCATTTTGAGACTTCCAAACAGCGCCTCCCTAATGTGCACCTTCCACGATGTTAAGGCCGTGGTCCGCGTGCGAAGAACGCGAATGCAAACGGTACGCGTATACGTACCAGGAAAACCAAACCAAGCTGCTCCAGAAGTAGATGCCCGTTGAAAACGGGATCTTAAACCTTAATATCAGCAATAGAAGTGCATCCATCAATCCGAATGCAAGCAGCGCGACACGAGTTGCAGCCTTCATCTTCGTGCGAGTCTGATAAACGAACACGACCGCTTGCAGCATCGCGGGCAACAACACCACCTCATCGGTGAGCCACGCGTAAGGCGTCGTCAGTACGGAGACAACAAGAAGAACGGGTACATGCTGCCGGCAATCCCAATTCTGTCGCTGACGCCATAGAAACCACGCGGCCCACACCAGCCCGGCGATCATCGGAATGAACTGGATCCAGAACAAGCGACGGAAAAACAACAGTCGCAGGACCCCACTAAGCGCAGGGATGAATTCATATTCGATTGCTGCTTCCGACACCATCTCTCGATAGTGACGAAATACACTTGGATCGAAGGCGAGCGCGAGGCCAATTGCCATAGCCAATGCGGCACCTAATCCGAAAGCAACTGCCCGCCTTTTCCGGTGGATCATCCAAAACAACACACCAAGCCAAAACAGTGATAACAAGTGCGGCTTTGCAAATGGCAGTATCAGTGCCGCGCCTGCCCAGAATGGGTGGTCTCGTTCCCACAGGAGAAAAAGCATGAGGCCCAGCAACAGCACAAGGCCCATTTGGCCAGCGACCAGGCAGGCGGGTATTGGAGCGAATGTATAGCCGACCAAAGAAAACAGATTACGGGGAACACCTTCCGTTCCATAGAGTGTCCAGCAGGTCCGCATCGCAATCAGCAGCGACGAAAGCGACATCGCTGTCCACAACACCCATGCCCCAAGGGGGCCCAACAATCCAAGCGGCAAGACCGTAAACAGCGACCACGGCGGCGTGCGCAGAACCAAGGGTCTATCCTGGCGGTATCCGCTTTGACTTTCGAGAGCAAGCACGGCGTGAGTATCGTAAGGATTCTGGTGGACGAGCAAGAGCCTTCCGGCAGTCCAGTAGGCGATTGAGTCGCGTTCTGCAACATTCGATCGGATTTCCTTTGAATGCCTCGCTAAGAGGTATCCGAGAACTGCCGTGAGAACCAGCGCAACTAGGGTTTTTAGCACTCTTATGATGATTTTTTAACTCCCGGCCATGGCTTTCCGCTGTAAACAAATGTATCCATTTTCATGCCGACAGCCACTCTGAAAGTTACCATGGGAAAATAACTTCCGTCGAAAACCCGCCGCCAAGCACGGCAATAACCATAGCCGACGACAGTGTGTCGGCGTAAGTTGCTTTGTTAACACCACATCGCCTGATTCTTCTGCCAATCCGTTGAAGGACTCGGTTTGGCAACTCACTTGCCTTATATAAGCCAGAGCACGGTCCGTCGCGATCCCCAAACGCGTTGGGATCTGGCTAAAAATCTGAGGAGACTATTTCAATGATGACTTTTGTTCTGAACTCTCTTGCCCGGCTTCACAAAGACGAAGCTGGTCAGGGTTTGGTGGAGTACCTTCTGATTCTCGCCCTGGTCGCCTTCGCTGCCACGGCCGGAATGGGCAGTTTGGCTAGCGGTCTGAACAGTGCCTTCTCGCAAATCGGGATCATCCTGGGCAAGTACATCACATAATTGGGGACGTTTGAAATAATTGCGCTGGCCTGACCAGCAGGCGGCCAGCGCAATTAAGCAGTTCCTACATTACCCAGGAGAAACACATGAAAAACCTAATTCTTTGCGCGCTGCTTCGCTTGCACCGTGACGAAAAGGGACAGGGTTTGGTTGAATACCTTCTAATTTTAGCTTTGGTGGCCTTTGCTGCCACGGCTGGAATGGGTAGCCTCGCGAGTGGCTTGAATAGCGCCTTCAGCCAGATTGGCATTATTCTCGGCCAGTACATCACCTAA
>WNGE01009063.1_pt1 | contig 11536 bp, 9 predicted proteins | sample 5400651 | NCBI WGS metagenome assembly WNGE01 (sample SAMN13153370, study PRJNA577476) | soil metagenome | isolation source: 60 cm soil or saprolite under grassland replicate 2 | place: USA:California | collected 2016-06-15 | reverse complement strand
TGCTCGGCCCACACGTGCGTGTCAGAGCGTGTGTCGATCAACTGCGCGTTGAGACGAAGATGCGTGCCGGCTCTGCGGACGCTGCCTTCCAGAACATGCGATACCCGCAGATCATTTCCGATCTGACGGAGATTTCGTTCGCCACGGTAATCCATCACGCTGTTCCGGCTGATGACTTTGAGATCGGCGATTTTGGCCAGCTTGGTCAGCACGTCGTCCTGCACACCATCCACGAACGCGCCGTCTTCTTTCTGCTCGCTCAAATTTTCAAACGGCAGAACGGCGATTCCGTTTGTTACCGGACGACGGACTAGCTCGCTCTTCCAAATATTCCATCCTACGACCGCAGCTAACGCCAGGAGTGAAGTTGCCAGCAGCGCGCTTGTTGGATTGCGTTGTACCCATTTTCTCCCACGAGCAACGATGCCAGTGTGCCGGGCTACGATCGGCTCATACTTCAGCCACCGTTCAAGATCTTCGGCCAGTGCGAGAGCCGAGGAATAACGACGCTTTGGATCTTTCTCGAGACACTTGAGACAAATTGTGGAGAGATCGCGATCTATTTTTGGATTTAAGAGGCGCGGTTTCTTCGGCTCGGTGTCCAACAGTAACTTGATCGTTTCATAAGTTGCTCCACCGGCAAAGGGCGGCTGACCTGTTAGCAGTTGGTAAAGCACTGCGCCAAGTCCATAGACATCTGTGACGCTGCTGACAGCCGCGTTGTTTCCGACCGCCTGCTCTGGCGCCATGTAACTGGGCGTGCCCAAAACGTCCAACGTGTGCGTGACACTGCTTTCAGATTCAACCAAACGGGCGAGACCGAAATCGGTAAGATGCGGTTCGCCTTTTGCATCCAGCAGAATGTTACCTGGCTTAATATCACGGTGCAGAATTCCGTGTTCATGCGCGTAGTGAACAGTGCGTGCGACCTTCGCGATTAATTCCACCGCGCGCCGAATCGGTATCGGCTCGCGCCTAGCCACTTCGTCGAGTTGTCCGCCTTCGACGAATTTCATGCTGAAGTAGCACGAGCCGTCGCGCTCACCGACTTCGTGGATCGGAACAATACCGGGGTGCTCTAATTTGGCTGCGGCTTCGGCTTCGAGGCGAAAGCGTTTCAGGTGGGCTTTGCTCGCCCACTGACCGAGGCTAATGACTTTTAGGGCAACGGTGCGATTGAGGCTCTTTTGCCTTGCGCGAAATACCACGCCTTGACCGCCACGTCCGATTTCTTCCAGCAACTCATAATCACCTAACTCTCCGAGCATGGTTGCGGCCCGCACGGCGTCTTTTACGCCCGAAGTAGGCTTCGCATTGTCGCGTGAAAGTTCGTCCACGCGGCCGGGGTCATCCGCCTTCGCCGAGGCTTCGGCGGACGAGGCGACTCCGACTACAGGCGCATCCGGCAAAATCCCGAGCGCCGTTTCCAGCACGCACGCGGTGCAAAGCCCTCGCGGCGCGTCAGAAAAGATTTTCGCGCCGCATTTGCGGCAAATTCTGGTTACTCTGATCATTGCCCGAGAGTCGGCCTGTGTCCTCATCTTGTACTGCGTAAAATTCTGTCCGGCCTTATGCGCGAATCACAGCAATCAGATAACGCAACTCGTTTTCGATATCGCCGGGAGTCGCAACGGTATTGGCAATTTCCTCGCGCAATAACGATTGATAGCTTTGCCGAAATCGATGGTAGGCCTGCGAAACGGCGTTTCCGGTCATCCCGAGTTGCGCCGCAATATCCGCCTGCGACGGCGTCCCCGGCTCGTCTGCCAGCAATTGATTGAAGGAATCGAACAACGCCGCGTTACCTCGCTTACGGTAAGTATCCTCTAATCGGCTCAGCACGCGATCCAGCAATATCGAAGCCCAACGGCGCTCGTAAATGCGCTCGGCAGTGAGCGGGTCGGCTGGCTCCATGCCGCTCCGTTCCTCAGTACGCAGTTCTTCCAACGGAATGAGCTGCTGGCCTTTGCCACGTTTGATCGCCATCGCGCGGCGGTGTTCGTCGGCCAGAAAGTGTTTCAGCGCGGAGAGCAGGTAAGAACGCAATCGTCCCTTCTCTTTGCGCACAGTCCGCACGTCCCGGCGCTCCAACAAAAGAGCAAAAAAACCTTGCGTGAGATCCTGCGCTTCTTCCGGTCCAGCCCCTTGTCGCCGCACAAAGCTGTAAATGGGCCGCCAATAAATTCGGCAGAGTTTTTCAAGTGCCTCTTGTGCCGCCGGCGATTCGCCTTGTGCCTCCAGCACCACGCTCCAGTGCGTGGTGGTAAACGCTACCCCGCCGTGTTGTCCCGCAGCCGCTGGACCAACAGCGGTCAACGAAGTCACGTCGTCCTGGGCCTGCACACCGCCATCAGAGTAAAAAGCCGGGTCAAAATCAAGCCATGAGAATTAGGATCAGCTATTGCACTCCGCTAGCCTCAGGCAGTGATCTAAAACTGTGCAAGCTGCGTAGCAGTAATCGGTACAAATTTGTTTTCATGTAATACGACGCGCTTTGTTCCGCGAATTAGCTGCCACCACTGTCGTGCTGAACCGAGCACGATCCCCAGCACGAGTAACAGAAAGAAAATCGCAACAAACGCATCAAATCGCCAGACGCCTGCCTGACGTATCAGGTCAGCAGCTTTCGTCGAATCGGACGTAGTTGATGCCTGCTGCAAAAGCGACCGTGCACCACTCAAAAATCCAAGTCTCGGATCGGTTGAGAAAACTTTGAGGTAACCGGCGGAGAAAGTAACGGCGCACATGAAACAAAGCGGCACAAGCGTCACTAAGAGATATTTCGCTTTGTGCATTTTGATCAGGAGCGTTGTACCAAGGCAAAGGGCAATGACCGACAGAAGCTGATTCGCTAATCCGAACAGCGGCCAAAGGGAGTTAATACCGCCAAGAGGATCAATCACGCCTGCATACAAAAACCATCCCCATGCTGCGACCAGCAGCACACTCGAGAAAAAATTTGCGCTCCAGGAACGCGTATTGCCGAGCGGTCGCCACACGTTCCCCAGAAAATCCTGAAGTAAAAAACGGCCTACACGCGTTCCCGCATCAATCGTCGTAAGGATAAACAGCGCCTCGAACATGATTGCGAAGTGATACCAAAGCGCCAGCGCACTCGGCTTTGCGGAGACGCGCGCAAACATGTGTGCCATGCCGACTGCGAAAGTTGGCGCCCCGCCGGCGCGATTAAACATTGTAGATTCCCCAAGATTCGTGGCCAGCTTCTGCATTTCTGGCTCAGTCACGGGGAAACCCGCAGCGGAAATCTTTGCGACAACTTCGTTGGGCGCGCCTTTTGTGTTAATGGCGAAATATTCTCCGGGTTGCAGCACGCACGCGGCGATCATTGCCATTAGAGCGACCATCATTTCAGTCACCATCGCGCCGTAACCGATGCTTCGGATTCGTGATTCGCGTCTTATCATTTTTGGCGTGGTGCCCGAGGCAATGAGAGAATGAAATCCTGATACCGCCCCGCAGGCGATGGTGATGCACACAAATGGGAAGACCGGCCCCGCAAAGACAAGACCGCTACCGTCGATGAATTTTGTGATCGCCGGCATTTGTAGCGTCGGATTAATCAGCACGACCGCGAGCGCGAGCATCGCAACGGTGCCGAGTTTCAAAAAGGTGCTCAGATAATCACGCGGTGTGAGCAGCATCCAGACAGGCAGGATGGATGCGGCCAGTCCGTAGACCATGATTGCCCATGCCAGCCATTTTTGATCGTGACGGAACCACGCTTCGATCGCAGGAAAGTGCGCGAGAAATTGTCCGCCCCACACGCCAAATGCCAGACCGAGCAATCCAAACACCGTGACTGCGATGACGTTTACTTTTCCCGTGCGGAGCGCGATGCCCATGATCAACGCCAGCGGGATAGTCACCGCGATGGTGAAAACTCCCCAGGGACTTTCCGCCAACGCCTGAACCACCACCAGCGCCAGAACGGCCAGCAGAATAATCATGATTGCCAGGACACTGACGAGAGCCAGGAGGCCGACTCCGGGTCCGATTTCGTCCTTGACCATTTGACCCAGCGTTTTTCCACCGCGCCGGATTGAGGCAAAAAGAACGATCATGTCGTGCACGCCACCGCCCAATGTTGCGCCGATCAAGATCCAAAGAGTCCCAGGAAGAAAGCCGAACTGTGCCGCCAGGACTGGCCCAACCAACGGTCCGGGACCAGCGATAGCTGCAAAATGATGTCCAAAAACCATCCATCGGTTGGTCGGCACATAATCCTTATTGTCATTTTGTAGCACTGCTGGTGTGGCGCGTTCTTCGTTGAGTACGAGCACCTTTGTCGCCAACCATTTACTGTAAAAACGATAGCTGATCGACAACGCACAAAATCCGGCGATCACGATCCACAGCGCGCTGATGTGTTCCCCGCGCGATAACGCGAGAATGGCGACAGCCCATGTCCCTAGGGCAGCTACGCCAAACCAGAGCAGTTTCTTCCAGAGGCTCATCTGTGTTTACAGTTTAATTGAAATTGTTGCGCTTCGCTACAAGGTGTGACCTGTGGAGTTTCGCCATAAGATACGAAAGCTTGTAGATGGCCGGAGCCTCGCCAGCGCGAGAAAGCACACGCTCAGGCTCCTGCGCATGAACCGCTTTTCACTGGATACAAGACGGGTCATCGAAACAATCGATTCAGCTAGGTTCGAGCAGATTCGCGGGCGATATGCCGTGGCAAACCCCGGCGCGGACTGGCCAAAATATCTCGATCTCGACCGCTGGATCGAAATTAACATCCGTCGAATTCGCGAGGTCGAACTCGATTTATCGCGCCCGAAACGAATTCTCGATCTGGGCTGCGGCGCAGGTTACTTCCTCTACATTGCGCAACTGCTCGGTCATTCCGGACTTGGTCTCGATATGGACCGAGTGGCAATGTTTCGCGACATCACGCGGTTACTCGGCGTTCGCCGCGTGGTCCAGCGAATCGAGGCTTTCCGTCCTCTACCTGACTTCGGACAAAAATTCGATCTGATCACCGCCTTCATGATTTGCTTCAACGATCACAAAATGCCTGGTCTTTGGAAGGTGCCGGAGTGGGACTTCTTTCTCGACGATCTGGCAAAGCACTTAAAGCCGCGCGGTCGGGTCTGGCTTGAATTAAACCAGGAATACGACGGCACTTTCTATACGCCAGAGCTAAAGCAATTCTTCCAAAAACGCGGCGCCAGGATCGACGAGCACAAAATTATTTTTAACTCAGGCCTGCGCGCGCCTGCTTCAACTTCGCCAGTTGCCCGCTGAGATCCTTGAGGCGACGGCGATGGTCCTTCACAACGGCCGCGGGTGCACGATCGATGAACGAATTATTTTGCAGTTTTGCCTCGAGTGCTCGCAGGTCGTTTGCAACCTTTGTAATTTCTTTGTCCAACCGCTCTCGTTCTCGTGTCTTGTCCGCCGCAGTTATCGCGAGAAGAATCTCACCTAGCGGCGTCACCGCCACAGGGTTCCCAGGAGCCATTTGATATTTCGGGTTCACCACTATGTCTTCGGCGTTCAACAGCCGGGTCAGCGTGGGAATCTGACCGGATACCGAATTACTATCGCTGCGTAAAATAAAATGTATCTTCCTATTCGACGGAATGTTGGATTCGGCACGGAGATTACGGCCAGCCTCCACCGTTTCATAGATTGCCGAAGCCAGCTCGCGTTTGCCCCGAACATCTCGGACATCGTCCAACCCCATCTTTTGCGGCAGACCGGCGAATTGAATCGAATTTTTTCCAAAGCCCAGTAAGGCCCAGAGCTCTTCAGTCACATGCGGCATGAAGGGATGAAGCAAGCGCAATACCGCGGAGAGCACCAAGTCCATCACCGCCAGCGCAGATTTTTTCTTCGCCTCATCTTCACCAAAGATGTCGGTCTTGGCTGCTTCAACAAACCAGTCGCAATAATCGCTCCAAACAAAATCATACAGCCGTCGCGCGACCGTATTGAATTGATATTCGCGATACCCACCCTCGATTGCGTCGATCGTCTCGTTCAAACGCGCGAGCACTTCGACTGCGTAGATCGACAGCGCCTCCTTGTCGATTGTTGGCGCAGCCTCGCTCGGGCCATGCATCTGACGAAAGCGCGCCACGTTCCAGAGTTTCGTCGCGAAATTACGGCCTTCTTCGATTTGTTTTTCGTCGAAGCGAATGTCCTGTCCGCTGGGCGCGATGCGCATTAGACCAAATCGCAAGCCGTCGGCGCCATACTTGTCGATCAACTCGAGTGGATCGGGCGAATTACCGAGCGACTTCGACATCTTCCGCCCCGCCTTGTCACGAATCAGGCCCGTGAAGTAAACATCGTGAAACGGAATATTGTCTTCATTGCGATCGCTTTTTCCCGGCTGGAACTCAAGCCCCGCGATGATCATGCGTGCCACCCAGAAGAAAATGATGTCGGGCGCGGTTACGAGCGCGGTCGTGGGATAAAATTTCTTCCGCGTCTCGTCATCCATCGTTTCGTAAGCCCATAGCCACGAAGAAAACCACGTGTCGAGCGTGTCGGGATCCTGGATCCAGTTCTCGGGATCTGACGGCGGCTCGGTGCCGACATGAATTCCGGATTTGTCTTTGCGGTACCACGCCGGTATTCGGTGCCCCCACCACACCTGGCGGCTGATGCACCAATCGCGAATGTTCTCCAGCCATTGTGCGTAGACCTTCTCCCAGTGCACCGGAAAGAAGCGGATGAGATGATCACGCACCACCGCCAACGCTTCTTTAGTTTTTGGATAGCGCAGGAACCATTGCTCGCTAACGCGCGGCTCGATTGGCACATCGCTCCGGTCACTGAAGCCGACATTGTTTTCGTACGGTTCAGTTTTCGCCAACGCTCCCCTCGCCTGGAGTAACTCCGCGGCTCTTTGTCGCGCTTCGAATCGGTCCGATCCATTCAACTCCGGGACTTCCGGACAATTGATGCGTCCATCCGGATGCAGCACATCGACAATTGGCAGGTCGTGGCGCTGGCCGATTTCGAAGTCTACGGTGTCGTGAGCAGGCGTAACTTTTAAAACGCCAGTACCGAACTCCGGATCAATCGCTTCATCAGCAACGATGGGAATCTTCTCACGCGCGAGGGGGCGCCAGGCGTGTTTTCCTAAAAGATCGAGATATCGCCTGTCGCCTGGATGAAAAGCCATCGCGGTATCCGCCATGATCGTTTCGGGTCGTGTGGTTGCGACTTCGAGAAAACGACCCGGTTCCTCCACGATCTCGTATCGAACAAAATAGAGATTTCCTTTCTGCGCTTTGGAAACCACCTCTTCATCTGAGACGGCAGTTTGCGCGGCCGGGTCCCAATTGATCATTCGACGACCGCGATAGATCAACCCCTCGCGATAGAGATCGACAAAGACTTTTTGGACCGCAGCTGTATAGGCATCATCGAGCGTATACCGTTGGCGCGACCAATCGCACGAACAACCCAGCCGCTTCAGCTGTTCGATGATGATGCCGCCATGTTTATTCTGCCATTCGAGAACGCGCCTCAAAAATTCTTCACGACCAAGATCGTGGCGCGTTTTGTTTTCAGTCCGCCGCAAATATTTCTCCACCGCAGTTTGCGTCCCGATTCCGGCGTGATCCATCCCCGGCAGCCAGAGAACTTCCAAGCCCTGCATTCGCGCGCGGCGGGCAAGAATGTCTTGAATTGTATTGTTGAGCACGTGCCCAAGCGTGAGCATCCCAGTGACGTTTGGCGGCGGCATCACGATTGAGAACGGCGGCTTCGACGATTTCGGGTTTGCCACGAAATCACGATTGTCGATCCAGCGCTGATACCATTTGGGTTCAACTGATTTCGGATCGTATCTCTTGGGAAGTTCAGCCATCGCGATCAATCATCCGAAACGCGAGCGCGTTTGCAAATGGAGGTCAGGCAGCTTTGCCTGACTCGGCGGGCGGGCCGCCAGCCTGCTAATACACGACAGGCAAGCTGCCCGTCGGCCGAGACAGCCTGGCAGGCTATCTTCCGGCTGGCGGTCTGATGGCTTGCAAGGCAATGCTCTAACCGCGAGTTTCCCGCCACATGAGTGATCCGCGAACCATCGGCGTTTTTGATTCCGGCATCGGCGGGCTGACGGTGGTAAAGGCCATCCGAGAGCTGTTGCCGAACGAAAACATTTTCTATCTCGGCGACACGGCACGCGTTCCTTATGGCGGCAAAAGTCCGAGCACAGTGGAGCGTTACAGCGTCGAGATGACGGACATGCTCATCGCAGAAGACGTGAAAGCTATGGTGATCGCGTGCAACTCAGCGTCGGCCGTCGCGTTACCGAAGCTGGAAGAAATGCTACCTGTGCCGGTGGTTGGTGTAATCAAGCCTGGCGCACAAGCTGCCGTCGCCGCCACGCGCAATGGGCATGTCGGCGTGATCGGGACACGCGCAACAATCAAAAGCGGCGCGTACGAACGGGAATTACTCGCGCTGAATCCGGGGGTTCGCATTTCGGTGCGCGCCTGCCCATTGCTCGTTCCGCTGATCGAGGAAGGCTGGCTGGAGGATGAGCTGACGGACCGCGTCATCGCGCGATACCTCGGGCGGCTTATGCACGATGGAGTCGATGCGCTGGTGCTCGGCTGCACACATTACCCGTTGCTGGCGGACGCGATCGCTCGTTTTCTTGGCGGGAAAGCCGAGCTCGTCGATTCAGCGCGCAACTGCGCGAAAGCGCTTGAGCAACTTCTGGATCGACAATCTCTTCGCGCACCGCGCGATCGCGAAGGCAGCTTGCAAGTTGCGCTCACCGATGCGCCTGACAATTTTCTACGCGTGGCGCGGGAGGCGTTACAACTGGAGCTCGGTAAAGTGCAACTGCGCGAAGTGTTGCATCCGGCGCGCACACTGTAGCGTCCGGAACTTTCTCAATGTCGCCCGCGACGCGCTACAGCTGAATTTTGGTGAGATCGAGATGCAGTCGCCGCCCTAAACAACGGCGAGGAACGCCTTGATACGCGCCAGTTCCGCATCGAGCTCGCGCTTGAAGACGCGATCACGCGGTCGATTCGATACATAGCCAAACTCTGACTTTAGTTGTCCGTCTTCTACGCGAAGATTACCCCACCCAATCACCCGATCGCGCCAGAGTAGTGGTAGCGCATAATAACCAAGCCGGCGTTTGAGAGCCGGAACGTAGGCCTCGAAACGGTACTGCCAGCCCCAGAACATCTCAAAGCGGTCGCGATCCCACACCACCGGGTCAAATGGCGTTAACAAACGCACCGTATCCGGCAGTGCGCAACGCGCCGCATTCTCTTGAGAGGGCCAATACCAGTCCAGACCACTGACCGGCGCATGTGCGAGCCGTTGTTTCGCCCGCTGAAGTGCATCCTTCAGCTCGCTCCGCCATTGGGGAACAGCAAAGCGCAGCCGACGGATCAAGTCTGCCAGGCACGTACTCGGTAATGGCGCATAGATTTGAACAGCCGCATCCACGAGCGCGTCGATTCGCGCGCGACGCTCAGCTGGATCAGCGGGCGCCAGTCCAAGCTCGTGACCGGCATAGATGCGGATCCCCTTCTCGCGCCGTACTATGCGCAGCATGCCACGATAATGCATGGCTGCTAGCAAATGAGTGGTAGCGCTCGACAATCCGCCCCAGTAGTTTCTGACCCTGCCGTGAGAAAAACGGTCATCCACGTCGCGCGGGTGTACTTCACCGCGTTCCCTCACAAATTCCAACACGAGCTGCGCGTGTCTCTTGCGCTCGGCAGGCCAGGATCGAGGTCCTTCGGCTGGCACCTCGGCGTCCGATCGGGGATGCATGAGCGCCTGAAGTGACTTTGTCATAAACCCGTACACGACGAAGAAGTCTTCCTCGATCGCCAGCTTCGAATAGAGCCGTTCGAGATCGCCGGCGTGATAATCTTTTGCGCGATGGCGCAGTATGAGATCTTGGGCGCGCGCGGGCGCACGGATCGGATCGGCTTGGACAAAGCCTATGCGCTGGAACGCGCCTTTCAGTGTAGTCGGTTTGAAAAGGCTGCGAGCAACGGCATAGCGCCTTAAATGATCCAACGTGATCAGCACAGTGAACCGTTGCACAACCGCGGCGTAATCGCAGCCAGGCCTTTGCAGCCGACACTATCGAGAGGAGCGAGATGCTCGTAGGCGCCGCTGATTAGCTGGTGCCGCCTTCGGCAAGCTTTTGACAATTAACTCGTACGAGTGATCGATCATTCTCCACAACTCAACAGCCGGAATGCCACGGTCGATCTCGACAGTATTCCAGTGTTTCTTGTTCATGTGATAACCAGGCGTGACTTGCTCGTAGCGATCACGCAAATCGAGTGCTAAATCCGGATCGCACTTCAAGTTCACTCTGGGCGGAACTTCATCCAGAGCCGCCAACGCGAACATTTTGCCGCCTGCCGCCGACTTTGAACACGAGAACATCGGGCCCGAATGAGGTCTCTTCACTCGCGCCAGGTTTTCTCAGGCTGTATTCGCGAAACTCGGCGAGATCCATCTGCGCTTCGCCACCTTTAAATTGTTATGTGAGCGGATTCGACGATATCGGTGGTTTAACGAACAGCGGGATCGAGGCTTCATGTCGTCCATCGATCGCGAGATCAATCGAATACTCGCCGAATTTCGGCAATTTCAATTGCTGAATACCAAGTGCCATCGACACGGTACTTGTCGAATCTTGATCTTGGAAGCGCACTTCGGTAGTACCATCTAGTGGCTGCATTACAGCCTTACCGTCTGAATCAACAAAAGCGAGGCGAAACCTTTTCTGTCCTTCTTCAATACGTGCAAAACGCAATTTGAGTGCTAAGGCGCATTGCATATGTACGATGGGTTCACTCGCTGCACTTAGACGATCAAAGGAACCGAGGATGTTTAGCTTGCCGGCAGCATCAACGGTAGCTGCGTCGCACAACGTAAAAATCTCAACATGCATTAGTTCGACTATGCAATTCGCAGTAAAAGCAACTCTAGCAAGTCGGAAATCTTCACGCGCTCTTGTTTCATGGAGTTTCTTTCGCGCAAAGTGACAGTATCTCGAAGATCAGATTGTTTTTCGCCGAGTGTTTCAAAGTCTACAGTAACGCAAAATGGTGTTCCGATTTCATCCTGTCGGCGATAACGACGCCCGATCGCACCGCTCTCGTCATAGAAAACAAACATGTGAGGCCGGAGAAGATCGAGAATCTGCTTTGCCTTAGCCACCAGCGGCTCCTTGTTTCTGAGCAATGGAAAGATCGCGCATTTGATTGGGGCCATGCGTGGATGAAACCGCAAGAACGTCCGTCCTTCCATTTCGCCCTTGTCGTTGGGCGCCTGGTCTTCCGCATAAGCTTCACAAATCATCGCGAGCACAGTTCGATCTACGCCGGCACTCGGCTCAACGACGTGCGGGATAAACCTCTCCTTTGTCTCCTCGTCGAAATACTCGAGCGATTTGCCGCTCGCTTTCTGATGCTGCGACAAATCGTAGTCGGTGCGATACGCCACACCTTCGAGCTCCTGGCGGCCAAACGGGAAATCGTATTCGATGTCGTAAGTGCCTTTG
>WNGE01007843.1_pt1 | contig 11540 bp, 8 predicted proteins | sample 5400651 | NCBI WGS metagenome assembly WNGE01 (sample SAMN13153370, study PRJNA577476) | soil metagenome | isolation source: 60 cm soil or saprolite under grassland replicate 2 | place: USA:California | collected 2016-06-15 | reverse complement strand
GCCTGCTGCGCGTTCATGATGAAATCGCGCTCCACGTCTTTTTCTACTTTATCCAGTTTCTGGCCGCTGTGCTTAGCCAGTAACTGATTAGTAATCTCCCGCATGCGCAGAATCTCGCGCGCGTGAATGTCAATATCGGTGGCCTGTCCGGACAGTCCGCCCATCGAGGGCTGATGGATGAGGATGCGGGAATTGGGCAGCGCCAGACGCTTCTTGGGTTCGCCCGCCGCCAGCAGCAGGGCGGCCATGGAGGCAGCCTGGCCGATGCAGATGGTGGTGACGTCGTTCTTCACGTACTGCATCGTGTCATAGATCGCCATCCCCGACGTGATGGACCCGCCCGGCGAATTGACATAAAGCTGGATGTCTTTTTCCGGATCTTCCTGGGCCAGGAACAGCATCTGGGCGATGACGAGGTTGGCGATGTTGTCGTCAATGGGCGTGCCAATAAAAATGATGTTGTCGCGAAGCAGCCGCGAGTAAATGTCGTAGGCCCGTTCGCCTCGCCCGGTCTGCTCGATCACCATCGGTACCAGCATCATTCGTGGATCGTTCACGTTTCCCTTCCACACTCCTGCCCTGAAATCGGTCTCGACGGCCCAGGGAGGATCGAAATGTTCCGTTTCAGGCGGACTGATGATACAGAAATTCGAGGGTCTTCTCGTTGCGGATTCTGGTCTGGATTCTATCGAGGCCCCCATCCCGTGTCAAACGAGCCCGCACCGCTTCGACCGTCTGTTGTGTTTGTCTTGCCAGCGATTCCACCTCCCGATCCAACTCCTCCTCGCCGACCCGAATATTCTCTTCGTCGGCCACTCGTTGGAGTAACACGGCAGTCTTTACGTCGTGAATGGCCTCCTCGCGCTGTCCGCCGCGCAGGCGGTGCAGGTCCATTTTCTTCATTTGTTCGGCGGTTAGACCCTTAGCGGCCAGGGCGCGCAGACCGCGCTCGATGCGAACGTCGATCTGGCTTTCAATCAGCGCCTCGGGAACCTGGAACTCATGGCGGCGAATCAGTTCCTCCACCAGCTTGTTTTTGGATTCACGCTCGGCCTGGCGCTTACGGTCTGATTCGATCTGCTCGCGAATGCGCCGGCGCACGTCGTCCAACGTGCCGAACTCGCCCAGTTGCTTGGCGAATTCGTCGTTTAACTCGGGCAATATCTTCTGTTTGATGGCGTGCACCTTGACGGTGTAACCGAACGTCTTTCCCGCCAAGCGCTTGTCCTCGGCATCTTCCGGATAGCGGACGTCGAAGGTACGCTCGTCGCCGACGTTGGCTTGGCGCAGGTGCTCGGTGAACTCCGGCATGGTGTGCTTGCCGGCAATTTCGACCATGACTTCGTCCATGTGCACGGGCTGACCTTCGCCGGAAAGGGGATGACCGTCGAGTGAGACCTGGGCAACGTCGCCATCGGCCAAGGCGCGGCCTTCCACGGGATTGAAGCTGGCATGCTGCTCGCGCACCTCGCTGAGCGCCTGCTCGACATCGGCATCGGAGACGGTGATTTCGGGCTTATCGGCGCGCAGTTCCTTGTAGCCTTCCAGCTTGATCTCGGGCAGGACTTCGAAGGCCGCTTTGAAGCGCATGGGCTCACCCTCGTGCAGATGAAGGTCGGAGACCCGGGGCTGCGAAATCGGACGCATGCCGAGCCGTTCGGTCTCCTGGCGGATGTAGCGCGGGACGAGCGCTTCGACGACGTCGGTCTTGATCTCTTCGGAGAACCGCTGGCGGATAATGGAGGGCGGCACATGGCCGCGGCGGAAGCCGGGGAGGCGCGCCATCTTCTGATATTTCTGGATCAGCAACTCGGTCTGCCGGGCGACTTCCTCGGTCGGAATCTCGACCTGAATCTCGCGTTTGGTGGCGCTTTCTTTCGTTTCAGTGGGGCTCACAGTCACCTTTCAAAAACCAGGGCGGCTCAGCGGCGGAGTCGGGTGGGTTGCTCTGCTCCGCTCAGACGCCGTTGGCCGCAAACTTGAGTGTAAAGACTCCCGAAGAGCAACGTCAAACGCGTAGGAGACGACCCGACTACTAGAGTAACGGGCAGGGTTTGTGCGGCGCGGACACTCCGGTCCGCGGAGCCGTGCGGTGGATACAACTCCGGGGTCAAGAAGTCGAGGCCGCACCAAAAGCCAAGTCAACGGCCGCGGACAGGAGTGTCCGCGCCACACGGGCTAAAGCAAGATCAACGGCGCGGACAGGAATGTCCGCGCCACCCATTCTCCGAAATACAATGAAGGCGAATGCCCACTCCAAACTGGCTCACCGTTTTGAACCAGGAAGTGGTTGCCTGTACTCTGTGTCCGCGGCTGGTTGCGTATCGCGAGCAGATTGCGCGGGAGAAGCGCCGGGCTTATCGCGACTGGGACTACTGGGGGAAGCCGGTGCCTGGATTCGGCGATCCGAATGCCCACGTGCTGGTGCTGGGTCTGGCTCCGGGCGCTCACGGATCGAATCGAACCGGGCGGCCGTTCACGGGAGACGCTTCTGGGACCTTCCTGTATCCGGTGCTGTATGAAGCCGGCTTTGCCAATCAGCCAACGGCAACCGATTGCCGCGATGGTTTGGTGCTCACCGATCTTTACATCACGGCGGCGGGGCGCTGCGCGCCACCGGATAACAGGCCCCTGCCGCAAGAGTTGGCCAACTGCGCTCCGTATCTGGCGCGAGAACTCGAAGGGCTGAAGAACCTGCGGGTAATCGTGGCCCTCGGGCGGATCGGGTTCGATGCGTACTTGAACTATCTGAGGCGGCGGAGACTGATTGCGGGCAAGGCAGCTTACGAGTTCGGCCACGGCGCCGAGTTCTTGCTGCCGGATGGACGTATCCTCCTGGCGTCCTATCATCCTTCGAACCAGAACACCCAGACCGGGAAGCTGACGAAAGAGATGTTCCGAAAGATTTTCAAGCGGGCGCGGCAATTGTCCGATAGATAACAAGGGCGGATCCCGCGGTAGCAGGCACCTTTCGGGCCGGCATGGGGGAACCTGGTTGCTCCGGGATGAGGCCGCCCTTTTTTACCCTCCACCTCGCCTTCCGGCAGTCTATGAGATCACAGCAGGATGTGACCGATGTCGCAGACGATTTTTCGGCGGGGAGCTAGAGTGAAGAATATGAAAATGAAATTCAATTTCACATTCAAGACAGCGATCTTCCAAACCGTCTTTCCCGCCCTATGCTTCGTCTGCGGCCTCGGATCTATGCCCGCTTGGGGTGAGACACAACCCGCCCCCATCCAGGACAACAGCTTTCTGGTCGAGGAGGCTTACAACCAGGAAAAGGGCGTCATTCAGCACATCAATACGTTTTCTTACCTTGCCCAGAGCCGCGACTGGTCCTACACGTTCACGCAGGAATGGCCGGTGGGCGGTCTGCGCCACCAATTCAGCTATACGCTGGCGGTGGCACGTCCGGGCGCGTTTGCCGCGAGGGGCGCGGGAATAGGCGATTCGCTCCTCAACTACCGCTATCAATGGGTGGGCAGTGGCGACACGCGCGTCGCTTTCGCTCCCCGCTTGTCCCTGATCGTTCCAAGCGGGAACTATCGCGTGGGGCACGGCTACGGCGGGGCGGGCGTCCAATCCAACTTGCCGCTCAGTGTGGTCCTCAATCGCAAATGGGTGACGCATTGGAACGCGGGTACCACATTCGTTCCGCAGGCACGCAGCGAGAACGGAGACCGGGCGAGCTGCTGGAACTACTCCGCCGGCCAGAGTGTGATCTGGCTGGCCAAGCCGCGTTTCAACGTCATGATCGAGACCCTCATGGTGAGAGCCCAGAGCGTCTCAGCACCGGGCAAGACGAACTGGTCGAGTTCGCTTTTTCTCAACCCCGGGGTGCGCTGGGCATACAACTTCTCCAGTGGCTTGCAGATTGTCCCTGGGCTTGGCATTCCGGTAGGGGTAGGCCCCAGTCAGGGAGAAAAAGGAGTCTTGGTCTACCTGAGCTTCGAGCATCCGCTGCGGAGGATCGCAGAATAAGGCGTGAGGATTCACGGGAAGGGGCTATGAGGATCGGTTCGATTGGATCCGACCCTCTCCCCCCGGCGGAGCTAATGGACCTGCGCGCGGCGAGAAGATCGAAATTCGGAATCCTACGAACACGGGTTCGGGATCGAGCGTGATTCCCCAGCTTTCGTGGACTTTGTGTTGAATCTGTTCTTTCAGTCGCACAATGTCGGCAGCCGAGGCGCTACCGGAATTCACCAGCGCCAGCGCGTGTTTGTTTGAGATTCTCGCCGCCCCCAGCGTGTATCCCTTGAAAAATCCGGAATGCTCGACGAGCCAGGCCGCTGACACTTTGTGTTGGGAGGCGAGGGCCGGGTAGCTGGGAATCTCGAGTCCTCGCTCTTCCGCACGGCGGCACAGATCCTGGAATTGCAGTTCGCTCAGCACGGGATTCTTGAAGAATGAGCCGGCGCTGCGGCAATCGTCGTCTCCCGGGACGATCAGCATGCCTTTGCTGCGACGGATCTGACGGACGGCTTCGCGGACATCGGAGAGTGAGGGCGAGGTTGTCGAGGATGCGAAATGCCTTTTTAGATCGGCGTACTTCAGGCTGGGTGCGCCGTCCTGCTTCAGCCGGTACGAGACGCGCAAGATGATGTAGCGGTCGCGGTCGGTTGCGTTGAAGATGCTGGTGCGGTAGCGGAAACTGCAGGCTTCGTTCGGCAGCACCACAATTCGATCCTGCTTCAGGTCGAGCGCGCGCACGGATTCGATGGTCTCGGAGACTTCCTGTCCGTAGGCGCCAACGTTCTGCACCGGTGTGCCACCGACGCTGCCCGGGATGCCACTCAGGCACTCCAAGCCTGCGCAGAGGCTGGCCACGGCGTGCGCGACGAAGTTGTCCCAGTCGACGCCCGCGCCGACGTCGAAGCTTACGGCGCTTTCTTCCGTCCGGGTGGTTATGCCGTTGATTGCGATTTTCAGCACCAATCCCGGCCAGCCGGAATCGGCGACCAGCAGATTGCTGCCGCCGCCCAGAATGAAGAGCGGCAACTGCTTCTCTTTTGAGAATCGGACTGCCTCGCGTACCTCGTCTTCGGTCGCCGCTGCGGTGAAGTAGCGGGCGGCTCCCCCGACCTGCAGGGTGGTGAGCGGCGCAAGCGGGATGTTTTCCTGAATGGTCATGCGAGGTAGCGCCGGCACCTTGCCGGCTGTCGCGAGGGCACCCTGCCCTCACCGGTGGGGGCGGGACGCCCCCGCGACAGCCGCCGGGACGGCGGCGCTACGTTTTTCCAACGCTCCATTTTGCTCCACACACCACTAGAACCGGAATAGATAGGACGCCTTTACGAAGAAGTTCCTGCCGTCATTTCTCAAGCGGCCGCCCGCCACGTGGTTCACCCCTCCACTTCCGTCGGGTCCGGGCACCTCATCAATGTTTTCCAGATTGCTGTTGTAGCCGGCGTAGACCGCCGTGCTGGGATGGATAAGATAGGTGAACAGGAAGTCAGCGTTGAAGTTTTTGGAGGTTCGCAGGGAAGTGAAGTTGGGATTTGCCAGAAGAGCGTTGTATTGCCCGATGAAGCGGAACGACAGCTCCTTGTTGAACTGATAGTTCCACTTACTCCGGATAATGTGATCGTTCATGCTGCCAAACGGCCGCGCGAGAGCAGGCTGAGGATTCTGGCACACCAAACACTCGCGCAAGCGGAAGAGAATATAAGTATTGTCGATTCGCAAAGAGCGGCTTGGCCGGACGGTGAGGGTAACGGTGGCGCTGGAACGGCTGGTCATAAACGGAAAATAGTTGGCTGGCGGATCGAAGTTCACCCGCGTTCCAAACCGGTAGTCTGCGTGGAGGGTAAATTTCTTGAAATAATTCGTATCGATCAGGAACACGGTGGTGTGGCGGGTGTACTTCTGGATGCGATCCAGAACGCTGAAATCCTGTGGCCGCAGCCGTTCCATCTCCTTGGCGAACGCAACCGTGAAAAAGGTCTGGCCGATCAACTCCACCCTGAAGGAAGGAATATACCCTGAGTTGATGCGGTCCCCTTCGTGGTCGTAGGTCTGGTAGGTCTCATACATCGGCCCCCAGGAGATCAAATGCTTGCCTTCGGGCCGGAAGCTGTACTGCACGCGCTGATAAACATTGTGGATGTCGGGCTGTGGATCAAACCCTGTCAGGGTACGGAAGTTCGGGCTGCGATCGGTATAGTCCAAGAAGTAATTCAGCTTGCGCCCGTCCCGTTGCAAGATGACTTCTGCGGCGGATCCTGCCTGGTAGGCCCCGCTGGTATTGAACCGGTTGAATAACGGGTCACTCGGATTGATCGTTGCACTGATCGCGCCCTGGCCACTCGCTACCCAATGGCTATTCAGCTTGAAACGTCCGTCGATGCTTCCCACTCGATTGAAGAAACCATTCACTTCGCGGTCGGCGTAGAGAACTCCGATCGAAGATTGGCTTCCGATATCGCGGCTGACCCGGCCGACCGCAAACAGCGCATGCTTGTCGAAAAGCGGATTGTCGGGAGGCGTGACCCTCTCACCCGGGGAGGCCGTGTCAGCCACCAGCATCCCCAGCGCCCAGGGCCCGTCCTTTCCGGTCAATCTCACTCCCCATTTGGGGTCCACGATGCGGCGAGTGAAAAGCAGCTGAATCGGAGTCTGGAAATAATTCGAATTCTCCAGAAAGAATGGTCGCTTTTCGGGGAAAAACACTTCGAAGCGCTGGTTGACGGTGACCTGGGGTTGGTCCGATTCGATCTGGCTGAAATCCGGATTCGCAGTCATGTCGAGGACGAACTTGTCCTTCAGCACCACCTTGGCGTCCAGACCCAATTGTCCAAAAGCCGACCGCTGGCTGTAGCCGGGAAGATTGGGGTTCTGGAGATCAAGTTCTTTGAATGACCGGAAAATGCCGTAAGGAATTAACTGCAAGTTCCTACCCGGTGAGATATGCTCCAGCCCGGTCACCGTGCCTTCCTGATTCAGTCTCCCCTGGATGCGGCTGGAGTAGGGCGGCCAGAAAGTATCCTCGCTATTGCGCGGAAGTTCCCGGTTGAGCAGTATCCCCCAGGTCTGCGGATCGCGCGATGAGAAGCGCAAGCTGCGGAACGGGATCGCCAGCAAGACAACGAATCCCCGGTCGGTCAGCTTGCCCTCGGAGTTCCAGACCGTGTCGAAAGAAGGGTCGAAGTCAGAGCCCTCGGTCCACAGGGCATCGCCCTGCACCCCGAGAGGGTTCGCGTTGAATGCATATGCCCGCCGATGGTCGTGGAAGGTGTCGAGCATGATTTCGACCGTATCGTCGTCGAAGATGTCATCCCGTCGCGATAGACGCGCTCGGATCTTTCGCGGTTCGGTGTCGAAGCAGATAAAGATGGCGTAGAGATTCCGGTTGTCGTACCCCAGGTGGATCTCGGTGCGCTGCGAAACCGGGGCGCCGTCGCTGGGAACCCGCTGGGTGAGTTGGTCCACCATTGCCAGCTTGCCTTTCCAGCGCGGCGGAAGTTCCATGTTCAGAAATTCCTCCAGGCGGGGAGGGCTGCCGATCCGGGGGATCCGAATGCTGCGAAACTGCGGAGAGCCGGCGAACAGGCGGGGCGCCGCGCACACGCAGAGGAGAAACAGCCATGCGGGAGGTGTTTTCTTGCGAAGCATGAGTTTCGATCACAAGTTTAGACGGTCGTCCGCGGTGTGGGTAAGCGACTACAGGCAATCCAGTACCTTGGAGCCGATCGATTCGCAAGTCCGTTCTCAATCACAATCTTCGGTAAGCAACGTCACAGCGGGGACCGGAAGACCGGGCGATCATAGGGCAAGGCAGGATCCTGACTGGATTCCAGTTCTGAGGAAAACGCGGAGTTCTTCGATGAGCAATATGCACAGCGTTTCCGAGATTCGTCCTCATTCAGCCGAGCCGCTCACGTTGGCGCAGCAAGAGGTTCTGGAGCGGGCGGTCGCCAAGATTGTTCTGATCGGCGAACTGGTCGGAGTCAATGCCGACCAGATGATCCTGCTGCTCGAGTCGGGTTTGACCGTGAGTGAACTGTTGGAGTATCTGGGGGCGCGGACCAGGCAAGCGATTGGGAAGCGAGCGCGGCTTGAAGTGTGTGGCGAAGGGTGGAAAGGAGATTGAGATGCGCAGACCGTAAAAGGCGTGTTGGCGGTCCTGCTGTTCAGTGCGCTGGCGGTGGGCCAGCAAACCGGGGCTGACAAGAAAAGCGCGGGCCCGGTGAAGAACGAGCCGATCTCTGGGAAACACTTTTTGTCTCCTATTGTGTAATGTGCCACGGAACGGACGAGAAGGGGGAGGCCCATTCTCTCCGCAGCTCAAGGTTTGGCCTCCGGATCTGACGCAGCTAGCCAAGAAAATAACGGTATCTTTGCAGGGATGCGCGTTTCGGAAATGATTGACGGAGAGTTTGGCAAGGCAGCGGCCCATGGTTCTCGCGAAATGCCCATTTGGGGCCCGTGTTCCGCTCGATGGCTCATGGACACAACGATAGCGCGCAGGTCAGGATCAGCAGCATTGTGAAGTGACTGGAGTCGTTGCAGCAGAAATAGAACGCGCGGAGCTTGCGGCACTGTCGGCCCTTCCGGCAGATCCGATGGGTTTGCGGTTGAGCGGACAATTCGCTAGTCTGATGCGATGCGGCTTCGCCGGCGCGACACTCCCAGAAAGTTTGCTGTCCCCAGTTCCACCCCACCGCTCCCGCTGATATGGGTATTCTTGCGTCTTGCGCTGTTTGGCGGCTGCCAGGCAGTTGCAGTGCTGGCCCAGGAAACTCAACCACCGCCGAACAGTCCGGGCACCACGCCCTCCGCCCAGTCCGACGCCAGTGTTCCCCGGAAGAGGACGCCGGTGGCTTTGTTCGTGATGCTGGACAAAAAATCCATCGTTTTTCCGGACATCGCTGCGGACTCCGCCCGCCTGTCGACGGGGCAAAAGTTTAAGCTGTTTGTCGACAGCGGCATCTCTTTGCACACCCTGGCCGAATCGTCTCTGGGCGCCGCCATCAGCCAAGCAGCCGACTCGCCGCACGGATACGGACAAGGCGGCGATGGCTATGCCAAGCGTTTTGGGTCGTCGATGGCGAGTGGAGCGTCCAGCAATTTTTTTGGAACGTTTCTGCTGGCATCCGCTTTCCACCAGGATCCGCGCTTCTTCCCAGAGCGAGACCCCACGTTCGGACGAAGCGTGAAGTATTCGCTGCAGCGCATCTTTGTTACACGCGATGACGAAGGGCGGGACGTCGCCAACTGGTCTGGGCTGATGGGGCCGCTCCTGTCCGAAGGGCTTGCCAACGCGTATTGGCCGGAGCAAGACCGCACGGCCGGTCAAACCTTTCAGCGTTATGGGATAGATCTTGGAGTCCGGCTGGGGGGGAATATGCTTCGGGAGTACTGGCCGGTGTTCTTCAGAAAAGTGCGCGGCTCGCCCCGCCCGCAAGCGCAGCAGAAGTAATTGCTCCGCAAGTTTTTCCCGTGCGCCACTCATTTTTCCGCCGTGCAACGAGATAATGGGAAGGCTGCTTCTAACCGGAAACAGGAGACCGAGATTGAGCCATCGCGTACTGTGCTTCGTCGCAGTTCTAGTGTTTTCGATCGCCACGGCTTCCGCACAATCCAATTTCAAACGTTTCAACTTCGATGTAGGCGGCGGGCTGGGAATCGGCAGGGGAGATGTCGGTAAGTTTGTGGGCGGCTCTTATTTCGGAATCGCAGGAGGCGGGCTCAACTTAAACCGCATGTTTGGCTTCAATGCGGAGTATATGTATTACGACCTGCCACTGAAACCCAGCGTGATCCAGCAGCAAGCAATTCCGGGTGCGAGCGGACATCTTCATGCGGTGACGCTCGATATCATTGGGAATGCCCCGCTACACGGCCGTCTTGGAGCCTATGGAATTGGTGGGATTGGGTGGTATCAGCGAAGCGTATCGGCTACCCGCGAGCTGCTGACCTCGGGCACGGTCTGCCAGCCGGCGTGGATCTGGTGGGATGTCGCGTGCGTGAATGGCTTCGTCTCTCCGGCCCAAACGCTCTCTTCGGCCGGCAAAGATGCCGGAGGTTTCAATTTCGGCGGAGGAGTGACGTACCGCTTGAACCATCTGCATCGTGCCAAGGTTTATGTTGAGGCCCGCTACCACCGCGCCTATCACAGCGACGTGCAGACGACATTCATTCCGGTGGCAGTCGGCTTGCGGTGGTGAGGCTCCCCGGCAGGTCCACCGCCGATCCGGACCAAGTCATAGGTGTTGGCTTCCATGGGGCGCGCTCACCTCGGAACGCTAACACTTGGAGCCGATGGCGCCGGATTGCTATAATTTGTGCGTTCCGCACGCTCTCATCGCATCGGTTGTTTTTCGCGTTGTCACGCCCAATGACAGCGTCCAGTCACGGCCATCGAGGCCGGCGATGCGCGGATCGGAAGTGGCCAGGTAGCTCAGGTGGTAGAGCGCAGCCCTGAAAAGGCTGGCGTCGGCGGTTCAACTCCGTCCCTGGCCACCATATTCCAAAGGCTTTAACATCACTTCTCATTCTTCATATTACCGGCAGTTTACCGGCAGTTGATGCTATTGCTGCACCACAACACCATCCAGTAGCTCGGGTTTCTTGTGGCTAAACAGAAGCTCAAGAAACATTCCCTGGGCCAGCAGCCTGTCTTCCGACATCGACTTGGCGTAGATCTCAAGAGTCGTTTTCAAGTTTTGGTGTCGCAGGATCTCCTGCACCGTCTTGACATCGACTTTCATCTTCACCAACACCGAGGCCAGCGTTCGTCGGAAGGTGTGAAAACCGAAGGTACGCGGTGGCGCGACGACTCCGGCCTTCCTCGCCGCTACTCTCAGGTAATCCGCGACCAGCATGTTCGCTGCGGGTGGTTTCTTCCCTTTCAGGCGAAGACTGGGAAACACGAAGTCTTCGTCTCCGGGATAGAGCGTTTCCTTGCGCCAGGCAAGAAGATGCGCCGCCAGCAGCGGATGCATGGGTACGGGAGCCTTCGATGCCTTCGACTTCGGAGGACCGAAACGTCGGTCGACGTAGGCCCGACGTACTTGGATCAGATGGCCAATGAAATCCAGATCGTTCCACTTGAGGGCTAGGGCTAGGACTTCACTGACGCGTAGTGCCGTCGCAGCATCGGTGAGAGCCATTGTGCGACGCATTAAATCCAGGTTGTCGAAGATGTCAAGCACCTGGGGTAGTGTAAGGATGACTGGTTCGAAGTCGCTCGCAAGCGACTGGCGCACGAAGCCGATGGGATTCCCGTCCGTCGTGCGGGGCAGAAAGCCCTGGCGTTGTCCGTGCACGTAGACGTTATTCATGGCCTTCCGGATCTCACCGAGGGTTGGATTCCTGAGCTCGAACTTCTTCTTGAGTTCCCTCAGCCAGTCTTCTACATCAGGCGGATGGACTGCCAAAGCTGGAATGGTTCCCCAACGAGGCAAGGCCCAGCGACTGAGATAGCGTTTGTATTTGCGGATCGTCGAATAGGCCTTTTCGATCGTGGCCTGCGACAAAGTGGACCAGGAATTTGAGGCGCTGCCGTGCCTGCCGCATGCTCCGGCGACGCGCAG
>WNGE01012805.1_pt1 | contig 11541 bp, 8 predicted proteins | sample 5400651 | NCBI WGS metagenome assembly WNGE01 (sample SAMN13153370, study PRJNA577476) | soil metagenome | isolation source: 60 cm soil or saprolite under grassland replicate 2 | place: USA:California | collected 2016-06-15 | reverse complement strand
CGCCCCGTCGATGATCACGAAGAACTCGTCGCCGGGCTCGCCCGCCCGCATCAGCACCGAGCCGGCGGGCATCTCCACCACCTTCGAGAGGGCCGCCACCGCGCGGAGCTGCCGCTGCGTGCACTCCGCCAGGAATGGGACCTTCTCGAGGTGGCGGATCTTCTCGTCCCGGCTGACGCGGTAGCCGGTCGACACCGAGCTTCGCAGGGCGTCTTTCAGGTCGTACGAGATCGTGCCGTCGAGGATCCGACTGACGAACTCCATGACGCCTCCTCTGTTCCGTTCGTCTACTCCCTGTAATCGAGGCCGGCGGCCGCGAACTTCGCCTTGAAGGCCGGACGGACGAGGAAGGCGAGGAATGCCCGGCCCGCGTCGGGGGCTGTGCTGCGGGCGGCGAGCCCGGCCGAGTAGGTCGTGACCTTCTGGAGCTCCTTCGGCAGCGGACCAACGAGGGTGACGCCGGCGACGGGCAGGATCTCGCTGATCTGGTCTGTCCCTTGGCCACCGCTTCGGCCGCGAAGCCGCCCGGCCACAGCAGGGTCTTGTCCTTCACGGCATCGGCGATGCCCAGGCGCTGAAGCACCGACGCGAAGTGAATGCCGCTCGTGGCTCCCTTCGCCGGATCCACGTAGACCAGGGACTTGACGGACAGGAGCGTCTGCTTGAAGGCCTCCGGCGTCGAGATGTCCGGCATCGGAGCGCCTTGCCTCACCGCCACTCCGATTCCGACGCGGGCGATGTCCATGCGCGTGCCCGCGACGGCGATGCCCTGCCCGGCCAGGTCGTCGATGGCGGCATCGGTCAGGATGAGGACGTCGCCCGGCTCGGTCGCCGCCCTCTTCCGGAGCGCTCCCACCGTGTCGAACGCGATCTGCACCGTGTGGCCGGTCTCACGCTGGAATGCATCCGCGAGCTCCGGCACCACCGCCTTCACGGCGCCGGCGCTCAGGACCTTGACCTCCGCCGCCTCCGCCGGGCCGGCCAGCAGAGCGAGAACACCCAGGCTGCCGGCAAGCAATGTCCAGAGTGCTCGGATCGCAACGCCCATGCTGGGTCCTCCCTCGAGGGTCACTGGCATTCTCCCGAGAAAGAGCTTATAACACCTCTGCGCGATTCGCGGCGTGTCAACGGGCCTGTCCGGGAGCTCCGAGGCCCCACGTCGCCAAACACCATACCGGAGGAGGAGAGCCGTGGCGAAGTTCAAGATTGTCACACCGGGTGCGGTGGGTTCCGGGGCGCCGGGCGCGGGCTACGAGTTCGAGATGGAAGCCCTCGCCCCCCTCGGGGCGGAGATCGCCGAGATCCCGCCCGGCACGGACGACGAATTCGTCAAGGCAGCCCGCGACGCGGACGCCCTCTACGCCAAGGGACGTCCCATCACCAAGCGCATCATCGACGGTCTCGAGCGGTGCAAGGTGATCGCCCTGGGCAGCGTCGGGGTGGACTCGGTCGACGTCGGCGCCGCCACCGCCCGCGGGATCCCGGTCACCAATGTCCCGGACACGTTCATCGAGGAGGTCGCCGACCACGCGATGACGCTCATCCTCGCCACCTTCCGCCGGCTGGTCGTCCAGGATCGGCTGGTCCGGGAGGGCCGGTGGAAGGAAGGGCGGCCGATGCTCTACCAGTTCCCGCGTCTCATGGGGCAGACGCTGGGCTTCATCGCCTTCGGCCACGTGGCCCGGGCGGTGGCCGTCCGGGCGCGGCCCTTCGGCGTGCACCTGCTGGCCTATGACCCGTACGTGGAGGAGCTCGTCATGAGCCAGTACGGCGTGGAGCCGGCGGGCCTGTCCGAGCTCCTGCAGCGCTCGGACATCATCTCGATGCACGCCCCGGCGACGCCCGACGCCCATCACCTCCTGACCGAGGAGCACTTCCGGATGATGAAGCCCTCGGCGCTCTTCATCAATACCGGCCGCGGCCCGACGGTGGACGAATCGGCGCTCATCAAGGCGCTGCAGGAGGGCTGGATCGCCGGCGCCGGGCTCGATGTGCTCGAGCAGGAGCCGGTCGCCCCGAGCAATCCGCTGCTCGGCATGGACAACGTCATCCTCACCGCGCACGTGGCCTCGGCATCATCCCGCTTCGACCCCGCGCGGCGGCGGCGCGTGGGCCGGGAGCTCGCGCTCGTCCTCGGCGGCAAGTGGCCCCGGAGCTGCGTGAACCCCTCGGTCTTGGAGAAGACGGGGCTGCTGCGCTGGCAACCGTACTCCATGGAGCGCGGGCCCGGCGCGTAAACCCTGCTGGGGTCCTAGAACCAGGCGGACTTGTCGACGACGTTGCGCAGCGGCTGGGCGGCGAGGAACCGGCGGCAGTTGTCGAGCAGGATCTGGAAGCGCCGCTCGTCGAGATACGGACCGTAGCCGGCGGTGTGCGGGGTGATGAGCACACCCGGCATGGTCCACAGCGGGTGGTCGGCCGGCAGCGGCTCCTGCTCGAAGACGTCGAGCCCGGCGCCGGCGATCTCGCCCGCTCGGAGCGCGGCGACGAGGTCGTCGAGCCGCGTCGTCATGCCGCGGCCGATATTGATGAAGAACGCCGCGCGCTTCATCCGCTGGAAGCGCGCCCGGTTCATGAAGCCCTCGGTCGCGGGCGTGTGCGGCACGGTGAGGATCACGAAGTCGGCGCGCGGCAGCAGGGAGTCGAGCGCGTCCGGGCCGTGGAGCTCGGCCACCCCCGGCGGCGCTTCTCGACGGCGCGCGTCGACCCCGATCACGCGCAGGCCGAAGGCCGCGGCCAGCCGCGCCGCCTCGGCGCCGATCCCGCCCACGCCCACGATGAGCGCCGTGGCCTCGGGAAGGTGGAGCACGCCGGTGTCCAGCGGCAGCGGCCCCCACTTGCGCCCGAGCTGCTGCGGGAGGTAGTGGTGCAGCCCCCGGGCGAAGGCGAGGACGAACGCCATGATGTGGGCGCCGATGTGGTCGTTGTAGATCTCGCGGAAGTTGGTCACCACCACCGGGTGCGCGATCAGCTCCGGGGAGTAGTACCCGGCGGGCGGCGCCGCCTGGGGCGCCTGGAGCCAGCGCAGCCGCGCCGCCCGGCCTAGCAGCGCCGGCGGCATCGTTCCGAATGCGGCCTCGGCCGCGCCGATCACCCGCGCGGCCTGGTCGTGGTCCTCCGCGACCACCACGGAAAGCTCCGGGAGCGCGGCGGCGACGCGGGAGGCCCACTCGCGCGTGGTCGCGGTGTGCGGCGGCAGCATGAGGAGCGTCACGGGCATGGGCTCGACAGTACCCCGATTCCTCCACGAACGCACGCTCCCGTCGGCTCCCTCACCCCGCCCTGACGGCTTGCCGGGCCGGCGGAGACGTGGTGAACTACCTGGGTTGCGCCGGGCCGCCGCCCGGCCTCGACAAGGAGGAGCGCATGCCGGGAAATGGGCGAACACACGGAGCCGGGGAAGGCGAGCCGGCGGCGAGTGGAGCAGTCACATGCGCGTAACGGCCGACGCCCTGCGCCGATTGACCGGCTCCATCCTGAAGTGCGGCGGCAGCGAGGCCGCGGAGGCGGATCTGGTCGCCGACCATCTGGTCCGGGCGAACCTGGCGGGTCACGACAGCCACGGCGTCGGGATGATCCCGGCCTACGTCCGACACCTGGAGGCGGGCCTCGTGGTGCCGAACACCCGCGCGAAGCTGGTGAAGGACGACGGCGCGATCCTCATGTTCGACGGCGCCCGCGGCTACGGGCGCTGCGTGGCGGGCGAGGCGATGACGGCGGCCATCACCCGCTGCCGCCAGACCGGCGTCGTCGCCATGACCTTGGCCAACGCCCACCACGTCGGGCGCGTCGGCGCGTACGGCGAGCTGGCCAGCGCCGCCGGTCTCGTCTCGCTGCACTTCGTCAACGTCGCCGACCACCGCGGCCTCGTCGCGCCGTTCCGCGGCAGCGACGGGCGCTTCTCCACGAACCCGGTGTGCATCGCCCTGCCCGGCACCGACCGGCAGCCGCCCTTGCTCCTCGACATGGCGACGAGCGCCGTCGCGATGGGCAAGGTGCGCGTGGCCCGCAACGAGGGGAAGCAGGTGGCCGAGGGCATCTTGATCGATCCGACCGGCCAGCCCACGCGCGACCCCCACGTGATGTACAGCGAGCCGCGCGGCGCGCTGCGCCCCTTCGGCGGCCACAAGGGCTACGCGCTCGCGGTGGTCACCGAGCTGCTGGCCGGCGCACTCTCGGGCGGCCCCACGATCCAGCCCGGGAACCCGCGACGGGGCGGGACGGTCAACAACATGTTCGCCGTCCTGATCGATCCCGCGCGCCTGGCCGGCGTCGACTGGCTCCGCCGTGAGATCGACGGCTTCGTCGAGTACGTGAAGGCGTCGCCGCCCGCGGATCCGGTCGCGCCCGTCCTGGTCCCCGGCGACCCGGAGCGCCTGGCGCGCGAGGAGCGCGCGCGCACCGGCATCCCCGTCGATGCGACCACGTGGGAGGAGATCCTCGCCGCCGGCGAGAAGGTGGGGCTCACGCGCGCGGAGGCCGAGGCTCTCGTCACGTAGAGTGCACGCTCTACATGTCCGGCTATCCGGACACCGTCGCCAGCCGGCTCGGACGGCTGGGCCCCGGCGCGTCCTTTCTCCAGAAACCGTTCACGATTCGGGGCGGTGGCCCACGGCATCACAGAGCCGGGGCCGCGCCCACCCTGCTCGCGAGCGCCTTGCGGACCGCCTGGAGCAACTCGTCGCGGCATGCCGCCAAAGCGGCGTCGCTCGCGTTGCGGTGCGCCGTCGTGGATCGTCGCTGGTCGCCGGCGCCGTCGCCACCCTCGCGCCGCCGCCCTTCAAGCGGCTGCCGGCGGGCCCCTCGTTCACGCCCCGAGGCTGTCGTAGCAGAGACGCGCCATGCGGCCGATGAGCTGGGCGGCAGCCGCGAAGCCCGGCGTGCCGTCCGGAAGCGCGGCCGGCACGTGCTCCGTGTAGGCCGTCAGGATGCACAGCGGGCGGTCGTCCTTGAAGATGATGCCGGCATCCATGTACCCGCGGGCGCCGGTGCCCGTCTTGTGGGCGACCTTGGTCCCGAGGGGCAGCAGCGACGGCAGGCGGGCCTTGAGCTTCTGCCAGCTCAGGATGTCGAGGGCGAGCCGGCAGAGCTCGGGCGTGCAGTGAAGGCGCGCGGCCGCCGCCGGGTCGCTGGTGCCGCGCAGGATCGACTCGAGCAGGAATCCCTGGTCGTTCGGCGTGGTCGTCGTGACCTGATCCAGCGTGTGGTCGCGGCCGACGCGCGGCGGGATCCCGAACCGGTGGATGGTGCCGGTCATGCCGATCGACTCACAGTAGCGCTGGACGTCCTCGAGCCCCACCAGGTCGACGACCATCCCCGTGCACGTGTTGTCGCTCACGATGATCATCATGACCAGGGCGTCGCGGAAGGTAATCCAGAACCCCGGCGTCAGGTGCTGGAACGTGCCCGAGTCGTTGTCCTGGTACCGGGCCTCGATGGTCACCTTCTGGTCGAGGGCGAGCTTGCCGGCGTGGACGCCGCTGAGCGCCGCCATCATGATCGAGATCTTCCGGGTGCTGGCCGACGGCACCGGGACGTTCCCGAGCCGATCGGCGCGGGCGCCCGTGGCCAGGTCCTTCAGGAACCAGCTCGTCTGGAAGGGCTGGGGGTCACACAGCTCGTTGAGGCGCTGAACGAGGTCTCGCATCGGCGGGGCTCCTCTGGATGCGCCGTCGGAGCGCTTCCGCGCCGGACGGTCGGGGAAATCATCCTGCGTGGTGACAGCGTCACCAAGGTCCGAGTCTACCGCGTTCGGTCCCGGATTTCACCCCCGCATCTCCCATCGTGACCGCATAGCGTTCTGCCCGATCCCGCCTTGCCAGCGCGCAAGACCGTGCGTGCACTGCACAGGACCCTGTGCAGTGAGCGGCGCTCCGGCTGCCTTGATCTCCTTCCTTTCGGCCAGATAGCGGAGTCGCGTGGGCTGGCTCGGTTCTTGCGGAAGCTCCCTGTCGCCGCCGTGGGGACGAGCGTACGCGAACGGCGGGATCGATGCGGTCCGAGGAGGGCTCCCAGATGGACTCGTGCCTTCGTGAAGCGCGCTTGCTGTCCGGATGGGCGAGCGCGCGCCGGGAGTCGCGATGCGCGCGCCGTTCATGCGTGATCGGGTAGCCGAGGGGCGCGGATCGCGGGCCCGCCGCGGGCACACCATGACGGCCGCCTCCTCGTGGTCCTGCCGGAGATGGGCAGCGACTGGGCTGCTCCTCGCCGTCGCCATCCGCCCCGCCGTGGCCCAGGCCGGGGGCGATCTTCACTACGCCTACGACGACCTGAACCGCTTGATCGCCGTCGTGAACGCGTCCGGCGATGTCAGCACGTACGAGTATGACGCCGTCGGAAACCTCCTCGCGATCCGGCGCGTCAACGCCGCGGAGTTTCCCGGGGCGGTCGCCATCACGCTCGTGAGCCCGAACGCGGGCCGGCCCGGGACAGCGGTCTCCATCTTCGGCAAGGGATTCAGCCCGACTCCCGCTCAGAACACCATGTCATTCAACGGCGCGCCGGCGCTGGTGAGCGCCGCCACGGCCACCATGATCGCCACGTCCGTGCCGGAGGGCGCCACGACCGGTCCGATCACGGTGACGACGTCGCTCGGAACCGCGACCTCGGCCACGCCCTTCCAAGTGATCGGGACGATCACTCTGAGCCCGCCTGGCGCGGTGGTGCTCGTCGGCACGACCCGTCAGTTCCGGGCGACCGAGTCCGGCAATCCCGCTCCGACCCTCACCTGGAGCGTGAACGGAATCGCGGGTGGCAGCGCGGCGACGGGGACGATCACTCCGGCCGGTCTCTACACCGCCCCGCCCACGGTTCCGTCACCCGCGGAGGTCAGGGTCGCGGCCGCCGACACTGCATTTCCGACCGCACCGGGCTCGGCGCAGGCGCTGATCGTCGGCGCAGCACTGGGGGTCTCGCTGGCCACGCCGGTTGTGAGCGTGCAGGTCACCGCCCCGCCCGCTCCCCCTCCATCCGCGACGGTGACGGCGCCCGGGGTCAGTCTCCAGGTCCCGGCGGCTCCCGCTCCCGCCTCTGCCACGCTCGTGGCCCCGATGGTAGCGGTGACGCTGGCACCGGTGGTCACGGCAGTGAGCCCGTCCGCCGCGACCCCGTCCGACTTCACGCTGACCGTCGGCGGGATCGGGTTCTCGGGCGCGACCGGCCTGAGCTTCCTCTTGAACAACGCCGTGGATGGAGCGGTCTCGGCATCGGATCTCGTGGTCAGTGCCGACGGGACGCAAGCGACGGCACGGATCTCGGTCGCTCCCTCGGCGGCGGAGGGAGACCGCATCGTCCAGATCACGACGCCGCTAGGTCGCTCCACGGCCGCCGGGACCGGGGGCAATCGCTTCACCGTCGAATAACCGCGCCGTGCAGGAGGGACAGAAGATGAAGGCGAATCTCGTGACGCTCTCGATCGCGGCGCTCACCGCCGCCACCGTCCTCGAGGCAGGATCGGCGGTCGCTCAGAGCTTCAACAGCGGGAGCACCGGCGCCGACGGCGCGTTCAATCCGACCACGGACAGCACCTTGACGCTGCCGCCGGCTGGCGTGCTCAACTTCACCACGATCAACATCCCGAGCGGAGTCACCGTCAGGTTCATTCCCAACGTAGCGAACACCCCCGTCACGCTCCTGGCGAGCGGCAACGTGGCGATTGCAGGGACGATCGACGTGAGCGGGGCACCCGGTGGCAGCGCGACGGCCGGCACGAACCTCGTGCCGAACGGTGGAGCCGGCGGGCCCGGAGGCGGGGCGGGCGGCAACGGCAGCAACGCCTTGGTGACGGACGACGGTGGCGCCGGGCTTGGGCCGGGCGGCGGTGGGGGTGGGGTAGCGGGCTTCTATGATGGCGGGGGTGCGGGAGGTAGCTTCGGGACGCCAGGCGTGAGCCCCACGGTGCCCTTCGCGGCCGGAGCGCCAGCAGGCCCTGTGTACGGCTCGGCAACGCTGCTCCCTCTCATCGGCGGCTCGGGCGGGGGCGGCGGCGCAACGCATTTCGGGTTCACCGGTGGCGGTGGGGGCGGCGGCGGGGGAGCGCTGCTGATCGCCTCATCCGGGGCGCTCACGTTCACCGGACATCTTCTGGCGACGGGCGCCAGCGCCAGCTCCGCGTTCGGCGGGTGTGCCGGCGCCAGCGAAGTCCCGGGGGGCGGCGGGGGCAGCGGCGGAGCCGTCCGGCTCATAGCCGCCACGATTTCCGGCGCCGGAGGCTCGATCAACGTCGCGGGGGGCAGGGCAGGCTTCGCCTGCAACGTGGGCGGTGGAGCTGGTGGTGATGGTCGGATTCGCGTCGAGGCATTCACCGATACCTCGACCATCACGTACACCGTCGCGCCTTCGCTCGATCGGCCGAGTACCGCGATCCTTGCGAATGCGCCGAGTCTGAGCATCGCCTCGGTGGCGGGGATCGCGGCACCCGGGTCGCCGACTGGTTCGTACTCGACCCCGGATGTCACGTTGCCGGCGAATACGGCCAGTCCGGTGGCGGTCGTCGTGACCGCCGCGAACGTGCCGCCCGGCACACTCGTGACGATCACCGCGTCCGGGCTGGCCGGCGGGCGCGCTTCGGCGAGCGCGACTCTGTCCGGAAGCTCCGCCGCATCCAGCGCGTCGGCGAGCGTCGCCATTCCCACGAACGAGCCGAGCGTCATCGGCGCGACCGCCACCTTCACGCTCGCCGCGCGGGATGGTGGGCCGGTCTACGTCCAGGGCGAGCACGTGGACCGGGTGCGCGTATCGGCGAGCCTCTCGGGCGCCTCCGGGGTCGCATACCTCACGAAGGCCGGCCGTGAAATACGTGGGCCTCTAGCGCGGATTATGCGTGAACACACGCGCACCCTCACCCCGCGCTAGGTCGATGACCGTGCTGGCCACGCCAGGGGGCGTTCTCACGACATCCGGCCGCGAGCGCGGCATGATCGCCCGATGATCCCCCTCATGCTCGCGACGCTCACCGCTCTGCTCTGGTGGGCGGCAGTCCCGACCGCCGCGGCCGCTACACCCGCGCAGCAGTGCGCGCTCTGTCACCGCGGCATCGAGGATGCCCACCCCAAGCGCGCGCTCAGCTGCACCGCTTGCCACCGCGGCGACGGCACCGCCACGAGCATGGACAAGGCCCACGCCGGGATGTGGGCGAACCCGAGCGATCTGCGCGTGGTGGACCGGACGTGTGGGACCTGCCACAAGGCGATCACTCAGGCCGTGAAGGCGTCGATCATGGCGCATCGATCGGGCACGCAGAGCGGGACCCTCTTCCCGAACGGGTTACAAGCTACCCGTGAGGGTGTCGACTTCGCGATGACGCCGGTGGTGGTGACCCCGTCGGCGCATCCTCCGAAGGGCCAGCCGCTTCCGCCCGGGGCGGTGGCCAAGCTCGATCCCTTGCCGACCTTCAACGAGAGAGGGGATGTCTTCCTTGATCTCCTGCGGAAGGAGTGCACGTCCTGCCACCTCTGGACGCCGGCCAAGTCACTGCGGGGCAACTTCCGGGCGACCGGGTGCGCGGCCTGCCACATGCCCTACGCCGCCGACGGCAAGACCGCCTCGGGGGATGCCGCGATCTCCCACGACCAGGTCGGGCGCCCCTTGCGTCACCAGCTCACGAAGGCGATCCCGGTGACCCAGTGCGCGACCTGCCACAACGGCGGGTCGCGCGCCGCGATGAACTTCCGCGGCATGATGGAGTCGCCGCCGGAGGGCCGGCAGACGTTCACTCACGACCAGGACCTCCTGCACGGTCACGCCTACACCCCGCAGACGCCCGATGTCCACTTCACGCGAGGAATGGCCTGTATCGACTGCCACACCGAGAAGGAGCTCCACGGCGACGGTTTCGTCTATGCCAAGCGGCACTACTACGTGGAGATCCGCTGCGAGTCCTGCCACGGCACCCCCGCCGCGCTCGCCACCGGCCGCACCGCCAAGGGCCGCCGGCTGGGGAACGTGTTCGTGGCCTCCCCACCCAACCTGTCCCGCACGGTGACGCTGGTCAGCAAGGTCACGGGCCAGGTGCACCGCATCCCGCAGCTGGCCGCTCTCGCCCGCCAGCCCGCGGGGCACGACCCGCGCCACCTCGAGAAGACGGAGTGCTACGCGTGCCACACCGCCTGGGCGCCGACCTGCTACGGCTGCCACATCAAGATGGACTACACCGCCTACGGCAATCCGGTCGACGTGGCCTTCGACCATCTGGGCGGGGAGCATGCCAAGCAGGGGTGGTTCCGGCTCACGGCGGGAGTGCGGTTCGCCGATCCCGAGCCCGTCCTCGGGATCAACTGGCGGGGGAAGGTCGTGCCGTTCGTCCCGCGCGCCCAGCCGCTGTTCACCTTCGTGAACCCGGCCGGCAAGACCGAGTACGCGTTCAAGAAGCTGGGCTTCGCGCATAACCCGATCGTTCCTCACACGGTGACGCGGGCCTCGCGCACGTGCGAATCCTGTCACGGAAACCCCCGAGCCCTGGGCCTCGGGGCCTTCACGAGCCGTGAGCACCCGAAGCTCGGCGAGTTCGGCCAGCCGTCGGACTATCGGTGGGATCGGATCGTCGACGAGGATGGACACCCGCTGCAGGCGACCACGGTCGAGGGCGCTCGACCGCTCAACCGGGAGGAGATGGACCGGATCCGCAGCGCGCCGTTCAAGGTGCCCGGCGGTTCGGACGATGGCCGCTACTCCACGATCGACACGAGTGGGGAGTCGGGTCGCTCCGCCCGATGACGCCAGCAATGGGCTCGAGGCGAGGGTCCGAGGAGCCACGATCCCGACGGCATCGGGCGGCCGCGAGGATCTCACACGTCAGACAGCCCACGGTCTTCAGGAGCGACCTTGAACCGGGACACTCCACCCTTCAGCAACGCGGGCGCGAAGCAACGGTGCTCGGGGCCATCGCGATGAGGGTGCTGCTCGGCCTGGTCTCGCTCGCCTTCTGTTCCGCGGCCGCCGCGCAGATCGTCGGCAGCGCCTCCCTGAACGTCGAGCGCGCGGGTCATAGCGCCACGCGGCTCGGCGATGGACGCATCCTCATCGCCGGCGGCGAGAACGCGGGCGGCGCCCTGAGCGCGGCCGAGCTCTACGATCCGGCCACCCAGCGCTTCGCCCTGACGGGCAGCCTCGTCGTGCCGCGCGCGGAGCACACCGCCACCCTGCTTCCGGACGGGCGTGTCCTCATCACCGGCGGCCGGCAGGGCGTGGCGCCGCCCTCCTTCGCCAACCCCACGGCCACCACGCCCCTGGCCTCCACCGAGGTCTTCGACCCCGCGACGGGCTCGTTCTCGGCCGGGCCACAGCTCACCTCCGCCCGCTCCGGGCACGCCGCGACGGTCCTGAGCGACGGCCGGATCCTGGTCGCCGGCGGCGACGCCCAGGGCAGCGCGGAAATCTTCGACCCGCCCCGCTTCACCTTCACTACCCTCGCCGCCACCCTGACCACGCCCCGCTGGTTCGCCGGGACCGCGCTCCTTCAGGACGGTGCCGATGCCCGCGGCCGCGTGCTGCCATCGGCCGAGATCTTCACGCCCGGCATGTCCAGCTTCGCCGCGCTGGACA
>WNGE01011733.1_pt1 | contig 11541 bp, 6 predicted proteins | sample 5400651 | NCBI WGS metagenome assembly WNGE01 (sample SAMN13153370, study PRJNA577476) | soil metagenome | isolation source: 60 cm soil or saprolite under grassland replicate 2 | place: USA:California | collected 2016-06-15 | reverse complement strand
GTGCCGCCGCCATATTGGCCTTCGGGAATGATGCCCTCGAAATCGGCGTAATCGATCGGATGATCTTCCACTTCAACCGCGAGATGTCTTTCTGCCTGTGCCCACGGTAATCCTTTGGGCACCGCCCATGATTTTAAAACGCCCTCCATTTCCAGCCGGAAATCGTAGTGCAAGCGGCTGGCATCATGCTTTTGAATGACGAATCGATTGGCGCGTGCTTTTCGCCCGCGCGCTTTGGCCGCACCAGCCGGTTCCGCCGTCTTCTTGAAATCGCGCTTTCGTTTGTACTCGCCGAGCCCCATCAACAATTAATTTAACCGGGGATGACGCGGATGAAACGGATTTCGATCCGCACTCAGGGCAGAGGGAATTTAGGCAGCGGCTTCAGATGTTGGTGCGACAGCGGCATCGTGTGCCAGTGCTTCGCCGACGAGGTAGCGCGTAAAGCGGCGAATAACAATGTTCTCGCCCAATTCCGCGATCTTGGCGCTGACCAATTCTCTGATCGTCTGATCAGGATTCTTGATGAACCCCTGCTCCAGCAAACAAACCGTGCTGTAAAATTTCTCCAATTTCCCGTCGACAATTTTGTTCATTACCGTTTCCGGTTTGCCCTTTACCTGCGCCTTGTAAATTTCGCGTTCAGCTTCAATCAACGCGCCGGGCACATCGTCACGACTGACATAGAGCGGATGTGCCGCCGCGATGTGCAAGGTGATATCCTTCACGAAAGCACGGAAATTTTCGTTCTTGGCCACGAAATCGGTCTCGCAATTTACTTCCACCAACACCCCCACTTTCCCCTGCAAATGAATGTAGGACGCAACAATTCCTTCCTTGGTTACCCGCGACGCTTTCTTGCTCGCGCTCGCGATGCCTTTCGTACGCAAAATGACTTCCGCCTTGGCCAGGTCGCCGTTCGCTTCGGTCAAGGCGCGCTTGCAATCCATCATCCCCGCGTTGGTTCGGTCGCGAAGTTCCTTAACGATTTTTGGATCGATCTGCATGATCAACACGTTAAATGGTTAAATCGTTTCATCGTTAAATCGGCAGAACAGTCACGAATCGCCATTCACGAATCACGATTCAGGCCCGCCGTCAGGCGGACACACCCGCCATCTCTGCCTGAGCCGCGACGGGAGAGTCCCCACTGGCCGAGACAATTGCATCGACCAATTTTTGCAAGATCACGCGAATGGCACGAATGGCATCGTCATTGCCCGCGATGGGATAATCGATGATTTCCGGATCAGCATTGGTATCAACGATCGCCACTGTCGGGATATTAAGCCGGCGGGCTTCATTGACCGCGTTCTGCTCCCGGGTGGTGTCAACGACGACGAGCGCATCGGGCAGTTGCGCCATTTCCAGAATGCCGTCGAGGTTCCGGCGCAGTTTGGCGCCTTCGCGATTGAGCGCCGCGATCTCTTGTTTTCCCATCTTTTTGAACGCGGGCGATTGTTCGATCTGCTCGATGAATTTCAAGCGCCCGATGCTTTTGCGAATGGTTGCCAGATTGGTCAACGTTCCGCCTAGCCAGCGTTGATTGACATAAAATTGCCCGCAGGCCAGGGCGGCTTCTTTCACCGCTTGCTGCGCTTGTTTCTTGCAGCCAACAAACAAGATTTTCCCGCCACGCCGCGTCACTTCTTGCAGAAACCGGGTCGCGCGGTGCAATTGCTTTACCGTCTCATCAAGGTTGATGATGTAGATCTGGTTTTTCTGCTCGAAAATGTAGGGCCGCATTTTCGGGTTCCAGCGCTTGGTCTGGTGCCCAAAATGCACGCCGGCCTCCAAAAGTTCCGGCACAAGTTCAATCGTATCTGCCATAGGGAAATTTAACGCGCCCGCCGACGGGCGAGCGGACGTGGAAGATGCCGTAAGGCTGCCTCGAAGGCAAACGAAAATATGGAGTGATCAAGCAATGGAGTAATGGAGTATTTGGCATTGTGTTCCCACGCGTTCCTTCTAATCCGCCAATGCTCCAGCACTCCACTACTCCATTTTGTTCTCGGCTCGGCAGAGTCTCGCCCTATCGCGGCCCCGTCTGCTCGATTTTTCGGGCCAGCAACCAGCAAAGATCGGACAAGCGGTTGAGATAGCGGAGAATTTCGATGTTGAAATTCTTGTCGTCGTTTACTAATGCGGCGACGCGACGCTCAGCGCGGCGGCAAGTGGTGCGCGCGCTATCCAGCGCGGCCGAAGCGACCGAAGCACCGGGGATAACCCAGTCTTTTGGATAAAGTGATTTGTCCTTCTCCAGCTCGTCGATGACCCCAGTTACGCGATCGACCATGGAGCTCGTGGTGATTTCGAATCCGTCTTCGCGATAACGCTCCAGGTCTTCTGGAGAAGTCGCGAGCTCACCCATGACGGTGATTAGTTCCTTTTGCGCACGAAGGATTTCTTCTTTGATGAATGCGCCGTCGGTCGCCGCACGTGCCAAGCCGAGCGCGCTATTCAATTCATCAACGCAACCATAGGCATCGACCCGATGATCCGTCTTTGGCACCCGCCGCCCATACATGAGCGATGTTTCGCCTTTGTCGCCGGTCTTGGTTGCGATAGACATCGTTAGGCGTATCGGAGTAACGGCGTATGGGAGTATCGGAGACGATCGACCTTGCCGAGCGTTGCTGCTTCGGTCAGGACGCGCGTTGTATCCTGGAAGGATGCCGCCGAGATGAAGCTGTCGGTTTCGAGCGAAGCCTTGGTGATCCCGAGTAATACCGGCACTGCTTCTGCCGGTTTGCCGCCCTGCTCGACCACTCGTTTGTTCTCATCCTCGAATTCGAGCTTATCGACTTGATCACCCCAGAGCAAAGTGGTGTCGCCCGGATCGGTAATTTTCACCTTGCGCAACATCTGACGCACAATGATCTCGATGTGTTTGTCGTTAATCTCCACCCCTTGCAGTCGGTAAACTTCCTGCACTTCGTTCACGAGGTGCTCCTGTAAATCCTGCGGCCCGCATACTTCGAGAATTTCGTGCGGCACGACCGGGCCTTCAGTCATTTGCTGACCTTTCTTCACGAAATCGCCTTTGAAAACGATGATGTGTTTGGTCAGCGGAATCAGATGTTCTTCCTCTGCGCCGGTCTCGACATCCTTCAAAATGAGACGGCGCTTTCCGCGGACAGTCCCGCCCATTTCGACAACGCCATCGATCTTCGCGATCTCAGCCGCATCCTTGGGACGGCGGGCTTCGAAGAGTTCCGCCACTCGCGGGAGACCGCCGGTGATATCTTTCGTCTTCGCTACTTTGCGCGGAGTTTTCGCGAGCAACGCACCCGCGCGAATCTTCTGGCCTTCCTCGACGATAACGTGCGCGCCGGCCGGAATCGAGTAACTGGCGAGCACTTCCTTCTTCTCGCCCACAATCACGATCTGCGGATGCAAATCTTCTTTGTGTTCGATAATGACCGTCCCCATCAGGCCAGTCGCTTCATCGACGTCGCGTTTAATTGTGACGCCCGCGATCATGTCGCGAAATTCAATTTTGCCGCCTTTATCGGTGAGAATCGGGACGTTGTACGGATCCCATTGCACGAAGGTCTCGCCTTTTTTCACCTCGGCACCGTCTGGTTTCGAAATGACCGAGCCGATCACTACATTGTAGCGTTCGAGTTCGCGTCCTTCGGCATTGTGCACACCGATGCTGCCGTTTTTGTTTAGCACGATCCAACTGCCGTCGAGCGCCTGCACCGTGCGCAGATCGTTGAACTGAAGATGGCCATCATTTTTCGCCTTGATGATCGGTTGCTTGAAGGTTTGGCTTGCGGTTCCGCCGATGTGGAAGGTCCGCATCGTTAACTGCGTGCCCGGCTCACCAATCGATTGCGCCGCGATGATCCCGACCGCTTCACCCAGTTTCACAAATTGCCCGGTGGCTAGATTGCGCCCGTAGCACATTGCGCAAACTCCGCGCCCACACTCGCAGGTCAGGACGGAACGAATTTTCAATTCTTCCACCCCGGCGCGCTGCAAACTCGCCGCGATCTGTTCGTCGATAAGCTGATTCGCTTTCACCAGCTTCTTCTTTTTATCGACGGGATCGACAATGGTCTGGCAACTGACCCGCCCGATGATGCGCTGGGCCAGATCGACCACTTCCTCATCGCCTTCATAAATGGAACGAACGGTGATGCCGTTCACTGTTCCGCAATCATCTTCATTAATGATCACGTCCTGCGCGGCATCGACCAGTTTGCGGGTCAGATAGCCGGAGTCAGCTGTTTTCAACGCCGTATCGGCCAGACCCTTTCGCGCGCCATGGGTCGAAATGAAGTATTCGAGCACAGTCAAACCTTCGCGGAAATTGGAAGTGATCGGGCGCTCGATGATTTCGCCGCTCGGCTTCGCCATCAAACCACGCATCCCGGCGAGCTGACGCACCTGTTGGCGATTGCCGCGCGCACCGGAATCAACCATCAGATAAACCGGGTTCAATTCCTTGCGCCCATCGTTGTGTTCGAGGGTACGGAACATGACGTTGGAGATTTCGTCACCGGCGTGCGTCCAGATGTCGATGATCTTATTGTAACGCTCGCCGTCGGTGATAATGCCCTTGCGATATTGCTGTTCGACGGTGCGGATCTGTTTGTAAGCGTTCTGCAGCTCGATCTCTTTCTCTTTCGGAATGATCATGTCCGAGATTCCAATCGAGACACCCGCTTTGGTCGCCTCGCGAAAGCCGAGTTCCTTGAGTTTATCTAGCGTCTCGACCGTTCCTTCCTGGCCCGCTACCTGGTAGCAACGCCAGATGATGTCGCTCAATTGCTTCTTGCCCGCGGCCCGATTGAAAAAGCCAATGTCCTTCGGCCAAATCTGATTGAAGAGAACGCGGCCAGCGGTGGTCTCGATCACGCGGACATTCTTGTCGCCATAAATGGTATCGCGCCCGAAGTCGGGATTCTTGAATCGAATGCGGTCATGCGTTTTGACCGAGCCTTCCGCCATTGCGAATTCAACCTCGACCGCATCGGCAAATAATGGCAAGCGCGCCTCGCTATCGCCGCCGGCGGCGCGCCGCGGATTTTGTGTAAGGTAATAACAGCCGAGCGTAATGTCCTGCGACGGGGTCGTGATCGGCTTGCCACTCGAAGGCGAGAAAATGTTGTTCGGCGCCAGCATCAACATGCGAGCTTCCATTTGCGCCTCGACCGACAATGGCACGTGCACGGCCATTTGGTCACCGTCAAAGTCAGCATTGTAAGCGGTGCAAACCAGCGGGTGAATGCGAATCGCTTCGCCTTCGATCAACTGGGGCTCGAAGGCCTGGATCGAGAGTCGGTGCAACGTCGGCGCGCGATTGAGCAGCACTGGATGCCCGCGCGTAACTTCGTCGAGAATGTCCCAAACCTCCGGAGTCTGTCGCTCGATCATTTTCTTGGCGCTGCGCACAGTATGGACGTAACCGAGATCTTTAAGCCGTCGGATGATGAACGGCTCAAACAAAACCAGCGCCATTTTCTTGGGCAAACCGCATTGATGCAGTTTTAACTCCGGTCCAATCACGATGACGGAGCGGCCTGAGTAATCGACACGCTTGCCGAGCAAGTTTTGACGGAATCGTCCGCCTTTGCCCTTTAGCATATCGGAAAGTGACTTAAGGGGACGATTGCCTGCGCCTGTGACCGCGCGACCGTGGCGACCATTGTCGAAGAGCGCGTCAACCGCTTCCTGGAGCATGCGCTTCTCATTGCGAATGATGACGTCGGGGGTTTTGAGTTGGAGCAAATTCTTCAACCGATTGTTGCGGTTGATGACGCGGCGATAGAGATCGTTCAAATCGCTGGTTGCAAAACGTCCGCCTTCCAGCGGGACCAACGGACGCAGGTCGGGCGGAATCACCGGCAATACTTCCAGAACCATCCACTCCGGCCGCGCGTGCGAGGAGATGAAACCCTGCACCAGTTTCAAACGTTTCGCCAATTTCTTGCGGATCTGTTTGCTCTTGGTATTTCCCATCGCCTGCTCGAGCTCTTTGTTGAGCTTGTGCAGATCGATCTCAGCTAATAATTTTTTGACTGCCTCCGCGCCCATTCCAGCGTTGAACCCTTCGCCGTATTGCTCCTGCGCTTCGCGAAATTCGACTTCGTTCAGGAGCTGCGTTTTTTGCAACGGCGTCTGGCCCGGATCAACCACGATATAATCTTCGTAATAGATGACGCGCTCGAGTTGTCGCGCGCTCATGTCGAGCATAAGACCGAGGCGCGAGGGCATGCATTTGTAAAACCAGATGTGCGAGACCGGCACCGCCAACTCGATGTGCCCCATTCGCTCGCGTCGCACCCGCGCCAGAGTCACCTCCACGCCGCAGCGATCACAAATGACGCCTTTGTGTTTGATCCGCTTGTACTTCCCGCAGGAACATTCCCAATCACGCGTTGGGCCAAAAATTCGTTCGCAGAAAAGTCCGCCCTTCTCCGGCTTGAATGTCCGGTAATTGATCGTCTCCGGGTTTTTAACTTCGCCCTTGCTCCACGAACGCATGGTATCGCTCGAGGCTACGCCAATCGCGACCTGATCAAAACCAACTGCTCGTTCTTCACCCACTAACTCCCGCCAGGAATGTTCGTTCATCTAATATAATTCTCGTTAACTACTTCAAAAATCGTTAATGGCCCTCGTGGACCGCGCCTTTGTCATTCCGAGCGAATACGCCAGTCCGGCTCGGACCGAGGAATCTCTTACTATTTCCTCCGCCTCCAATGATCAGAGATGTCTCGACTTCGCTCGACATGACAAAAAGTTAGGCTGCGCCATCGAAAACACTGGTCGGAGCCTGACCGCCAACTTTGACATCCAGGCCCAAGCTCTGCATTTCCTTGATCAGCACGTTAAAAGATTCCGGTGTGCCCGCTTCGAGCGAGTTATCACCTTTCACGATCGATTCGTAAATCCGGGTGCGCCCCTGCACGTCATCGGATTTCACAGTCAACAATTCCTGAAGGGTGTAAGCGGCGCCGTATGCTTCCAGCGCCCACACTTCCATTTCGCCGAAACGCTGGCCGCCATATTGCGCTTTGCCGCCGAGCGGCTGTTGCGTGACCAGCGAATAGGGACCAACCGCGCGCGCGTGAATTTTATCGGCCACGAGGTGACCGAGCTTCATCATGTAAATGTAGCCGACCACCACTTCCTGATCGAAGGCATCGCCGGTGCGCCCATCGAACAATCGGGCCTTGCCATTTTCCTGCACCCAACTGTAGCCATCGACCTTTTTCGCGTCTTTCAGGTACTCGCGAATCTTGGTTTCGGCGATCCCGTCGAAGACCGGGGTTGCCACCCTGAAACCGAGCGCTTTCGCGGCCACGCCAAGGTGGGTTTCGAGCACCTGACCGACATTCATACGGCTCGGCACACCGAGCGGATTGAGCACGATTTCCACCGGCGTTCCATCCGGCAAAAACGGCATGTCTTCTTCCGGCACAATGCGCGCGACCACGCCTTTGTTGCCGTGCCGCCCAGCCATCTTGTCGCCAACCGAAAGCTTGCGCTTGCTCGCGATATAAACTTTTACCTGCTTGATGATGCCCGGATCGATATCGTCACCGCTTTCCACCCGATCCATCGCGCGTTCCCGCTCGAGCTCGAGCTCGGCAAACTTGTGTTCGTACGAAGCAATGATCTCGCGGATCTTGTTCCGGATAGGCGAGGGATCGATCTCGATGTGATCGTAAACGTTCGCCAGCTTGCGCAGCAGCGTCTTGGTGATCTTGCGATTCGCCGGAATGATGATCTCGCCCGTCTGCGCGTTCACCACATCAAGCGGAATCTTTTCGCCCAGTAAAATATTGGAAAGCGAATCGGTTAACTGTTCCGTCAACCCTTCCTTCTTCTTGCGATGATCTTCCGTGATCGTCTTGAGCTGACGTTTCGTTTCCGTCGGCGTCAATTTTTCACGCGAAACTTCGCGACGTGAGGAAACTTTCACATCCATCACGATTCCGTAAGTCCCGGATGGAACAGTTAAAGACGTGTCTTTCACGTCGGCGGCTTTTTCGCCGAAGATGGCGCGCAGCAGTCGTTCTTCCGGGGCCAGTTCCGTTTCGGATTTCGGCGTGATTTTGCCGACCAGAATGTCGCCCGGTTTCACTTCCGCGCCGACCCGCACGACCCCGTCCGGTCCGAGATTGCGTAGCGCTTCTTCGCTGACATTTGGAATATCCCGCGTGATTTCTTCCGGGCCGAGTTTGGTATCGCGCGCCCCGATCTCGAACTCATCGATGTGGATGGAAGTGTAGATGTCTTCCTTCACCACCTTCTCCGAGATCATGATGGCGTCTTCAAAGTTATAGCCGTTCCACGGCATGAACGCGACCAGGACATTGCGGCCGAGCGCCAGTTCGCCGTGATCGGTGTTCGGACCGTCGGCGATGATCTGGCCTCGCTTCACGTGCTGACCTTTTTTCACGATTGGCTTCTGGTTCACGCAGGTGCCGGCATTCGAGCGCATGAACTTGCGCAATTCGTAAACGTGAATGCCCGCCTCAATATCGGTCTTCAATTTCTTGCGCCCTTCCGGCATGTGACCGTCTTTTGTCACCACAATTTGATCGGCCGTAACCGAGGCAACTTTTCCGCTCTCGGTCGCGATCAGAACCGCGTGTGAATCGCGCGCGACCTTGCTTTCGAGCCCGGTGCCGACGAGCGGCGCTTCGTTCACAATCAGTGGCACGCCCTGGCGTTGCATGTTCGAACCCATGAGCGCGCGATTGGCGTCGTCATGCTCGAGAAATGGAATCAAACCCGCCGCGACCGAAACCAGCTGTTTCGGCGACACATCCATGTAATGCACCTTCGAAGGTTCGACTTCGAGAAAGTCACCACGATAACGCACTGAAACCTTTTCCCCGGTGAAATGGCCGCGGCCATCGATCGGCGCGTTCGCCTGCGCCACCAGATAATTCTCTTCGCGATCGCCGGTGAGATATTCCACTTCGTCGGTAACGCGACCGTTGTGAACCTTGCGATAAGGCGTCTCGATAAACCCAAATTCGTTGATTCGGGCAAAGGTGGACATCGAGCTGATTAATCCAATGTTCGGCCCTTCCGGCGTCTCGATCGGGCAAATCCGTCCGTAATGCGAAGGATGGACGTCGCGCACTTCGAATCCGGCACGATCGCGTGAGAGACCGCCTGGTCCCAACGCCGAAAGGCGGCGCTTATGCGTCAGCTCGGCCAGCGGATTCGTCTGATCCATGAATTGGGAAAGCTGTGAGCGACCGAAGAAATCGCGAATGACCGCGCTGAGCGCCTTTGGATTGATCAACTTCTGTGGAGTCATTCCATCGATGTTGATGTCAAACAAAGTCATCCGCTCTTTCACGAGACGCTCCGTTCGCGCCAGACCAACGCGGCACTGATTGGCCAGCAGCTCCCCTACGGTGCGAACACGCCGGCTCCCGAGATGATCGATGTCGTCCAGCGTACCTTCACCGCGGCGCAGATTGATCAGGTATTTGATCGCAGCGATAAAATCCCGGTCAGTCAAAATTCGCTCGTTCAAATCAACGTCGATCCCGAGCTTTTGGTTCAACTTATAGCGTCCGACTCGTCCGAGATCGTATTTCTTCGGATCGAAAAACAGTCGTTTCAAAAGCGCGCGCGCGTTCGCTACCGTTGGCGGATCGCCCGGGCGCAAGCGGCGGTAAATATCCTTGAGCGCTTCTTCCTGATCGTGGGCCGGATCTTTTCTCAACGCCTTTACCACCGTATCGTCCGTTGAAATGTCGATGACCTTCGCTTCCTTGGTCCCGAGCGCTATGATCTGGCGAACAGTCGCGAGCGTGAGCGGTTCAAACGCGCGTGCCACCGTAACCTCGCCGTCGCGGACTTCCGCGGTCAGCACCTTGGTCGCGAGCACTTCTTCATCCAGCTTCTCGCTCAATTTCAGCGTCTCGATGTTATAAAAAAGTTTGATGACGTCTTCGTCGGGCCCGTAACCGAGAGCACGCAGAAAAGTTGTGGCCAGAAATTTCCGGCGGCGTTTCCGGCGATCGAGATAGATGTAGAGCAGATCGGCGGTATCGAATTGCACTTCGATCCAGGAGCCGCGGTCGGGAATGATGCGAAAACTGTAAAGCACCTTGCCGTTGAGGTGGACCGACGACTCGAAGGCGATCCCGGGCGAACGATGCAGCTGAGAAACTACCACCCGTTCCGCCCCGTTGATCACAAACGTCCCCTGCGGCGTCATGAGCGGGATCTCGCCCATGTAGACTTTCTCTTCCTTCGTCCCCTTTTCTTCCTTGAGCTGGAAAGTGACATGCAACGGCGCGCTAAACGTCTGGCCTTCGCGCTGCGCTTCCAGCGCCGTTAATTTTGGCTCGCCGATTTCGTAATGACTGAAATCGAGGGTAGCCTTTTCGTCATAACTCTGGATCGGGAAAACCTCCTTGAAGACCGCCTGCAAGCCATAGTTCTTGCGTTTGGCCAATGGCACGTCCTTTTGTAGGAAATCGACGTACGAATTCAGCTGAACTTCGATGAGATTTGGCGGCTCAATGCCTTCTTTGATACTGCCGAAATGAATGCGCTCTGCCCGTTCTGACATAATTAGTTCTCTGCTAGCGGTGGCAACCGGGCTGCGTCAGGGGAAACGCGGTCCAGTCGTGCGGGGTTTCTATGTCTCCAGCCGATGGCGAAGACGACAAAAATGACACCGAATCGGCAGTGTGTCAAATTGACCACCACCGTTTCGCTGCCTTTCTAAATTTTCTTGTCCGTCGTCCGCCGGGTTAAAAATAAATTTGTTTACTCTTAACGAAAATCCTCTTTGCCACGAATCGCCGCACCGTGCAAGAAAAAAATTTCAAACGCCCCCACCCTTTCTTTAGCGGCGGTCTATGACCGCCGACGTCTTCACTGGAGGGACGCGCTCCGTCGCGTCCCCTCAATAAAACCGGACGACACGGAGGTCGTCCCTCCAATTTTCCCACGCGGCCATCTAAAACCGGACGACACGGAGGTCGTCCCTCCAATTTTCCCACGCGGCCATCAAGGAAGGGCGACTTCCAAGTCGCCCATCTTAATTAATTCGGCGGCTGAGAAACCGCCGCTTCCTGAATTATTTGATCTCGACCTTCGCTCCCGCCGCTTCGATCTTCTTTTTCATCTCTTCGGCTTCGGCTTTGGTCACGCCTTCTTTGATCGTTTTCGGCGCGCCTTCCACCAGCGCTTTAGCTTCCGCCAGGCCTAGGCCCGGCACCGCGCTGCGCACTTCCTTGATCACTCCGATCTTGTTGCTACCCATCTCCTTCAAGATCACCTCGAAAGTCGTTTTCTCTTCGGCCGCCGGAGCTGCTGCGCCACCGCCGCCCACCGCGGGCGCCGCCGCCATCGCCACGGGCGCCGCCGCGCTCACACCCCATTTTTCTTCGAGCTGTTTCACCAGTCCAGCAATCTCGAGGACGGTCAGGCCGCTGAGTTGCTCCACAATTTTATCTGTATCTGCCATTTTATTTTCTCCGGTTCGCCGCTTCCGAAAGCCTTCGGAAAATTAAAGCCGATAGCCATCAGCTCGGACAATTTTCG
>WNGE01015970.1_pt1 | contig 11543 bp, 12 predicted proteins | sample 5400651 | NCBI WGS metagenome assembly WNGE01 (sample SAMN13153370, study PRJNA577476) | soil metagenome | isolation source: 60 cm soil or saprolite under grassland replicate 2 | place: USA:California | collected 2016-06-15 | reverse complement strand
TGAATCTAACACCCACCCGCTACCGCGAGGTGGTACTGACCTCATGCCACTAAGGCTATAGTGAAATCGACATTCATAGGCAAAAAATCCAAACTGCATCAGTACCAATCATTGTCCTCAGTTCAGTTTTCCAGGTTAAATTAGTACCACGTCGCTCCCGGTTCTGATTCATATGAACGTTGTCAGCAACGGATGGCAACCGTTATTCTTACAACGTTCATCGTAGCAGTACGTCCTGAGTCTTTCTTAATTTTCGAACACTCGGTGGTCATCCCCTGGTTCGCGCGAGTAGATGAGATAGCTTGGTAATTGGCCATTAACTGGAAAAACCCGTGCTTCTTCGTATCTGCTTGATCTGCTCGATCTGTACGGCCTTTGCGATTGCAGTTCTGCCGCAAACGCAGTCGGGTGGCCGGCGGCCAGTTGCCAGTAACGCAGTCTCGAAGCCCCAATCAAAGCCAGAGCCAACCCCGCCGTCAAAATCCGAGTCACGTCCCTATGCCTCGCCCGAGCCGTCATCGCTTGAAGAGCCACAAGAAGTTGAGACTCTAAAGATTGACACGAACCTGGTCACAGTTCCTGTCATCGCTACTACCACCGATGGAAACTACATTCCTGATCTACGTCAGGAGGAGTTTGGTATTTCGGAAGAAGGCGAGAAACAGCAGGTGGCTTTCTTTGCCACGGTGAGTGCGCCGTTTCATGTGGTGTTGTTACTGGATACGAGCGCCAGTACCAGGGAGAAGTTAGGTTTGATTCAGCGAGCGGCCGCGGCGTTTGTCGAGCAATTGCAGGGCGCGGATCGCGTGAAAGTTATTTCATTTGATAGCGAGGTCCGTGAACTTAGTGATTTTACCAACGATCGAGCAGCACTGAAAGGTGCCATCTACAAGACTGCTTCAGGGCAGGGAACAAAACTTTACGATGCATTTGAACTGGCGCTTTCCTCGATTAAAACAATCCGGGGTCGCAAGGCCATCGTTCTTTTCAGCGATGGCGTTGATTGGCACAGCGATCAGGCAACCTTCGACAGCACACTCCATTGGCTGGACGAAGAAGGGGTAATTGTTTATCCGATCCGTTATGAGACTCGCGACGAAACCGAGCGCATAGCACGCGGAGCGGCGGACGACCCGGCAAACCAATTGCCTACCATTAGTGTCATTCGCAGAGCTCCGTCCGGAACAACCGCGCCGACTTTTCCAAGCGATAATCCGGATACAGTGCCTACGACGGGCCAGCGCCCCAGGACAGGGCCTCTTGGCCTACCCACGGTCGCTGAAATATTGAGAGGACGACGACAGAGGGACCGCGATAGGAATCGTTTTCCGTCGCCCGATCGGTTACCTCCTACCTACGGACCAGACGACCCGCGTGACAGGGATTCCTTACCACCAGATGGGCGCTCCGATCCGCGCGATAGTACGCGCCCCTCGGGCCGCGGGAACCGGCGCATGGACGATTCGATAGATATGATGCTTGATCAACTTTATCTAAAGGCAGATAGCTATCTCACGGAGCTGGCAAATAAGTCAGGCGGCCGTGTAATGCGTGCCGATACACTGGGGTCTTTGCCGGACGCCTTTGCGAAGATTGCTGCCGAACTCAGAACACAATACTCCGTCGGTTACTACCCAACCAACAAAACGCGGGATGGAAAATATCGCAAAATAAAGGTCGTCATCACGCGCAAAAACGTCGTGGTCCGCGCGCGTCCCGGCTACCGCGCCCCGAGTGGGGGCTGAGTGTATGCCAATTCTACGCAATGCGGAGAGATCTCAATAAGGTCGTTGACTAAATTCGCTTTTCAACATATCTGTTTTATCGTATTCCAGCCTCTGTCGCGAGAAGCCCGGTCGCTACCGAGACTGTGTGGAAACTCCGGTTCGTGGCTGTGCCGCCCGATGTGCGGTGGCGGCTCCGCCCCACCGGAGGTAGTACCCTAATCATTCCGGGGCTACGCCCCTGAGTTGGGGCATAGCCCCTGATTCCATCAACTCTAGCCGGAAGGGCACAGCCCTTCCGCACATCGGGCGGCACAGCCGCAAACCGCGTTTCCACACAGTCGCTACCGGTCCCGGTTCCGTATTCGTCGAACCACGCATCTTGTTTTGCTTGCCGGAAAGATAGACAATCCTAACTGTCTCCAGGCCTTTGGAATTTTTTCATTCCGGGACAACACCGACCTAAATGCCCGATCGAAGCGAAGCGTGGGAACTGTTATGCGAATACACGAAGGGCGAGAGTTTGCGCAAGCATGCCCTGGCGGTGGAAGCAGCAATGCGCGCTTGCGTCAAACGGTATGGCAATGCGGAAGACGACGAGGACGAATGGGGATTGGTCGGACTACTTCATGATTTTGATTATGAAATGTTTCCGTCAGCCGACCAACACCCTTTTACCGGCGCAAACATTCTATGCGGCCGTGGTTACTCCGAGCCATTCATTCGCGCGATAATGGGCCATGCAACCTATACCGGCGTGCCTCGAGACACGGCCATGGCTCGAGCGCTATTCGCAACGGACGAGCTATGTGGTTTTCTCGTGGCGTGTGCACTAGTTCGACCCAACAAGAGTCTTGATGATCTCGAAGTTACTTCAGTGAAGAAGAAACTCAAAGACAAGGCGTTTGCACGCTCGGTAAATAGAGACGACATCCGACAGGGAATTGAAGAACTCGGGGTCGATCTGGACGAGCACATACGTTTCGTTATTGATGCCCTGCGGCCGGTCCAGGAGCAGATTGGGTTGAACTCTCTGGCGCTAAGTGCCGATTAGACTCATCAATCCAACCAGCAGAGAGCTCACCAAGAAACGAAAAGAATTTCTTTTGGGTACTGGTGCAGTTTCAATTGGCATTCTCATTAGCACCGTGGCTTCAGCCCGGTGGAAGCTTCCACGAAATCGGAAACCCTTTAAACGGTTTCGCAGTCTTCTGCCTGGCGACGGGTCACTGGGCTAAAGCCGCGGTGCTAATGAGAGCATTCAAACTACATCAGTACCTTCTTTTGGTAGCGTCGTAAATTTCAGTTTCTCTGTGAAACCTCCGTTTGCTCTGTGCCTCTGTGGTGAAAAGCCTTAAGCAAATACCCATCACAGAGACACGGAGAACACAAAGGAAGCACAGAGAATTTCAAATTAGGACACCAGCTTCTTTTGGGATTCTTTGGCGACTGGAACAGGTATCGGCTCAAATAACAGACTTGTCCACCATCAGTGTGGGACAAAGTTCCAATACTAAACGGAGTTTTGCTGTGGGCCGGGTTGCGGCTGAACGGGTAGAGTGTGGGCAGTAATGATCGAAGCGAGAACGAAAAACAAAATAGTTAGCAACAATGTGATAATAGCTGTTAACAGTGCTTGTAACCTGCGACGCCGTGCGGTATGCCGGTAAACAAAGATCGAGGCGAGCAGCGTCGCGAGGGTCGGAAGTAGATAGGTGGAAACTACCAGCAAACCTGGCCTGGTGATTGGCTTAAGTGATGAAAAAAAAGACAGGATGATCGCTATCGCGGAACCCGCCCCAGCCACGGCAGCGAGAAGAGCGGAAATAAGTACCAGCTTCAGGCGCATTTGATTGTGTCCCTCAGGCCGACCGTTGTTGCGGATGACTCGCCCGGATGGAAGCAGTACTGCGAAAAGAGCGGGCTAAGGATACCACAGCATTCACTATCGTAACCGGCAGCGGTAGCGATCGGCTGCTGGTTCAATCCGACTGGGCACGGGTTTCTACGGCTTCCGGTACTGATAAAGCTGCCGCTGATAACAAGGAATTCGCAAGTTCCAGGAAGAATCCATTAAGCTGCAAATATGGTTACAAGAAGCGCGTTAATCTACCTTTCTCGCCAGGAGGGATTGAAGGAATTTGCCACCCGTTTTCGGCCTTTCAAGAAACTAACCACCCGCTTTGTGGCGGGCGAAACCATCGACGAAGCAGTGGCCGCTATTCAAGAGTTGAATGCTGAGGGCTGCTCGGCTTCTTTCGATCACCTTAACGAGTCGGTTGCCAATTCTGCCGAAGCGGAGGCGGAGATCAAAGAGTATCTCCAGATCCTCAATCGTATTGACGAAACCGGGATTGACTCGAACGTCTCGATTAAGCTGACACAGTTTGGACTGGAGTTAGATCCTGAGCTCGCTTACAGGAATTCCCGTGCGGTCGTTGAAGATGCGGCACGAAGAGAAAACTTCGTGCGCGTGGACATGGAAGGTTCAAATGTGACTCAGCTAACGATCGACATCTTCAAACGCCTGCGAGCTGAGTTTGGATTAGACGATGTAGGCATCGTCTTGCAATCATATCTGCGACGGACATATGCGGATGCCCAGGAACTGGTAAAACTGCCGGCGCGCATACGCATCTGCAAGGGGGCCTACAATGAGCCTCCGGAAGTTGCATTTCCGGACAAGAAAGATGTAGATGAAAACTACGTGAGGGTTATGCAGTTGCTGCTTTCGAGCGGAATCTATCACGGCATAGCCACGCACGATCCGAAGATGATCGAGGCGACGATCGATTTTGCTCAGCGACAGGGAATTTCGAAAGGAACTTTCGAGTTTCAGATGCTTTATGGGGTGCGGCGCGATTTGCAGCGGCAACTCGCAAAGGACGGCTACAACCTGAGGATCTATGTGCCTTACGGAAAACACTGGTATCCTTACTTTATGAGAAGGCTGGCGGAAAGACCGGCCAACATCTGGTTCGTCTTGAAGAACCTCCTCAAAGGTTAGCTTACGGAATGGAGAATTACCTTTGGATCTTGTGGTGCATTCTCGGCGCGATCCTGATCGTGGCTGAAGTCTTCACCTCTGGTTTCGTCCTGTTGTGGTTTGGCATTGGCGCGCTGGCTGCAGCCTTTGCCGGGATCGTAGGTATCAATAATCTCGGACTTCAGTTTTTTATTTTCGCGCTGGTTTCAATTGGACTCACCGCCGCCTCGCGCACCATCTTCATCAACTATTTTTCCCGTGAGAGAACCGGCGATTCACTGCGTACGGGCGTCGATTCACTGCCCGGAAAGATCGGGACGGTGGTTTCTTCCAGCCGTGGAGCGATGAAGGAAGGTGCGGTCAAAGTTTTTGGTTCTACCTGGACAGCTTATCCCGCTGACGGCGAATCGCCACTCGAGGCGGGCGAGCGCGTGCGCGTGGAAAGTATCGAAGGCTCGTCGATCTACGTGCGTCGCATTGATGAAGGAATTGATTGGCGCGCGAAGACCTTGCCGGAGAATGAATGAACGCAGTCTAATCATAAACAGTCTTGATCTTCAGTGTCGTATGTTCTTCAATCAGCGGGGGCAAGCCCGCCTTCCTGACCTGAGAGCCTCTAACTACCCCGGTACTACTTCCTTGAAAGCCTTTCAATCGAGGAGAAAGACTCAACTCCGATTGTCTCATGGTCGGGAAGGTGGGCTTGCCCCCGCTCTTCGGCTAACAAACTCGAATGTCGTTAAGGACTTTCGCGGGGCTCTGTGTCTGAGTCGTAGGTGTCGTCGAGGGTCTTGTCTTCTTCGAGTGGCGGCAGTTCGATCGTGATACGATCGGTATTAGGCTCTTCCAGTTCGTCACCACTGAAACGGGCCAGGATAACGGTGATGTTATCCTCGCCACCGCGGTTATTGGCTTCAGCAATTAACTCATCGCAAGCTGTGGAAAGATCAGGATTGCTGTTGACGATGTTTTGAATATCCTCTGCACGCAACTTTCCGGATAAGCCGTCACTGCAGAGTAAAAGCGTGTCGCCGCGCCGCAAACGTATCCTGCCGGTTACCGGCGTGACGTCGCCCTGCGCGCCCAGCGCCTGCAAAATCACATTGCGAAACATGTGAGTCTCGGCTTCCGCCTCACTTATCTGGCCCACGTCGACGAGCTGCTGCACCAACGATTGATCTTTAGTCGCGAGTCTAATCTGATCTTTACGGATGATGTAACCGCGGCTGTCGCCGACTTGCACCAAATCCACAAAGTCACCATGGACAGCTGCGCCGGTAAAAGTTGCGCCCATGCCGGCGCAGCGCGAGTCTTCCTGGCTCTTATGATGAATCGCGAGATTGGCGTAAACAGTGGCTTGCTTTAGACAATCGACCAGCGGCGTATCCTGCTCGCATCCTTCGGGTTCTTTGCCCATGATCATGTCGCGCACCGAGTCCACTGCCATGCGGCTCGCGACATCTCCAGCGAGAGCGCCACCCATGCCATCTGAAACAACCAGCACGAGACCCTTCTCCCCCAACTCGAAATTATTCAGATCGGTGGGAGCCGAGGCGCCGTCAGACCCCGTCCAGGTCTGCTGTTTGGAGAGTTCGAGAACGAGAAAGTTGTCCTCGTTTCCGCGGCGAACGCGACCGACGTCCGATTTTGCATGCAGTTCAACAATCATAAGGTGCGTGAAGGCCATTCTGGATAAGGTAAAGTTCGATTCGAATTCTAACCTTTCGCAGTTTGGCTGTCACTTCCGTTTTGATGTAACGCAAACTGATAGTTTGCGCCGCAATCCAGGAGCTTGCGTTATCCAGAACTGAAATAATGACGCTAGACTCAAATGCTGCCCTGGCAAACTAACAGTTTGCGCTACAATTACTGAAAAGCTCAAATGCTATTTAATGCTTGATCGAGATCAGCGATTATATCATCCGTATCTTCAAGCCCAACCGAGACCCTCACGAGACCGTCGCTGATTCCCAATCGGGCGCGTTTGTCCAGGTCAACCGACGCATGAGTCATGGTTGCGGGATGCGAGATCAGCGTCTCTACACCGCCCAGACTTTCTGCCAGCGTGCAAAGTTTAACTGCCTCCAGCACAGCGCGAGCCGCTTCCAGCGAGCCCACGTCAAATGCCACCATGCCGCCGAATCCGTGCTGTTGACTCTTAGCCAGAGCGTGCTGAGGGTGCGAGGCCGAGCCCGGGTAATAGATCTTTTTCACCTTCGGATGCTCTTCGAGAAAAGCTGCCACAGCGCGGCCTGACTTGTCATGCTGTTCCATACGCAGCGCGAGAGTCTTGGTGCCGCGCATGACGAGCCAGGAGTCGAAAGGCGAGAGAATCGCGCCAGCACTGTTTTGCACAAAGCCAATCCATGCCGCGTCGTATCTCCGATACCTCGCGGAGATCGGTAACAATCATCACCGGATTAGTCGGCGTCTCAACAAAAACCATCCGAGTGTTGGGCTTGATCGCCGCCTCGACGTTGAGCGCGTCTGAAGTATCTACGAAATCAAACTCCAGGTTGTAGTTCGCGAGTATTTTCGTGAAGAGCCGAAACGTTCCGCCATAGGTGTTATCGGAAACGACTACGTGCTCGCCGGCTTTAACCAGCCGGAGCGTGGCATCGATGGCTGCCATTCCTGAGGCGAAAGCAAATCCAAAGCGCGCGCCTTCAAGCGCAGCCAGATTTTGCTCCAGCGCGCTGCGCGTCGGGTTCTGCGTACGCGCATACTCGTAGCCTTTATTTTTTCCGAGGCCATCCTGCGCGTAAGTTGAAGTTTGATAGATAGGAACAGTGACTGAGCCGGTTGTTTGCTCAGGTTCCTGTCCGCTGTGAATTGCCGTAGTTGCGAAACCCATAAGTAGTTAATCGTAAATCGTGAATCGAGAATAGTAAAACGGATGGTTGGTCAATTGCATGTTTAGAGTTGGCTTTCCGAAAACGATTTCTGGGTGGAGCGTGGCATGGTAGCCCGCGTGTTAGGCAGTGTCAATCAGCATGGGTTTTCCAACTCTGTTTGCTGCTCAGAGTTTCGACTCTTCGCCGATAGTTTCTACGATGAGCGTTTTTCGCCAGAGGATAGAATGGATGCCAACACCGGGAACAAGGCGCTGAAATCCCCATGCTGCGCTTCAATTTTGCCAAAACAAGCTGACTCTACTACAGTTTGTCGGTTGATATGAATTTAAGAATCAGCGCTGGCAGGTACTGATGCAGTTTGGATTTTTTGCCTATGAATGAGCCTTAGTGGCATGAGGTCAGTACCACCTCGGGTGGGTGTTAGATTCGCAATTGGACACAGCGGCATATCGAGCATTGCGGCCGTGAAATCGCCTGCTGGCAGGCGGAACCCACCCGCTACCGCGAGGTGGTACTGACCTCATGTCACTGCGACGAACGATGATCAGCATTCGCTAATCGTGCTGCTAGTCAAACTGCATCAGTACTCGCTGGCACGCGACGTTGACACTCACACGTCCGCAAGTTAATCTGTTACCCCGTGAATCACACGGGAACAAATCCTCCTTCGAATCCCAAAACAAACGTTGTCGCAATCATCCCCGCTCGCTACGATTCTGTTCGTCTGCCTGGCAAAGCCCTGCTGGAAATCGCCGGAAAACCTATGATTTGCTGGGTTGTGGAGCGCGCACTCGCGGCGCGAAATGTCAGTCGCGCGATCGTCGCGACTGATGATGAACGAATAGTCAACGCGGTGAAGTCTGCCGGGTATGAAGCGGTGATGACTCGCGGCGATCACCGCAGCGGAACGGATCGGATCGCTGAAGTTGCTGCGTCGCTCAAGGACGTGGATATCATCGTTAATGTGCAGGGTGACGAGCCTTTGATTTCGCCGGAGACGATCGAGCGCGCCATAAAATCAATTGGGGAAAGGGTAAAGGGGAAGGGGGAAGGGGGAGAAGAGGGATGCGGAGATGGGGAGACGCGGAGACAGGAAGAAGACATGGATGGGGAAAAAGGGGGAAAGGGGAAGGGGGAAAGGGGGAGCAGTGACATTGGGATTGTTACGACTTGGGAACCGATTGAGTCTGCTGCCGATGTTTTGAACCCTGGCGTGGTGAAAGTTGTAGTTGACGAATACGAACGCGCACTGTACTTCTCACGTCTGCCTGTGCCTTTTCCCCGTGATGCAGTGCGAAGATACGGCAGCCTGGAAACAGCGCTAAGGAATGAACCTTTATGGTTGTCCAGTTTTCGCAAGCACACTGGACTTTATGTCTATCGACGCGATGTGCTGCTCGCGTTTGCCAGGTGGCCGCAGTCAGAGTTGGAGCGATTGGAGTCGCTCGAGCAACTGCGAGCTTTGGAACATGGTGTGAAAATCAAGGCAATCAAGGCAAGTACGGCGTCGATTGGGGTTGACACGATAGAGGATTTGGAGCGAGTACGTTCGATTGTTGAGGAAGAGAATTGCAGTTTAGAGTTCAAGCTTTAGCTTGCGTCTTCGCTGCGTCAGCAACCTAAAGGTTGAACTCTGAACCACTTGATTTTATGAGCGACTGGATTGGATTAGCGGTGATTGGCTTCATTGCTTTGTGCGCTCTGTTTGCTCTGTGGCAGCTTTCGAAGCCTTACGAAGTTAGTGTGGAGGAGTTTGAGAAGCGCGCCGCTGAAGCGCCCAGCTTACTGAGCGCCGGCTTTGTCGGCCTGCAAAAGATTCTCGATCCGGCAACAGCAAAGGCTGTGGAAGCGCAGGAGGATTTCAAGGAAGGGCGCTACGACAAGAAGCAAGCCAAAGGGAACGGCGACGAAGCAGGAGCAGACGGCAGACTGCAGGAGCAGGAGGCAGTGAGGAGTGAGCAGTGGGCAGAAAAGGTAGAAGGTAAAAGGTAGAAGGTAGAAGGAAGGCAGCAATGACTAAATATATCTTTGTTACCGGCGGCGTGGTTTCCAGTTTGGGAAAAGGCCTGGCAGCGTCTTCGATTGGCTGCCTGCTTGAAGCTCGCGGACTCAACGTCTCTTTGATCAAGCTCGATCCTTACATCAACGTTGACCCGGGCACGATGTCGCCCTTTCAACATGGCGAGGTCTTTGTCACAGATGACGGCGCGGAAACTGACCTCGACCTGGGTCACTACGAGCGATTTACACATGCTCCTCTGTCACAGGCAAACAACTGGACCACAGGCCGTATCTATCTTTCTGTGATCGAGAAGGAGCGTCGCGGCGATTACCTCGGTAAGACTATCCAGGTCATCCCCCACGTCACTAACGAAATAAAAGAAGCAGTCAGGGCCGTCGCGGAAAAAGAAAATCCCGACGTCATCATTGTCGAGATTGGCGGCACCGTCGGCGACATCGAGTCGCTCCCATTCCTCGAAGCTATTCGTCAAATGGGAAACGAAGAAGGCGCCGGTAACACGCTTTTCATTCACGTCACGCTGGTGCCTTTCATCGCCGCCGCGGGTGAACTGAAGACTAAACCCACGCAACACTCTGTTCGCGATCTTCGCGAGATTGGTATTGCCCCTGACATTCTTTTATGTCGCTCGGAAAGACCGCTGTCTTACGATCTGCGTTCGAAGATTGCTCTGTTTTGCAACGTGAAAGAGTCGGCAGTAATCAGCGCGCAGGACGTCGATACTATCTATGACGTGCCGCTCGCGTTTCACGAGCAGGGACTGGATGAATTGATTGTCAAGCAGCTTGGTTTTGGCGCGCGGGCTTCGCAATCAAACCTTTCTGAGTGGCGCGATCTGGTTGGCACAATCCGCGAACCATCTGGTGGAGAAACTTCAATCGCTATCGTCGGCAAGTATGTGGAGTTGGAAGATTCTTACAAATCGTTGCGTGAAGCGCTGACCCACGGCGGCGTGGCAAACAAAGTTCGCGTCAGTGTGAAATGGATCGAGTCGGAAGACCTCATGGAGGATGGTTACGAGTCTCGGCTGCGCGACTTTGACGCCATCCTCGTTCCTGGCGGTTTTGGCAAACGCGGCATCGCGGGAATGATTCGCGCGATTACGTACGCGCGAAAAAGTAACACACCCTACTTAGGTATTTGTCTCGGTATGCAGACGGCGTGTATCGAGTATGCGCGGAATGTTTGTGGCCTCAAGGATGCGGATTCCACGGAGTTTAATAGCGACAGCCCTTATCCGATTATTTTCAAACTGCGTGATCTGGTTGACGTCGAAGAGCTCGGCGGTACGATGCGCCTCGGCGCCTGGCCTTGCAATCTGTCGACTGGCTCACTCGCGCAAGAGGTTTACGGAACTAACGAGATCAGCGAGCGACATCGGCATCGTTATGAGTTTAATCCGGAGTTTCGCCAAACACTGGAACGCGCCGGCCTGGTCTTCAGCGGCGTCTCTCCTGACGGAAAGTTCGTGGAGATAGTCGAGCTGCCGCGCGATGAACATCCCTGGTTTCTCGGGTGTCAATTTCATCCTGAATACAAATCGAAGCCGTTAAATGCGCATCCGTTGTTTACCTCGTTTGTGCGTGCGGCTTATGAAAACCGGATGCACAATGAAACATCCATGGATAAAAACCGAGAGACTGAGCTTCTGATTTCGGAACGCGCGAACGTCGTCAGCGCTGAGTAGAAGTGGTTCGACAAACTTAGCGAATAACTTTCAAGGGCCCAGATTGTGATAAGACCTTCCGCAGATGTGTTTTGATGCTTGGTGCGTGGTGCTTTCAGATGTTTCACTGCAAGCGAGTTGCGGCGCTAAACGAATACGGAACCGGGAGCGATAGCGACCGGGTCCTGGCAATCAAGTTGGACTTTACTCGTAGCGATTAGATTAGGAACAAACTCGGTTCGGTTATCCAAGTTGATCTTGAGACCCATTCGCTACCGAGGCTGTTTGAAAA
>WNGE01007839.1_pt1 | contig 11546 bp, 9 predicted proteins | sample 5400651 | NCBI WGS metagenome assembly WNGE01 (sample SAMN13153370, study PRJNA577476) | soil metagenome | isolation source: 60 cm soil or saprolite under grassland replicate 2 | place: USA:California | collected 2016-06-15 | reverse complement strand
AAGCCTGGTTGGGGTTGCGTGGGATTATCCGGAGCGCCGGGGAAGTAGTCGTTAACCGGGTCGCCTCCCGGGAACGGCGCGGGCGCATCGTTGTAGAGGATGACCTTCTTCCCGGCGAACCCGGTGAAGTCGACGACGAGATCCCAGCGCTCAGCCGGGCCGGTGATGAGGCTGCCGCTCAGGTCCCTGGCGTTGAACGGCCCCTTCGCCGGGACGATAACCGGGTGCGGCAGGAAGCCGCCCTCGGTCCCAAGCACGAGGAAGTCGGGGCCTGGTGCATTGGTGGGCTTCATCGTGTGGGGGTTGATGGTGATGCCGTCCGGACTCCCATCATCCACATACAGCTGCAGGTTCAGGAACCGGGACTGGCAAGCGTTGAGGACGCGCAGGCGATAGCGCCGGGCCTCGACGGTCGCCTCGGGATACACCGTGCCGTTGGCGAGCATCGTGTCGCCGAACATCTCGGCGACGATCGAGGGGTCGGGAGGCAGGCCCAACGGGTGGTCTCCCAACTCCCAGCGGTCCGGCTCGTAGGTATGGGGATACCACAGGCTGCCCGGGTCCGGCACTCCCGTCCAGGTGGGATCGACGGCGAGGATGTTCTGCCCAACGAAGATCTTGTCCTGGATCACAATGGGGATCTCGCGCCCACCGTTCTCCACGAAGTCGGGCAGGCCCAGGGTGCGCAGGTTGGCCTCGAAGCTATCGCGGATGATGTAGGCGCTGGCGATCCCGGCGTAGGCATTGAGCCGAGTGAGATCGTGGGCGTGGTCGTGGTACCAGACCAGCCGGGCGCTCTGGTCGTTAGGGTAGTAGTACTCTGCCTGGCCCGGCTGGAGGCCCGGGTTGAGCAGCTTGTAGATGTTGCCCGCTGCACTCTGGACACTCGGGCCGTACTGGCCACCCGGGGTAAACCAGGAGAACGGGCCGCCGTCACTGATCCAGGGTGTGAACCCACCGTGCAGGTGAGTTGTGGTCGCGTTCTGGCGCTGCTGCGCGTCAGGGAAGTTGGCGCTGGTGTCGACCGGCAGGATGTGCTTCGGTGGCAGCGTGTTCGTAAACGTGATCTGGATCGGCACCCCACGCTGCGCCACGATAATGCCGCCGAGGTGCCTCTGGGGTTGCGCTCCGCCGCCCAGTGGCACGGCCGGGTTGTAGCCCCACAGCGTCGTCGGGCCGAGCTTGGGGTGTAACTGATCCTTGAACTGCGCGATGGTGAGGGAGTAGTGTTTGACCCCCGTGACGGGAGCCGCGAAGGCATCGGTCGCCGCGACCGGGATCCCCCCTGGGCCGACGCCGCGCAAGGACTGGGCGAACTTCTGCAGCCCCGTGCTCTGATAGAAGGCATACGCTGTCCTGCTATCAAAATACCAGGGTATAGCCAGTGCTGCTCCGGCCGCCATCGTGCCCGCCAAGAATTGTCGTCTCGAGAATCTTGTGTAGTTTGCCATGGTGTTTCCTCGCTTTGTGCTCTGGAATGTGTCGACTGGGATGCCCTTCTTCCCTCCTGAGGAAGAGCAGTACCCCAGACCGCCATACTGACTAATGTTCGTGGGAATCGGAAATATACTGCGAGAGAGTGCGCTCTTGTCAGCCCACTCGAGCTCTGCTGACCCTTCCTTTAACCTCACAGCGTGCTCAGTATCGCAGGAAAGAGGTTATATATTGTTGGAGATACGGTTGAGAAATAGTGATAAATGAATACAAATTGGTTCATGTTTCTCAATATGATAATCTTGTGTAGCTTGATATCGGAGTATTTTTTTATATAAACCATGAGGGCTTTTCATGACTCGGACAATTCCAACAGAAGAGCTAAAACGCGCTTAAAAGAGGGATCAGATCAGGACGACCAGGTCAATAGGCCAGTTTACCCCAATTTTTCGAGTTAGGAAGCGCAATGTCAGTGCCAGACAGGGAAGCGGATGAAAATTCGCTATTTTCAGGCGAAATGTTCTCAACGGTAACAAATATGATACCGGGATGACTCATAGCTGGCTAAGGGCGCGATTCGCGTTGGGAGGCAATGAAGGAAGCGTACCAGCGGCCACTGTCCTTGATGATGCGGCGTTGGGTGGGATAATCAACGTAGACCAGGCCGAAGCGCTTGCGGTAGCCCTCGGACCACTCAAAGTTGTCCAGGAAGGACCAGACGACGTAGCCCTTGATGGGCACACCCTGGCGTATAACCTGGGCAACGGTTTGAATGTGCGCCCGCAGGTAGTCTATGCGCTGCTGGTCGTGAATGTTGCCGGTTCCGTCCCAGTGATCGTCGAAGGCGGCGCCACTTTCGGTAACAACCAGAGCTTTCGGGGCGTACTCGCGGTGAATGCGCGTCAGGATGTTGGCGAGGCCATCGGGGAAGATCTCCCAGCCCATTTCAGTGTAGGACGCACCGGGGATGCGCTCAACGGCTTCATAGCTAGCGGCGGGCACCGTGTGTTCCGCTAAGGCCACGGTTTCTGTGCGGCTCCGCACGAGCATACGCGAGTAGTAGTTGACGCCGAGAAAGTCAATGGGAACGGAGATGATGGAAAAATCATCTTCACGAATAGGTGGAGGAGCCACTCTCATATCGGTAAAAAGATCGTCGGGGTAGCGCCCACGGAATAGCGGATCGAGGAACCATCGATTGCGGAAGGTATCGGCATGTTTGATCGCGAGCAGGTTTTCGGGACGATCATCGGTGGCATAGACGGGATAGAAGTCGAGGGCAATGCCTACCTGCGCCTGGGGAGAGAGATGCGCGCGCAGGCGCGGTACGGATAGGCCGTGCGCGAGCAAGACATGGTGGCCAGCGATCACAGCCAACTGATTATCACGCAGGCCGGGAGCATGGATGACCTCGGCATAGCCGAGGTAGGCCGAACACCAGGGTTCATTCTGCGTGAGCCACCAGTCAACGCGGTCTCCCAGGCGGCGCACCACTACCTCGGCATAGTCGGCGAAAGCGTAGGGCGTATCGCGAACGAGCCAACCACCGCGATCCAGCAAGGCCACGGGCAGGTCCCAGTGATAGAGCGTGGCGAGGGGACGAATGCCTCGAGCGAGCAGGGCATCGACCAGGCGGTCATAAAAATCCAGGCCGCGTTCATTGACGGCTCCAGTGCCCTGCGGCAGGATGCGCGGCCAGGAGAGCGAGAAGCGATAGGCGCTCAAGTTGAGTTCGGCCATGAGCGCAACGTCTTCTCCCATACGGTGATAGTGATCCGCAGCGATCTCGCCCGTCTGGCCCTGGTAGGTAGCGCCGGGCACGGCGACGAAGCGGTCCCACATGGAAGGGGCGCGCCCGTCTTCATGCACTGCTCCCTCTATCTGGTAGGCGGAGGTAGCAGCACCCCAGAGAAAATCGGACAGGAAGGCAGCGTTGGCCGGAGCTGACTGCGTACCTATACGGGGTCCTGACATGGATGCGGTTTCGTCGGTAGTGCTCATTGGGCCTCCTCTACAAGGCACCTGTTGTGAGGCCTGTTGATAGTGCTATTTTTGGGTACAGGCGGGCAAGCCTGCCAGGCGTGCGATATCCAGGATCGTCAGCTTCTCGGCCATAGCAAACCTTCTATATGGGGCCTCTTGTAGAAGAAGGCCATCGGAAAAATATTTGTAAGCGTTTACGAGAACGCTTACGAGAAGTATGCTTGACGAATGGAGTTGTTGTCAATAGTTTATCGCCGGGTGATAAGGGCCAGGCAAAGACATCGACTTTTTGACCCACGAGTGTGAGCAGTCCCGCCCCATCTAAGCGACCCGTTCAAACTCCGACCGAGGAAGTTATCCAGGATGCCGGGTTGCTGTTGAAGCTCCTGCCACTCTTTTTCTGATGCTGGGAAAAAGAGTTTAAATATTGGTCCCTGGCGGATCCAGGGTAGACCTGGACCCGTCAGGGGGCGAGTGCCGCAGCCAGCAACCGCTGATCGGAGTGATCTAGTCGCTGGTGTTCTGCGGCACGCTATTAACCAATGTCAATACTTGTGGCGGTGATGCTCCCATCGCTGTTATGCGTCCCCATGACGCTAATCCGGGTGCCAACTGTGATGGCGCTCGCGGCGACAGTCTTGCCCGCCTGTGAGTAGCGGGTACTCGCTGTCGTGTGAACCGTGACCGAGCTGCCACTCGACGTTTTGGCCACGATCGTATTGCCATTCACGCTCGACACAGTCAGCGCCTCGCACTGGCCATGTGTTCCCGGCGTGGCAGCCAGCGCCAGGGCGCTATTGGAGTCTCCCTGGGCGACGGCCAGCGTTTGGGAGCCATTGGAGCCTCCTTGCGTGACAGCCAGCGTCTGGGAGCTATTGGAGCTTCCAGACACCAGGGCCGCCGCCTGGGTGGCGCCGGTCGATGAACCCATGAGCGCACCTACGCCCAGGGCGAGCATGAAGGCAAAGGCCAGGCCCCCCATCAGGAGCCATCTGCGCCCGCGCCGGTGCGGAGCAGCTGGTTGATCCAGCCGGGTCGAGGCCATCTCTTCATAGTCTTTCATTGGTATACCTCCTTTCCTTAGAGTGTACTGGTGCGGCGGACGAACCGCCGCACCCCCAGTATAATTTGGTACAATGTGAACATGATTGGAATAGAATGTGATTTCTCACATCCCATTCTCAGAGTATCCTGGCTATCCCGGCCCTCACGACACTGACGTAAATGCGTACAACTGCTCAGCGCCACCAAATCCACTGGAAATGCTACTCGTCGAACTGGATTGCCATTGGCTCGACGAGACTACCGTACTGTGCTGCTTAATCCAGGTGATCAGCGCGCTCTGGCCGCTACCGCCAGGACCAGCGCCGCCGGAGCCGTTGAGTAAGAAGAAGCGTACCGCCCCACTCTTGACCAGCGCAGCAAGCTGAGTCGTCGTTAGGATGGGATCGCTGCCGGAGAAGCCGCCCAGCGCCATGACCGGCTGGTTGGTCTCCAGGATGATGGAATCGGCCTCGTTCGAACTGACCACGGCGACCAGGTACTTCGCGCTGCCCCGGTGCGCTTGCAGGTAGCGGATCAGCGCGGTATTGGTGGTGCTGCTTCCTCCCAGGCCACCGGCGGATTGCCCGCTTGGCCCGGCGATCGGCAGCATGGACGCCTCATTCGCCAGCACGGGGATCGTCGACCACACGGCTGAGGTAAGCATCAGCGCCAGCAGACCGAGACAGAGCGCCGGCGCCAGGACGCGCACGTTATGCCGGAGTCGCGGGACCAGGCGTGCCGCGAACAGGATAACTGCCGCCAGCGCGCAAGGGATGGCGATCAGCGGGATGAGCCACGTCCCCCAGGATGGGTCGCTCACGATGATGTGGATCTGCTCAAGGGCGGTGAGCAAGAGCGCCAGGGGCAGCAGCCAGCCGCGCCAGCCGGAACGCCGGTAATCCTGCCACATCACGACGACGCCGATACCGAAGAGGGCGCAGATGGCCGGGGCGAACGTCGACAGGTAGTACTGGTGGAAGAAGGTTGCCACGCTGAAGAAAACTGCCATAGTCAACAGCCAGGTGCCCCACAAGATCAGCGATTGCTGCTGCCGGTCCTCCCGGAAACGGGGGCGGCGCTGCCAGGCAAGGGCGAGCATGCCCAGCAGTGCCATCGGCAAAAGCCACACGATTTGCCCAGCCAACGGCTCGTTGAAAAGCCGCAGCAGACCAGGATTGCCGGTATTAAACATTCCACTGCTACCCCCGCCGCCCCCACCGCCGTTTCCCAGATTCTGCGGTGGTTGACCTGTGCCGCCTGCCCCTGGCTGTGGGAAGTTTCCTCCATTGAATGTTCCACTCCCTGTGCCGACAGGAGGGAATTGCCTGGTCGAATTTCCACTCGTACTGCCGGAATTCCCCCCTCTGAAGCCGAATTGTCCCAGCAGGCGCTGGATACCGTTGTAGCCGAGAGCCAGGCTGATCTCTGAATTGTCCTGGCTCGAGCCGACGTAGGGACGACTCGCGGCCGGAGTCAGATCTACCGCGACTGCCCAGGAGAGGGAGATGGTGAGCAGGAGCAGCGCTGCCACGGCCAGGTGGGCGATACGCACCCAGATGCGCCTGGGCGCGGCCAGCAGGTACAGCAGGCCATAGGCGGGCACGACGAGGTAGGCCTCCAGCATCTTAATATTGAAGCCGAGACCGACGAAGACGGCGCAGAGCAGCAGCCAGCGCAACTTGCCCGACTCCGCCGCCCGCAGCACCGCCCAGGCCCCCAGCAGCATGACGAGCACCAGCGTGCTATCGATGGTGTTGTTGCGGTTGGTCAGCACGCTGATCGGGCTGATTGCCAGGGCCAACGCGGCCAGCAGGCCGGCTACCACGCCGAAGTGGCGGCGCACCAGGTAATAGAGCAGCAACACCGAGAGCACCCCGGCCAGCGCCTGCGGCAGGAAGATGCTAAAAGGCGTGAAGCCGAAGATTTTGGCGCTGGCGGCTTGCAGCCAGAAGCCCAGGGGCGGTTTGTCAATTGAGACAAAGCCGCCAGGATCGAAGGAGACGTACAGGAAGTTATGAAGGTTATCAAGCATGCTCCTGATCGCGGAGGCATAATACAGATTGCCGAAGCCGTTCCGCCCCAGTTGATAGAAGTTCATGAAGATCGAGATGAGCATCACTCCACCTAGTGCCAGGCGGTGCCACAGCCAGGATGGTGTAATGTTCCGGTGTTCGGCAACGGGCCTGGAGTGGATAGGAGTAATCACTTCTAGAGTATCGGACATAGTTCCTCCCTTTTACTCATGGGTATATTGCTATTTAGGCATGGTTCAAATGCACTTGACAGTTTCACATTGCTCAATAGTTACCGAACCGCTTCTGATGCGGTGAGAAATTAATTTGAGACTGTTCAAACTGTTAAGTTCGATTCACCCAAATTGAACCTTGCCTTAAGAGATTTTTCCCTTGCACCCAATCTTACAGCCCAGTCATTGGGTTTTCGTTGGAAACACATGAGAGATTTCTCATCCTTGTCATTGAGGCTCATCGACAATAAAAAACCTGTGGCTGGTATGTCCAAGCCACAGGTCGGTATAGCGCTAGCTTGAGGGCGGCTAGTCGCTTTCCCTGTCACGTGTTGTTTTTCTACGCTGTAAGAAGTCCTCAAGGTCTCTACGATATATTCTGTATTCGCCCCCGATATCAATGGCTGGAAGTTCCCTTTTACGTATCCAGCTTCTCACCGTTTCGGTGTGAACCTTAACTTCTTTAGCGACTTCATAAACTGTCAGCAGTTCATTAGCAGCCATGTCAGGCTTGTTCTCCCCTCTTACGTTGTTTGGCCTATTGTAGCGCGTAACTGTTTATAAATCAACGTTACCATGCAAAATGGCGGTAACTGGCATAAGACTTGACCTTTTTGTTAGAATATATTTAAACTAGTATAGATATATGCTAAATTGCTCTAACATGCGCTAGAAAGGAAATTATAAAACTAAATGGGCTTGCTGTGTGTCAGACAGCAAGCCAGTAAGTGAGAACATCCACAGCCATTGTTACCGTAGTTCTGTTCTCGTGGTGCATTGTGCCATGAACGTATGACCGTGTCAAACAAACAGCAAGGAAGGACATGAACAATATGCCAGCGACACCATTACCGATTGCATGCAGCCTGCACGTCACCCCGTTGATCGACATTGGAAATCCTGCCTTTGCCAAACATTACCGTGATGGACTATCGTGGTCGCTCTTTGGCGATTACAAAGGCCACAAACCGCTCGCAGACACACACCTTGTCGCCAACCTCAAGCGAGATGCGGCAAAAGGCTACTTTGACAGACAACATGAAGATGCGCTTCTCTATGTTGGCTTCTACTTCGGAGCGTTACACGGCTGTCTTCTATTGCAACAAACAGGTCAACTTCGCCCTGACGTGACCGCGCTCGTGACCTTCACCCATCCTGATGCCGCGAAAGGCTACTATATTGGGCGGCGTGGTTGTTACATGGACATTCCCTCAAGTGAGCCCATCTACACGGATACCGAACTGATGGAGGAACTCCTCCAGATCGCGCTCGACGTGATGGGATATCCCGATGAAGAGAACTCCTGGTACTACAGCATCGGCTGTGTGCTTGGCAATCTCAGCATACAAGTGTTCCCTGTTACCCCTGAAGAGTATCAGCAGTGGGAAGCTGAATACCACACTTGGCAAGAACGATTCGACAGGGAGCAGCCAAGAACGCGCGACGATCATTCACGGCTGTAGCCTTGCAAGAGATGTAAGAAACGCTACGTTCTATTGTGGACGAGCGGTATTTATCCGCTCGTCCGTTTGGCGAAGGAGGAATTTGCATTGAGTCCCATTTATACCTTCGATAAACTACATATGATTTCTTTGTCAACCTGTGGCATTTACTGTATTACATGCATAGTTAATGGTAAGCGGTATTTAGGGAGCAGCAAAAATGTGCAAATGCGTATGCGGATGCACAAGTATAACGCAGGGAGTGATAATAGCACTCTACCACTCCTGTACAAGGAAATGCGCTTTTACGGGTTGGAATCCTTCATCATAGAGATTTTAGAGCAATGTCCAGAAAAGAATTTATTGGAAAGAGAGGATTATTGGATAGAGGTGCTTCAGACACATATCGACGGTTATAACATACGGCAGAAAACTGATCTGAGAGGAATAAAACAAGGAGAAAGGAGTTTCCTTATACATCTTGAAGCATATAACCTCTACGGACACATCATGCATAAAATGCCGCGCCACATTTGTGGAATTTACCGTATAACCTCTCTTGATACCGGTGAACAATATGTCGGGCGTAGTACTGACTTAAAAACGAGACTGAGACTTCACAGATACGACTCGGTAAAACATCCTGAATACTCTCCTAAGCTCTATGCTGATATACAAACCTACGGTATCGAGCACTTTAAGGTAGACCTCCTGGAGCAGTGTTCAGAGGACGATTTGGCCTCAAAGGAGCGATATTGGTTAGACACGCTTGGTACTGAATATAACGGATATAATAGGCTTAGAAAAGATTTCACACACACTGACGAGACTAGAAAACGTCTCTCGTGGTTGCATAAAGGACGAGTACTTAGTGACGAACACAGGCAAAATATAGCGCAAGCAAGAAGAGGAAGAAAGCATAGCGATGAAATCATAAAGGCTCTTCAAAGAGCCGGAAGAAAGCAATCAAGGCTGAGCGAGGAAGATGTTAAAGACATAAAGAGGCTAATGCAACAAGGTGTAAAACCAGGGGAAATTATGCGCATCTATAATATTGGCCGGGGAACGTATTATGACATCAAATACGGCAAGAGTTGGAGAGACGTGTAGGCGGATGAGTGAAATAAACAACATGCTGCGGTAAAGTGACCCAGGAAAGTCAAGATATCAAAATCGGAGTTGTTAAGCTGGAATCTCCTTTCTCATTTTCCAAAGTAGACTTCGGCAGAGACGACAAAAGATGAGACAAAAACTCGCATTTTCAGAACGGGTTTGATATACTGAGCCGTAGAGCAAAATACTCATACATTTTTGTCGAAAAAGGGCAAAAGGTTCGAGATAGAAAAATGAAGGTTATTTACAAGATAACCTACCCAAACGGGAAGATCTACATCGGTCAGGATCTTACCGACACCATCGACTACTTTGGAAGTCCCGATAGCAAGCTCATCGAAAAAGACTTTACCAGAGAGATAAGACTGAGCTTCACCATCCGAAAAGAAATACTCCTGGAGTTCCCTGACGCCGCAGACAATAGCGAGGTTTCTCGCCATGAAGTCGCTCTCATCATACAACACGGGTCGAACGATCCATCCAAGGGCTATAACCGAACCCCTAAATTCAGAGGGTAATGCCTGAAGAACAAGCGCATTATCTGACAATCAACAGAAATAACGAAGAAAGTGAAACTACCTTATGCCATTAAAGATCTTTCTTGACACAAATGTTCTGCTTAAGGGATTTGGAGCATCTAGGGGCAAGCAGGCATTACCGGCATACCTCACTGATTCCTTTGTAGATCGATATACTTTTGAGAAATGTGTTTTCGAGGTCTATAGGCTGTTCCGTGGAGTTGTGGGGAAAAAACCATCCGAGGGGAGGGGAAGATGGGCAGAACAAAACTTGAAAGCTGAAACTGACCCAGCGCCCATTGGAAAATTAATAAGTCAGATACGTTCTGGTGATCCCGATGTTGATAGGGGATATGCCCGCTACTGGATAAACCAAATCTTAAAGGCGGGATATGGAATAGATGAGCGGGAACGACTCATAAAAGAATACGTTCGTCCTGAAGATAGAGATGCAGCCCTCGCTGAGATAGTCAAACAACGAGAACTCATGAATGAAAGAGGGAAATTTGACCACCTTTGCGACGACTTTGGCACTTTTTTAGAAAAACATGCAATCACTGTATTGTCGTACGGGTCAGCCTTTAATGTTACTCGGTCGATAGCGTTTGCGTCGGTACATCCAGCGATGCTAGATAGTTTTGTTAGAGATACTCTTATTCCTAACGAAGATTTTGAGATTGTTTTCGCTGCGCTCAGCCTTCCAGTGGATGTGTTTGTCACAGATGATTTAGACCTTATCACATGTTCATGGAGTTTGGGGCTAAACTTCCCTCTAACTCGAGACTCATTTTGTAAGGGAGATGATTACTTAGCTACGCTTGAAAAGATTAAGATCAGGAAGGGAATCCTCGACGATTTGTAAGACTCTCACCTTGAAAGGTCGCCCGAAGTTTCATGAATTGTTGTAATACCCTAAACAAGGATTTTGCTAGAGACGATACTGCACGTATTTGTTGGACATCGTCTGGATCAAAGGCGTGGGGAAGCCCACAATATACCAGCCATGCCAATTGTCGAGCATGCTCCTGATCGCGGAGGCGTAGTAGAGGTTGCCGAAGCCGTTCTGTCCCAGTTGGTAAAAGTTCATGAAGATCGAGACGAGCATGACCCCGGCCAGGGCCGGCCACCGCCAGAGCGGTGGCCAGTCGTTTTTGCTCTGCACCATCGGCTGTGTCGGTTGTTCCGGCAGTTTTTCTCTCGTGGTTGCAGGTGTATCAATCATAGCAATAGAGGTCCTTTCTAAAATGGATGATGTTCGGAAACGAATATGTGCTGAGCATACGCTCTTTCCTCGCGTCGCCACTTGCGGACAGAGATGAAAAGTTCGCGAAAGGCGCGCGCGATGACGCGCGGATTGGCTCCCGTTGCTCGCCCACCCCGGCGCGGCAGGTGATGAACGCCGACTTCCCGGTAGCTGTAGCCAGCCCGTTTCAGCTGGTAGAGCAACTCGGCATTGATCATCGCTCCCCGTGTTTCGAGTGGGTGTTGATGCAAAAAATCGGTGCGCAGGAGTTTGAAGGCGCAATCGATATCGCGCGCGTGTATGCCCAGGACATTCCTGATGAGGGCGTTCCAGCCCCAGGCGTTGAGTTTGCGCACCCACGTGTCCTGGCGATCCAGTCGATAGCCGATTACCGTGTCAAATTCATCAATGAAGAACAGCAGCCGGGCCAGGTCACGAATATCGAATTGCCCGTCGGAGTCCATAAAAAACGTCAACTCTTTCGTCGCGGCGGCGAAGCCATCTGCCAGCGTAGAGCCGTAGCC
>WNGE01007835.1_pt1 | contig 11546 bp, 13 predicted proteins | sample 5400651 | NCBI WGS metagenome assembly WNGE01 (sample SAMN13153370, study PRJNA577476) | soil metagenome | isolation source: 60 cm soil or saprolite under grassland replicate 2 | place: USA:California | collected 2016-06-15 | reverse complement strand
CAGCAAGTCGATCACGCCGAGCGAATTGACCGCGACAGTCGCGCGTCCGTTGGAGCCTGCTCCGGCCGGCGGCAGCATCTCGATATGCAGCGCCTGACCGGTGACGCCGAGCGGCGTAAGATTGGCGGTGCCATCGCCGTTCGGAACCGCGCGTGGCACATACACGAGAGCTTGTGTCGTCTGTCCAATTGAAATGTTAGCGATCACCTTATTGCTCAAGGTGTCGATCGCGACGGCATGTTCGCCGTTTTCCAAAGCGACATACACTCGGGTGCCGTCCCCGGAGGGCCAAATGCCGTGCGGTAGATCTCCCACGGCAATGGTGGCCACCAACTCGGGTTTGGCACCCCGGCGGTACGCCTTCACTTCATTTGCTCCGCCGATGGTGATGTAGGCGAATTTGCCGTTGCGGTTGTTCGCAAAGTTCACGTGGTTCGTAATCGGTCCTGTGTCGAGCAGCGCAATCTGTTCAAATGGCGGTTTGGCCCTGAACACCTGCACTTTGCCGACGTCTTTTAGCGTTATCCACACTTCGTCGTTTTCCGGACTTACGGCAATGTTGGGGCAGAAGGGACTGCTCTGCGGCACCCGCTTGATAACCTGATGGGATGCTCTGTCGATCACCGTTAGTTCGGGAGTGAAGCTCGAGCAGACGAAGCCGTATCGCCCGTCAGGACCGAACATGGTCATTCCCGGACCGTTCGCCAAGCGGATACGTCCCATTTCTCTCATCCTCATCGGATCGATGACCGACACGTAGTCCTCGCCCCGGACAGTGACCCACAATTCGCGCCCATCGCGGGTGAAGAACGCCTCGTGCGGCGATCGCCCTACGTAAACAATGCCCTTTACCTTATTCGTTGCCGTGTCGATCAGCGTCACCGAATTCGAGGCGATCGATACGACGGCGAGTGTCTTTGAGTCCGGCGAGTAGCCTAGGCCGTGAACGAGGAGCTGACCTTTGTAGAGCGCGCTCAAAGCAGCGGGCACCGGATCGCCGAGCCGAATCACGCCGAGCAGCTTGTTGGCGGAGGGATCGATCACCGAAACCGTGTTTGACGTCTGGTCCGCCGCGTAAACCCGATCGCGGCTGGAGATTGGAATGTCTGCTCGCCCCCAGGGCGCTTGCTGCGCAAACGCGGCAGGCACCAAAGAGAAAAACGCTAATGCACAGACTAGTTTCATATTCATGTTCCTTCTAGCCTAGCCTCTGGTGTTCACGCTTAGTGCTTCCTTGCGTCTAAGCCCGGCCTCTGAGTTGGATTTTCCGAGTTCGCACCATGCTGCTTCAGCCAGAGTTGCATCAGCTGAATTTCCGATTGCTGGTCGGTGATGATCTCCTGGGCCAGACGGCGCATCTGCGGGTCTTTGCCGTACAGCAAGAGCGCCTTGGCCATGTCAATCGCGCCCTGATGATGCGGAATCATCATGGTGACGAAGTCATGGTCAGGATCACCTGTCTGTGGCGCGGTGTGCATGCCCTTATGCATCACACTCATCGCGTTGGCCATCAGCTGATCGAATGTTTTATCGGTCGTAGCGGTGAATTCAGCAGTTGGCGCAGTGATCCGGTGTTCAATGGACATCGCTGACTGCGCCGCGTGTTTTTGCGCCTGTGCTGCAGCCACCACAATGAGCGTGACGATTAGGATCAATCCGCGGTTCATGCTCTCCTCCTCTTCATTGTTCGCCCACCATCCTCTGGGGAACCCGAACGCCGATGAACTGCCAGCATGCTGGACCGCATTGGCTGGGTCATTTTCATCTCGTTCGCTGCGCATTTCGTATGATGCAGGGGACCTGAGCAACGAATGTGCCAGAACAGATCCATTTCCGGGACGTCTGGAAAATGTGCGGATTCAGCAGCGTCTCATATGTTGCAGCTTGGTTTCGTACGAGTTGTGAGGACGACGATCCCTCGACGACTAAACGACAGGTGTCGAAATGTCGACTTTAGCTGGGACGAGGGATGCCCAGTCTTTTCCCAGGGAGTGAAGAGTTGTACCCGAGTCGAGCGGCGACACCTGTGAGGCCGCCGATGATCCAGTTCGTATGCTTGGAAAGGGGAGTCAAGATCCGGAGTTTCAGAAAGAATATCCAAAGCTCATCGGCGAAGACCCGATCCCGGTCATGCCCGATGAGATGGAAGAACGCGTCATGGTGGTGATCTAAGTAATATAATCAGCCAGCAATGAGCTTATTGCGTGTTGCCAGATGCGACCATCGGGTTGTGCCGCTCGCCGGGGCGGAGCGTCAATTGCGCTGCCGGCGAGAAGGCGCGCTTTCGGATGAAGACCGTGACGAGCAGGCCCGCTATCCCCGATGCCGCTAAGATCATGGCGACGAGGATAAACTGGTAGATGCCTGCATAGATGGGGCTGGCACCCGAGACCATCATGCCGGCCATCACACCCGGTATCCAAACCAAGCCCAGCGACTTGAGCATATCAAGACGCGGGAGGAGACTGGCGTAAACCGCGCTTTGTACGTAGGGCGCAACTGTCACCGCCGGCTCGGCCCCAAGCGCCAGGCCCGCCTCTATCTGGCCCACGTGTGCCGTGACATCGGCGTTGAATCGCTCGATCGACTGCGCACACGCGTTCATAGCGTTGGCGATGATCATGCTGCCCACAGGCACCAGGATCGCGATGTCAGGCTTGAGCGCCCCGGTCGCGAGCATCCCAGCAATTACGACGCCCGCTCCCGCCGCAATCGCATAGAAACAGAGCAGCAGCGCGTCCTTCAATCCCTGAGCGCGCCGCGAGGCAGTCACAGCCGCCGCGAACGACATAGCGAGCAGGATGAGCATGCCGACCAACGCATTTCGGTGCAGCAGTAGAGCCAAGACAATCCCCACGAAGACCATCTGCACAAGGCCTCTCAGCAGTGATAACGCCGTTTCGCGCTCCACGTGCACAGCAAACCACCGGCAGATGAGCACAACAGCAAGGCACAGTATGACGGCACCCGCTGCCTGAGCCATTCCCATACTGACGTCGCTGCTCAGGCTCTGCATCAAATTAGGCAGCATGTGACACTCCATTCGTTGGAACAATCGCGACCAGCTTGCCGGCCTCCAGATACATCGTGCGGTCGGCGATACGGGCGGCCTGCTGCATGTTGTGCGTGACGATCACGCAAGTCATCTGCCGCTCGCGGATGATACCCAGCACAAGCTCCTCGATTCCGCGCGCTGATGCTTCATCGAGGGCCGAGGTGGGCTCGTCCAACAACAACACCTCCGGAGAATTCGCCAGAGTCCGTGCTAGCGACACGCGTTGCGCCTCACCTCCCGATAGGGTACTCACGTCGCGATCATGATAGCCGGGCAAGGCGACGCGATCGAGCAGCGCTTCAATCGCCTGCTGAGACATGGTCTCATGGCGTTGTAGCGGACCGAAGGCGATGTTTGCGGCCACGGTTCCCGGAAACAAGTAGGCCATCTGCATGACCATCCCGACGCGTCGCCGCAATTCTCGTGGCGCTATGGCACGATAGTCCTCACCGTTGAGCAGCACCGTACCGCCGGTTGCCTCATCGAGCCGGTTCAGCAGCCGCAGAAAGGATGATTTGCCTGCGCCGCTCGGACCGGCGACTGCGAGCACTTCGCCTTTCTGCACTTGCACGCTGATGTCGCGCACCAGAATCTTGTCCACGACAGCGCGGGAGAGATTTTTGGTTTCGACTGCTATGGCTTGAGCCGCCCAGTCCGTAGGGCGGCGGTCAGCTTCTTCGGGCGCATATTCTGCGCATTCGATGACCGGAGCGGATTTGATGGGCGTTGAATGCGACATGTTCTTGCTTTCCAGTTTCAAAACAGACATTCCTCGCCGGTACCCCGTGACGGCTCATCGGAACTTTGCCTGGCCCGGGTTCTCGGCTTGGTAACTCGATGGCGGCTCCCTCCGGGTTCATTGTGCGTTTCGAATACACGAGGGAAACAGCAACGAATGTGCCAGAACAGATTGATGTCCGGAAGGTCTAAAAATAAACGGATCAGGAGCGTCTGCATATGGTGCAGCTTGGTTTCGGACCGATTGTGAAGAAGATCCATTGACAACTTATCGGCAGGTGTCGAAATGTCGACCTTGCTTGGACGACTGATGGACTGCAATCGTTACGAACCGGAAACGGAGAGATCTCTAACTTCGGTAGCGGATCAGAATCCTTCCAGCAATGGCGGCAGCGGAGGACGCGTCGACATGACTTCTTCCTTTCTGGACTGTTTTACCAACCGAACCACCAACAGCCCGATGGCATTGTGATCTTTCGCCAGCGCGACTGTGGATGCCTACGGCATTTGGCTCGATGGCAAGCGGACAATCCGCAGCTTCCGAGCTACGCACTCAACGACTGAGCCACAGCTAACGATCGAGCTGGCGGAGCCATGAATTCCGGACCCACCGGGTCGGTGACCGAGTCGCGAACGATCTCGTCGATGGCTTTCAGCGCAGCCAGATCCAGCTTCCAGCCGTTGACATCTACAATCGGCGTCAGTTGCTTGGGATGGCGGGCGCCCCAAAGTGCCACGGTGACGAAGGGCTGATCCAACGTCCACCGCATCGCCAGTTCCAGGACACGCTTGCCGAAATCCTCTTGCGCAAAGCGGTCGAGCCGCTCGACGGCTTGCAAATATTGCACGTAGCGGGGTAGCCGAAATTTCGGGTCTATCTTTCGAACGTCGTCGCCTCGAAATTCGCTGTTCAATTTCATTTTGCCGCTCAGCAGTCCGCGACACAGGGAACCGTACGTCAGCGTGCTGATGCCGTGGATGCGACAGTAGGGCAGCACGTCTCTTTCGACGCCGCGCTCAAACAAATTGTATGGCGGTTGTGCCGTGTGCAGCGGTGCGGCTTGGCGAAACAGATTTAACTGCTCTAGCGAATAGTTGCTCACCCCGATGGCGCGAATCTTCCCTTGCTTGTAGAGCTGATACATCGTCGCTGCCGTTTCCTCGATCGGCACTAGCGGATCGGGCCAATGAATCTGGTAAATATCTATGTAATCGGTCTTTAGGCGGCGCAGGGAGTCATTGATTTCTTTTATGATCCGCGCTTCACTCGAGTTCCGAAAAACCTGGTTTCCACGCCACTCCAACCCGACTTTGGTCGCGATAATCACTTCTTGGCGCTTGCCATATTGCGCCAATGCTCGACCGACGAGTTCTTCGGCGCGTCCGAGCCCATACACCGGCGCCGTGTCGAGCAAAGTTATCCCGTTCTCCAATGCTTCGAGAATGGTCTCGAGCGCCGCTTGTTCATCCGTTCCGCCCCACATGAAGCCGCCGATCGACCATGTGCCTAGTCCGATGCGGGAAACGTCGCGGTTCAATCCCTTCAGTGTTACGTATTCCATGATGCGCGGGCCCCCAATGAATTATTTATAGCAAGATTTCGTCACGTTAAGTCGCCGTCTAAGACAACAACAAAAACTCCCTCGAGTTTGTCTTTCTCTTCGACGATGCCGCGATCGACGGCGGTCTTTCGGACACCGAGACTGTCAAACCAGATCACCGCGAGAAGCTCACCATCCTGATTGTAAATCTCCCAATAGTCGGCCGGCCGTTCGGTGGTCACGTCGTCGTAGACGTACGTAGCCACAGCACCCATAACCTCTCCTTCGACCACCCACGGATCAAAGGAGACAAGCCTGATCTCATGCTGTTCCGGGCCCGCAACGATTTCCTGTTCCCCGGCATTGTCGCTGGCTTCCGCAGCCCTAGCTGCTACGAGTCCAAGAAAGAACAACACAGCGATAAACTCTAAGATGCCGAAAATAGTAACGTAGATTTTATTCCTGAAAGTCATAGCTCCCTCCGTCACTTCCCTAGAATTTGTTTTCAAGAGCCTTGGTTGAGATTCTAGGCGGCCAAAGAAAGTTGATATTCGAGAAGGCTCTTGTCCTTGCTCTTAGAACCTTCGAGCAATATTCGACCGCGACAGATATAAGCGCCTGCTCGACACCTTGAGTCGCCGCCCGAGCCCACACTGTCGTCGTCGCTACAAGCACAGCTGAGAGTAGTAGGTAGATAGATTTCATTTTTTCTCACCTTCCGTTGTTGGAAAAAGACAAGGGCAAGGAATATGCCAGCGAGCTGACGGCCTCCAGCGGACATTCAACTAACTGAGATAAAAGAAAATTTAAGTTTAGGATCCGAAAGCTGATTGCGTGTCAGCTATCAGTGACGAGGACGTGGTGTCGAAATATCGAAGGGTGCCTAAATGCCGTCACTACAGGTGGTTGAAAATTTCCCGCATCTTCAAGCCGCGAGTCGTTTACCTGTCAGGAACGATGCTCTCCATCGTCCGCTCCAACAAGCGGCGCCGTTCCTTTTCCAGGCGATCGAAGGTGCTCAATGCGTAACGCCACGCCGGCGAAATCAACCAATGATGCGGGAGGGCGTTATCGCGCGCTCGCGGCGCATGGTCTTGACGATGGGCTTCACGGCATTTTTGCATGGATGAGTCTCCAAGATCTTGTCATTTAAGCTGCACCTCGGCGATCCGAATGTCACGCAAAATTAGACGCATTGCCGATTTGGCCCGCCCGAGCATGTTCTTCGGCGCGCTGATCGCTCGCGATCACGTTGGAGGGTATGTGCAAAGATTGGGCCGAAACCTTGACGCGGCAGCTTTCGACACAGCGCGAGCATTTAGCGAGTAGAAAACCCGCGCCGCGCTCATCTAGATGCTCATTGCAAACAGCGAGCTGCGTGAATTGAAGATCCCGTCTCTTTGATAACGAGCGTTAACTTCCCGGTTGCCAGTCCCACTTCCGTGTTTCGATGTCGCTGCGGGTGAAGTGAACAACGATCAGGACGGTATAGTCATTATAGTCGGTTTCGCCGATCGCCGGAGGGCTCTTGTCGACGAATTTTCCGGTGCTGCCGTCGATGGTAAAAACCTCGACCTCGGCATGGCCGCTGTGACGCGCGTTTTTAAATAGCGCGATCTCCGGCATAACAAAACCCAGGATCGGAACCGTAAAGGCTGGAGAGCCTACAAAGGACTGCCCTTGGTCAACCGCAAGAACGGGAGCGAAGACCTTCAAGTGGAGCTGCGCTTGCTTCGGGTCTGTGGCGATTTGTACCTGTTGTCCTTGTAGCCAAGCCGTGAAGAACTCCTTTGCGAAATCCTTATCGGAGGTCAGACCGTAGAAATCGACGGTGACCGTTTTCCCTTTGAATTCGTGAGTATCCAGCGTCGCTAAAGCCTGTTCGAAGGAGCTGATTAAGAGCCGTTGTTCTATGCTCGAACGCGCCGTATTGCTAACTTGGTTTGACGTCGCGCAGCCCGTAAGCAACGTGAGAAGGTATGCAATCGGAAGGAACTTCCGCATAGCGACATTCCTCTTGAATCTATCTGCGCAGGGCCGCGATTGGGAATTCTCAAGGATTCGTCCGGACCTGCAAGCGTTGATAATTGATTGCCAAAGCGACGCCGAACATAAATGGCCGATTCTCTCGACGAGAACCCTTTCATTTATTTCTGATATTCAAATACGATGCAGTTCTGCTTCTAGTGTCGCTTCGTACGCGTTGCTTATTCGTATCTAGTGGCGTGGTATTGCAAACGCTTATTCGACTCTGACCCACGTCTTGTCCGGATCGTACTCATCGAGAGCGTTGGCCAAGTCGGCTGTCTTCGGTCCGAGATCTTGCTGATAGAGAATTCCATCTTGATTGATAATAAACGACATCATCCCCGAGTTGGCGTATTCCGCGGGATAGGCTAAAAAGGCAAAGCCGCGAGTCATCTTACCGTTCACGATATAATTCTTCGCACCGCCGGACGCATGTTTTCCTTGCCTCATCAGGACGCGGAAGTAGTAGCCTTGAAACGGGCTCGGGAGCGAGCTTAGTTTCTTGGCGTAGCCTTCGGAGCTAGCATAGGCCACGAGCGGTCCGATGGGACTCTCGGGTTCACGGTTGATGGCATTCCAATATAAGCCGTTGTGCTTTCCCTGATCGCTGATGAACTTCTGCGCATACTGTTTAACGCTGTCGTCCTGAGTTTTGGAATAATACTCCTTTTGTGCGGCGACTAATTCTCGCAGAACACCGATAGTCGCAATCTCATTTCGTCCGATCCGACGAAACAATATCTCTTCCTTGCCGGCGCTGGTATCGAAGTACCAGGTGTCCTTCCTGTTCACGAGCGGGATCGGCATCGGCCAATTTTCGGCGCCGACGTACAGCCTGACGGTTCCATCCGGCTCTTCGACGAGACGATTCATCCTCTGGTATTTCTCGGCAAACGCGTCCCGGCTTTTTTTGTCTTCTACTTTGTCGCCGCTGGAGATGATTTCCTTCCCATCGGGTCCGAAAATTTCAAGGAGGTCCTTCTCGTTGCCGGCTTGAACCGCGCGGATCAATGCTCTGCTCGCTTCGTCGGGAGATGAAAACGTTTTTTGTCCCGGCGGTTCGGCCAATAGGATCCATACAAATCCCAGCGACCACACTCCAAAGAGCGCCATGGACGCAAACATAACTAAATTGCCCCTACGAATTTTTTGTAAGCTATCTTTTATGCCCATGCTGCTCGCCTCCATTCCGTCTTTCTGCATAGAAATCGCATCGCACCACAATCCGCTTACCTGTGACCGCCTCCTCCTCCGCCTCCACCTCCGCCGCCGCCATGACCGCCACCGAAACCGCCTCCACCTCCGCCATGACCGCCACTGAAACCACCGCGCCCTCCGCCGGCGAAGCCTCCGCCATGCATACCGCCACCGAAGCTGGACTGGCCGCGGAAGGAGTGCTGGGTTGCCACGCCGCCATGGTCGAATCCACTGAATGCGCCGGGGCGTCGGCTAGGTTCCATGTGCGGCGCGACGAACCCGCGATCAGCGCGGTGGTCAATCGGTCCGCCGCGAAAGCCCGCGCCGCGATCCGCAAAACCATGTCCCGGAGCACCCCGAAAATCAGGGCCATGTACTCCAAACCTGCGGTTGATAAAGGTGGGACTCCTGGAGATGAACCGGTTGTGATTGAAAACTATGAACCTGTTGTGCCAATCGAAACCCCAGGAATGCCAACCCCAGAGAAAGTGACGGTGAAAGTGTCCGAGGGGAAAACCCGCATCGAAGAAAATAAACGGACCGGCAAAGAAACCTGCGTCGAAATAATATCCCGGATAGGCCAGCAGGGGAGCCCCGTATACGATCCAGGGATCATACTCGGGAAGATAGACGATCTCTGGATTCGCCGGTTCGATAATTACCGTTTGGTCTTTTGTTGTCACAGTCTCCTGCGCCGTAGTTTTAAGAGTACCGGCGCTCTGCGCCCGCTTGCGCATAACCTGGACGGCATTGAGGACATCTTGTGATTGGTTGAAATAGGCGTCTCCCAAAGCCGAGGTCCAGGAAAGATTTTTGTCCATATTGGCTAGCACCGACGGAAATTGCGTGAGCGCTTTCACGCTGGGATCCCAGGATTGTTTATCCACCGCATCGGCCAATTGGGCGCCCTTGAGACTGGAATTTTCTTGCAGCCAACGGTTCGCTTCGACAATCTCGGTCGGGTAGGTGGCAGCCGCCAAAACCTGCGCGACCAGCTCGTCGGGATACAACGCGATGGGCGCTACCAGTTGCTGCAACTTTTCTGCAGTCACTTGCGCCGGCTGGACCGCAGACGGCGTAGCGGCCGCGGCCTCTTGATTGGCCACTGCCCCGCAATTGCTGGTTACCAATAGAAGCGCACACGAAAGAACCGATACCATAAACCGTTTGATTAACATGATAACCTACTCTCCTGCTGGCCAGCGGATGCTCATTGAAGCTCCGCGCCAGCTGCTTGTTTCGTACCCCTTTGCTTACCAAAAGTGATCTCCCCACATCTCCCGAGTGCTCCAATTCGCCAGGTCTTGTTCCCGGCGGACGGCGTTGAGATAAGTCTCTTGCATGTAGTTGATGACCTGATCCTGGACGCCTTGATCGTGCAATTGCGCCAACTGCGCCGCGCTGAGGCGGTAAACGGTTTCGGCGTCGCGCATTTTATTTACGATGGTTTCGGGAGGTAAGCCCTCTTCACTCATCCGGACCACTTCGCTGACCGTGACCGGTGGCTTGTTTTGGCCAAATCCCAGGGTCGCACAGCCGCCCAATACGGCGCTGCCGGCCAAAGCCATCGATAGCGAAATTCGGTGGCGCCAATGTTTTTTTAGTCGTTCGATCAGCTGAGACAGCATTTTTTCCACCTCGAAACATGTCGACGAGACTGGCGGCACAACCGCTTCGGGACGTTCTGATTTAGTAATTCGCCAAATTCATGCCACGGCAAAAAGCCCCCGTTGACGGCGGCTTGGAAGGCTAGAAAAGGTCAGGCACTAATCAATGCGCAGGAAATATCGATGCTTATGATCGCAATGTGAATCGGGGATGTCCGCCAAGAGAAGCCCGGAGACTGGATGGAAGGTCGACGGGATGACGGGTGTCGGCATGACGACGCCACCGCTGCCTCAACCAAAGACGTGTTGCTGTGAAATCCAGGTCGCCGCAACGACAGGTTGCCGTCAACGCGCGATTTGCTTGTGAGCGTCATTGGCTAATGAACCCAACAACCCAGCAATTACGAGCAGCACGACTTTACCGCCCGCGATGAGCTGTGGTTCCATATGATGTTCTGGCAGCGAGGAATCCGAAGCCGTTTTTTTTCAAATGATCGAGCGGATAACGCCGCCGTCTACACGCAACGCCGCTCCGTTGGTTGCGGAGGAAAGCGGACTGGCCATGAAGATTACCAGTGACGCCACTTCTTCGATCGAGGCGAAGCGCTTGAGCAACGAGCTGGGGCGAACGGTTGCAAAGAACTCTTTCTCGACGCTCGACGGTTCAATGCCTCGGGAGTGAGCGATTTGATCCACGAATTTTTCCACACCGTCAGAGCGCGTTGGACCCGCCAGGACAGAGTTCACGGTCACCGCTGTGCCTGCCGTGGTTTCGGCGAGCCCGCGCGCCAGGGCGAGCTGCATAGTCTTCGTCACTCCGTAGTGGATCATTTCCACCGGAATATTGATCGCCGATTCGCTCGAAATGAAAATGATCCTGCCCCAATTCATCGCCTTCATTTCAGGCAAATAATGGCGACTCAAGCGCACGCCGCTCATGAAATTCGTTTCTATGATCTCGCGCCATTCCTGGTCTGAGATAGCTTCGAAGGGCTTGGGCTCGTACACGCCGAGGTTGTTGATTAAAATGTCGACGTGGGCAAAGCGACGGACCACCCGGTGCACGATGTCGGCGGTGCTCAAATCGCCGGCGCAGGCTTCAAGCTTGGCCTGCGGATGTCGTTGGCGAATCGTTGCAATCGCCTCGCTGACGCGTTGCTCCGTCCGCCCGTTGATTATGACGGTCGCACCCTCGCCGGCCAAGCCGGAGCCAATGGCGAAACCAATTCCGGCGGTGGAACCGGTCACCAGCGCAATCTTGTTTTTCAATTGTAAGTCCACAACAAACTACCTTCCTTCCGTGCACCGCGCCCGCGATATTCAGCTTCGTGCGGTTGTCAGATGCAAATATGCCGTGCTTTCCGCCCTTAGTCATTGTCG
>WNGE01012720.1_pt1 | contig 11547 bp, 18 predicted proteins | sample 5400651 | NCBI WGS metagenome assembly WNGE01 (sample SAMN13153370, study PRJNA577476) | soil metagenome | isolation source: 60 cm soil or saprolite under grassland replicate 2 | place: USA:California | collected 2016-06-15 | reverse complement strand
TTGGAGCGCGAGCAGTGGCCAAGAGCATAGGTGTGGCCGAGTTCGTGGATCGCCTCGGTCGCGGCGCGCCTCGCGACGAGTTTTTCGTCGGAGTCGTGTAGACGCGCGAGCGAAAAAATCGCGACGCCCCGCCGCGCGTCGCCTTCACCGAAGACGAAGTTGAGATCGGGGACGTAGAGGTCCACGTCGGCGACGCCGAGCAGCCTTTCCCACTGCGGCAGCTTCGCGGCGGCGAGCACGGGGAGGATCGCGCTCGAGAGGTACTGATCCCGGAACGAATCGAAGGCGGAAGCCGGCAGGGAGACTCTCGGAGCCGCAATGGCATCGCAATGGAAAGTCTCACGGAGGACCGGGAGCAGCCGTTCGACCGCCTCGCTCGGCGTTCGACCCACCGGCGCGACCGCGATCACCGGTTTCTCGGGCGCTTGCCCGGACATCCCCGGCGACACGATGACCGCGAGAGCGGCGAGCCCAGAGAGGATCGCAGAGCGTCTCCCGCGAGCGAGCATGAGCCCGCATTATTCATGATCGACTCCGGCCGCCGCTCGCTCCGCTCGCCTGATCTTTTCCGCGACGTCCTTCTCGCCGTCGCACGGTGCGACGGAGAGGGCGTCAGCGCTCCTCCGCGATGCGCCCCGGCATCGCCGTCGTCGCGCTTCCTTGTCTCGATGGAAAATCTCTGTCGCGGACAAGGTGTTCCCGGCTCGATCATATGTTTGCTGTCGGAACGTTCGTTGGCGCAGAGCATTGCCCCGTGTTTCGGCCGGGTGACCATGAATAATCCGGGCTCGGGCTAAGCGCGGCGGCGGATCGCGGCGATCGAGACGTCGTCCTCGGGGGCCTCGCGGCCACAGAAGTCCATCACGTCTCGCGCGAGCGCGGCGACGAGGTCGGGCGCCGGAAGCGTCACCACGCGGCGAAGAGAGAGCTCGATGCGCGCCTCGCCGAACTCCGCGCCGGAGGCGTCACGCGCCTCCGAGAGACCGTCGGAGTGAAGCAGGAGCGCTTGACCTGCTTCGATGGATCCTCGTTCCACTTCCCACGAGAGCGGCGTCTTGACGCCGAGCGGATAGGCGCCTTTCCCGATGCGCTCGCGCACGCCACCGGCTCCGTCCAGACGCAGGACCGGCGGATGCCCCGCGACCGAGCCGGTGAAGGACCCGTCAGGCGAGAGAAGCAGGTACACGCAGCCGAAGAAGGCTCTCGGGCCGCCCGTGCGGCAGAGGATGCGATTCAACGTCGCAAACATCGCCTCGGGCGCGGGGTCCGTCTCGAGCTGCGTGCGGAAGGCGGCGTGAGCAACCGCCATGACGAGACCCGCCGTCATGCCGTGTCCCGAAGCGTCGCCGAACAGAACCGCCAGGCGCCCGTCGGGAAGCAGGACGAAGTCATAGATGTCGCCCCCCACCATGTTGGCGATGCGGTTGTAGGCGCCGAGCTCGAAGCCCGGCGGCGTCGGCAGCGTCTTGGGGATCAGGCTCGACTGCAGTTCGCGCGCCAGGTCGAGCTCGTCGCGGTAGTTGATCTTGTCAACGAGCTCCATGCCGAGGAGGAGTGTCAGAAGCGTGATCGAGGCGAGCAGGAACCCGCTGTCGAGTGACACTTTGTACTCGGAAGTTCGGCGCTCGCCCTTTCGGGTTCGCTCCGTGTGATTCGACCAGGTCCACTGAAACGAGAGAATCGTGAAGAGGAGCGCCGCGCCGAAGGCGACGCGGCGGGCGGGAGCCAGGCGCTTGGAGAGGCCGAAGAGGACCGCGTTGGCCGACTTGAGAAACCGCCTGACGCGTTTGGGCTCGCGGTCGATCGCGTCGCGGTCTTCGGCGGTCAGCTTTTCCTTGGCGTGCCGCCATTCGCGGACGTAAAGCCCGGACATCTCTTCCCGCCCGACGGATCGAAACGTCGAGCGGACCAGCTCAATCCAATCCTTGCCGCGGGGCATCTTCTTAACCCGGATTATTCATGGACACCCGGCCGCGGCGACGGAGATTTTTCGTCGAGACAAGGAAGCGCGACGACGGCGATGTCGGGGCGCATCGCAGAGGAGCGCTGACGCCCTCGCCGTCGCACCGTGCGACGGCGACAAGGACGTCGCGGAAAAGATCGGGCGAGCGGAGTGAGCGGCGATCGGAGTCGTTCATGGATAATGCGGGTTGATACGAAGTGCTGGGCGCTCTGTTTCAGCCGGGCGCCGGTTCGACGAACCTCGCGATCTTCTCCCGGACTTCCTCGGGCACGGGCACCGGCTGGAAATCCTTCTGGCGAACGCAGACCAGGATGTAGCGGCCGCTCGCGACAGCGCGGGAGGGATCCGTCTTGCGCCGGACCTCGAAATCCAGATGCACCGAGGTGCGGCCGATCCTGCTGAAGTAGGCCTCAACGGCGAGCAGCTCGTCGAGCTTGACGGGAAGATAGAAGTCGCACTCGACGTGCGCGCGCGGCAGCCAGATGCCGAGCGACTCGAAGAGGAATCGGTAGTTCAAGCCGGCCGAGCGAAGCAGCTCCGCTTCGGCGAGGCCAAAGAACCGCAGGTACGCCTGGTAGTTGATGATGCCGGCGGCGTCGATATCCTCCCAGCGGACGTACTCCTCGATCCTGTACCGCGCCACAAGAAGGAGTTTCAGGTTTCAGGTTTCAAGTTTCAAGGGAAAGACGGCCTTTCTGCTCCTGAAACGTGAAACGTGAAACCTGAAACAGTTGCTTTTCTAGAATCCCCAGAGGGCCAGCTCGTCCAGGAGCGTCGCGATCGCCGGGTGCTCCGCCAGCTCGCGGTAGAGCCAGCCGTGCCGCTCCTTGACTTCGCCCAGATGCTCGCGAAGTTTTTCAGCGTCCTTGCCGGCGGCTGCCTGGCGAAGCCTCTCGACGGATTCCCGCGCCGTGCCGTCGAGTCTTTCGCCGAGCTTCTCGTGGAAGGCATCGAAGGCTTCCCGCACGCGCTCGGCATGATTACCGGAAGGAGGCAGTGATGGAGTCTCAGGATCGTCCATGCGAGGCACGAGGATATCAAGGCAATCACAGCGGCTGCCCCGCGTTGGGCCCGGTCGCGTAACGCGGTGAGGGAGCGAGCGCACAGCGCGGGATCAGGCGAGCGATCGAGGCCGCATCCGGCCGAGTCGATCGCCGTTGCGCCAGCAGGCGCAGATCCCGCGCAAGCGCGAGCGACGGCTACGCGGCGGGGCGGCAGGCCTCGCAGGGACGATAACCCGCCGCGACAGCCTCCCGCTCGTTGTGGAAGGGGACGTGGTTGGCGAGCACCAGGGAGCGTGTCCCCCCGCAAGTCGGGTAGCAGAAGTAGCGTTCCTTCTCGTTGCCGAGATACCGGATGCCTCGCGCGGCAAGCCCTTCGATCACGTCCGGCTCGACTCCTTCGACCTCGAGGAGCGCGCGCTTGACCCGGCTCCCGCCCAGAGAGTAGTTGCCGATCGTCCCGTCGGCGCGGACGACGCGGTGGCAGGGGATCAGGAGCGGCACCGGGTTCTTGCCGAGCGCCGTCCCGACCGCGCGCACCGCCTCGGGATGGCCGATCTCGCGCGCGATCCAGCTGTAGGGGCGAACCTCGCCGCTCGGGATCTCGAGGGCCTTCATCAGAACGGCGCGCTCGAATTCGGAGAGGCCCCGCAGGTCGAACTGGAGCTTCTCGCGATCGCGGCTTGCAAGGTTCTTCATCAGTGTCCGCACGGCCACCGGGGGCCGCGAGGCGGCGCGGAAGACCGGGCGCCCGCGAAGGCGCTCGAAGCCGCGCTCGAAGTCTTCTGCCGACTTCGCCCGCGAGACCATGGAGATTCCCGCCCGGCTGGCCGCGACGAACACGGTTCCCACCGGGGAGTCGAGCCGCCAGTAGAGGTCGGCGAGCCCGACCCGCCGGAGAACGGCCGGAAGGAGCGAAGCGGGAGCCTCGTGGCCCGGGGAGCTTCGCAGGTCCCGCAAGACGCTGGTCGTCGGAGGCAGAGACGTCTGGAGGGTGCGCTTCATGAAATCACCTCTTTGGCCGGCGGAAATCGGCGGGATGCGGACAGCGCTTCGCGCAGGGCATTGACCGCGCGGTGAACGTTGGATTTCACTGTTCCCAGAGGCTGCTTCAAGACGGCGGCGACTTCTTCCAGCCGCAATCCCTCCATGTAGCGGAGGATCAAAGCCGAGCGGTACCGTTCCGGCAGCCCCGCGACGAGCGTCGCGATGTCGGCTCTCCGGCGGCCCTGCTCGAACCGGGAGTCCGGGCGGTTCTCTGGAGGGTCCTCGGGCTCCCACGCGGCGCGGCCGTCACCGTTGCGCTCGTCGATCGAGATGGCCGCGTGGCGTCTGGCGCGCATCCGGTTTCGCGCGACGTTCAAGGTGATCCGGTAGAGCCAGGCCTTCAGCGACAGCGTCCGGATCCTCTCGGTCGGATATGTCTTCATCGCGCGGTAGGCGCGCACGAACGCGTCCTGGGCGATCTCCTCCGCGTCCTCGGAGTTGCCTGACAGACGGTGCGCGAAGGAATAGAGACGATCCTGATACTCCCGAACCATCCGCTCAAAGCTCTCCTCCAGGTCCTGGGCGAGGGCGGCCTCGAGGGCGTGTTCCTGCGGCATCGCGCTCTCCTCCGAATCGCACCTGACTAATCGAAGCCCGCCTCCGGCGTCAAGCCCGGCCGGCGGACCTCCCGGGGTCTCTGAAGCGGTCCTGGTCGTCATCAAACCATTCTCCCGACTCCTTTAACACCCCCCGGCGGCGGAAGGTTGCAAATCGTGGTCTCTGTCATGGGGTGGGGTGGGAGATGATCGAAGCGAAGCCGGGCGTCCGCGCGGACGCCGGCGCTCGAAGGAAAGGAGAGCCATGAATACTCGTGAGTACTACCTTCAATGCTTCAAGGCCGAAAAGCCGACGTTCCTGCGTGTCCTTCGGGCGGTGCCCCCGGATCAGGCGGCGTACCGTCCCCATCCGCGGTCCGCGTCGGCCGGCGGCCTCGTCTGGCTGCTCGCCAGCGAGCTCCACGATGCGTGCGGGGTCGTCGACCGCCATGAGGTGAACTATGTTCCAACGGCCGAGCCCGCGACGCTGGACGAATCCACCGCCGCCTACGAGCGCAACGCCGGGGAGCTCGAAAAGCGGCTGACCACTTTGGACGACGCGGCCTAGGCGCAAAAGGCGCGCTTCCTCGTCAACGGCAGCGTCGCGTGGGAGACCACCCTGGGCGAAATGCTCTGGGGCTTTCTCTTCGACGCGATTCACCATCGCGGCCAGCTCTCGAGCTATCTGAGGCCCATGGGCGCGAAGGTGCCTTCCATCTACGGACCCTCCGCGGACGACCCGGGCATGTAAGCGTCCCCCCGCTACATTCCCTCGCGATCCGATTCCAGCGGGAAGAAGGTGCCGTATTGCGAGAAGAACATGACCGTCTTGAATCGGTCTTCGGGCGATGGTGTGAGTCCGCCGCGCCATGCCGACCATACCTCTATCGCTTCGCGTGCTTGCCTTACGCTGAGGACCTCGGAGAGGGTGGGGTCGAGAGGACACGTGAGACTGTCCCCCTCGCCCCGCGGACAAACGAGCGCCGGGCTCCTCCGCCCCGCGTCGGCGCCTTGTTGCGCGTAGATGATCAGTGGACGAGAGGGATCGCTATCATCAAACTCGTCCAGGCACTGAACCAGCTCGAAGAGCGTTCCCGCGCTCTGCATGCTCTTCCTATTTGTCGTCAAACCCTCTGGAGCTCCAGAATTCGATCGAGGTAGCCAGAGTCTCCCGGATCTGTTCAGGCACCTCATCCCCAGCGACGATACGCAGTCCCACGGCACGCGCCGTCGCCTGTTCAGGACTGAGCGCGTTGTACAGTTTGTAGAGATCCCGATTTGGTCCGTCGTGAAATCTATGAATCGTGTCGGCGAGCTCGAAAGAGTCGATCTTGCCGTCACGCCAGTCCTGGAACCGGCCGTCCAGATCTCTCAGGGCCTTCGCCAGCTCGCGTTCCCAGGCGATGCCGGCGATCTGTCGAGCACGTTTGCGCTCGCCTTTGGTCAGATTTCGATTGCTCCTGTCGTCCATCAGCCGACTACTCTCACGCCGGCCGGGACTTTGATTGCCCCAGGCGAAGCATGACGATGTAGAGATGGTGCGCCTCGTGGAGAAGGAAGAACTCCATCCAGCGGGAGAGAGCCATTTCCCCCAGGAGGGGATGGACCCCGGTGCGGTTGCTCTCTTCATCGGAGAGGCCCCTGACAAGGCCCAAGACTTCCGCCCGAAGAACCCTCAGCCGGGCCAGAATTTCCTCCAGGGACAGGCCGGACCATTCCGGCCAGGCGGGATCTTCCTCGGCGCGATAGCGGCCGAGGTTCGGGCTGTCCTCCTCCAATATCCGGTGCAGTCGTTCCAGGAAGACTGCATGGTAGCGGGCCAGATGGGCCAGGTTCTCCTGGGCAGACCATTGGCCCGAAACCGGACGAGTCGTGATCGACTCTTCGCTTGCGCCGGCCAGGAGGACCGCGATGACCTCGAGCTGAGTCTCCAGACGCCGCAGCATGTTGTCATTCGCCATGCGCCGCCGCGTTCTCTCTTTCAACAGGACATCCTATAGAGATGACCCCCACTACGCCGGATGATAGATGGCGAAGCCCTCGTCGATGCCAGTGTCGCGAGTCATTCGGCAACAAGGTACTCACTCTGAACAAAGCCGCTCGGATATTGGCGCGTTGAAACATGGCGAAGTCTGATATCGCGGCCGACTGGCCCAAAAAGCGGAATACCGCTGCCTAGAATGATGGGAATTCGATTGATAATGAGGCGCTGGATGAGCCCTGCGTCGAGAAAGCGCTGAATGGTGATACCGCCGTCGACGTAAAGATGTTGCGCTCCGCGGTCGCCCAGCCGGGCGACGATCTCGTGAGGGGTACCAGTCATGTATTCCACGCTGGCGGCCGGTGGAGGAGGCAGGCCGCTCGACTTACTGGTCAGCACGACAACCGGCTTCTCGCCGTACGGCCACCGCCCGAAGGTCAGAACCTTCTCGAACGTATGCCGCCCAATGACGAGCGTGTCCACGGTTTCCATGAATGCCCAGTACCCGTGGTCTTCCCCATCCGACAGCTCTCCATCGGCCGGCAGCCAGTCGAGCTCTCCATTCTGCCGAGCGATATAGCCATCCAGACTGGTTGCGATGAACACGGACGCCCTCATATGCGCCTCCGCTTGAGTTGCCGCCGGACATCCTAGCCCGGATTAATCATGGTCACCCGGCCGAAACGCGGGCAATACACTGCGCCTAAGAACGTTGCGACAGAAGATCGTTGACTGCGGTCGCGAACACGTTGTCCGCGACAGATCGGAGCGGCGGCCGGAGTCGATCATGAATAATGCGGGCTAGAGCTCAGCGGCGAGCGCGGCGAAGCGAAGCGAGTCCGCCGAAGATGCTGTGTCAGGCGGCGATGAGTTCATTAAGGCCTTCTACGACGCGGAGAAGTTCTTCCGGAGAGATTCTGCCGATTCGTTTGCTGAGGCCTCGAATCGAAAGCGTGCGAATCTGGCCGACCTTCACCCAAGACCGCTTCGGAAGAGCGCCGCTCAGCAGCTCGACGGTCAGGGGAAACCCGGCCGCTTGGGGCTGGCTGGTGATCGCCATGGCGATCACGGTGCCGGAGCGCTCGTTAAAAATGTCATGGCTGATGACGAGGACTGGACGTCTCCCCGTCTGCTCTCGTCCCCGCGTCGGGTCGAGGTCGGCCCAGAACACGTCGCCCCTCAGTACTCGGGCCATGATTCCAGATCGTAAGGTGCGCCTTCTTCAGCGAGATGCTGCTCATAGCGAGAATCCAGTTTCGCGCACTCCCGGGCCAGCCTGCGCCGATCGAGCCGATCAATCTGCGCCTTGACCGCAAGCTGGATTGCCCTGCTGCGGCTGGGGAACTTCCGGTCTGCCACCAGACGATCGATTCGCTCAAGAGTCTCTTCGTCCAGGGTGATCGCAACCTTTTTCGTGCTCATCCGAGCTCCGGTATGACATCCTATCATACCAGCCTTGGCGGCGCGTTCAAGGCTGACGACGGCAAGAAACCACCAAATTCCACGGCCAACAAGCCGGTTTTCAAGAACATGGCATCGGTCTAGCGAGACTATGGCATCGGTCTAGTGCGGGGGCAGCAGCAGGACCCGGTGGCGCATTCCACGACCGGATTTACCCATTCCGGGAGAGGTCGGTACAGGAACCCGTGACCGAGCCCCGTGTCGAGCACGATCTCACGTGCAACGAGCAGGGATCGCGAATCAGGATCGGTCTTCCAGGGCTTGCAGGCGCCTGTCGAATCGTCGGTCGCTTCGCGGATGGAAAGCACGTGTCCGCTCGGGCCCTTTCCCTCATCGGCCAGGAGCCCGCGGACGTTCTCGGACAGACAAGCGCCGAGAACACAGAAGCGTACGTCGGAGTTTTGCAGCCGTGCCGATGCCACGAGCGCGATGGCCGCGCCCATGGAGGCCCCGACGACAGTGACGCGGTCGGCGGGCACGCCCGACGCGAGAAGGCGCCGCACCTGTGCGACCACGCGGTCAGCCGACTCGCTCACCGAAGCCGCCTTCGGCCGAATCTCTCCGCTCACGTCGAAACCCCGGTGCCGAAACGTGTCGAGGATCTTCTCGAGCTCGTAGTAGCCGAACTGCGGGTGCCGCGGGCGCGCGCTCTGCTGCTCCTGCACGATCCGCCCGTGCAGGTAGATCAGATGCCGGGGGCGCCCGGCGTCAGTCGCCACACCCGGGGCCGATCCGGCCATAAAAACCGCGATGGCGGCGAAGGCGACGCCGACGCTTCTCATCGCCCTCCTCACTGCGCGGCCTTCACCCTCGGTCGCCTAACGTCTTCGAGCTCGGACTAACCGGTAGTGCTAAACAGCCAAGCCACTCGCCCCGTTAGCGGTGTGTCGCCCCGCCAGAAGTCCCAGCCTTCTGCGACGAACCACGACTGGGTAGCATGCTTCGGTGGCGCGGGTGGCTTCCAACCGCCATCATGGCACTGGCTGAAGAAGATTCCTGGTGATGCGAGGCGACTCGTCACGGCTTTCATGGCGGTGGGCCGCCCTTCGTCTGGGTACAGCTGGAGTGTCGTGCGCTCGATCACGACGTCATATGGACCCGGGCAACATGCGGCATCACACAAGTCGCCAACTACGAACTCCACATGACCGTTCAAGCCTGCTGATCTTTCACCGACGAGGCGTGCCAGGAACTCGTCTGGAGGTGCAGACTCGCTGGCCACTTCTGTTGCAAAAGGCGAGAGGTCCAGCGCCGTCACATCAAACCCGGCCCAGGCGAGGGCGCGCGGCTCCTGAGAGATTCCGTTGCCAACACACAGCACTGTTTTGAGCCCGTTGACGCGCATCACGTCGACCAGGCTTCCGTCATCGCAGAACATGTGCACGAATCCGGCTACTCCGTGGGTGAGTTGGTCATGCCAGTACCGGTCCCACGGTGCAGGATCGACCAGTGTGCGCGGTGGGAAGAACCAACTGAAGTCTTCACGGCCGGTTTCGGGCTCGGAATGCGGGCCTCTCATCTGCCTGCCTGACGCAACCGTCCTCCGCCCGAACAGTCTTTGAAAGAGTGCTCGCATTCTCGACCTCCTCCAGCGCTAGGCCAGAGTGTCCATTTTATCGGGTCAACTGCCGCGTCCGCTGCGACCGGTGGTTAGGCGAAAAGTTGATGCAGTGATTTGATAGACAAAACTATCACGGCCCCTCCCGTCGGTCTTTGATCCCACGCGAACTCCACCTATTCTTTCAATGGCCCTCCGCGAGCGCAGGTTCTGTGGACCGACAAGAAAGATAACTGTGTCTACGAATCTGAAGGCGTGCCGCAGCATGAGCTGCTTCATTTCTCCGTTGAAGGCGCCGCCCCAATGCGATCGGGCCAAAAACGTCCAACCGATTTCGATCTCGCTTTCCTCTTTGCCATATCCGTGGAATCGCGACGACCCGATGATTTTGCCGTCCCTGAAATCAATGGCGACCAACGCTCCGCCAGATTCTAACGCCTCGCGGAAGAACGGCTCGAACACCTCTTCCTTATATCGATCTTTGACCGGATGTTGTTCCCATATGAGCGGATCGGAAGCTACCGCATAAAGGTCCTTAAAGTCCCCTGGCCGAAGCGGCCTGAGCTCGAGGAGTTTACCTTTCAGCGTAGGTTGAAGATCAAAGGACATTGGTGACTCTGCCGGAATGAGTCGTGGCGGCACGCCCATGACCTCAGCTAGGCACCGCCGAAGATAAGAACGTAGCCGTTCGGATCTCGCACCTCGAATTCCCAATCGCCATAAGGCTGGTGTCTTAGCGGCGTCTGGATAAAGTCCTCATTGCGAACACTTTCATAGAGTGTATGGACGCCTCGCAGTCGAATATAGGCATCCCAAAAGCCTTCGGGCCGTCGAGCCTTGAGATCCGGCTTTTGGTAGCCCGGTGGGGAGAGGAGCATTAGCTCCGCTCCGTCCCGCTGCAAGCTCGCGTACACGTAAGGCTCGTGCTTGGGAACTGTGCCTGCGGTGTGGAAGCCGAGGCGCTCGGAATACCAGCGCGCCGTGCTGGCGACATCGGGTGCGAGAAAGGTCGGTACGGCAGCCCTGATCTGGATATCCGTCTGTAGAGCTGCCTCTGTGTCTCTCATCTGGAATCCTTTCTCGCGCCAGCGTGTCCCGCGCTTAGGGCAGTCTCCGGCGTGCCGCCTAACGCTCGGCATCAGCGCCGGCGCGCGGCGCCGTCCGCTGCATGCCGTTGTTAGCCAGCGGCCGGGCCGGAGCCGAAGGCGATGGCCACCATCACTTGCGTTCCAGTCCATCTCGCCAGCCAATTACCTCAAGTTCGCCGCGGACGGCTTCCTCGACCGTAATGACGGGTCGCGCTTCGAATACGAAAGCAGGAAGCATCGAACAAAACTTGTGAATAGTCACCGGATCGTCGCACTCTACCAGCATATGCCCACCCCACTCGCCGACTCGTATCACGAAGAATTCGATCTTGAAATTGGCGGGTGCCTTCCATTGACCGAATACCTCAAGGATTCGCTTCTGGGCATTCTCGTACTCTATGGGCGAACCCTGCGGGCGTTCGAACCAGCTGATCACGTATTTCATTGGCATCCTCCTAATCGGAACGATTGCTGTTTGGACGGGCTAACGTCTTGCGGCTCAGCGGCGACGGCGGCGAAGCCGACGGCGTCCGCTGAAGCCACGGGTTCGGCGGGAGGTTGTTGTTGAGCCGGAACATGACGGGACGATACACCTGGGCCGGGATGCTGTTCAACGGGCTAAAGCTTGAGTCAGCGGAAGCCGTTGAGTCGGAAGGGCCGGGCGCTCCTGCGGCGAGATCTCTGCCGGCGCCGGCCAGGATGGAACTGAAGCACTATCTGGATGCGGGCCGAATTGCTTCTGGACGCTTGCCCGGACCTCTCCCACTTTCTGGGGTCGCCGAACGTCTGAAAGCTCACCGGCGACGGCGGCTTAGCCGCCGGCGTCCGGTGCTGCGTGAGATTGTGTCAGAACTCATTCTGAGAACGGTAAGCTGATGGGAGTGAGAATGCAAGGGATGCTGGAGGAGTGAT
>WNGE01007833.1_pt1 | contig 11547 bp, 7 predicted proteins | sample 5400651 | NCBI WGS metagenome assembly WNGE01 (sample SAMN13153370, study PRJNA577476) | soil metagenome | isolation source: 60 cm soil or saprolite under grassland replicate 2 | place: USA:California | collected 2016-06-15 | reverse complement strand
CCCATATGCTCCATCAGGCTCGGGCTCAGGCCCGCTTACGTTCCTTGCAAGAACGCAAATATCGCACAGCTGCTGTCGCAACTCCCTAGAGCTACGATGTGCTGGCCTTCGTCCGGTGACGATGTGGGTAATCCATACAAAGGATCTCGGTGCCTGGCGCGTGATCCTTCGCTGCGCTCAGGATGACACTGGGGAGATGTTCGTCTCTCCTCATCTTGAGCACTATGTTGGAATCAATGCTCTTCATCCCTCCTCTTTTTGAAATGTTCCGAAGCACTGATTGAATAATTATTAGAACTAATGACCGAATTTCCTATTGACTTTCGGAATAGAACACTGTATGCTGAGAAGCAATAAAGCTAATGTAAGAGAGGAATACAGGCCCATGGCTCGTTCCGCCAAAATTCCGTTGCCAACTCAAGATGAATTAGAGTCACATGAACAACTTTCCCTTTTTGCAGCTAAGAGAGCAGGGGAGATAGTAGATAGTGTTCCGTCCAAATTGGAGAAGAAACCAGCAACGCGATCAAAGAAGCAAGCAAGCTATTCAGCAGCAGACATTCAAGTGCTGGAAGGCATTGCAGCCATACGCCATCGTCCTGGAATGTATATAGGATCTACATCTGCCTCTGGCTTACTCCATTTGCTATGGGAAGCACTTGATAACGCTGTTGATGAGGCCGTGGCTGGTTATGGCGATCAAATATGGGTGGGTCTCGAACGCGATGGTTGGATGACTGTGCGTGATGAGGCGCGCGGTATGCCGTTCGATCCCATGTTGTACCAGGGAGATTATGCACCAGCAGCAACGATTATTTTAACGGTTCCCCATTCTGGTGGTAAATTTGAAGAAGGAGTCTATAAAACCGCGGGTGGGCTACACGGCGTTGGGGCGACGGTGATAAATGCTTTGTCCGAAAAGTTGGAATTGACGATCTGGAAGGATGGCAAGCAGTTCACCCAGGTGTTCAGTCGCGGCGCTGCTATGCCTCATCAAATAAGAGCCTGTGATCCCAAATTACATGGTACGCAATTGCGCTGGCTGTACGATCGGACCATCTTTGATGAAGACGCTTATTACTCTTTGGAAGCAATCGAAAGTCGTCTAAAGGCTGCTGCATACCTCAATGGTGGAGTATCGTTTCACCTGGAAGCCTGGGATGATGCGATCGAAGATCAGATTAAACGTACGTATTACTCGCGGGATGGATTGCCCGATTATGTGCGCGATCTTGCCACCAGTACAAGCGCCCCGTTATTTAAGCAAGTCATAGGAATTGCAAAAACGAAAGATGATGTGCAAGTTGAGGTCGCATTGCAACCAACAACAGGCTATAAGATTATCATGTATAGCTATGCGAATGCTGTAAGAACGCGTGATGGTGGTGTGCATGAAACCGGCTTTAAGGCTGCGCTTACCAAGGTTGTAAATGATTACTCTCTCAAGTGGGGTATTATCAAAAGCCGTGAGAAAGAAGGTTTCAGGCCGGAGGTTATTCAACAAGGTCTAAATGTTGTTATCTCGGTAAAGTTGACTAATCCGCAGTTCCAGGGACAAACCAAAGATCGCCTGAATAATGCTCCGGTAGAGGGTATTGTACGTTCGATAGTTGATGAAGGTCTGAAGGAATGGTTTGAACGTAATACGAGCGCGGGAAAAGATTGGCTCAAGAAAATCTTGCAGATGCAAAAGGCCAGAAACGAGGCTCTGCTAGTTGAGGAATTGGCTCGGGCAGGCAACAAAAAGAACGGTGAGCTGATTGATACTACGCTCTCAAAAAAGTTTTTACGCTGCAATAATACTGACCCGGCTCGTGCTGAACTGTTTATAGTCGAAGGCGACTCTGCTGGAGGAAGTGCTGGACAGGGACGTTTCTCGGATTTTCAAGCCGTACTCAAGCTCAAAGGAAAACCACTGAATGTAGCCAGGGCAGACTTAAAGCGTATCGTTGAAAACGAGGAGATACGGACGATCATCAATGTTTTGGGGACTGGGACCCGCGATTCATTTGATATAACTCGTCTGAAGTTTCATCGAGTTATTATTGCCACCGATGCTGATGTGGATGGACTACATATTCAATGTCTTTTACTGACTCTTTTTTACCAGGAATTTAGCGATTTGATCGAGCATGGGCATGTGTTTATTGCGTGCCCGCCACTGTTTTCGGTCAAGTACAAGGGAAAAGTAACGTGGCTGTTAGATGACGAGGCACGTAACCAATTCATGAAGACGCACTCGGATTCCCAGGGGTTGGAGTTTAAACGATTTAAGGGTCTGGGTGAGATGAATCCCAAAGAATTGCGCGATACAATGTTTGATCCAGCACGTCGTACGCTCAAGCGAGTAACAATGGAAGACGGTGTGCTGGCAGCGAAGTTGGTTACTGAACTCATGGAAGATGAAAATGCCGAGGCTCGTCGAACTTTCCTGGCTGAACATGCGCGAAAAATTAAGGAACTGGATATATAGTAATGGCACGTATCACAGAAAACTCAACAGAAATAGGTATCATTCGCGAAGAAGATTTTTCAGTCGTGATGTCACAGGCCTTTGCAACCTATGGCCTTTCGGTGGTGACAGACCGTGCGTTGCCTGATGCTCGTGACGGTCTAAAACCTGTACAACGGCGAATCCTGGCGGGTATGCGCGAGGCTCGTTTTCTATCAAGCCGTCCGACTGTGAAAAGTGCTGAAGTGGTCGGCCTCATTCTTGGAAACTATCATCCTCATGGCGATGCGTCAGTCTATGATGCTGCGATACGCCTGGCACAGCCTTTTACATTGCGTTATCCATTGATTGAGGGGCAAGGTAACATAGGTAGTGAGGATGGCGACGCACCCGCTGCTTATCGATATACCGAAATGAGACTTTCACCTTTAGCAGAAGCGCTGATGGCGGATATGGAACGCGAAACTGTTCCTCTACACCCATCATATAAACAGGATCCAAAAGTACTTGAGCCGGATTATTTACCGGGGCATATACCACCTGTTGTTAATCCTTCGAGTGGCATCGCAGTAGGGCTTTCAACGAACATCCCGCCCCATAATCTGACAGAAGTGCTGCGTGCATGTATTGCCCTGCTTGATCGTCCAAAGATCAATGTTGAGCAACTGATGACCTACATCAAAGGCCCAGATTTTTGCCAGGGTGGGCGCATCATGGGTATCGAGGGCATCAAGGATTATCTGACGACAGGCAAAGGACGTATCGTCGTGCGAGCCGAAGTGCGCTTAGAGGAGACTCCACGCAGTCGTTTATTAATTGTAACGCAATTGCCACCGATTGGCCGGGATAAGGTGAAAGGTTCGATAGTGAAGGCGATCAATGCTCGCAAGTTAGAAGGGTTGATGCCTGAACTGCGTGATGAAAGCGATACCGAAAAAGGTATTCGCATTGTGTTGGAACTGCGTAAAGATGCAGATGCAGCGCAGGTGCTCTCGCAACTCTTCAATGAAACGGATTTACAGATCTCACTCTCCTTTCAGATGGTTTTTCTTTTCGGAGAGTCAATGCAAGCAGCTCGACAACCAAAACAGGTGGGTATGGTTGAACTACTGAACTATTGGAACGGACATCAGATTGATGTCTTGACACGGCGATCCCAGTTTGACTTACGCAAAGCACGGGAGCGCTTGCATATAGTGGAAGGATTGATAGTCGGCGCTGCCAATGCCGAACGTATCGTCAAAATCTTTCAGCAAGCGCAGGATCGAGTCGAGGCACGTAAGAAGATAGAAGTTACCTATAAGCTCACACCCATCCAGTCAGATGTAATCGCTTCTATGACCCTGGCACAGGTGACACGCCTGGATGCCAGTAAATATACTAAAGAAAAAGAGGAACTACTAGTCCGTATCAGTGAATTGGAACTGTTACTTGGGGATCGCAATGAACTAATCATACTGCTGAAAAAAGAGATGCAGCAGCTCATCAAGGAGTACGGTGACGATCGGCGTTCGGTCATCGAAGTGGAAGGACAGGCAAATGCAGTCGTTACTGAGGTTGCAAGTTTACACGAACGCGAGCCATTAGTGATTGCCTTCACACGTAATGGAACACTCAAGGCATTACCAGCAGATATCTTTACACCTAAAGGTAAAAATGGTGATGCAATATATACGCCAGTACGTGGAGATGAACAACTGCGGCAGCTTGTAGCTGCTACCTCACAAGATTATGTGTTATGTGTTTGCTCAACCGGCCGTATTTTTCAGGTAGCAGCGCATCGTATACCTCAAGGAACGCGTTCAACGAAAGGTGAGCCCGTACGTAAGTTGTTAGAACTCGCCCCTCAAGAAGAGGTAGTGGCAGTGTTACCTGTTGAGTCTTACGATGAGGATTGTTACCTCGTGACTTTTAGCAAGCTTGGCAAGGTCAAAAAGTCACCGTTGAGTGACTACAAGACAGCTGATGTTGACGGCTTGCAGGATATGAAACTGGCTAATGGAGATGCTGTCGTAGCTGCATTGCTATGTCGAGGGCAGGGTGAATACTTTGTGACTACAGACAATGCACAAACTTTGCGATTCAGCGACGAGGTGTTGCGTGCCCAGGGGCGTGTTGGTCAGGGTGTAGCTGCTATGGCATTGGGAATCGGCGCAAAGGTAGTAAGCGCTACGTATCTTGATCAGGATGAGCAGAATACAATGGGTGATCCTTTGAGCCTTTTTGTTGTGACAGAGAGTGGCCTGGGCAAGAAAGTTCCACTGGGCCAATATCCTCAAAAAGGTCGGGCTACCGCTGGCGTAATTACGACGGAGCTTGTTGACAAAGACAAAGTGTTATTGGCGATGATTGTGCACGAGAGTGATCATGTTTTGCTGATCTGGAATGGCGGAGATAGTGGTGAGCAGGTAATAGCACTTAAGGCGTCAGAATTGAAGATGTTTATGCGGGCCAGGAGAGGTGTGGCTCTTGTGAATGGGAGAATGGTTGGGGTTGTTAAGTTGGGGATGTGATGGCGTTTAGACACTTTCGATGTGCCTACTTGCTCTTTAGAACGACGACCAGAACCTGACTAAAATGTATTGAACCACACCCTCTACTCGTAAGAACGATCTTCGGCCTGTCTCACACGACGACTGAGAACAGAGAGGAGTTTGAGAGCAATATCAGGGTGGCTCCGCAACGTAGTACGGAAAGCCCACACAGGCAACAAGAGGGCCGTCACATCTACTATCGCTGTGAGCGTTGCCGAGCGTGGCAGATCGTCAAGAAGAGCCATCTCGCCCAGGACATCTCCTGGACCAGCCGTACCCAGTTCTACCTCGGCCCCACCAGGACTCTTCGTCTGTGTGATCCGTACTTTTCCACTCGTCAGTATATAAAGTCCTACACCTGTATCGCCTTGGGAGGTCAAGGTGGTGCCTGCTTTGAACTGGCCCTCCCGGCAACTTTTGGCGAGTGCCTGTAATTCTTCCCTGGTCAAGTGCGCCAGGAGAGGTACGTGTGCTAGTGTATCTTCGTATGTCATAGGGACCTCCTTCATACCAGGAACTATGTTTGAATTTTGAGTTTTGCTGGTGCTTTCCCTGATTAGGCATGTTCTTTTTAAGTATGCCACATATTCAGTGGGCATGTGCTGGAGCTACTTTCCCTCGGATCAATGAGTCAGTTCCTTTTCTATTGCTGAGCCAGCAGTGGCTAGCCTGTAGGAAAGGGAGATCTCTTCCAGGGTATGCAGGTATGTCTGGATACCAAAAGCAAACATAACCAAAGGACTGATCGGCAAGGGAAAACCGAAGAGAGCGATCTCTGATTGCGCCGAGATGCCAAGGTCAAGCAGAACTCCCCCAACCAGCGGACCTAAGATGGCGCCGACGCGTGTCATACCTGCTGACCAGCCTGAGCCGGTTCCGCTGCATCATCTTGAACCACTGCTCACAATATACTTGGCGGAAGGTGGCAACACATCTGTAAAATAACTCAATCGCATTATCTATGTTCGAAACAGCCTGAAGGAAGGATAGACGGACTCTCCAGGTGATATAACTCATGGTCGTGACTAGAGATACTTCTCGGCGCAGCGGGTGGCCGAGAAGTTGATAGTATTTTCAACAGCATGATTGAATCATAGCGATGCTGGATATAAGAGAGGATAGCTAGACAAGGTGCTGATCCACTGCGTAGCGAGTAGCAGCGCTGCGGGAGGAAACCTGGATTTTCTGGTAGATCGAGGTGAGGTGGTTATTGACGGTGCGAGGGCTGATCACCAGTTGTTCGCCGATTTGTGCATCGGTCAGTCCTTGCGCCAGTAGACGCAGCACCTCAACCTCACGTGCCGTCATTCCATCAGGGTACCTGGCTAGTGGCTTGGTTGGAGGAGGCGATAGCGGCTTCGTCGAGATCTGGGAGGGTAGATTTACTTGACCGTGGGCAGTGAGGGCTTGTTGCGGCGTCATCCTGCGTCCCTCGGCCCAGGCAGTGGCAAAAGCGTGCTTGCCAAGTTGAGCGCGAGCATCAGCGACTGCCCGCTCATAGCCAGCTCGCTCAATTGGTTGAAGGGGCGCGCCTATGCTAGCGCGCAAGGACTCTGCTGCACCCCAGAGATTTGCCGCCCAAGCAGACTCTTCGTTTGCCGCGACATCGCTTGCCAATCCTTCCAGGCATGAAGCGACGTGAAGCCTGTCACCAACCTCGCTAGCCAAAGCCAGGCTCTCCTCATAATGAGCACGTGCTGCTGCATGGTCACCCTGGATGGCGACCACCCGCCCTAGCAGGGAGAGTGCCTCGGCTGTCCCGTGGCGGTGCCCTATCTCCTGGTAGAGTGCCAGGCCTTGCTGAGACAGCGCATGCGCTGTGGTCATGTCACCCTGACTAAGCGCTACCTGCCCTGAGAGGCAGAAGGAAGCGGCAATCCCTTCCTTGAAGCCCAATTCCCTGGAAAGTGCGAGGCTTTCATCCAGCGGAACGCGCACTGTTGACATATCTGCCAGGGAGACAAAGAGCACCTGTGCCAGTTGCGAGAGCGCATGAGCAATGCCCCTCTTGTTGCCCAGTGCCCTGTGCAGCGTCACGGCCTCTTCCAACAGGGTGCGTCCGCGAGCGTACTCGCCCTGCGTGCTGTCCATATACGCCAACTGGAAGAGCGCGTAGGCGATGCGCTCCCGGTCGCCTACCGCTCGAAAGAGCGCCAGAGACTCCTCGGAACGTTCGCGCGCCACGGGTGCGTTGCCCTTCCTCCAGGCAACGATGCCCAGCAGATAGAGCGAGAAGGCGATGCCCGCGGTGTCTTCCAGTTCCCGGCACAGTGCCAGGCTCTCCTGAGCCAGTCCCTCTCCATCATGATAGTCGCCCTGAGCAAGCGCCAACCTCGCAGCAGCAATAAGCGCCTTCGCCCGAATGGATGCTGCAACGCCTGCGCTTCTCACCAGTGCGCGTGCTAGGAAAGCTCGCCCCTCGCTTACATGGCCACGAATTATCCAGAAGCGCTGTAGTGCCGCGCCCAGGCGCAAAGCTATCTCTTCGCGCCGCACACCCTCCGCGTGCCCAGCTTGTTCCAACGACCAGCGCTGTGCAGCTCGCAGGTTGTCATGTTCCCGCTCCAGGCGCTCCAGCCCCGCGGCTTGCTGCGGGCCTCCGAACTCCTGCTCTGTCTCCTCGGAGAGCCGCAAGTAGTAGGCAGCATGCGCACGCCGGGTGACCTCCATCTCCTCGAGGGCCTCTAGACATTCCAGCCCATACTCGCGGATCGTCTCCAGCACGACGAGGCGAGGCTCACCCGCACCCCGCTCGGTTTGTTGCAGTAAGCTTTTATCGATGAGTGAGGCCACGCCGTCCAGGACCGATAGCGCTGCGCTTCCATTTCTCAGGGCTGCGCACAGCGCCTCTGCGCCAGCCAGCGCGCAGCCAGCAACGAAAACGGCGAGCCGTCGGAACAACTGCTGCTCCTGACCATCCAACAGGTGGTAACTCCACGCAATCGCATTCCGCAGCGTTTGCTGTCGCATGGGAACATCCCGCGCAGCGCTCGTCAACATCGGCAAGCGATACTCCAGCCGTGCGAGGAGCATCTGTGGTGGTAGCACTTTAATGCGGGCTGCCGCCAGTTCAATCGCTAGCGGCAATCCATCCAGGCGTGCGCAGATCTCGGCGATTGCCCTGACGTTGGCCGTGGTCATCTCGAAGTCGGGCATGGAAGCCTGCGCGCGCTCGAGAAAGAGGATCACCGCCGGGTACTGCAAGAGGCTCTCAACATCATGCAACTGTTTGCGGTTTGGCAGCGCGAGCGGAGGTACGGGGAACTCGTGTTCGCCACGTATGTGTAGCACGGCCCGGCTTGTGAACAAAACCTTGAGGTGTGGACACGCCGCGACCAGTTCTGTAAGCTGTGGAGCGGCGGTGACCACCTGCTCGAGGTTGTCCAGGAGGAGTAGCAGGTTCTTGTCCCGCAGCGACTCTTTCAGGAGGTCCAGGAGCGGTCGCTCTGCGATCTCCTTGATGCCGAGTATCTGGGCGATGGTGGGAACGACCAGTTCGGGGTCGCTGATCGAGGCCAGCTGAACGAAGCACACACCATCGATACCGTCGCCAATCAGTTCGGTTGCGATCTGGAGGCCGAGACGCGTTTTGCCAACACCACCTGTACCCGTCAGGGTCAGCAAGCGAACGTCTGGTTGCCGCAGGAGGGCACACGCCGTCGCAACCTCGTGATCACGCCCAACGAGGGGAGTGAGCTGTGCAGGCAGGTTGTGTGTGGGCGAGTGTCCAGCGGAGGCGAGGTAACCCGAAGAGGGAACAAAGAAGGTCGGCCCAGACGATTCTGTCTCGCACGCCTCAGCCAGTGCCAGGGCGAAAGCCTCAACGCTCGCAAAGCGGAGCTGCGGGTCTTTCGCCAGTGCCTTCAGCACCACCTGCTCAACCCCAGATGAGATGGTCGGCACCTTCTCGCGTAAGGGTGGAGGGGATACAAGCGTGTGTTTGATGGCGATCTCAGGAAAAGGACCGGAAAAAGGGCGTTCTCCGCAGAGCCATTCGTAGACCACAACACCCAGGGAGTATTGATCGCTAGCGGGGCCGGGTTGGGCCTGGATCTGCTCGGGTGCCATGTAGGCAACGGTGCCCGCCGTCTCCTGAATAGGCTTCGAGCGTGAACTCTGCACCACCACAGCGATACCAAAATCGCTGAGTAAGACCTCGTCGTGTCTCCCCAGGAGCATATTCTCTGGCTTGATATCGCGATGGATCACCTTTTGCTCATGAGCGTACTTCAAGGCGGCAGCAACCTGCTTGACATGAGGCAGAATACTTGTTGCTGGCAGGGGTGTATTCCCTGGATAGCGCTGGCGTAACGTCCCGTTGGGGGCATAGTCCATCACGAAGAACGGGAGGGTGCCATCAACGCCAAAGTCCAGGATCCGCACGATATGAGGATGCTGCAGCCGCGCGATGATGCGGGCTTCATCGCGGAATCGTGCTAGCTCGTCCCCTGCCAACTGTACATTCAGCACCTTGATGGCGGCCTGGGTGCCAAGGTGCAGATGTTCACCCAGGTAGACCTCGGCAAATCCGCCGTGCCCCAGCAGACGAGTCAGACGATAGTTGCCGAGCTGCTGTCCTACATGGTCGGCCATGCTCCACCTCCTCATGGGAGCGCACTGATGAGTGGGCCAGCGAGCCAAAACCAAATTTGTTGTCTACGTCAGCATGCATGCTAATTTCTAGGGGCTCGTGAGTATTTCCCATATCATGTCATTGTACAAATTATACGCTACTATGAGCAGAACCTCAACCTCCAAATTCTTTCTATGATGAGATATCATTGCTGAAAGACTCTTTCAACAGTAGCAGAACCCGGCAGGCAATCGCTTCTGTGGGCAGTGTGGCAACCTGCTTTCTATCGAGTAGGCACGGAAATCGCATGATACGACTATCATTGCCCGCGCTAGGGAACCTCGGCCTGGCACTTAAGGGAAGCCGCTGGAAGGTATCATGCTATTGCCACCATGTGGAGCGGTCAACTGAACCTGGATGACGTGGGATATAGGGATAGCTAACATTTGCTGGTGGTCCGAGCCATGGTCTTGACAGCAAAGTAATCACCAGGCCCGTCACAAATCCTCCCACATGAGCAAAATACGCCACCCCGCCCATGCCCTGTTGCACATTAGAGAGCGCTGCCACACCATCAAAAAACTGTAACAAGAACCATAACCCGATCAAGAGAATCGCTGGTAGAGTCACTATAGTGAAGAAAATGAAGATGAAGATGATCGTTCGCACCCTTGCAAGTGGAAACAGTACCAGGTACGCCGCCAATACTCCTGCGATAGCACCGCTGGCTCCGAGACCAGGGACGGAGGAGCCTGGATCAACAGCGATCTGTGTAATGCCAGCTATTACTCCACAGAACAGGTAGAAGAGTAAATAAGGGAGGTGTCCCATCCGGTCTTCTACATTGTCGCCAAAGATGTAAAGGAAGAGCATATTGCCGCCTATGTGTAGCCACCCAGCATGCAAAAACATAGCAGTGATCAACGTAAGATAGACGGGAATTGGTGTGTGAAATGGGATATTCGCTGGCACTCCTGGGAGCGATGTCTGGGGGATACCATGTGTCAGCGCCACCGGCACAACCGAATACGCGAACATGAATGCCGGGGCATCGGGCCCAAGCGATACCTGGTAGAGAAAGATGATCACATTGATCGCGATAAGTCCCCATGTGATCAAGGGAAGGCGCCGACGTGGTCCAGCATAATCTTTGATCGGAATCACACGTTCCCTCCTATTGCTCTATCAGTTACATCATACTCGTGCGTCAAGCTTCATATGACGTATTGGGCCGGGCATCCGCAAGGGATGCCCCTACATGTCACATGAAGCTTGACGAACCAATACTCTTTCCTTTCCATATATTGGATACAATTCTTCACACGTATGAGTGGCGTATGGAGTTACAACGTATCTTGTTATCAGCCTTCTTATTCGTCGTAACCTGATGCCCAATTCTTCAGTTCAACTTCCCAATTAGTGGGGCCAGGTCTTTTAATTGAGATGTGGCACATCGCTGTGTTTCGAGTAGCGCCATGCCAGTGCCAGATGCCGGCTGGAATAGTGATTACGTCACCAATCGAAACCAGCAACTTTTCAGTTTCGGTTGCAACAATTCCCTGACCTTCGATGATCTGTAAAACCTGATCTTGTTCGTGAATATGAGGTTTGGTGCGCGCTCCTGCGCTAAAGTATACAGCAAGCAATTCAATTTCATTGCTCTGTTTTGGCCCGACTAATTGTAGTGTTTTTACTTCACCATCAAAGTAGCCCTTGCGGCTGGTGTCAGGTTGTGCCTGAGAGCGGTCGATCCTGGTAAGCTTCATGATAGTTCCTCCCATAATACAGCATTGATGAAATTTAACGACCAAGACCGGTAAGAGGTTGTCATCCTGAGCGCAGCGAAGGATGTATGGATTACCCACATCGTCACCGGACGAAGGCCAGCACATCGTAGCTCTAGGGAGTTGCGACAGCAGCTGTGCGATATTTGCGTTCTTGCAAGGAACGTAAGCGGGCCTGAGCCCGAGCCTGATGGAGCATATGGG
>WNGE01021389.1_pt1 | contig 11548 bp, 10 predicted proteins | sample 5400651 | NCBI WGS metagenome assembly WNGE01 (sample SAMN13153370, study PRJNA577476) | soil metagenome | isolation source: 60 cm soil or saprolite under grassland replicate 2 | place: USA:California | collected 2016-06-15 | reverse complement strand
CCGACCGTGAATCTCGTCCGGACGGGCCCGCGCGAGTTCAACTTCTCGGACCTTCTCGACCTGATCCCGCCCGCGGATCCCAAGGCCAAGCCGTCGCGCTGGAAGTTCACGCTGGAGCGGCTCGGTCTCGTCCTGGGCTCCGTCGTCCTCCGCGACGAAGCCGTCTCGCCGCCGGCGGTCTGGCGCATCCGGGGGCTGACGATCGACGCGGGTAACCTCACGACGCGGCCCGGACAGCCCGCGGGCAGCCTGAAGATACAGACCAAGGTCGGCGATTCGCCGTTCCAGCTCAGCTCGAACGAGATCCGGCTGGCGCCGGGGGCGATATCGCTGGGGTTCGGGATCAAGGATTTCAACCTGACGCAGGTGTTGCCCTATGTGCCGCCCAACGCTCCGGCCGGGCCCTACGCCGGCCGGCTCGGATTCAATATCCGGCTCGGCCTGGAGCGTGGAGCGGAGGGCGTCACGCGGGCCGTGGTGACCGGGGACATGAGCCTCGAGGATCTCCAGCTGATCCGCCCAGGCGGCGCCGCGCCTTTCATGACGGTGCCGCGATTGAGCGTGACGCTCAAGGAGGCCGATCTCCTCTCCCGCGTCATCGTCGTCTCGGCGGTGGAGATCGAGGGACTCCAGGTGCAGGCCCAGCGGGACAAGAGCGGGGTCATCGATCTCATGAAGCCGGTGGGGCCGCCACCCGCGCCGACGCCGAAGCTCGTCGTTACGGAGACTCCGAGCGCCGAGCCGGCAGGGCCTACCTTCAAGTTCCTGCTCGAGCGGCTCGCCCTCAGCAAGAGCACCGCCACCTTCGTGGACGACGCGGTCTCTCCGCGGACGACCCTCGTGCTCGGCGACCTCAGCGTCACGCTCGAGAGCCTGGCATGGCCCGCTGTCGGCCCTGCGCGTCTCGAAGCGGGCGCCGCGCTGCCGGGCGGCGGACGGCTCGGGATCAAGGGCGCGGTGCTGCCACAGCCCGTCGATCTCACGTGGACCATGACCGTTCGCGACGCGCCCATCGAGCCCTACCAGGCCTACCTGCCGGTGCCGGCTCGCTTCTCTGGGCGCTACAACGGCGACAGCACCAATCGGGTCGCGTTCAAGGACGGCAAGACCATCATCACCTCCAAGGGAACGAGCTGGGCCGACAAGTTCGAGGCGAGGTTCCCCGGCGCCGAGCATCCCACGCTGACCATCGAGCGAATGGACCTCGTCAAGATCGATCTCGACTGGCCGAAGAGCGTCAGCCTCGCCAAGGCGGGCTTCCTGCGCCCGCGGGCCGAGATCGAGCGCGGCAAGGACGGCGTCCTCGATATCGTGAAGCTGTTCGGAGGCCCCGCGTCACCGGCGGCCGGCAGCCCCGCCCAAGCGACGCCAGCGGCGCCGGCGCCGCCCGCGCCCGCCGCCGTGCAGCCCGCGGACAAGCCGCCCGGGCAGAAGCCAAAAGGCCTGCTCGAAACCATGAGCCTCCGGTTCGACGAGGTCCGCCTCGAGGATGGCTCCGTGCGCTTTCTCGACCGCACCACCGAGCCGGCTTTCTCGGAGGATCTCTCGAAGATGGAGCTCCAGGTCACGGGGCTCGGCAACAAGCCCGACCAGCGGGCGAAGCTCGTCTTCACGAGCACCATCGGCGCAGACGGCGCTCTCGACATCCGCGGCGACGTGGGCGCCGTCGGCGCTCCGCTCTATCTCGACCTCGTCGGCGAGATCCGCGACCTCAAGCTGCCGGTCGTCAACCCGTATTCCGACCAGGCCATCGCGTGGCTGATCCAGCAGGGCGACCTCCAGTACAAGTTCAACCTCAAGATCGAGAACGACCAGATCACGTCGATGAACGAGGTCGTCCTGCAGAAGTTTCGCGTGGCCAAATCCGCCCGACCCGACGACACCGTCAAATCGAAGCTCGGGCTGCCGCTGGGGCTCATCGTCGCGCTCATCAAGGACAGCAACGGCAACATCGTGGTCAAGGTGCCGGTCAACGGCTCGTTCAAGGATCCCAAGTGGGACCTGTCCGAGACAATCTGGGCGTCGATCAAGAACGTCCTCGTCAACGTGCTGGCCTCGCCCTTCAGGCTGATCGGCCGTCTCTTCTCGAGCGCGGAGAAGATCGAGGAGCCCAAGGTCAATCCGGTCACGTTCCCCCCGGGCAGCATGGTGCTGACGCCCAGCATGGAGCAGCACCTCCTGCGGGTCGCGGACTTCCTGCGGCAGACGCCGTATGTCGCCCTGACGATGCATCCGGTGGTCGTGCCCGCCGACCTGGAGGCTCTGAAAGCCAGCGAGGTCGCGGCCAAGCTCCAGCAGTTTGCGAAGGAGAAGGGTATGACGGATCAACAGAAGATCCTCGCCGCCTACTTCAAGGAGAAACTGCCGGACGAAAAGCCGCCAAAGACGGTCGAGGAGCAGGTGCAGCTCCTCCGCCAGCGCGAGACCGTGCCCGAGGCCAAGCTCAAGGAGCTGGAGGAGAAGCGCGTCGCCGCCACCAAGGAGCGGCTGGTCAAGACCGAGGGCATCCAGGACAAGCGGCTGCCGGTGGGCGCGCCCAGGAAGCCCGCCGGCGCCGCAACCGAGGGTGGAGTCGAGTTCGCCATAGGTGAGGGAGAACAGGAATAGACGAACCGCGGGGAAGAGACGTTGCCCTCTTCATTCACGTGGTCGCCTCGCCTTCGGCTGCGGCTCCCCCTCCTCTGCTATACTTCCGCCCCATGAGAGTCCTAGCGCTCCACCCAGAGAAGTGCACCGGCTGCCTCCGGTGCGAGCTGGCCTGCTCCTACATGCAGACCGGTACCTACCAGCCGTCCAAGTCCGTGATCCGCGTCTCGCCGTTCGAGGGCTACACGTCCTACGCCCCATACACGTGCACGCAGTGCGCGGAAGGCTGGTGCATGACGGCCTGCCCGGTCGGGGCGATCCGCATCAACGCGGCGGGGGCCAAGGACGTAGTCGACGACAAGTGCGTCGGCTGCAAGCTCTGCACGATCGCGTGTCCCTACGGCACGGTGTTCTACGATCCGGACACGGCGAAGGCCTACAAGTGCAACCTCTGCGAGGGGCATCCGGCCTGCGCGGAGGCCTGCCCGACCGAGGCCATCACGTTCGAGGAGGGGGAGAACAAGGACTGGATCGGCGATTTCGCCGCCGAGCGGACGACGCGCGTCCTCGCCCGCGAGGTGGCGTGATGGCCGCGCGCCACCTGATCATCGGAGGCGGCACGGCGGGCCTCAACGCGATCCGGACGATCAGGGAGGAAGACGGCGGCGCGTCCGAGATCACGCTCGTATCCGCCGAGCGCCCCTATTCCCGCATGGTGCTGCCCTACTATCTCGGCGCTTCCATCGCCGAATCCCATGTCTACACGGCCACGCCCGCCTCGCTCGCGGCGTGGAAGGTCAAGACCATGCTCGGCCGAAGGGCCAAGTCGCTCGATGCCGCGGCCCGCAAGCTGACGCTCGACGACGGCGCCACCGTCGAGTACGACGACTGCCTCATCGCGACCGGCTCGCGCGCGGCGCGGCCGCCCATCGACGGGGCCGAGGGCCCGGGCGTGCATTCGTTCTGGACGCTCGACGAGGCGCGCGCCGTCATAGCCGGCGTCCAGCCCGGCACCAAGGTGGTCATGGTGGGCGCGGGCTTCATCTCGTTCACGATCCTCAACGCCATCCTCGCGCGCGGCGCCTCGCTCACGATCGTCGAGGTCGCCCCGCGAATCCTGCCGCGCATGGTGGACGAGGCCTGCGCCCGGGTCGTCGCGGCCTGGCTCGAGCGTCACGGCGTGGTGCTGCGGGTCGGCGCGACGCTTACGAAGATCGAGGAGTGGAAGGGCAGGTGGAAGCTCTCCTTCAAGAAGGGCGAGCCGCTCCTGGCCGACGTCGTGATCATGGCGACCGGCATCAGGACCAACCTCGAGTGGCTCGAGGGCTCCGGCATCGAGGTCTCGTCCGAGCCCGGCGGCGGCGTCCTCGTGGACGATCACCTGCGCTCGACCGTCAAGAGCGTGTACGCCGCGGGCGACGTTGCGCGCGGCCCGAACCTGCTCACCGGCACGCTCGAGGTCCACGCCATCGAGCCCACCGCGCAGGAGCATGGGCGCGTGGTCGGCGCCAACATGGCCGGCCGCGATCTCGCCTACCGGGGCAGCCTCATCATGAACATCGTCGAGGTCTGCCACCTGGACATCGCCTCCTTCGGCCAGTGGGACGATCCGAAAGCCGAGGTGTACACGGCCACACGCGCGGACCGTTCGCAATACCGCAAGCTGCTTTTCCGGGGCGGCAAGCTCAACGGCGCCATGATCTGCGGCCCCGCGAACGACGTCTGGTCCACGAACGACGTGGGCATGCTCAAGGGCCTCGTCTACTCGGGCGCGGACCTCTCGGGCTGGAAAGCGCACCTGAAGAAGAACCCCTTCGACATCAAGCCCGCCTACCTCTCGACCCGCACGGCCGGGAAACTCCTGCCGCAGACGGTCCTCGGGCGGGCTTCCCAATCACCCCAGCTTCCCCATCAGGTGATGGTCCAATGAGCCCAACAGCGACGGCAAGCCGTCCCGCCACGAAGTCCGCGCCCGCCCCCGCCTCCGTGCCCGGCTACGCGGGCAAGCTCCTGCGGGTCAACCTTTCGACCGGCAAGATCTGGACCGAGCCGTGGGCGAAGGACATGCGCACTTACGTGGGTGGCGTGGGCCTGGGCGCCAAGATCCTGTACGAGGAAGTCGGTCCCAAGGTCCACTGGGACCACCCCGACAATCGCCTCATCCTGGCGACCGGACCCCTGGCTGGGCTACCCGTCTGGGGCACGGGCGGACTCACCGTCGTCACGCGAGGCGCGCAGACCGACGGAGCGACGTCGACCCAGGCCAACGGCTTCTTCGGCGCCGCGCTCAAGTACTCGGGCTATGACGCCATCGTGGTGCAGGGACAGGCGAAGAAGCTTTCCTATCTCTACATCAACGACGACACGGTCGAGATTCGCGACGCGGCGCACCTCAAGGGCAAGGACACCTGGGAGACGCAGCAGGCCCTCGAGGCCGAGCATGGTCTCTCCGGCCACCGGCTCTCCGTCTACTCCATCGGTCCCGCGGGGGAGAACCTCGTCCGCTTCGCCGCGATCGAGGGCGACTACGGTCACGTCGCGTCCAAGAACGGCTGCGGAGCGGTCATGGGCAAGAAGAAGCTCAAGGCCGTGTGCATCGTGCGCGGCACCAAGTCGCTCACCCCGCACGATCCGCGCGGCCTCGTCCAGGCCGCGGACGACATCGCGCACGACCTCAAGACCGATCCGGGAACGTCGACGCTGTACCGCTTTGGCACGCTTCCCGGCGTCTCGAACCTCTACAAGCTGGGCGTGCTGCCGATCAAGAACTACACGACGAACCTGACGACCGTGGACATGACGACGTGGGAGCCGGCCAAGCTCCGCGCGGGCTTCGACCACCGCGGGCACCAGTGCAACGCCTGCGGCATGCGCCACTGCCACATCCAGGTCATCGGCAAGGGCCCCAAGGCGGGCGAGTTGGTGGACGAGCCCGAATACGAGGGCTGGTCCGGCGCCGGTTGGCAGATCGGTCTCACCGACAAGGAAGCCATCACCTGGCTCAACACCAGGCTGGACCGCGCCTGTCTCGATGTCAACGAGTTCGGCTGGGTCTGCGGCTGGGTCATGGAGTGCATGGAGAAGGGGTATCTCACCGAGAAGCAGGTCGGCTTCAAGCTCGCGTGGGGAGACGTGGACGGTGCGTACCGGCTCCTCCAGATGATCAGCCACCGCGAGGGCTTCGGCGACCTGCTGGCCGAGGGCGTCAAGCGCGCCTCGGAGAAGATCGGCGGCGAGGCCGCCAAGTGCGCGATCTATACGAAGAAGGGCGCATCTCCGCGAGGTCATGACCACCGGGGACGGTGGGAAGAGATGCTGGACACCTGCACCTCCTCCAACGGCACCATGGAGAGCGCGAACGCGACGCACCAGACGGAGATCGGCCTGCCCGGGCGGATCAACCCCTTCAGCGGCGAAGAGGTGGCCCGGATGGTCGGCGGCATTCTCGGACGCAAGCACTTCGAGGATTCGCTGGGCGGCTGCATCTTCACCTTCCGCACGCGCGTCGAGATGCTCGCCCGCGCGCTCTCGGCCGCCACGGGCTGGACCTATACGCTGGCGGACGCGATGCTCCTGGGTCGCCGCACCGCGGCGATCTTCCGCGCCTTCAACCTGCGATGCGGTATCGGGACGGACGTCGAGTACCCGTCGGCTCGCTACGGCTCGCGGCCCGTGGATGGGCCGGCCAAGGACCACAACGTCATGGACCAGTGGGAGCGCATGCGAGAGGTCTGGTACGACACGGTCGGCTACGACATCAAGACCGGCAAGCCCACGCGCGAGACGCTCAAGAAGCTCGGCCTCGACGGCATCGCCAAGGACCTGTGGCGCAAGTAGGCTCGACGCCTGCGCTCGCCGTCCCCATCGAGGTCACGACGTGGGTGACCCGGCACGTCGGCGGTGACGGCTCGGGCAGCAAGTTCTTCACCGAGCCCTTCGCCCCCGGCGAGACAGTGCGCGACGTCCTCCGGCGCTGGTCCGCCCGGCTCCCCGACCTCGACTCTGCGCTCTGGAGTCCCGACCACTCAGAGCTCGGCGAGCACATCGAGGTCGTGGTCAACGATGCCGTGCTCGGCGTCACGCACCAGCTCGACTCGCCGCTCCAGCAGGGCGATCGCATCACGCTGCTCGGCCAGTTCATGGGCGGCTAGTGCCGGGCCGCGCCGCGCGCTGGCCGCTGGTGGCGGCCGCGCTCCTGCTCGCCGTCGTGAGCGCGTGGTATTACCTGATGGGCACCCCGCAGTACTCCGCCTATCGCTTCGCCGCAGCCCTGCGCGATCGCGACGCGGTGGGGGCCGAGCGCTTCGTCGACATCCATCGCGTCGCGCAATCGGCGAGCGACGTCATCGTGGTGGACTACCTGACCCGGGAGCCGAAGGCCGCGCAGGCGCTCGAAGCGCTCGGGCAGGGTGGCGCGCGCGCGACCGCCGCCCGGGCCCTCGAGCCGCTCGTGGCCGCGCGGGTGCGCGCCGAGATCAAGAGGATGGCCGATCGCGGCGGCCCGGGCTCGAGCGGCTTGATGCTGCCCGCCGGCTTCGTCACGGCCCTCTGGGAGCCCCAGGTCGTGCGCGACGGGGCGGACGTGTGGCTGAGCTACAGGGACCGCTCCGGTGGACAGACCCGCCTTAGGGCGAGCCAGCAGCCTGACCGATCCTGGATGATCACGGAGTTCGACCGCGAGTGGGTTCGGCGTCATTTAAGGGACGCTCCAGTAAGGGACGCTCCAGCCGGCTAGATCCTGTGTTCGGGCTCGGTTTTTCGGGGGTTTGGGCAGTTCTGGCTTGACTCCCTGCGGCGCCTCGTGGTACTTGACCTTGCGGGCTCGGCGCAGTTCCTCCACTCTTTTGTCCCGCGCGAGGGTTGACCATGGCGCAAACCGTTGGAATGATTGGGCTTGGCATCATGGGCCGACCCATGGCCAAAAATCTCCTCAAGGCCGGTTATCCGCTGGTTGTCCACAGCCGCAGCCAGGGGCCGGTGCAGGAGCTCTGCGGCGCCGGCGCCAAGTCCGCCGCCTGCCCCAAGGACGTCGCGGCCCAGGTGGACGTGCTGATCACGATGCTGCCGAACTCTCCCGAGGTAGAGCTGGTGGCGCTCGGTCCAGACGGCATCATCTATGGGGCGAGGAAAGGCCTCCTCTTCCTCGACATGTCGACGATCTCTCCGCTCGTTTCGCAGAAGGTCGGCCAGGCGCTCGGCGCCAAGGGCGTCAGGATGCTCGACGCGCCCGTCTCCGGAGGGGAGAAGGGCGCCATCGACGCCGCATCTGACGGCGCTCGGCGAGGCGCTGACCCTCGCAAAGAAGGCGGGCCTCGATCGGGCGCTCACTCTCAAGGCGCTCGGCGGCGGCCTGGCCGGCTCGAAGTGCCTCGACCAGAAGAGCCCGAACTATGTCGCGGGCACGTATAACCCCGGCTTCAAGATCGACCTGCACTTCAAGGACCTGGGTCTCATCATGGAGTCCGGCCGGGCGCTCGGCGTCCCGCTGCCGTGCACGGCCGTCGTCCAGGAGCTGTTCAACGCGATGAGGGTCAAGGGCAAGGGCGGCCTCGACCATTCGGGCGTGATCACACTGCTCGAGGAGCTGGCGGGGCTCTCGACCCAGTCATGAGGGCGACCGTGGATCGGCCGGGGCTCGACAACCAGGGACGCACGCCGCTCATCAAGATCCGCCGCGTGCGCAAGGGCGACCTCGCCAAGGTGCGCGACGTGATCGAGCAGGCCTTCGGCGATTTCTTCGAGCGCCAGATGGGGACGCGGCCACGCCAGGTGTTCGGCGGCGCTCAGTACGTGCATCATCGCTGGCTCATGGAGCCGTGGGGATGCTTCGTCGCCGAGGAGGGCGACGGCAAGATCGTCGGGGCGGCGCTGGCGGTCATGTGGGGCAGCATCGGGCTTGTCGGACCCATCGCCGTGCTGACGCACTACCAGAACCAGGACATCGGCCAGCAGCTCCTCACGGCCTGCCAGGGATTCTTCAGCGAGAACAAGGCAGCGCTCGAGGGGGTGTCGACCTACCCGAACAGCCCGAAGCACATCACCATGTACCAGAAGTTCGGCTACAAGCCCAAGGGCCTCGTAGTGGTCGCCGCCAAGCCGATGGACAGGCGGGAGATCGTCCAGGCGACGCGGCCGCCCAGGCCGGGCTTGGGCGTGCGCCGCTACTCCTCGCTCGAAGAGGCGCGGAAGAAGGCCGCCATGCTCCGGGTTCGACGGATCACCAACGGCATCTGGCGCGGCATGGACCTCAGCAAGGAAGTCGAAATCGTCGACGGGCTGGCGCTCGGCGACACCCTGCTGCTGGAGAAGGGCCGGGAGGTCATCGGCTTCGCCATCGTCCACATGCCGGGCGTCAGCGAGGCTCCGCACGGCAGCGTGTACGTCAAGTTCCTCGCGATCGACTCCCGGCAGCGCAAGCCCGAGAACCTGCACGCCCTGCTCGCCGCCGTCGAGGAGATGGCGCACGCGGCCCAGCTCCAGCGCGTCGTGGTGCCGGTCTACACCTACTACTGGACGGCCTACCAGACGCTCCTCGAGCGCGGCTATCACCCGGACTTCACCATGGTCCGGATGAAGCGGGGCAAGCAGGAAGACTACGAGCATCCGGACGATCTCGTGCTCGACGACTGGCGCTAGGGCCTTGAAGCGGGCGATCCGCGGATCCTGGATCGCCCTGCGTGCCTGCGCGCTCTGCGCGGCCCTGCTCGCGTCGAATCCCGGATCCGGCTCGGCGCACGCCATCATCCTCGAGTCCGAGCCCACCGCCGGCGCTGCGCTCGCCGAGCCGCCCGCCCGCATCTATCTGCGCTTCAACAGCAAGCTCGAGAAGCGCCTGAGCAGCGTCAGGCTCGCCTCAGCCGACGGTCGGCCGGTGCCGCTGCCTGTCGTGGCCTCCGAGGGCGAGTCGCTGGACCGCATCGTGCTCCCGCTTGGAAAGCTCCGACCCGGCGGTTACGTGATCCGCTACAAAGTCCTCGCGGTCGACGGTCACATCACGGAGGGCGCGCTGCGCTTCTCCGTGCTCGAGCCACCGGTCGGGTCCCCGATCGGGCCCAAGTAGGGCCGGTTTCCCCATGCTCAAGGGTCGGGCAACGCCCGAGGGCACCAGAGCCTACCGCGCCTCCCGGGGCGCCCGGGCTGCGGACGGCCACTTCCGCGACTGTCGCGGCCTAACGCTCTCCTCGATCGGCATCGGGACCTACCTCGGCCCCGACGATGACGCGACCGACGCGCAGTACGAAGCCGCCATCGAGCGGGCGATCGAGTCGGGGATCAACGTCGTGGACTCCGCCGTCAACTATCGCGGCCAGCGGAGCGAGCGGGCCGTGGGCCGGGCGCTCGGCCGGCTCATCAAGTCCGGTGCCGCTGCGCGCGAGGCCGTCGTCGTCGGGACCAAGGGCGGCTATCTTCCGTTCGACGGGCCCGCGCCGCCCGGCCTCCTGGCGCCGGGCGATCTCGTCGCCGGATGCCACTGCATGACGCCCCGCTACCTCGAGGACCAGATCGAGCGGAGCCGCGTCAACCTCGACGTCGAGACCATCGACATCTACTATCTCCACAACCCCGAAACCCAGCTGGGGGAGGTGTCGCGGCCGCTGGTCATGCGGCGGCTCCGCGCGGCGTTCGAGCTGCTCGAGCGCGCGGCGAGCGACCGGAGGATCGGCCTCTACGGCACGGCGACCTGGAGCGGCTATCGCCAACCGCAGGCCGCGCGCGATTTTCTCTCGCTGCCGGATCTCATGGCGCTGGCCGAAGAGGTCGCGGGACCGGAGCACCGGTTCCGCGTGGTCCAGCTTCCGTACAACCTCGCCATGCCGGAAGCGTTCACGCTCCCGAACCAGGGCGCGGGCCGCGAAGTCGTTCCGCTCATCGAGGCGGCGAAGCAGCTCGGCGTCTACGTCATGAGCTCGGCGTCGATCTATCAGGGCCAGCTCGCGAAGAATCTTCCGCCCGTGATCGCGCAGTTGCTGCCCGGCCTCGACACCGACGCCCAGCGGGCGCTGCAGTTTGTCCGCTCCACGCCCGGCGTGGGCACGGCGCTCGTGGGCATGAAGACGGCCGCGCACGTCGGGGAGGCCGCGCGGCTGACCGCGGTGTCGCCGGTGCCCTGGACGGAGTTCCAGAAGCTTTTCGCGCCCGCGTGAAGTCGGCCGTCCGGGGGAAAACGCTTGAAATTCCCTCGGGGCTCGGCTAGGTTGGTACGTCGCATGATCAAGAAGATTCATCACGTTGGGATCGTGGTCGAGAGCCTGGCGCGCGCCTACCGCTTCTGGCGTGAGGCGTTGGGACTTCCGCTCGCCAGGGAGGCCGAGATCGCCGACCAGGGCGTGCGCGCCGCGCTCCTCGCGGCGGGCGACAGCGAGATCGAGCTACTCGAGCCTACCAGGGCGGACACGGGCGTGGCGCGCTTCCTCGACAAGCACGGCGAAGGACTGCACCACGTTTGCTTCGAGACGCCTGACATCGACGCCGACCTTGGCGCGCTCAAGGCCCAGAACGTGGCTCTGCTCGACCAGACCGCGCGCCAGGGGTTGGCCGGGCGCATCGCCTTCCTCAAGCCGAGCGCCTGCGGCGGCGTGCTCGTGGAGCTCGCGATGCCGCCCGACCACGAGGCCCCCCCCGACTCGCCGGTGCGGTTCAAGCGCCTCGTCATCGGCTGTCGTGATCCACAGGAGATGACCAAGACCTACCAGCAGCTCTTCGGGCTGCCGGAGGTGACGATGAACGGCGGCCCGCGCAGCATGCTCGGCTGGTCGGGAGGCGGCACGCTCCTGATGGTGCCGGGCGGCGAGGTCGGTGGCACGCTCGGGATGGCGGCGCTCTCCATGGTCGCGCCGGAGATGGCGCCGCTCGTGCAGCGGCTCCAGAAAGTGGACGCCATGATGTTCTACGGCGCGAGCGAGATCACGCTCAAGCCGGAAGCGACGAACAACGTCCACGTGCACATCTCACGTTACCACTT
>WNGE01007830.1_pt1 | contig 11550 bp, 11 predicted proteins | sample 5400651 | NCBI WGS metagenome assembly WNGE01 (sample SAMN13153370, study PRJNA577476) | soil metagenome | isolation source: 60 cm soil or saprolite under grassland replicate 2 | place: USA:California | collected 2016-06-15 | reverse complement strand
GCTGAACTCACGGCCGAGCCATGTAGGTCAAAGTTCTACCAATTGACATTGTTATAGAGAATAATACTACAATTTTCCATTAACGCAGTGTTAATAGCTAATCGATGAAGGCTTCAGTGATATGAGAAAATGCGATCAGGGTTGGCTGAGCGGTTCCGGCATCGCGGCGCCGCGCCGAACCGCGCCGGCCTAGAATAACGGGGTCGCAGTCTCGCCGAGTACATGCATGAATGCGCCTCTCGATGCCACCGTCGCGCCGTACGTATTGACTCACACGGAGAACGGAATCTGCCGGCTCACCCTCAATCGGGGCGATCGGTACAACCCGCTTTCCCGCGCAATGATCACGGCGCTCCAGAGCGAGGTGACTCGCATCGGTGCCGACTCCGCGATTCGCTGTGTGGTGCTTGCCGCCGAGGGCAAGGGCTTCTGCGCGGGTCACGACTTGAAGGAGCTGCGCGCGCATCCTGATCTCGCGTGGCAGCAGGAGCTTTTCTCCGCTTGCAACGCGTTGATGGTTTCGTTGACCACGCTGCCGCAGCCGGTGATCGCGCGCGTGCACGGCATCGCCACGGCCGCGGGCTGTCAGCTGGTGTCGATGTGCGACCTGGCGGTGGCGGCCGACACGGCTCGCTTCGCGCTGCCCGGCGTGAACGTCGGCGTGTTTTGCACGACGCCCGCCGTCGGTGTCGCGCGTAATGTCGCACGCAAGCGGGTGATGGAGATGCTGCTGACGGGTGAGCCGATCGACGCCACGACGGCGCTGGCGTGGGGCCTCGTCAATCGCGTCGTCCCGGAAGCGGAGCTCGACGCCGCGATCGCCGTATTGACGCGCGTCATCCTGGCCAAGAGCGCCCGGCTTATTGCGCAGGGCAAGCGGGCGTTCTACCGGCAGGTCGAGCTGGGTTTGGGACAGGCGTACGACTTCGCCGGCGGTGTGATGGCTTGCAGCCTGCTCGATGCCGACGCGCACGAGGGCATCGACGCATTCGTGGAAAAGCGCCCGCCAAAATGGAGCGACTGACGTTGTTTTGAGCGACTTCTCGATTGCCGCTAATTCGATTGCCAACGGCCCGCGGCTTCCGGATAATCGCGCGACATTCGGACGCTCTTAGAGGAGGCACCGCCGGCACCTGCCGTCGGGCGGCGCATGGCCGACGATATCATTCTGCAGACGCGCGGGCTCACCAAGGAGTTCAAGGGTTTCGTCGCCGTCAACGGCGTCGATCTCGAAGTCCGGCGGGGGACGATCCACGCGTTGATCGGTCCCAACGGCGCCGGGAAGACAACCTGCTTCAACCTGCTCACGCACTTCCTCACCCCGACATCCGGTCAGATCCTCTTCAACAGCCGCGAGATCACCGGCTCTCCGCCCGCTGCGATTGCACGCATGGGCATGGTGCGCTCGTTTCAGATCTCCGCCACGTTCCCGCATCTGACGGTGCTCGAGAACGTGCGCATCGCGCTCCAGAGCAAACGGGGTGGGTCGTTCGAGTTTTGGCGCTCGGCGCGTGCGCTTGCGGCGCTCAACGACCGCGCCGAGGAGTTGATCGACGCTGTCGGTCTCGCGGGCTTTTCGGCGACGCCCGCGGTCGAGCTGCCTTACGGGCGCAAGCGCGCGCTCGAGATCGCGACCACCCTCGCGCTCGACCCGGAGATGATGCTGCTCGACGAACCGACGGCGGGCATGGCGCACGAAGACGTGGAACGGATCACGGCATTGATCAAGAAGGTGTCCGCCAACCGCACGGTGCTCATGGTCGAGCACAATCTCTCGGTCGTGTCGACGCTATCGGATCACATCACCGTGCTCGCCCGCGGCGAAATCCTCGCGCAGGGCGACTATGCCGCCGTGTCGAAGAATCCCGATGTCGTCCAGGCGTACATGGGAACCCCATGAGTAGGCCGCGCGTGCGTAATCGATGTGCCCTCACCCCCGACCCCTCTCCCGGAGGGCGAGGGGAGATAGCTGAGTCGCTTCGCGACTTTCACAGGACTGATGCCGGCCATGCCTGACGGCGCACCCGGTGCCTCGCTGCTGTCGGTGCGCGACCTCAACGCGTGGTACGGCGAGTCGCATATCCTCCACGGCGCCGCTTTCAATGTCGCCAGCGGCGAGGTCGTCACGCTTTTGGGTCGCAACGGCGCCGGCAAGACGACGACGCTCAAATCGATCATGGGGATAGTCGGGCAGCGCGAAGGTTCGATCACCTTCGGCGGCGCCGAGACGATCCGCCTGCCGTCCAATCGCATCGCGCGCATGGGGCTGGCGCTATGCCCTGAGGAGCGCGGCATCTTCGCGAGCCTCGACGTCGAGGAAAATCTGCTGCTGCCGCCTCAGGTGAAAGAGGGCGGTCTCAGCGTCGCGGAGATCTTCGAGCTATTCCCGAACCTGAAGGAGCGGCTGCACAGCCAGGGCACCAAGCTTTCCGGCGGCGAGCAGCAGATGCTGGCGATCGGGCGCATCCTGCGCACCGGAGCCAATCTGCTAATGCTCGACGAGCCGACCGAGGGCCTCGCACCGGTCATCGTCCAGCAGATCGGCCGCACCATTCAGAGCCTGAAGGCGAAGGGTTTCACCATCCTCCTCGTCGAGCAGAATTTCCGCTTTGCCGCGACCGTCGCTGACCGGCATTACGTGATGGAGCGCGGCCGTGTCGTCGATATGATCCCGAATACCGAGCTCGACGCAAAAATGGACAAGCTGCACGAATATCTGGGTGTCTAGCAGATTGCCGCTGACGCCCATCATCATCGACCCACCGAAGGAGAAAGCATGAAAGCAATTCGATTTGGTTTGACGGCGCTGACGCTCGTCGTTGCAGCGAGCGCGGCGCAGGCCCAGATATCGGACAACGTGATCAAGATCGGCGTGCTGTCCGACATGTCGAGCCTCTACACCGACCTTGCCGGAGCGGGTTCGGTTGCCGCGGCGAGGATGGCGGTGGAAGACTCCGGCATCGAAAAGCGCGGCTACAAGGTCGAGATCGTTTCGGCCGACCATCAGAACAAACCGGATGTCGGTTCGGCCATCACGCGGCAGTGGTACGACGTCGACAAGGTCGATGTGATCGTCGACACGCCGAATTCCGGCGTGGCGCTCGCGGTCAACCAGATCACGCGCGACAAGGGTAAGGCGTTCCTCGTTTCCGGCGCGGCGTCCTCCGATCTCACCGGCAAGGCGTGCTCGCCGAACACGATCCACTGGACCTACGACACCTGGATGCTGGCCAACGGCACCGGCAGCTCTATCGTGAAGACCGGCGGCGACACCTGGTTCTTCCTGACCGCCGACTACGCTTTCGGTCTGGCGCTCGAGCGCGACACCGAGGCGGTCGTGCTCAAGAACGGCGGCAAGGTACTGGGCAAGGTGCGCCACCCGCTGAATACGCAGGACTTCAGCTCGTTTCTGCTGCAGGCGCAAGCATCCAAGGCGAAGATCATCGGGCTGGCCAATGCGGGCGGCGACACTACGAACTCGATCAAGCAGGCGGCCGAATTCGGGATCGTCAAGGGCGGCCAGAACCTCGCCGGGCTGTTGGTATTCCTCACCGACATCCACGCGCTGGGCCTGCCGACCGCGCAGGGGCTGATCGTCACCAACACGTTCTACTGGGACTCGAACGATCAGACGCGGGCGTTTGCCAAGCGCTTTGCCGAGCGCGACAAGGGCATCTACCCGACGATGATCCACGCCGGCGTTTATTCGGCGCTGACGCACTATCTCAAGGCCGTCGAGGCGTTGAAGAGCGACGACGGCACCAAGGTGATCGCGAAGATGAAGGAGACGCCGACCGACGACCCGTTGTTCGGCAAGGGAAGCATCCGCGTCGACGGCCGCAAGATTCATCCCGCGTACCTGGTCGAGGTCAAGAAGCCGGCGGAGTCGAAGGGTCCTTGGGACTATTACAAGGTTCGCGCGACGATTCCCGCGGATCAGGCGTTTCGGCCGCTCAAGGACGGCGAGTGTCCGCTGGTGAAGTGACGCGGATGTCCGAGAGCAAGAGGCGAAGCCTCGCAGCGATCGGAAACAGCCGCGTCATCCCCGCGCGAGCGGGGATCCAGTGTCGTATGAACACAAGACGCTGGATTCCCGCCTTCGCGGGAATGACGGCACTTCGGGTTGGATCACGGCTCGTATGATACGTTTCCGATGACGGAAATCTTCGGCGTGCCAACGCAGGCGCTGTTCGGCCAGCTCCTGATCGGGCTCATCAACGGCGCGTTCTACGCGATGCTGTCGCTCGGCCTGGCGGTGATCTTCGGGCTGCTCAACATCATCAATTTTACGCACGGCGCGCAGTACATGATGGGCGCGTTCTGCGCCTGGTTCCTGCTGCAGTACCTTGGTGTCGGCTATTGGTGGGCGCTCCTGATTGCGCCACTCGCGGTCGGCGCCATCGGCGTCGCGATAGAGCGCACGATGCTCGCGAGGCTCTACAAGCTCGACCATCTCTACGGCCTGCTCCTGACCTTTGGCCTGGCGTTGATCATCCAGGGTGTGTTCACGAATTACTTCGGCAGCTCCGGCCTGCCGTACCAGCTGCCGCAGGAGTTCGCCGGCGCATACAACCTCAGTTTCATGTTCCTGCCCAAGTACCGGGCGTGGGTGATCGTGGTCTCGCTCGTCGTCTGCCTCGGCACTTGGTATGTGATCGAACGGACCAAGCTCGGCTCCTACCTCCGCGCGGCGACCGAGAATGCGGCGCTCGTGCAGGCTTTCGGCATCAACGTGCCGCGGATGATCACCTTGACCTACGGGTTCGGCGTTGGCCTGGCGGCTTTCGCCGGCGTCATGGCCGCGCCGATCTACCAGGTCAATCCGCAGATGGGTGCGAACCTGATCATCGTCGTGTTCGCGGTGGTCGTCATCGGCGGCATGGGCTCGATCCTGGGCTCGATCATCACCGGGTTCGGGCTCGGCGTCATCGAGGGCCTGACCAAAGTCTTCTATCCCGAGGCATCGAACACCGTGATTTTCATCATCATGGCGATCGTACTTCTGATCAAGCCGTCCGGCCTTTTCGGTCGCGCCCGCTAGCCATGCCGGACCCGACGTCGCCCGCCGCCCGCGTGCCCTTCGGAGAAACCGAGCGCACGACGGCGATTGCGTTTGCCCTTATGGTGGCCCTCTTTGCCGTGGCGCCGGTCGTCGTCTACCCGGTATTTCTGATGAACGTCCTGTGCATGGCGCTATTCGCCTGCGCGTTCAATCTCCTGATCGGGTTCGGCGGTCTGTTGTCCTTCGGCCACGCGATGTTCCTCGGCATGGCGGGCTATGTGTCCGCGCACGCCGCGAAAGTCTGGGGTTTGCCGCCGGAGGCCGCGATCGCGCTCGGGACCGCGGCATCCGCGCTGCTGGGGCTGGTCACGGGTTTGCTGGCGATCCGTAGCCAGGGCATCTACTTCGCCATGATCACCCTCGCGCTCGCGCAGATGGTGTACTTCTTCTGTCTACAGGCGTCGTTCACTCACGGCGAAGACGGCATTCAGTCCGTGCCGCGGGGAAAGCTTTTTGCCGTGCTCGACCTGAACAATATCTGGGTGCTCTACTACGTCGTGCTGGCGATCTTCGTCGGCGCCTTTCTCCTCATCTACCGTACCGTGCATTCACCGTTTGGCCAGGTTTTGAAGGCGATCCGCGAGAATGAACCCAGAGCGATTTCGCTCGGTTACGATGCCGACAGGTACAAGCTGCTCGCGTTCGTCCTGTCGGCGGCGTTGTCGGGGCTTGCCGGCGCAACGAAGGCGATCGTGTTCCAGCTCGCGTCGCTGACCGACGTCCACTGGACGATGTCGGGTGAGGTCGTGTTGATGACGCTTCTCGGTGGCATGGGCACGATTTTCGGTCCGGTCGCCGGCGCGCTCGTCATCGTCGGCCTGCAGAATTACCTCGCCCCGCTCGGCCAATGGGTGACGGTGATCACCGGAGTGATCTTCGTGGTCTGCGTGCTCGCGTTCCGCCGCGGCATCGTGGGCGAGCTTGCGGCGTGGTGGGCGAAGCGTCGCGCCTGAGTGTCGCGGTGGCGTGCTGTGTGCTCGCGCTCGCCGCCGGGCAAGCGCTCGCGCAGCCTTACGTCGTCGTCGGTCAATGCCGCTATGGCGTGCCCAACGGTGGTTACGAGCTGCGCATGCCCGATGGCCGGTTGCGCGTCGTTGGTGCCTTCGCGCAGGGCCGCATGACCGGCACGTTTATCTTCTGGTCGGCCGCGGGTGCACGTGTCGCGGTCATGCCTTTCGACAACGACGCGAAAAGCGGGACGGTCGCGCTGTGGTACACACTCCCCGACGGACGCCTCGAAGCCGGGCGCAGCCTCGAGGCGCCGTATGTGGATGACCGGCCGCATGGCATCGTGCGGTCGTGGCATCCGGATGGCACGCCGAGGGCAGAGTATCGCTACGAGCACGGGGTGCTTTCCGATGCCCGCGCCTGGTCCGACTCCGGGACAGCACTTGCCGGCACCGAAGCGGAGCAGTTGGCGGCGCGCGACGCGGCAAACAATGAAACGCTCTACGCCTCGCTGCTCGCGGTGATCCGTGAGAACCTGCCGCCGTGTGAACCCGACCGCACCAATGCGGGACCGCCTCGGAGTTGACCGGTAGGGATTATGCCGCCATCATGACCGGTCCGGCGGCGCTCCGGGAGCCGGACCCCGCGTTCCGTCACCCGTCCGCGCCGCACCACTTGCCGTCGAAGGGAGCTGCTGATGCGCTCGATCGCCAAGTTTGGAATGGTCGCCGTCGCCGTGACACTTGCGGGCTGTCAGATCAGCGGCACCTATCGGGACGCATCGTTCGCGGCATCCGCGACCCCCTATACCGACGAGATTCCACCGCGTCCGGTGTACGTCCCCTACCTTCTGACATTCCCGGACAACACGATGTATTTCTACCCGATCTTCGACGATCAACCGCGGCATTCCGACCTCAAGCTCAACAGCATGCTCTGCGTTGCAGGTAGCGACGGATTTGTTGTGGTCGCGGCGAACGTGCAGAACCTGGGTTCCACCATCATCCCGAACCTTCCGCTCAACGGCGACCTCGGCGCCTTTCGCGTTGCAGCGATCGTCACCACCGCGGGCGGGGCGCGCGACGAGGTCTACGCGACCCAATACGTGCCACTGACCGTCGGCGGGGCTGTGACGCTGGTTCTCGCGCCGACGCGTGCGCCGGCCGGCGACATCGTGCGTATCGACGTCGTTGCCGACCCCGATCACATCGTTCCCGACCCTCTCCGGGACAACAATGTCCTGTCCTGGACGGGAGCGATGCAACCCACGAATCCGCAGTGCACGGTAATGCGCTAGCAAGCTGATGCGTTCGGCACTGCTTGAGCGGTGCCTGTCTCACGCCTTGTTGCGAGCCGGCAAATGACGCATTCGGTGCTGCTCGCAACGTTCTGCGCCAACCTGCCGGATTAGACTCGGCGCCCCGGCGCGGGCGCGGCGGGGCGGTCTCGTGCCGGTGGTGACCGGAAACCGTGGTCTGCCCGTTCCAGCTATAATTATCAGCTTTGCGACTCCGCTTCGGCGCGCCATGTCATGCGGAAGCTCCCATGAAGGTTCTCGTTCCCGTCAAGCGCGTTGTCGATTTCAACGTCAAGGTGCGAGTCAGGCCCGACGGTTCCGGCGTCGACACCGCCAACGTCAAGATGTCGATGAACCCCTTCGACGAGATCGCCGTCGAGGAAGCCGTGCGGCTGAAGGAAAAAGGCATCGTCACCGAGATCGTCGCCGTGTCGTGCGGTGTCACCGCCTGCCAGGAAACATTGCGCACCGCGCTTGCGATCGGCGCCGATCGTGCGATCCTGGTGGAGACGGACGCCGAGCTGCAGCCGCTCGCGGTCGCCAAGCTGCTCCAGGCGATCGCGGTCAAGGAGAAGCCCCAACTCGTCATTCTCGGCAAGCAGGCCATCGATGACGACGCGAACCAGACCGGGCAGATGCTCGCCGCGCTGCTCGATTGGCCTCAGGCCACGTTCGCTTCCAAGATCGATATCGCCGGCGGCACGGCAACCGTCAAACGCGAGATCGATGGCGGACTGGAGACGGTGGCGATGGCATTACCCGCGGTGATCACGACGGATCTGCGCTTGAACGAGCCGCGCTACGCAACGTTGCCCAACATCATGAAGGCGAAGAAAAAATCGTTGGACGTCGTCAAGCCCGACGCGCTCGGTGTCGACGTCAGCCCGCGACTGACGACGCTGAAGGTAGTCGAGCCGCCCAAGCGCAAGGGCGGCGGCAAGGTCGCCGATGCGAAAGAGCTGGTGGCGAAGCTGCGCAACGAAGCGAAGGTGATTTCGTGACGCCCGCGCAGCGGGTGTCACGAAATCATCCCCGTGAAAGCGGGGATCCAGGCCTTGTCACGCCGTTCGTGCTTCGACTTAGCTCAGCGCGAACGGAACCATAGAATCCGCTCGTCCTGAGCTTGTCGAAGGACGGGCGATACGCCAGCGACCATTGCATGACCATTCTCGTCATCGCCGAGCACGACGGCGCTGCGCTCAAGAGCGCGACGCTCAACACCATCGCCGCCGCGCAGAAAATCGGCGGTGACATTCATGTTCTGGTCGCAGGCCACAACGCGGGAGGCGCTGCCAAAGCCGCCGCCGAGGTCGCCGGCGTCGCCAAGGCTTTGCATGCCGATGCGCCGCAGTTCGCCACGCCGACGGCGGAGAACGTCGCGGCGCTGGCCGTCGGCCTCGCGCCGTCGTATTCGCACGTCATGTTGCCCGCGACCGGCTTCGGCAAGAACATCGCCCCGCGCATCGCCGCGCTGCTCGACGTGGCGCAGGTGTCCGACATCATCGCGGTCGAATCGGCCGACACCTTCGTGCGGCCGATCTATGCCGGCAATGCGTTCGCCACCGTGCAGGCGAAGGACGCGAAAAAAGTGATCACGGTGCGCACCACCGGTTTCGACGCGGCGGCCGCGACCGGAGGCAGCGGCGCGGTTGAAACCGTCACCGCACCGCCCGACAGCGGCCGGGTCAAGGTGCTTGGACAGGAGCTCACCAAGTCGGATCGCCCCGAACTGACCAGCGCTCGAGTGATCATTTCCGGAGGCCGCGGGCTGCAGAACGGCGAGAATTTCAAGATGCTCGAGGCGCTGGCCGACAAGCTGAACGCCGCGATCGGCGCCTCGCGCGCTGCGGTCGATGCGGGTTACGTGCCCAACGATTATCAAGTCGGACAGACCGGCAAGATCGTCGCACCCGACCTCTACATCGCGGTGGGAATTTCCGGCGCGATCCAGCATCTTGCAGGGATGAAGGACAGCAAGGTGATCGTTGCGATCAACAAGGATCCCGATGCGCCGATCTTTCAGATTGCGGACTACGGCTTGGTCGGGGATCTGTTCGAGATCATCCCGCAGCTTACCGCCGAACTGGCATAGCGCAAGCGAAGCATGAGCCAATATCACGCGCCGTTGAAGGAAATGCAGTTCGTGATGAACGAGCTGGCGGGTCTCGAGCAGGTCGGCAAGCTGCCGGGCTTCGAGGACGCGACGCCCGACACCGTCGCCGCGATCCTCGCCGAAGCGGCCAAGTTCGCGACCGAAGTTCTCGATCCGCTGAACGCGATCGGCGACCGCGAAGGCGCGCGGCGTCTCAACGACGGCTCGGTGAAGACCCCCACGGGTTTCAAGGATGCGTACCTGCAGTATTGCGCCAACGGCTGGAACGGCCTCACCAAGAATCCCGAGTTCGGCGGTCAGGGCTTGCCGCAGCTCGTTGCGACTGCGGTCGAGGAGATGTGGCATGCCGCGAACATGGCCTTCGATCTGTGCCCGCTCCTGACACAAGGCGCGATCGAGGCGATCGAGCTCTGCGGCACGCCCGAGCAGAAGGAATTGTTCCTGCCCAAGATGGTCTCCGGCGAATGGGCCGGCACGATGAACCTGACCGAGTCGCAGGCGGGTTCCGATCTCGCCGCGGTGCGCACGCGCGCGGTGCCGCAGCCCGACGGCAGCTTCAAGCTCTATGGTCAGAAGATCTTCATTACCTACGGCGAGCACGATTACACCGTCAACATCATCCATCTCGTGCTGGCACGCACGCCCACGGCGCCGGAAGGCGTGAAGGGCATCTCGCTGTTCATCGTGCCCAAGTTTCTGATCAACGCGGACGGGTCGCTTGGGCTCCGCAACGACGTGCAATGCGTGTCGCTCGAGCACAAGCTTGGCATTCACGCGAGTCCGACGGCGGTCCTCGCCTATGGCGACCACGGCGGCGCGGTCGGCTACCTTGTCGGCCAGGAAAACCGCGGCCTCGAGTACATGTTCATCATGATGAATCTGGCCCGGTTCTCGGTCGGGCTCGAGGGTGTGGGCATCGCGGAACGCGCCTACCAGCGCGCCGCGGCGTACGCCAAGGAGCGCGTACAGGGCCGCGCTGTCGGCGAGGAAACGGGTGCCAAGGCCGCGACGATCATCCAGCATCCGGACGTGCGGCGCATGCTGCTGTCGATGAAGGCGCAAACCGAGGCGATGCGCGCGCTCGCCTATGTCACCGCCGCCTCGCTCGACAATGCGAGTGCGCATCCCGACGCGGAAGCGCGCAAGCGCCACCAGGCGTTTGCCGACCTCATGATCCCGATCGTCAAGGGCTGGTGTAGCGAGACTGCGCAGGAGATTGCTTACACGGGCGTGCAGGTGCACGGCGGCATGGGCTTCATCGAGGAGACCGGCGCGGCGCAGCACTACCGCGATGCGCGCATCATCACCATTTACGAGGGAACGACGGGAATCCAGGCTAACGATCTGATCGGCCGCAAGACTGCGCGTGACGGCGGCAAGACGGCTCTTGCCGTGATCGCCGAAATGCAGAAGCTCGATGGCGAGCTCGGCAAACAGCCGGGTGCGGAGTTTGCGGCGATTCGCAGCGAGCTTGCGGCGGCCGCAACCGCGCTCAAGGCAGCCGTCGAATGGGTTGCGCGAACCTATGGGACCAATACCCGCGCGGCGCACGCGGCATCGGTGCCATATCTCAGGCTCTGGGGACTCACTGCCGGCGGCTGGCAGATGGCGCGCGCCGCGCTCGTCGCAGCGCGGCGCCTCGCGGAAGGCAAGGGCGATGCCGATTTCTATCGCGCCAAGATCGCGACGGCGCGCTTCTACGCCGATTATCACCTGCCGCAGGCCGCCGCGCTCAAGCACGCGGTGGTCACCGCCGGGGAGAGCGTTCTGGCGCTCGCCGACGAGCAATTCTGATCGAGGCGCGGCCGTAGCATCGACTTCGCCGCGCGATCGCGCAGGTAATCCCTTGGATTGCAACTGTTCCACCGCCGGGGCCGGAAGCGGGCGTGAGGGTAGGCCGGGTCGGACCATCGCCCATCACGTGGCGTTGTCGATGGGAACCAGACGGCGCTGCCAAGGTCGTAGCAACTCATCCGATCCGGACTGGCCCACGCCATGTTTTCAACAGTGATACCGCGCTATCTGGTCGTGCTCGTCGCGCTTGGCTGCGGCTTGCTCGCGGCGCCCGCAAGAGCCGACTCGCTCGCCGTCGTCGATCCGTTGCCGCCAGGACCCTACGCTGTCGGTTGC
>WNGE01013116.1_pt1 | contig 11551 bp, 13 predicted proteins | sample 5400651 | NCBI WGS metagenome assembly WNGE01 (sample SAMN13153370, study PRJNA577476) | soil metagenome | isolation source: 60 cm soil or saprolite under grassland replicate 2 | place: USA:California | collected 2016-06-15 | reverse complement strand
TGGCGTAATCCTCCAGGCAGTCCAGCGCTTCGGCGTAAAGCTCGAACGCCTGCAAGGCGCGAAGGGCATCGGAGAGCCTTTTTCGGGCCGGGCCGAGCTCACCTGCGGCCACGTCGGTCTTTCCCAGGCGCCACAGGGCGATCGCTTCGCCGCGCTTGTCTTCCGCGTCCGTGCACACCTTGAGCGAACGCGTGAACCGCGCTTGCGCGGCCCGGAGGTCGCCTGCGCGGAGCGCGATCTCTCCCAGATTTCGCTCGCAATCGCTTTCGAGCTCCTGGTGCTTGATGCTTCGAGCGATCACCAGACATTGCTCGAAGAGCTCCCGGGCGCTGCTCGACTCGCCTTGCTGCACCGAGATTTCACCGAGGCTCAACAATCCGATCGCCTCCCCTACACGATCGCCAAGTTCGCGGAAGATACCGAGCGCCTCCTCATCGTAATTGCGCGCCTTCGCTATGTCGCCCTGCTGCAGGTAAAGCGTCGCCAGATTGGACAAGGCCGCAGCGGTCTCGCGCGGGTTTTGCAGGCTTCGATGTATCTCGAGGCATTCCGTCAGCATTTCCCGCGCTTCCGCGTGGTCGCTCTGGTTGATCGCCAACGCGCCGCCAACATAGAGTGCGTGAGCGCGGGCGACGTTCGGTTCCTGGACGGCAGGCAGCGCCAGCGCCGCGCGTATGTTGTTGCGGCCCTCGGTGCTGTAACCGCGAAGCGTCCGAAAACGCATCAAGGCAACTTCGAACTTGATCGCTATTATCGGATCGACTCCGCCCGCCAGCGCCAGCGCAATTGCGGCGCGGAGGTTGTCGAGTTCGGTCTCCAGGCGCCGCGTCCATTCGGCCTGCTCCGGCCCAGCGAGCTTGTCTCGCGCAGTCTTGGCGAGGCGCCAGTAATAATCGCAATGCCGCGTCGCCGTGGGCGCCAGATCGTCGCTGTCGACCAGGCGTTCCCGGGCAAACTCGCGGATCGTTCGCTGTGTATCGTAGCGCCTGGTCGAATATTCGCGGGCGAACTCGCGTATCGTCTCCAGCAACCCGTAGCGCGAAGCGCCATCCTCGTGCTCGACCATGACGAGCGATTTTTCGACAAGCGAGCTCAGCAGATCGATGACCTCGTCGGGCGTAATCGGCTCCGCGCCGCAGACTGCTTCCGCCGCCGACAGGTCGAAGCCGCCGGTAAAGACGCTCAGTCGGTCGAGAAGCATCTGCTCTGTTTCCTGCAGCAGATCGTACGACCAGCTCACGAGCGCGCGCAGCGTCTGCTGGCGCTCCAAGGCGGCACGGCTGCCACCGGTCAGCAGCTTGAAACGATCATGCAGACGTGCATTGATCTCGTGGATCGACAGCGAGCGCATCCGGGCGGCCGCGAGCTCCAGCGCGAGCGGAATGCCGTCAAGACGCGCGCAGAGTTCAGCAACGGCGGGAGCCTCCCGCTCGGTCAGGTGGAAACCCGGCTTGTGCAGCCCGACGCGCTCCACGAACAGCTGCACCGCTTCCGAGCGCAGGAGGCTCTCGATCCCCGCCTTGCGATCGGGCGTTGCCATGGGGAGGACCGGATAGGTTTGCTCTCCTCGGATATGCAACGCCTCACGACTCGTGGCAAGAATGCAGACGTCCGGCGTACTGGTGAGCAGGGCATCGGCGAGGCTCGCGCACGCGCTCACAAGGTGCTCGCAGTTGTCGAGGATGAGGAGCAGCTTGCGTTGCTTGAGTTGCGCACAGAGCGTTTGCGCAAGCGAGCGCCCCGGTTCCTCCCGCACACCGAGCACCTGGGCTGCCGCGCTCGCGACGAGCGACGGATCCCGGATCGGAGCGAGGTCGACGAACCAGACGCCGTCCGGGTACGCGTCGAGTGCGTCGGCGCCGAGTTGCAGCGACAACCGGGTCTTGCCGAGGCCGCCCATCCCCAGCAGCGTCAGCAGACGGGTGGCGGCGAGCAGCGTTCGGGCCTCCGCGAGCTCACGCTGGCGTCCGACAAAGGAGGTGGTCTGCTGCGGCAGATTGGTTGGAGTGCTTTCGAGCGAGCGCAGCGATGGAAAATCCTGGCGCAGCTGCGGGTGCAGGACCTGATAGACATGCTCGGGAGTCGCGAGGTCGCGCAGACGGACGCGGCCGAGATCGCGAAACGCGACGGGAGGTTCGAGCCGCGCCCCGACCTCGTCGAGCGCGGCCTGCGAAAGCAGCAGCTGGCCGCCATGGGCCGTACCCATGATTCGCGCGGCGCGATTGACCGTGCTACCGAAGGTGTCGTTGCCCCGGCGCTCGACTGCGCCCGTATGCACTGCGCAGCGCACGCGCAGCGGGATACCGTTCGTTGCCGCCGGGTCGGCGAGTGATAGCTGCAGCGTCAGCGCCGCACGCAGCGCATCGAGCGGATCGACGAAAACAGCGTGCATTCCGTCGCCGATCATTTTCACGACCACCCCGCGGTGACTCTCCACCGCCATCCGGGCGAGTGCGTCGTGCCGCGCGAGCGCCACCGACATCCGGTCCCCTTCCTGGTCCCACAGGCGGGTACTGCCCTCGATGTCGGTAAACAGGATCGTGGCGACGCTGGATGACCCCTGCACGACGGTGCGCTCCATAACGGCGTGAACGAGACTCTACAACCGTCGTCACGGGATGCCAATCGATTCCGGCCGCATTGGTCCGAGGGCGCACGCGCGCCTATTCACGGAACTTCGCGCTGCCCGGCCGGTCACCGATTGCAGCCGTTGCGCCGGACGGCGACAGGTCGGAGGGCATCATGCAGGACGACGAGCGCGCAATTCGTGAGCTGGTGGCCACATGGTTGCGGGCCTCCGCCGCGGGCGATCACGATCAGGTCCTGCGCCTCATGGCCGACGATGTCGTCTTCCTCGTGACCGGGCAGCCGCCGATGCGCGGCAAGGCCGCGTTTGCCAAAGCCCAGTCGGCACTCAAGGCGTCGCGGATCGAGGCCACGAACGAGATTCAGGAGGTGCGGGTGTTCGGGGAGTCGGCTTACTGCTGGAACGAACTCTCGGTCACCCTCCATCCACCGAGCGGCCAACCGGTCAGGCGTGCCGGCAACGTGCTGTCGATCCTGCAAAAACAGCCCGACGGACGGTGGCTCATCGTTCGCGACGCCAACATGCTGGCGAGCGTTGCGAGTTAAGGGCGGAAGCTACTTGCCGCGACGGATTCAAACTGGGGAGATGGTGACTCTGTTCGTCGGCGTGTTGGCAAGCGCCTTTGGCGTCGCGTACCTGATCTACGGCCGGCGCCAAGCCAAATATGCCCCGATGGTCGCCGGGGTCGTCCTCTGCATCTGCCCCTATTTCATCGACAGCGTGTTGTGGCTTTGCGTCGTCGGTGGAGCGCTCGTGGCCGTGCCTTTCCTTGTCGATTTCTAGCGATCGCGGCGACGACATGATCCACCGGCGACCGGCGGTCGCGGCGGTAGACCTCACCCGCCGCGAGGTCTAGCATCCCCATCGCGACAGAACGCCTGCACAAAGCCACGGAGGGATCGATGAAACTGGAGCTCACGTATCTGGTCTGGGTGACCGTCCTCACCGCGCTGCTCTGGATCCCCTACATCCTCGATCCGCATCATGGTCTGGGGCCTGTCGGACACGGTTGGCTATCCGGAGAATCCGAAACCCCAATCGCCCTGGGCGCGGCGGATGCGGTCGGCGCACGCGAATGCCGTCGAGAATCTGGTGATCTTCGCCGCGCTCGTTCTTGCCGCGCAGGCCGCCGGCGTCAGCAACAGCACGACGGTGCTCGCTTGCACGCTGTACTTCTGGGCGCGCCTCGTTCATCTGTTCGCCTACACGTTCGCGCTGCCCTGGATCCGCACGCTGACGTTCGCGGTCGGGTTCGTGTGTCAGCTGGCGTTGGCTTGGCAGCTCCTTGCGCGCTGAGACGAGCCGTGGGCTCGACGCGCGCTGTCCGCATCGGAGCCGCCGCCAATGCAAACGACGCTGACCGACGGCCATATCGTGCTCCGGCCCTTGGCGCCGGAGGACGCCGAAGCAATCCATGTCGCTGCATGCGAGTCGATCGGCACCGTCGGCCGCTGGATGCCGTGGTGCCATTCCGGCTACGAACTTCATGAAGCGGCCACCTGGATCGATACGTGCCGCAAGAACTGGACCGAAGGCGCGAGCTGCGAGTTCGGCGTGTTCGATGCCGCGAACGGGTTCTGCGGCGGCGTCGGCCTCAACTCGTTCAACCGGCTCAACAACTTCGCGAATCTCGGCTACTGGGTGCGGTCGAGTTGCCTGCGCTTGGGAATCGCGACGGCTGCCGCCCATCTCGCGGCGAGATTCGCGTTCGACCAGCTGCAGTTCGCGCGCGTCGAAATCGTCATCCACGCCGACAACGTCGCGAGCCGTCGGGTCGCCGAAAAGCTCGGGGCCACTTTCGAGTGCATCGCGCGCAATCGCGTTGTCCTGCACGGCCGGTCGCACGACGCAGCCGTGTATTCGCTCGTTCCGGAGGATCTTGACGGCTGATCGCGATGTCGACGAGGATGGAGCACGATCCGTAGTGTCGAGCCCAATGGAACTCGTTCGGCCCTCGCTGCAATACCTTCCGGACTACCGTTGCGCCCTCGAGCGCGGCTGGTCTCCGGACAATATCCGGGGGATCGCCGCCGCGCAGGACGAGCTCGCGGAGATCGACAAGGACGCGCGGGCATTTGTCGAGCGGCAAGTCGATCCGCAGGCCAAGGGACCTCCGGTCGTCCTGCCGGATGGATCGACCGCGCCGCGCCTGCCGGGCTATCGACTGTGGATGTGGGACGGCGAATTCTGCGGCTCCATCGGATTCCGCTGGCAACCCGGAACCTCGGCGCTCCCGCCGCATGTGCTGGGACACATCGGTTATGCGGTCGTGCCGTGGAAGCGCGGCCGCGGCTACGCAACGGCGGCACTGAAGCTGATGCTCGCCCATGCGCAAAAGGAGGGCCTCACCTACGTCGAGATCACGATGGACGAGGAAAACATCCCTTCGCGAAAAGTCGTGCTCGCCAACGGCGGTATGCTGATCGAGCAATTCCAGAAGCCGCCGCAGTACGGCAGCAAGGCGAGTCTGCGTTTCCGGATCCCTCTGTGATGGGTGCTGCCCCTGTCGGGCGAGCTTCAAATGGACTCTTCATCGTGACCGGTATCCGCTTCGACGTGTACGGGACGCCGATGCAGGTCGAGCGCGACGCTACGGGCTGGCGACTGTTCCGCATCGGCGGCGAAGGAAAGAAGTCACCGGTGCAGGCATCGATTCCCGAATTCATCGCCGAAGACGAGCTCGGCCAGTTTCTCGACGACCTGTTCCACGAGAACGCGACGCCGACCCACCCGGTGGTGAGGCGAATACGCTGAGGCTGCGCGGTCGTCCCGAGTGACTGCCCCGCGAGACGCGCATGATCGCCATCGACATCCCCGGCTTTGGCGCATTGCGCCTCGAACACCTGGTCCTCGATTACAACGGGACGCTCGCCGCGGACGGCGAGCTTCTGCCCGGTGTCACCGAAGCGCTGAGGACGCTCGCCAGCGAGGTGCGCATTCACGTCATCACGGCGGATACATTCGGGCGCGCCGCGGAAATGCTCGCCGGGCTCCCCGTCGATCTCGTCATCGCGCCGGCGACCGCGCAGGCAGAGGCGAAGCTCGAATTCGTCACGGCACTCGGAGCGCATGAAGTCGTCGCCATTGGCAACGGGCGCAATGACCGCCGAATGCTGGAGGCGGCGGCGCTCGGGATCGCCGTGATCCAGCGCGAGGGCGCCAGCGCCGAGTCGGTGCGCTGCGCCGATGCGGTCGCGACCAACATCCTCGACGCCCTGGAGCTTCTGCGGCATCCGCAGCGGCTCGTCGCGACGCTGCGCTCTTGACCGCGGGACTCGCTGTCCGGGAGCCCGCCTTTGCCAGCAGCGGCCTACGGTAGTACTCTGTTCGCCACCGCATCCGCGAGGGTTTATGGACTCGCATCCGCGTCAGAGCCTTCCCGAGCGACCCCGTCCGCCATCGTGGGGATTGGTTCGCCCGGCTGCGTTCGCGGCCGACACTTTGCGTGCCGCGCTCGCGCCTTGACGGTATTTGCGGACATGGCGCCGGATATGGAACCGCTGGTGATCCTGGTGTTTCTCCCGCTGGTGATCGGGCTCGTCTCCGAGTGGGTGTTCCGCGACCGGAAGCGGGCGATGTTCACCGCGGCAGCCGGCACTACGCTGGCCATTTTTGTATGCCTGCGCTTCCTCGATTCCGAAGGCACGTGGAACTGGCTTGCCGCGCTGCTGGTGTCGCCCCTTGCCATCACTTTCGCGCTCTTCGCCGTCATCGTGACCTACGGTCGATCGCAGGTGCCCAAGCGGCGACATCGCCAGGACGCTTGATCTGCCCCGGAGAGTCCGTTGCCAATCCCGAGTATCGCGCTGCGGGCCATCGCACTGATGCCGGCACTCGTCGCGTGGAAGTGAGCGGGCGACAAGCGACGCAACCGAATCCGGTGACCGCAACCGAGATGCCGACGCAACGCCCGCCCGACAATGCCCGGCTCGACCGCGTCGTGGCGGAGGCTCGTCGCGCGCGCGAGGCGCGCGAGCAGGGATATCGCGAACAGGCGCTGAAGATCTACCCATGGATCTGCGGCCGGTGCGGGCGCGAATTCGACCGCACGACGGTGCGCGAGCTTACCGTCCATCACCGCGATCACAATCACGACAACAACCCTCCCGACGGCAGCAATTGGGAGCTCCTGTGCGTCTATTGCCACGACAACGAGCACCAGCGGGAGTTGGAGCATGCGGCGCGCGGGAGCTCCGCGTCGGACGCGGCTCCGCCGGCACCGGCTACCCATCGTCCCTTCGCCGACTTGAAGGCGATGCTCAAGGACAAGTCGCGCTAGGCTGCGGCAGCCGACGTAGACCATGATCGCGCGTCTGCTTGCCGATGCGGTGGTAGCGCTGCACGCCGCGTTCATCGCATTCGTGATCGCGGGCGGCTTCCTTGTGCTCTGGCGCCGCAGCATCGCAGCGGCGCACCTGCCCGCCGTTGCGTGGGGCGCTTGGACCGAGTTCACCGGCGCGATCTGTCCGCTGACGCCGCTCGAGAATTCCCTGCGCGCCGCGGCAGGCGACGCCGGCTATGCCGGTGGCTTTGTCGAGCACTACCTGATTCCGGTGATCTACCCGATGAGCCTGACGCCGCGCCGGCAAATGTGGTTGGGCGGCGTCGTACTGACGGTCAATGTCGCCATCTATGCTTTCGTCTGGTGGAGAACGCGGCAGCGCAGCAAAGATCGGTCGACCGCGTAGTCGCGCCCGATTCGGGGAGCGTTATTCTCGCCGGTGCAGCAGCGGATTGGAGGACAATGCCGGCCTGGCTGCCACGGACGACGATTGCCGGACCCGATCCGGTGTCCGTTGGCGGCACGATCAACCCCGTGAGGAGACACGCAATGACCGTTTGCCCTATCGCCATCGCCGTCGGATGCAAGAAATGCCCGGCCTTCGCCGTCTGCCCACTGAAGAACGTCATCGGCGATTATCGGAAGGAAGACGACGGCAAGGCCGCGCCGGCGCCGAAGGGCAAAGCGGGCAAAGCGTCGAAATAGAAAGCGCCGGCCATCACGACACCGCAGTACCTCGCCAGGCGAGCGACTCGCGTCGACAGCGCCGTATCAAAGTGCACACTTTTCGGATAAACAGATGACTTACGCCGCGATCACGGGCTGGGGGAAATGCATGCCCCCCTCGGTCCTGTCCAATGCCGATCTCGCGACGTTCCTCGAGACCGACGACGCGTGGATCACCACGCGCACCGGCATTCATGAACGGCGGATCTCGCACGTTTCCGGGATCGAGATGGCGCACGTCGCGGCCGCACGCGCGCTTGCCTGCGCCGGACTCGCCGCGAACGATGTCGACCTCGTCGTTTACGGCAGCTGCTCGAACGACGAGCAGGTGCCCAATTCCGCGTCCGGCGTGCAGGTGAAGCTTGGCGCCTCGAATGCCGCGGCGATGGACGTCAACACCGCGTGCACGAGCTTTCTCTACGGGCTGTCGGCGGCGACCGCGATGATCCGCACCGGCGTGGTCAGGAATGCCGTGGTGGTCGGCGTCGAGCTCATCTCGCCGTTCATGGACTGGATGAATCGCGGCGTCGCTGCGCGTGCGCGGAATGGGCACGACGTACGCCAACCGGGACGTGCCGTTCGGCGACACGATCTGGGATTTCGACGGGCAGGAGATCTTCACGCGTGCCGTCGCCGGGATGGTGAGCTCCGCGCAGGACGTACTCGCAAAGACCGGACACACGGCCGGCGACGTCGATCTCGTGATCCCGCACCAGGCGAATCTGCGCATCATCGAATCGGTCGCCAAGCGGATCGGCGCGCCGATGGACCGCGTCTTTCTCACCATCCAGCGCTACGGCAACATGTCAGCAGCCACCGTTCCCGTGGCACTCGTCGAGGCGCTGGAAGCGGGCCGGATCAAGCCGCACGCACTGGTCCTCACGCCCGCGTTCGGCGGCGGCCTCACCTGGTGCTCGCATCTCATTCGCTGGGGCGCGCGCACAACACCAGTCTCCACGACCGATGTCGACTTGCTGATCGCGATGAAAGCGCCGCACGGACGCGCCATCGCCGGACTCATGTCGGCGAAGATCGCGGAAGCGTCGTGACGGACAGTGCAAATGAGCCGGAAACTTCCGGCGCAAGTAGAATCCCCGCTCGACGACGCCTAACGAACGAGGATAACCGGCGACCCGCTGCGCGAGCGAAGCCGCGCCCACGGAGTGTCCGTGTTGACTGACCGGTTAGCCGCCTTCATGGAATTCGTAGCTCGATGTAGCTGCCAGGAAAACAGGCAGCGATCGCCTCGGCGACAGCGCTAGTGACACGTTGAATTCGGGGCCAGCTTATGGAAAGCAAGCACACAACGGCAATGCGACGAGCGCTCAAATTCTGCTGGTAACGCAGGCGTGCGTCCGTCGTGACGAGAAGGTCGAAGCCTTCGCGTTCCGCCGCATCAAGCAGTTCTCCGTTCTTAAGCTTCGACCAACCCCGCTCGTACGCCGTTGAAACCTCATGCTGCGGCAGCGACTCCCGCAGCGGAACCGGCGTGCCTTGGTCGAACAGGACGCGCACCTAGGCCGGAGCCAGTGCACTACGCGCGGGTGAGAAGCCCCGCGCGCATGTGCCCAGTGACAAATTGACGGGCGTGCTTTTCGCAATCGAAGAATCGAAGCAGCACGCGGGGCGTCTCCACTGCGCGTCACACGCCTAACTAGGTATTAACCAGTTTCCGGTGCGCCTGCACGCTCATCAGGATGCCCAAGCCGATGAAGAGCGAAATGAGCGCGGTCCCGCCATAGGAAATGAGCGGGAGTGGCACGCCGACCACCGGCAGCACTCCGCTTACCATGCCCATGTTGACGAACGCGTAGGTGAAGAACATCAGCGTCACCGTTCCCGCCATCAGCCGTGCGAACATCGTCGACGCGTTCGCGGTGATCATCATCCCGCGCCCGATCAGCAGCAGATAGAGCACGAGCAGCACGACGGCGCCGACGAGCCCGAACTCCTCGCCGAAAACCGCAAAGACGAAATCGGTGTGCTTTTCCGGCAGGAAGTCGAGGTGCGTCTGCGTGCCGTTCAGCCAGCCCTTGCCGACCACGCCGCCCGAACCCAGCGCGATCGACGCCTGCGACGAGTGATAGCCGGCGCCCAGCGGGTCGCGCGTCGGATCGATGAACGTCAGGATCCGCTCGCGCTGGTAATCGTGCAGATGTGACCAGACGAGCGGTGCGGCGGCGGTGCCCAGCGCCGCGAGGCCGATAATGATCTTCCACGAGAGGCCGGCGAGATACAGCACGTAGAATCCCGACGCCCCGATCAGCAGCGCCGTGCCGAGGTCCGGCTGCCGCTTGATGAGCCACACCGGAACCGCGATCAGCACCCCGGTCAGCGCGAAATCCTTCCAGCCGATGCGGCCCTCGAACTTCTGGAAATACCACGCGAGCATCAGCGGCAGCGCGATCTTCATGAGCTCCGAAGGCTGAAAGCGTGCAAGCCCGAGATTCAGCCAGCGCTTCGACCCGTTGACTGTCGTGCCGAAGAACGCCACGCCGACCAGCATCACGACCGCGACGGTGTACAGCGGCACAGCCGCGCGGGCAATCGTCTGCGGCGGAATGTTGGCGACGACCCACATCAGCAGCAACGCAAAGGCGAGGCTCGTCGCCTGGCTCGACATTCGCGCAACGCTCTGGTCGACGGCCGAGAACAGCGTCACCAGCCCGATGCCCGCGATCGCCATCGCGATGCCGAAGAGGAAGCTGTCGACGCGGCGCGTCAGCACGTCCCACACGCGGGCGAGGAAATTCGCCATCAGTCGCTTTCGTCCTCGGCGCTGGCAGGACCCACCGCGGTAGGCGCAGCGCTCTTTTTCGCTTCGCCGGTGAGAAAGTAGTCGAACGCCTGCCTGGCGATGGGGGCCGCGGCCTGCGCGCCGAAGCCGCCGTTCTCGACCAGCACCGCGATGGCGATCCTTGGCGCGTCGACCGGCGCATAGGCGATGTACAACGCATGGTCGCGCAGACGCTCGTCGACCTTGTGCTCGCTGTATTTCTCGCCTTTGAGCGAGTACACCTGCGCTGTGCCGGTCTTGCCGGCGCTCGCGTATTTGGTGTCACGGAACGCCGCCGCCGACGTGCCTTCCTTGGGCACGCCCGCCAGCGCGCGCTTGATCACCGCGAGGTGCTCGGGCTTCACCTCGAGCCGCGAGACCGGCTCGCGCAGGATTTCGCGCACTTCGCCGGTCTTCAGGCTCTGGACGCTCTTGACAAGATGCGGCGCGTAACCCACGCCGTCGTTGGCGAGCATCGCGATCGCATGGGCCATCTGGATCGGCGTGAACGCGTTGTAGCCCTGTCCGATTCCGGCCGAGATCGAGTCGCCGAGATACCACTTCTGCTGCTCGCCGCGAAAGCGCTGCTTCTTCCATGCTCGCGACGGCAACACGCCGGTGACTTCGCCTTCGATGTCGATGCCGGTGACCGCGCCGAATCCGAGCTGGCTCAGAAACCGCGCGGTGTCGTCGATTTCGGTGTCGTTCGCGAGCATGTAGTAATAGGTGTCGCAAGACACGACGAGCGACTTGTACATGTCGACCGTGCCGTGGCCGCCGGGCTTGTCGTCGCGGAAACGATGCGCCTGTCCGGCAATCTGGAAGAACCCCGGATCGAAGATCGTCTGCTGCGGCGTCCGTCGTCCCGAGTTCAGTGCGGAGAGCGCGAGAAACGGCTTGATCGTCGAGCCCGGTGCATACGTGCCACGGAGCGGGCGGTTGATGAGCGGCCGATCGGGGGACTCGTTCAGCTCCTGCCAGTTCGCCGCGTCGATGCCTTCGACGAACAGATTCGGATCGAAGCCGGGCTTCGATACGAATGCCAGCACGTCACCCGTCGACGGGTCCAACGCAACCAGCGCCCCGCGGTGGTTGCCGAATGCCTTTTCGGCCACTTCCTGCAGCTTGATATCGAGGGAAAGCTGCAGGTTGTCGCCCGACACCGGAGGCGTGCGCGACA
>WNGE01007829.1_pt1 | contig 11551 bp, 11 predicted proteins | sample 5400651 | NCBI WGS metagenome assembly WNGE01 (sample SAMN13153370, study PRJNA577476) | soil metagenome | isolation source: 60 cm soil or saprolite under grassland replicate 2 | place: USA:California | collected 2016-06-15 | reverse complement strand
CCGACACTGCCGTCTTCTATCACCCCGAGAACGAACGGGGTCCCTCGCGCCGTCGGCGCGAGATACGCGCGAAGCAGATCTGCAAGGACTGCCCGGTCGTGGCGAACTGCCTGCGCTGGGCCCTTGCCGCTCGCGAGCCGTATGGCGTGTGGGGCGGATTGTCGGTCGAGGAGCGCGAAGCGCTGCTGACCCGTCGCCCCGCCTGACCGCAGCCATAACCACAATCGCGCAACCTGCGGCGGTCTGATACCGCCGCAGGTTGCGCGATCGGTGTGCGGCTAGAAGCCCGGACCGTGACTGTGCCCGTGGCCGCCGTGCGTGTGGCCGTCGGCCGCGTGATCGTCGGACGCCTCGGGCCTCTCAACGACCAGGGTCTGCGTCGTGAGCAGCAGCGACGCGACGGACGCCGCGTTGGCCAGCGCCGCCTTCGTGACCTTGACCGGATCGACGATGCCGGCGGCGAACAGGTCGCCGTACTGGCCGGTTGCGGCGTCCAGGCCGTCGTTGCCTGTCATGTCCCGGACGTGCGCGACGACGACATAGCCTTCCAAGCCCGCGTTCGAGGCGATCCAGCGCAACGGCTCGGCCAGCGCCTCGCGCACGATCGCAACGCCGGTTGCCTCGTCGCCCGTCAGCGACAGGTCGCCGTCGAGCGCCGACCCCGCGTGCAGCAACGCCGCACCGCCGCCGGCGATGATGCCCTCCTCGACGGCTGCCCGGGTGGCTGCGATGGCGTCCTCGATGCGGTGCTTGCGCTCCTTGAGCTCGACCTCGGTGGCCGCGCCGACCTTGATGACGCCGACACCGCCGGCCAGTTTGGCCAGCCGCTCCTGCAGCTTCTCGCGGTCCCAGTCGGAGTCGGTGTCGTCGATCTCCTTGCGGATCTGCGCGATGCGGTCGTCGATCGCCTGCTGGGCGCCCGCGCCGTGCGTCACCGTCGTGTTTTCCTTGGTGACGACGACGCGGCCGGCCTTGCCGAGAACCTCGAGCCCGACCTGGTCCAGCTTGAGCCCGACCTCCGGCGCCACGACCTCGGCACCCGTCACGATCGCGAGATCCTGCAGGAACGCCTTGCGGCGGTCGCCGAAGAACGCCGCCTTGACCGCGACCGCGGGGAACGTCTTGCGGATCGCGTTCACGACCAACGTCGACAGCGCCTCACCGTCGACGTCCTCCGCGATGACGACCAGCGGCTTGTTGTCGGCGATGACCTTCTCGAGCAGCGGCAGCAGATCCGAGACGCTGGAGATCTTCTGTGTGGTGATGAGCAGGTACGGGTCGTCGAGCACCGTCTGGCCGGCCTCGGCGTCGGTGACGAAGTAGGGCGAGATGTAGCCCTTGTCGAACTGCATGCCCTCGGTGAACTCGAGTTCGGTGGTGACGGTCTGGGCCTCCTCGACGGTGATGACGCCGTCGTGGCCGACCTTGGTGAACGCCTCGCCGATCAGCTTGCCGATCTCGGAGTCCTGCGCGGAGATCGTCGCGACGTGCGCGATCTCCAGCTCGCCCTTGACCGGCGTCGCGGCCTTGTCCAGGGCCACGCTGACCGCCTCGACCGCGGAGTCGATGCCCCGCTTCAAGGCTGCCGGGTTGGCGCCGGCCGCGACGTTGCGCAGGCCGGCCTTGACCAGTGCCTGGGCGAGCACGGTCGCCGTCGTCGTGCCGTCACCGGCGACGTCGTTCGTCTTGGTGGCTACCGACTTGGCGAGCTGGGCGCCGAGGTTCTCGTACGGGTCGTCGAGCTCGATCTCGCGGGCGATCGTCACGCCGTCGTTGGTGATCACGGGCGGGCCGAACGACTTGTCGATGACCACGTTGCGCCCCCTGGGCCCGATCGTGACCTTGACGGTGTCGGCCAGCTTGTTGACGCCGCGCTCGAGCGCGCGCCGGGCGTCCTCGTCGAAGCTGAGGATCTTAGGCATGAACGAACCTTTCATTGATCAGACGATGACGCCCCGGCGCGCGCCGATTTGAGGCGCGCGCGCCGGGGCGCCTTCGATTTGCTCTATTTCTCGATGATCGCGAGGACGTCGCGCGCGGACAGCACGAGGTACTCCTCGCCGGAGTACTTGACCTCGGTGCCGCCGTACTTGCTGTACAGAACGACGTCGCCGACCGAAACGTCGAGCGGGACGCGGTTGCCGTTGTCGTCGAAGCGGCCGGGGCCGACGGCGATGACAGTGCCCTCCTGTGGCTTCTCCTTCGCGGTATCCGGAATGACGATGCCCGAGGCAGTCGTCGTCTCGGCCTCGTTCGCCTGGACCACGAGGCGGTCCTCGAGCGGTTTGATGCTGACCTTGGTGGCGGTCACGGTGAATCTCCCCTTCTCGGGTCTATATGTCCGATGGCGATGCCCTGCTGCCGTCGCGGGGGTCAGCCGGTCACCAGTTGGCACTCTATAGCGGTGAGTGCCAACTCTCAATGCCGGGGGTCTTTCGCTCACGAGAACGTGTGCTTGCTCCACGTCTTCCCGGCGTCCAGGGTCGTCCAGACGGTGCGGCCGTCCGACGAGATCGCGCGCCCCACGGTCGTCGACTCGAACCCGAACCAGGACACCGCGCCCGGGCTGGAGCCCGCGTTGGCGCCGAGGCGGTGCCAGGTCCGGCCTCCGTCGTCGCTGCGGTACGTGTCGTCGGACGAGACGAGCAGTACCGAAGCCGAGGCCGCGCCGAGGGCGGAGATCGGGGCGCTGCCGAGCGCCTGCCGTGCTCCCGGCCGGAACGCCACGCCGCCGTCGGTCGACGTCACCGTGAACGGCCGGCTCGACGAGCCGGCGAGCCGCGGGGTGCAGAGGAACGTGACCGAGCCGTCGGCGGCCGTCGCCATCAGGTTGGCGTCGACCTCACCGGTCGGGCCGGAGTTCTGCGGGCAGGGAGTGCCACGGTCGGTCCAGCTGTGGCCGTCGTCGGTCGAGGTGAGCAGCGTGGGCTGCTGCGATTCGGCTCCTCCGGCGGGGTGCTTGAGGATTTCGAGGAATGCCGCGTTGCCCGTCCGGCCGAGCACCACCCCGTCACCGGTCAGCTTCGCGCTCGACACGGCGGCGTCCTGCCAGTCGGTGCTGCCGACAGCCGCGGTCAGCACCCGGTAGGTGCATCCGGGTGGGCTGCACCCACCCTTGGTCGTGACGCGAATGACGTTGCCTGCGAGGGTCTCGAGTGCATCAGCGCCGCCGTCCAGCGTTGTCCAGTGCTGGCCGCCGTCGCTGGTCAGGTACAGCGCCGCCGGTCCGTACGCGTACCCGATCAGCTTGTCGGCGAAGCGGACGTGCGCGACGCACGGGTCGGCACAGTCGCCGTTGATCCTGAGGTGCGCGGGCGGGTTGGGGACGCTCCGCCACTGCTGCCCGCCGTCGTCGGTTCGCAGGAGCGCCGTGCAACGCTCACCCGGAGTCTTGAAGCACTCGGCGGTGCCGAGAGCCCAGCCGTCGTGGGCGCTGACGAACGTCAGGTCGGCGACCTGGAACGCGTTCGGCACCGGGCCGCCGGCCGGTCCCTGCGCCGTCGGCGCGCTCGATGGCGAACTGGTTGTGCTCTGCTCGGACGGAGCCGGCGACGTGGCCGGCGGCGAAGTCACCGCCGCGCCCGTCGTGAGGCCAGGTGTCGGCGTCGTGCCCGGGCTTGCGGTCGTGTGATGCAGCTGCGCCGCCCCCACGATCGCCGCCACGACGGCGGCCACGGAGCCGGCCGCGACGAGCGGCAGCGTCCAGCCGCGCCAGCGCGACGGGTGGATGCGGTGCGGGTCGGACACGTGACGCGGATGGTCGGCCGCGTCGATGATCCGCTCAGCCAGATCGTCGCCGTCCGGGGCGTGCCGTGCGTTCTCGGCGAGGCTGGCGCGCAGCGCCCGCTCGAAGTCGTCGTTCACAGCTGCCTCCCTCCGGCATTGCTCTCGGCGTACGCGACCTGGTCTCGCAGCGCCACCAGGCCACGGCTGACCAGGCTGCGCACCGTGCCGACGCGGCACTGGAGCAGATCTGCGATCTCGTGGTCGTCGAGGTCGTGGAAGAACCGCAGGACGAGCGCCGCGCGCTGCCGCTCGGACAGACCCGCGAGCATGCGCCAGACCAGATCGCGGTTCGTGACGTCGAGGCCGATGTCGCGCCTGTCGGCCCGCTCGGGCAGCTCGTCGACGGTGATCTCGTGACTGGACGGCTTGCGTCGCTGGTTGAGGAACCCGTTGACCAGCGAGCGGCGCACGTAGGCGATCGGGACGTCGGCGGACATGACGCGATGCCACTTCGGGTACAGCCGCAGGAACGTCTCCTGGACGAGATCCTCGGCACTGGACGAGCTGCCGGTCAGCAGGTATGCCGACCGGAGCAGCGCCCCGGTGTGCTCACGCACGAATCGCGCGAACAGCGCGTCATCATCCATGCGCCCCTCCCGCGCTTCACTGCGCGTATGCAGCACCGTGACCGCCGCCCGCGGCGTACCGAGCGTGAGTGTCACGCCTAGATGACACGCCTCGGCCGAGATCCGTTGCAGACTACTTCGCTGTGCGTGGGACCGCCTGAAATGCCCACTCGTGCGCCGGCCGGGCGAGGAGCTCCGCGGGGACGTCGCCCACGCCGCGGCCGGACGGGTCGATCACCACGACGCGCGGCTCGCCGGCCACGCTGCGGTAGACCTGCGCGGACGGGTCGGCGCGGCCGAGCACGTCGGCGATCAGCTCGTCCAGGCGTCCGGCGGCGGCACGTGCCTCCCACATGAGCGTGCTCATCCGCTGCTCTCCCTCGCGGTCGATCTCGTAACGGGCCGGACCGTGTCGTCCTGAGTCGCTTGTGGTCTGCCTACATCAATGTGAGCAGAGCACAAGCGCTTCGCGAAGCGAACCGCCGGGCCGGGGCCGGCCGCTCGGCGGTGATCACGAGAGCACCGTCGTGATGGGCAGGGCGGAGTCGGCGGGCAGGTTCAGCTGCGACGGGGCGGCGCCGTGCGCCACCAGCTGGGCACCGAGCGCCGCGACCATGGCGCCGTTGTCGGTGCACAGCCCGGGACGCGGCACGCGTAGCCGGATGCCCGCGGCCTCGCACCGCTGCGCGGCGAGCGCCCGCAACCGTGAGTTCGCCGCGACGCCGCCGCCGACGATCAGGTGGTCGACGCCGCGGTCGCGGGCGGCGCGCACTGCCTTGGTAGTCAACACATCCACGACGGCCTCCTGGAAACTCGCCGCGACGTCGGCAACCGGAACCCGCTCGCCGGCCCGCTGACGCGCCTCGACCCAGCGGGCGACAGCGGTCTTCAACCCGGCGAAGGAGAAGGCATACGGCGCATCGCTCATGCCGCGTGGGAATGCGATCGCGGCGGCGTCGCCCTCGTGCGCGAGGCGGTCGATCGGCGGTCCGCCCGGGAACGGCAAGCCGAGCAGGCGGGCCACCTTGTCGTACGCCTCGCCGGCAGCGTCGTCGACCGTGGCGCCGAGCTCCTTGACGTCCTCGCCGCCCACCCGGGGGACGAGCAGCAGCGACGAGTGCCCGCCCGACACGAGCAGCGCCACGCACGGCTCGTCGAGCGGCCCGTTGTCCAGCAGGTCGACGGCCACGTGCGCGGACAGGTGGTTGACGCCGTAGAGCGGCTTGCCGAGCGCCAGTGCGTACGCCTTGGCGGCGGCCACGCCCACCAACAGCGCCCCGGCAAGGCCTGGCCCGGCGGTGACGGCGATCGCGTCGACGTCGTCCGGGGTGACCCCGGCCTCGGCGAACGCGCGGTGCACCGTCGGCACCATCGCCTGGAGGTGAGCCCGGCTCGCGACCTCGGGCACGACTCCCCCGAACCGCGCGTGTTCCTCGACGCTGCTGGCCACGGCGTCGGCGAGAAGCGTCATGCCGCGGACGATGCCGACGCCGGTCTCGTCGCAGGACGTCTCGATGCCGAGGACGAGCGGCTCGCTCACAGCAGTTGCTTTCGCATCACGACCGCGTCGACACGGCCGCCGTCGTAGTACCCGCGCCGCATACCGACTCGGACGAATCTCGAACGTTCGTACAGTTTCATCGCGCCCTCGTTGTCGACGCGGACCTCGAGGAACGCCTCGGTGACGTCGCGCCGGCGTGCTTCGTCGAGCAGCATCGCGAGCAGGCGGGCGCCGATGCCGTGGCGCCGCGCTGCGGGGATGACTCCGACCGTGAGCACCTCGGCGGTGTCGGCGACGATGCGGATGCCTGCCCAGCCGAGCAGCGCGCCGTCCTGGTCGACGGCCGCGAGGTAGTGGCGATACCTCGTGTCTGCCAGCTCGTCGCGATAACCGTCGGCGCTCCATGCCTCGGAGCCGAACATCTCGTGCTCGTAAGGCAAAAGTGCGTCGATGTGCTCCGGGCGCATCGGGACGACGTCGACGACGATCACCGCCGCGTCACCGCCTTGGCCGTGCCCGGTACCACCGCGTCGGGGCGCCGCAGGTACAGCGGCGTGAGCGCATCGCCCGGCGCACGCGACCGAATCTTCGACGCGGCCAACCGCACGAGCGACGGGAGATCGGGGTAGTCGATGTCCAGCAATGGCAGGCCGAGAACGTCCGCATACAGCCGGGCGCCGGCGCCCGTCATCGCCTGAACGTCCACTGTGGACAGTTCGGCCGGCTTGTCGACGGATGGGCCTTCGACGCGGACGCCGGCGTAGCGGGCCCAGTACACCTCACGCCGCCGGGCATCGGTGGCCACCAGCAACGAATCGGCTTCGACCGCTGCGGCGAGAGCGTCCAGTGAGCACACGCCGTACGCCGGGATGCCCAGCGCGTCGGCCATCGCCGCCGCGGTCACCAGGCCGACCCGCAGCCCGGTGAACGGCCCGGGTCCGACCCCGGCGACGATCGCCGCGAGACCGTGCGGCGCGATGCCGGCATCGTCCAGGCAGGCCGCGATCGACGGGGCGAGCAGCTCGCCGTGCGCCCGCGCATCGATCGTCATGCGCTGGGCGAGCACCTCGCCATCGACAGACACCACGGCGGCAGAGACCGCCGCGGAGGACGTATCGATGGCGAGCACGAGCACGAAGCGTCAGCCTAATGTGCGGCCGAACGAGAGTCCGTAACCGTGGCATCTGCAGCGATTTGACCGGTCGCCCGCGGTTCGGTAGGCCGGGCGCTGGCCCGCGCTCAGATTCGACGACTTCTCGTCGATGTTCAGGTCGTGACACCTACCCCGGTGCCGCCGCCCGACCGGCCCACGAACGACACGCCGGACGCTGCTGGTGGCCGCTATGCGGTGGCACAACCGCGTCGCGAGGCAGGCACGGGGATCGCGCGACGCAGCAGGGCTGCCGGCATCGGCGTGGCCGTCGTCCTGTCGGCCGTCAGCGTATTTGCGGTGTGGTCGGCACGAGCAGGCTCGACGGCGTCAGCGAAGGCCGAGTCGGCAAGCCACATATCCGACGACTTTGCGCGTGCGGCCACCGCCGTCGCGGCCGAGGAGTCCCTGGAACGCAAGTACCGGTTGGAGCCTTCTCCGGACGTTCGAGCCCGGTACAACGCTGCTGCGACGGCGCTCGTGACCGCCCTCGGGCGTGCCCGGGTAGATGGCTCGGCCGGCGATGCCGCGCTGGTGCGCCAGCTGCTGACCGAGCACGACACTTACCTCGCCGCGATCGACCGGATGTTCGCCGCGATCGACCGGAACGACGTGCCGGCCTACACCGAGATCGACGCGAAAGAGGCGGATCCGTCTTACGCCGTTATGGAGAAGGCAGTACTCGACAAGGCCGCGCACGAGCATTCAGCGGCAGTCGCGCAATTGCACTCGATGCGAAACCTGGAGCGCCTGACCAACCGGCTGACCCCGATCGTCTTCATGCTCGGGCTGATGCTGGCGGCGTGGCTGGCCTCGGTAACCCGCGCCTATCGGCGGATGCTGATGGCCGAACGAGGCCGGGCGGTACACGATTCGATGCACGACTCACTGACCGGCCTGCCCAACCGGGCGCTGCTGGCTGACCGGCTCGCGCAGGCGCTGCATTCCGGCAAACGCAACGGCACGAAGACCGCTCTGTTGGTGATCGACCTGGACCGGTTCAAGGAAATCAACGACACCTTCGGCCACCACTACGGCGACGAGCTGCTCACGCAGGTCGGGCCACGGTTGGCGGAATTCCTGCGGGCCAGCGACAGCGTGAGCCGCCTCGGCGGCGACGAGTTCGCGGTCCTGCTGCCGGATGTCGGTGACATTGCCGCTGCCGAAGCGGTCGCCGTCAAACTGCACAAGGCTCTGGAGACGCCATTTCGGGTCGAGGACATCGATCTGGACGTGGAAGGCAGCGTCGGCATCGTGTTGTCCGGCGAACACGGCGAAGACGCGACGACCTTGTTGCAGCGCGCGGACATTGCCATGTACGTGGCGAAGGCCCAGAACCTGGGTATCTTTGCCTACGACCCGGAGACGGACGGAAACTCGCCTGCCCGCCTCGCCCTGCTCGGCGAGCTTCGCCAGGCTCTGGATCACCAACAGCTGGTCGTGCACTACCAGCCCAAGGTCAGCATCAGCACCGGGGAGGTCATCGGCGCCGAGGCCCTGGTCCGCTGGCTTCACCCCACCCGCGGCGTCGTGTATCCCGATGCGTTCATTCCGGTCGCCGAGCACACCGGTCTGATCGGCCCGCTCACGCAGCGCGTCCTGACCCTCGCGATGACCCAGGCGCGGATCTGGATGGACGCCGGGCAGCCGCTGCCGATCGCGGTGAACCTCTCGGCCCGCAACTTGCTCGACGAACGGCTCCCCGACCAGATCGACGTTTTGCTGACCGAGCATGGCGTACCCGCTTCGCTGCTGAAGCTGGAAGTCACGGAGTCCGCGATCATGACCGAACCCGCCCGCGCCGGCCGGCTCCTGCGGCGCCTCGCCAACCTCGGCATCGCCATCTCGATCGACGACTTCGGCGCCGGTTACACGAGCCTCGGGCAACTCAAGACGCTGCCCGTGACAGAACTCAAGGTCGACCGCTCCTTCGTCACGACGATGACCGAAGACCCCAGCGACGCCCTCATCGTGCACAGCGTCGTCGATCTCGGGCACAACCTCGGGCTGACCATCGTCGCGGAAGGCGTTGAAACCCCCGGCGCGCTGAGCCGCCTCGCCGCTTTCGGCTGCGACGTCGCCCAGGGTTACCACTGGTCCCGCCCCGTCCCGATCGAAGAGTTCGACGCCTGGCGCGAGGAGCACAAGCACGAGACCGCAGCGACCGAGGCGCGCGACCGGGCGAAACTGGCCCCGATCTAACGACCGCAGTCCATGAGCTGTTCGACGCGCTCTGCCCAGTCGCCGCCGTGCGGGACGAGCGTGGCGGTGCGCTCGTCGGAATGGGTCGAGCGCTCCAGCTGGACCTCGAGCCGCGCATCGCTGAGCTGCTCGACGAGGCCGCTGCCCCACTCGACGGCAACCACCGAGTCGCGGAGGTCGACGTCCAGATCCAGGTCGTCGACCTCGGCGAGCGAACCGAGGCGGTACGCGTCGACGTGCACCAACTGCAGGCGCCCGCCCCGGTGGACGCGCGCGATGACGAACGTCGGCGACACGACCGGACCGCGCACGCCGAGGCCGGCGCCGACGCCCTGCACGAACACGGTCTTGCCGGCGCCGAGCCGTCCGACCAGAACGACCAGGTCGCCGGCGCGCAGCACGCCGGCCAGCCGCTCGCCGAGCGCGCGCGTGTCGTCCACAGTGGACAGTCGGATCGCCTGGCCAACTGTGCTCACGGGCGCCACCATTTGCGGCGGCGTCCGGCGTCGTCGAGCGCGGACTCGACGAGCCGGCCCAGCGCCTCGTCGACGACCTCGGGGAACTCCATCAACACGACGTGCCCGCCTTGGGGCACGACGACCAGCTCCGCCTTGGGCAGCTCCTCGGCCATCGCCTTGCTGTGCGCGAGTGGCGTCAGCACGTCACGATCGCCGCAGATGATCACCACGCGGATGTCGGAGAGCACGCCGAGAGCCGAGAGCTTGTCGTGCGACATCAGCGCAGGGTAGAAGTCCGCGATGACGTCGATCGGCGTAGAGGCGATCATCGTGGTAAGGAACTCGACGGTGGTCGCCGGGACGTCCTTGCTGCCGAAGCTCATCTTGCGGGTGATCACCCAGGCGATGTCGGTGCCGATCGCGCGTCCCCGCTCGACCAGATCGGCCTGCCGGCGGGCACCGCGCAGTAGCAACGGCAGCAACGGCCCCTTGATCCGGGCGAGCAGTGCGGGCAGCCCGAGCGTCACGCCGGCCATCCCGCCGGCCGACGCCGACATCAGGGCGACGCCGGCCACCCGGGGCGTCCCACGCTTTCCGGTCGGTACCTCGAACAGCTCGGGATGGCTGTCGGCAAGCGCCAGCAGCGTCATTCCGCCCATCGAGTGGCCGACCAGGACGACCGGCCCGGTCGGGACGAGCGTGTCGATCACCGCGCGCAGATCGTGACCTAGCTGGTCGATCGTGGAGTGCTTGGGGTCGGCGTGCTCGGAGCGCCCGTGACAGCGCTGGTCGTAGAAGATCATCCGGACCCGCTCGCCGAACTGTTCGTGCAATGCCTTGCGCTGGAAGTAGAAACCCCGCATGTCGAGCGTGTAGCCGTGCACGAACACGACCGTGAGCGCTGCGTCCGGCGGGCCGACCTCCTCGTAGTACAGGCCGGTGCCGTCCTGCGCGACGACGGTGCCGTGCCGGTCGGAGGGCTGTGCCACGAACGGACCGGTGTCGCCCTGCCGGCCACGACGTGCGGCCGCCCGGCGCTCGACGATGAACGCCGCGGCGGCCGTTGCTGCGGCCGCGCCGCCGACCACGGCGCCGACGACCCCGGCGGTCTTCACTGCGAGTCCCCGAGGTACGTGCGCGTCACCCGCGGGCCGATGCGGGCCACGACCTCGTAGTGGATGGTGCCCAGCGCGTCTGCCCAGTCCTGCGCGGTCGGCTCGCCGTGGTCGCCCGGTCCGAACAGGACGGCCAGGTCGCCGGCCTGCGCCGGGGCGTCGCCGACGTCGACAACGAACTGGTCCATGCACACGCGTCCGCTGATCAGGTAGCGCCGACCGTTGATCGAGACCGGCGCGACGTTCGTCGCGTTGCGCGGGATGCCGTCGGCGTACCCGAGTGGCACGAGCCCGAGAGTGGTCTCTCGTTCGGTCGTGTAGACGTGCCCGTACGAGACGCCCTCGCCGGCTGCGACGCGCTTGGCCAGCGCGAGTTGCGCCCGTACCGTCATCGCCGGGGTCAGGTCGAAGTCGCCCGGTACCGGCGACAGCCCGTACACGGCGATGCCCGGACGGACGAGGTCGAAATGCGCCTCGGGCAACGTGAGCGTCGCCGCGGAGTTCGCGAGGTGGCGCACCTGCGGCGTGATGCCGGCCCGCTCGGCGACGTCGAGCGCGTCGCGGTATCGCGCGATCTGGCGAGCGATCGTCGGATGGCCCGGCTCGTCGGCGTACGCGAAGTGGCTCCACACGCCGACCGTCTCGGCCTCGCCGGCCGCCTCCGCCTTGGCGGCCGCCACGACGAGATCCGGCCAGTCGGTGACGTAGCTGCCGTTGCGCGACAGCCCGGTGTCGATCTTGAGGTGAACGCGGGCTGGCGTGCCGTTCTCGCG